>JAEAME010002425.1_pt1 | contig 10925 bp, 11 predicted proteins | sample 8958731 | NCBI WGS metagenome assembly JAEAME01 (sample SAMN16933194, study PRJNA681113) | bioreactor sludge metagenome | isolation source: anerobic bioreactor sludge (Control) | place: India:Bengaluru | collected 2018-10-24 | reverse complement strand
ATCGGATCCATATTGAAGGCGTCCAAATAGCTTGTCTTAATCAACCCTACACCACCCCGCTGTATTTGGACAGCACGTTCATTTCCCCAGGGACAGCAAACGCAACATACGCAAACATTAAAGGTTATCGGAACAGCCTGTTAATCCCCTATGTATAGCATTATTCGCAATCTTTACTTTGCGGCCTGGAATGGTTAGTTTGAAGGCACAAGATCCAGCAAGAAAGGAAGGAACCTTATGAAATTTTTGATCGCCCTGGTTTCATTTTGGGAAAGCCTCGGCTTCAACACAGCCAACCTGCGCAAGTCGGCGGACGGTTCCAAAGCCATTGTGCATCTGGAATACCTCGAAGTGCTGAAAAAAGGCCTCGATGTCAATCCGGCAGTCGAAGTCTATGACCGCATCAACCCGGATTTCCAAGCACTCCTGATCAGCGAAGAATGGAACGGCAATGGCCTGGCCGGGATGCCGGACAGCTTCGGCGCCCTGACGGAACTCTCCGCCTACGAACAACGCCTGACCGATCTCGTGCAGCAGGCGCTCGCCAAGGAAGGCTACACGCAAGCGGAAGTGGACGGGCTGCTGACCGGCTTGGTCGGTTTGTTGCCAAGAGCAACCGACATGACCAATCTGGAGGATGGCTATCTGGTCAGCTATGACGCTTTGAGCGACAGCTTTATCCTGAGAAGCAACACTGACTTATCTGTAGACACCTCGCAGATCGCCGGCCTCTTGCCGAAACCGATCAACATGCCGGTCTTGACCGACAATTATGTCGTGGCCTACGATGCCGACACAAGCCGCTTCGTCCTGAAAGAGGATGCCACCACCGCCTTGTCGCAGGTTTCCGGTGTGCTGCCGAAACCGGTGACGATGCCGACATTGACCGACGGATACGTTGTGACCTATGATGCCGGAACCGACCGCTTTGTGTTGGAACCAAGCACCGCAGGCGGAGCCAATACCTTTGAAGGACTGGCAGACACCCCGGTCGGTTATTCCGGCCAAAGCGGAAAAACACTGATCGTCAACGAAACCGAAACCGGCCTGGTCTACAGCGAGTCGGCCGGCGGGTTCGAGGTGGAAACCACCTATGATTATGAAACGGAAAGTTTCGAAACGGAAACCCGCGTCTTCCCGATGAGCAGCACGACCAGTTGGGTGCGTACGGATGCCTTCGGCCACAGCGGTTTTTATTCCCTGACCAACACGTTCCTGACGAGCGGAACCGCCAAGGAGATTGACTTTACGATCACCGTCGGCGAACCGACCAGTTTGTCATTCTGGGCGAAACGGATGGAGAAGTACACCAACTTTGCAGTCAGCCTGAACGAAACCAGCCTGATCAACGCAACATCCGGCCAAAACGCCTTCGACTGGACCCAATACACCACTACCCTGGTCGCCGGCGTCAACACCTTGCATGTGTCCGCTTCCGGCGCCAACATCAGCGCAGGCGTGCTCTTCCTGGACGACATCCAGGTCGGCGCCGTCACAACCCGTTTCAACCAAGCCATCACCGAACACCGTGGCATGCCGGATATGGCCGGTAAAGCCGGGAAACCGCTGAAAGTGAACCCGACAGCCGACGGGGTGGTCTATGAAGCCATCACAAAGGCCGAAGTCGAAGCGGCCCTCACCGGTCAAATTTCGAGCCATTCACACGCACGCACAACCCCGACCAAAGCCGAAGTCGAAGCGGTGTTGACCGGCACCATCGCCAGTCATACGCACGCGCACGTACCGGACACGAAGGCCGAAACCGAAGCGGTACTGACCGGTGAGATCGCCACACATACGCATAAGGGGCAGCTGCCGAGCACAGTCGCCATGCCTTCGCTCACCGATAAGGATGGCTATCTGGTCGCCTACGACGAAACCGCCAACACCTTTGTCCTGAAAAAGGACAGCGCGGTGGAGGGGGTCAGCGGCTACACGATCCTGATCGCGCATAACCTCAATGAATACCCGCATGTCCGCGCCTTGACCTGGGAATACGGCATCGGCATGATCGGACTCGGAAATGAAACGGCCGGCCTGTTCGGCGGAACCAACGTCCAGACGGTCCCTTGTTCCGCGTCCTACCTGAACCGTCAACAGGTGGAAGTCAGCCTGCCGGCCGGCCACACCCTGACGGCACCGACCGTGACCCAAGTCAACAGCCGCGAATGGCTGCTGACAGAAGGCACTACATCTTTGCAAATCACACTAATGGAGGCGTAAGACTATGTCATTAATCGAAATTTTGAAGGGGATGCCTGATGGCCCCGAAGCAATCCAAGCCAACTTTGCGGCCATCGGTTTGCCCACCACAGGCACCAACCAAGGCTGGCAGTATATTCATTTCACGAACGGTTTTACAGTCGCGTGGAAAGAGGTTGTCTATACGGATTTGGCCGGCTGGACCGCAGGCAAAAGCACCACATTCAGTTTCGGCACCCTGCCGTTCAATTTCGCAGACAACGCTTATACTGATGTGAATGCCTATTCTTATGATTCAACCGATGTGGCGGCATTCAGTGATTTCAAACTGAACCTGACCAAAATCAATCCGTGGAACGGCACGGTTTATGTGGAAGGTCCCGGAAGCGCCAATGCGACCACCATCACCACCCAATGCTTGATGGTCGGCATGGCCGACACGCTGGTCGTATAAGGATAATTGAGGAAGGAGGGTGAGGACCGATGGCAATCGTGACCGCAAGCATCACCCTGATTGAACGGGAAGAAGGGGCCGATAGCGTCTATCTGGATCTGGCCAACAACCGGAATCGCATCCGGCTCGGTATGCTGTTCGACCATTCCAATTTCGCGACCGCCGCTGCCGGCAAACTCTATGTCTGCGGCCTGGTACCAAACGGAACCACCGGTGAAGAGGAACTGACAGACGTCAACGGAAGCATCCTGGATGCCGAAACCGGCGCCGTCACCGTCGTTCCGAAACAGACGGTAGATCTGACGGCGGTTCCCTCCGGCACGACCGGTTATCTCGTCTATGACAGTGTCGGCAACTTGGTCTGGTTCATTTCCTATAGCGAACAGACAGCCGTCTGGATCCGCCGCAACGCCGGCCAGACCGGCGACGGAACCGCGCTGGCCTGGAGCGAAACAGTCCACGTGATCGGGGAATTGACCTGTTAATTGCCTCTTGAAATAGGGGATTCGAATCGTTAGCTTAGGGAAGAAGAGAATTGCCTTTGAAAGGGATTCTTTCTTCCCTTTTGTTTTTCCATCAAACAAACAAAAGAAAGGCGGAAAACCATGGACGGACGCTTATATGCGCTGACAAAAACCAAAACCGATCTCGACGGCCTGCAGGACCCTGCCGGCGGCAGCCGTTCGATCGACAAAGACCAAACCTACATCGATGGCGCCGTAATTGCACCAGGCACCTTACCTGCCGATTCTTTGTTATCGCACAGTCTGACGACGGATTATCTGGACACCGACGAAGTACAGGCCGCGCTCGTGACCAAAGAACAGGTAGAAACGGTACTGACCGGGGAAATTGACACCCACAACCACAGCGGCCTTTTGCCGAAACCGGCCAACATGCCGACACCGACAGACAGACAAGTAGTATCCTATAATGCCACCAATGATGATTTCGAACTAACAGACTTCTCAGCAGGCTTCCAGGTGAGTTTTACAGAAAGTCAACAACTGGAAGATTTCGAGTCCGGGGGAAACGTTTTCACTAGAGGTATTGATGACACCTGGGTGCTCGTAACAGATCAGTTCCGAAGCGGCTCCTATTCCCTCAAGGCTAATGTTTCCAACCACTACACGCCTTCTTACGCCACCTTCACATTTGCGGTCGACAACACGGAAAGTTCTTTCTCTTTTTACTATAAGTTGTCCAACTATTTGTCGTTTACGCTCACTGTCTATTTGGATGATGTCTCTGTTTTTGTAAAAGCAGACACAGATGTCACCACCTGGACGAATGTTACGATACCGATAACAACAATCGGGCAACACACAGTAAAGTTCAGAGGCTCGGGTTACGACAACAACCAGGACTACGCCTGCATAGACGATTTGTTGTTGGCCACTCCGTCTTATACTTATTACACCCAAGATATCACCGAGCACAGCGGAATTCCGGATCTAACAGGAAATGCCGGCAAAGCGACAGTCGTCAACGGAACCGAAGATGGCTTCACATTTGTGGACTTGCCGGTTGATGCTGCTGTAACCAAAGCAGAAGTCGAAGCAGTTCTCACAGGGGAAATTACCAGCCATACCCATGCGGCTGTCCACGAATTGCCGATTGGAGGCACCACAGGGCAAATCCTCGAAAAAACCGATGCAACGGATTACAGTGTGGGCTGGGTCGACAAACCAACAGGCGAAACCCTGGCTACGGGATGGTTCCCGGAACTGACTCAGGAAATCGGGACGGGGACACAATTCGAAAAATCCGCTATTGGGTTAAGCGGGTTGCAACAACTCACCTTTACATTGGGAAAAACCTCAAAAATAAAAATCAATCTGTCTCTTTATCTGTTTTCAACAAAAATTGTTGACACATACCTGACCATCAGCGCCGATGGCGGCACCACTTGGTTTGTAGCGGATCCATACTCTAACGCTTTTGCAGCGCCTTACAACGCCGAAAGGCCTAATGACTTGGTGTGCACTAAATTCCGTGAAATAAACAGCAATTGGAATAGCAGCGGGGAAATCAAACTCTCCTGTACACTGCCAGCAGGAACCTTTATTGTGGATGTTTACCATAGAACAGCAGACGCCATCACTTATGGAGCTTACGGCAATCTCCTGGAAATATGGGTGGAAAAACCGTACATAATGGATCAGGATGCAACCGAGAGCGCAATCTATGCCATGGCCCAATCCGGAGGCTATACTGGCACAGCAGCAGAATTCAAGACAGGTTTGAGCACGGCCGCGCTCGGCAATGCAACCGCCATTCAATCGATTCCTGTTTCGATTCCGGAGACGCTCGGCAAGGACGGTTATGTACTGGCATTCAACGAAACAACCGGGACGTTCTATTTAAAGCTCGATGATGAGGGAGGAGGTGGAACAGACAGTCCTTATCTGGTCAAAACCATCAAGCCGCTTGCCGCTCCGGCATACCTGCTAACGGTAGGCCTTTATTCGCAAGCAAACCCGCCGGCCGCAGCTTTCCAATTTTTGCCGGCGGATTACCAATCCAAAACATCCACGATCGCACTGGCGATTTAATTTCCAAAGGAGGCAACCCATGACAGCAAAACTTTATGTAGTGGACCGAGCCGGTTTTGGCCAACAGTTGAGTGTAGCCCTGACCGCCAAATACGGCGCCGGGGTTACAATCCACTATGCCACCGCCACCGATTGCGTTTTCACCTGCGCAGCGCTCTCCAACAAAACGATCCGGATCGGCTACAGTTATATCTACTACGATTCAGATGACTACTACGACAAACTGGTCGGCGTGATCGGATCCTCCTGGTCCACCGGAACAACCCTGCTCGATCCGCTGACCTTCTGCGGCAGCACAAACAGCAGTACAGCCATCAATTATCCCACAATACTAAGCACGGCCACCGTTGTGCTAGGGGACACGTTTCTGATTGTTGATTTCGACACTTGTGTTTGGCCCTACAACAATCTGTTGGTATTGGGAAAATTGACCAATGGCCAATCGGTCGTGCTGGGCCTTACCACCGATACCAATGTAAGCTACAATGCGAACTTCCATGCCTGGGTGACGGATGACACCATCTCGGAACTGGTTTTGCCGACCATTTCTTCCCCGATCCGAAACGGCACCGAAATGGTGTTGTTCCCACTGATCTTCGCCAAAGGGGGTACCACCGTGCTGAAAAATGAAGATCAGAGCTATGCGACGCTTGCTGGTCTTTACAATGCGGCAGAAAACCTTTGTCCTTCCGTCTCCAACACTTATTGGATGAGCAATCGGCAATGGTATTACACGAGCCGCAACGAAGCGCTGTTGTGCACCCCGCTGTTCTGTACGCTGGATCAAACCCAATCATAAGGAGTGAATAGCAATGGCAAACAAGTTCTACCAACCAACCCGGGCCGCTTTCGGCACCGACATGGCGGCCGCACTCATCGACAAATACACCGCCGAAGGCGTAACCATCCTTTATTCCAGCGCGACCGATGTCGTCTTCACCTGTCCGGCCCTTTCGGACAACGTGATCCGGATCAGCAAAATCCAACAAGCTTATTCATCCACCGAATACATGGATCAACTCTATTGCGTCTACGGCAGCACTTGGACCAGCGGCACAACGATAACCAACGGCATTCCCTTCTGTGGTAACACCCGGACAGGTTCTAGCATCGACACCACCGCCTATATCGACACGGCCGATCTGGTGTTGGGGGACACCTTCCTGCTTTGCGTTTTTCCGACCAACCGGGCGCAGCTTTGTCTGGTCGGCACATTGACGAACGGAAAATATCTGTGTCTCGGCATGCAGAACGAGGTCAGCTATTTCACCAACTGTCACGGCAATCTGACAGACGGTTCCCTGGGCGAAGTGGAAATCCCGACCATGGGCAATGTCTTCACGGATGACGGCAACTACGTGACCATGCCGGCGCTCTTCACACAGTCAACCCAACTGCTCAAAAACATGGATGGAACCCCGGCAACCATTCTCGGGCTGGTCAATGCGGCAACCACTTCGCGGGTCGCGACCAGCACGTTGTATACCACCAGCGGAAACTGGTATGCCGCCACCTACAACAGGTGCGCGACCGGGCTGATGTGTGTGATCGGCTGATGACAATTATCGAGAAAGAGGTGAAGCATCATGGCATTTGACGGAGGAACGGGAACCGCACTCGATCCCTATCTGATCAGCACGGCCGCACAGTTGAATGAGGTGCGCAACAATCTGGCCGCCCATTATCGGCAGACGGCCGACATCGACCTGAGCGGCTTTGTAAACTGGGTGCCAATAGGGGATGAGTCGAATAAATTTTTTGGGTCTTACAATGGACAGGGTTTCGAAGTGTCCGGGCTGACCATAACGGGTGTTTCAAGCATCAACGTAGGATTGTTTGGATACGTTGCCTCAGCCGAACAGATTGTGTGCGAAAATGTGATTTTAACGGATGTTGCCATTAATGTCACAGAAGGCAGCAATACCGGAACGTTGGTAGGTTATCTTGAAAAAGGAAACATTATAAATTGCAACAGCGGTGGTGTAATAACCTTGGTAAAAAATGCCTATGCTGTGGGTGGACTTATAGGACATGTGCTGAATGATGGCTATACCGACTCTCCGGAATATCTGGAAGGGACACCCCAAATCATTGAGGGTTGCATGTCTTCTGTGGATATTCATTGCGATTTTACAAACGCTGTGAGTTACGACTTTGCAGAAGCCTGTGGGGGTTTGGTGGGTTATGCAGAAGGCTACGATATTCCTGTTAACATCATCAACAGTTTTGCGACAGGCAACGTTGTCCAAACAGTCGGCGTTGCTGACGACAGAAAATACGGCCTTTCTAGCTGCGGTGGGTTTGTCGGCACCATATTTGGTGATTCTGCCTTCCCAAGCAAAATAGAATTATGTTATTCCACCGGAAACGTTAGCACAGGATGGAACAATGGTGGGTTTGTAGGGGATCTCGGAAGTTATGTGAGCATTCAAAACTGCTATTCAACGGGAAGCGTAATGGCTCCGGTCGGATTTGAAGCGTACGACAGATATAATGATTGCGGGGGATTTTCTGGCTCTTACAGTGACAGCAGAAGATTATTTATAAATTGTTATACTGTCGGCAATGTATCCGGAATATCTTGGGACTCGGACTCGGGAAGCACATTCGGCGCTTTTGCCCCCTTCAACGACTATGTTGGCGGCTGCATCAATTGCTACTACAATTCTGACACCAGTGAAAGAACAGATGACACGGTTCCGCCCAAAACCACAACCGAAATGAAAACGCAGGCCACCTTCACGGATTGGGATTTCGAAACCATCTGGACGTTAAATGACAATCAGAATGAAGGCTATCCGATTTTTGCCTATCAAATCACATTAGTGGCTTATCCTAACGCGGCGCATTACGTCAAACAGAATGGCCACTGGATAGAAGTGACGGAACCGAAAACCATCACAATCGCGAACATCACCGATTTCAGCAGCGCAGCCAACGCATTGATCCAGTCAGCCATCACCACCGCACTCGGAACCGGACAATAGAAGGAGGACCCAACCATGAGCATATTCACCGATTATCTCACCGGCATTGCCGATGCCATCCGCACCAAGAAAGGATCCGCCGAGCCGATCCCGGCGGCGGCCTTCGCCAACGAGATCAGCACCCTGGCCCTGACCACGGTCGACGGCACCGACCTGATCCAAACCAGCTTCCGGGAACGGACGCCGGCACTCGGCAGCGACAGCGAGTTCGGCTACATCCTGACCAGCATCCCAAAACCAGTATAGGAGCGTGACTTAAATGGCAAATGTTTATACCTCTTTGGCGACCAGCACCACCACCATCACCGAATTGAGTGCGGCCCTGCAAACAAAATACTCCACCGGCGTGACCATCCATTTCCAAGATGCCACAAACGTGATTTTCTCCTGCCCACAAGTCAGTGACAAAGTGATCCGTTTCCGGCAAATGACAAACAACAACCTATACGTTTACTACGCTGATTCCTGGACATCCGGAACGACATTGGTTAATAGCGTTATGTTTCGCGGACAAGACGAAAACTACGCCATTTCAGCCCAGCATCTTATTTGTGGCGACAGTTACGTCTTGCTCAACACAATCACGACATCAGATTATACAACAGGGATAGCATTGGTTGGGAAGTTAACCAATGGGAATTCCATTGCAGTAGGATTGTTTAGCTATATGAGCATATCTGCTGCTGATCATTATTCCAAAGACTTAACGCTCGGAGAAAACATCAGCCTGATCGGCATTGATGTTGCTTTCACCTCTGACAGTGGCCTTCTGTTCAAACGCCCCATCTATGTGAGCCGTCTGAATGTAGGGCTAGAAACAAACGGGGACGGTTCCATCGCAACCATTCCGGGTTTGTATAGCGTTAGTCATGTACCGGGGATATTTGGTGCCTCCAAAAGCGACACATATTTCATCAGCGGCAGCAATTACTATTCCGGTTCTTACAGTGTCAAATTTCTATGTTTGAGAAGCAGTCTGCTCGCGGAATGGTAAGTCAAGGGACCATCTCTGGATGGTCCTTTTTTCTTTTGCCCAAAATCCCGAAAGCCCTTGCCAAACCGGTGCGGAATGGTTTACCTGAAAGCAGCAAGATCCCAAACTAACTGACGAGGTGGTTCTATGGCAAATAGTAAATACCGCAACGATTTCGAAACGTTCTTCCATGAGGATATGGGTTACAAAATCTTGGCCGACCAGGCGCAGTACGCCTACGTGAAAGCGATCCTGGCCCCGCCGGAGGAAGTGCAGGCCGTCTTCTGCGATTCCCCGGCCGGCACCGGCAAGACCGCCATCGCGTTGGCGGCCGCTTACTTTTTGCTTCACAAAGGCCGCATGAACAAGATCCTGTATGTGCGCAACACCGTCGCCGTGCGCGAGATGGGTTTCCTGCCCGGCACCGCCGAAGAGAAGGAAGCCGCCTTCATGCGTCCGGTTGTCGATGTCATCAACCGCATCGGCTACAAACGGAACAACCAGCATCTCCTGGCCGATATGCTGCAGTCGGGCCAACTGGAATGCGTTTCGACCAGCTTCCTGCGCGGAGTCGATTTCGAGGAGCCTTCCGTGTTGATCATCGATGAAGCCCAAAATCTGGAGTTGACCGAACTGCAGACCGTGCTGACGCGTGTCCACGACAACACGAAGATTATCCTGATCGGTTCGCATCTGCAGAACGACAATCCGAAGATCCATAAGTTCGGCCCGAAAAAAGAAGTGCTGCCGTTCGAGATCTACATCCGCCATTTCGCCAACCAAGTCCAGATCCCGGTGGCCATCATTAACCTGACGAAGAACTACCGCGGCCATTTCGCCAACTGGGCCGACCGCGTTCAGGAGACGGTCGAGGACATCGCTTCGCCGTTCGCGAACATTCCGCTGCAGACGCATCCCAATACTTATCCGAAAACGCCGGCTGTGACCCCCTATTCCGCGACCGCGATCTTGTATTGACGGGGCCAAAGGCAAAGGGTTAGCTTCAAGTAGAGGTCCTCTCCGGGGACTTCTATTTTTTTCGGAAAAGGGGGAAAGGACAGATGCCGAAATACCACACGTTCCAGTACGGTCTGGGCCGCTACGGCCTCTACGGGGACGATCCCGGACAACCGACCGTCCGCAAGCCGTTCGTACTGAAACCGTGCCGGATGTGCCTCGTGCGCGGCGGCCAGAAAGTCTGGGCTTATCAATCCGCACCGGTCGTTCTGGCCGGTGAACGCACACGCTTCCGGCTGTCCTCCAACCAGGGCGGCAGGATCCAGAACCAGACCGTTGTCCTCGCCGGGAAAAAGGAAGCCGTCCGGATGCGGACGAACCGTAGCGAACAAACCGTCACCAGCAGGCGAATAGGAGGAACCGCATGAGTTATTTAGACAATTATTTGGAGATCGTTCCACAGGTCGATGCCGCCGCCATCCGCGCTGCCATCGCCCAGAACCAGGAATATTTCCGTATCAACAACCTGAGCGAAGCCGAGTTTGAAGCGCTGCTCGCCCATCTGGTCGAAGAGGATGCCTTGGCCACTGGCCTCGTCGATCTCGGTCAGAAAGTCTCCGCCGCTCCGCTGAACATGTTCTACAGTAATGCCTTTCTTGATCTGACCCATTTGTTCCTGGAACAGAACCAGCTCGAAAAGGCCGGCGTCAACTACAACCGCATCTACGAAGGCAATCTGGACGAACTGCGCCAGGAAGTGCGCAGCCTGCAGACACGCGTGTCGGCCTTGGCGCAGG
>JAEAME010002423.1_pt1 | contig 10942 bp, 7 predicted proteins | sample 8958731 | NCBI WGS metagenome assembly JAEAME01 (sample SAMN16933194, study PRJNA681113) | bioreactor sludge metagenome | isolation source: anerobic bioreactor sludge (Control) | place: India:Bengaluru | collected 2018-10-24 | reverse complement strand
TGGATTCTAGCCTATCTGCTCTTTGTGGGCGAGGTGATGTTGGCGCTTTCGAGAGAGGAAGGGGAGGATTCTCTTGTTAACGTCCTCCTCGCGATGCTGTCCTATTTTACTTACTGTCAGCTGTGGATCCCCGTGGTTTTGAAGGGTTTCTACGACGATTTCATCTGTAAAAAGGCTCGTACCTGGGCGAAAACCGAACGTTTCCAGCCCGACTATTAAAACAGGTGGAGGTGTTTTCATGATTTGTCGCGTCAAATGTCTTATGTTTTTTGCTGGAACGCTGCTGGTCTTCAGTCTGAACGCTGTCGCACAGATTTCTCCCGGAAGCGTTACATCAGCTCCGTGGCCCGTGTATGTCTACGATACGGAGACGCTCCAGAAAGGGAGCATTATCCTGAGCGGCGTCGGCGGGATCGGATTCCTTGCCGACGATACAAAAAGCTATTCCATCTATTCCTCTCTCGATTTCGGAATTACGGATCGTCTTCTGCTCTCGATCGCTGCGTCCGGCTCTTCAGACGACTCTTCGGACTGGAAAGTGGACGACACCATCCTTCATGCGAAATTCAAAGCGGTGGATGGCGAAAGCTTCGACGTTGCGGTTGTGGGGATGCTGGAGCGACTGCCCTATATGGAGGATGCGGGATACACGCCATACGACGGCCAGTTTATAGGCATTGTGCAGAAAGACTTTGGCGCTTTCGCCGCGTACGGGCAGGTCGGATATTCAAGCAGGAAGCAGGCGTTCGAGGGATTTGGCGCAAGATACGACATACTGGGAAGGGTCATTGTTACAGGGAATTTCTCTCACCGGCACAAGGGAGATTTCTTCGAAGACATGTTACCGGAGGAAATCAGCGGTGTGAGAGCGATTACCTATGCGACCGTATACGTGCCTGTCGGCTCACGTTTGGGTTTGACCGGAGCCGTAGGAAGAACGCTTCTGCCGATACATGAGGGTGATCCGGCGACATCGTTCTGCACCTTCGGGCTCGGAGTAAGGCTCCATTGATTCAATGAACAAGTTAGCGAATTGAGTCGAATCAGAGTTTTTTCCATTATGGGCACTAGGCTCGAAGTCATCAAGATGGCTCCTGTGATTCGTGCCCTGAATGAAAGCCGCGACTGTTTTGAATCACGGGTTGTTACCACTGCTCAGCACCGGGAAATGCTCGATCAGATTCTATCCGTGTTCAAAATCGATCCCGACATTGATCTCGGACTGATGCAGCATAATCAGAGCCTTGCCGGATTCGCCTCTCGTTCCCTGTCGGCACTGTCTGACCTTTTCGCCGGAGAAAAACCCGTTTGCATTCTCGTTCAAGGAGACACGACTACCGTGATGACGGCATCCCTCGCCGCTTTCTACAACGGAGTCCATATCGGGCACGTTGAGGCGGGATTGCGGTCGTTTGATAGCAGGAATCCGTTTCCCGAGGAGATAAACCGGCGTATCACCGGTTGCCTTGCGGATGTTCATTTCGCGCCGACGGATTTGTCGCGACGGAATCTATTGCGGGAAGGCATTCGAGACGAGGATATTTTCATTACGGGAAACACGATCGTGGATGCCCTGCTTTCCATGCCTCTCGACGGGCCCTTTGATGATAAGGTTCTTGCCAGCATCAATTTTGACGGCGGACGGAAGATTCTAGTCACGGCTCACAGGCGGGAAAATCAGGGCCACGCGCTCAGATCCATATGCCGGGCATTGAAGGAACTCGTCTTGCTGTTTGATGACGTTGAAGTGATTTATCCTGTTCACAGGAATCCCAACGTCCGCACGCCGGTGTTGGAGGAACTGGGGAACAGCAGAAGCATAAAACTTTTGGATCCGGTGAGCTATCACGATCTTCTCAAATTGATGAAGCGAAGCTACCTCATACTGACCGACTCGGACGGCATTCAGGAAGAAGCGCCCTCATTCCACAAACCTGTGCTCGTGCTCCGGGAATTGACAGAACGTCCGGAAGTGGTGGATGCCGGGGCGGGTAAAGTCATCGGAACAGATTGTGCGCGGATCGTCAAGGAAGCCTCCATTCTACTTTGCGATAGCGCTGAGTATGAAAGGATGGCGCAGGCGCAAAATCCGTTTGGCGATGGACATGCTGCCCGGCGAATTGTCGAGATATTATCCCAACGAATTCACTAGCCCGTCATTCCGGCTATCTCCGCAATATTCCGGCCCTGCTGCTGCCCGGTACTACTACGGCTGCGAGCCTTGAGAATTGAGCCAAGTCGCGGTGACAACGATTTAAACACGGCATGTTTCCCGAATTTTTCTCAGATTTCCGCCTGAAAAAGCGGTGCAGTTACTGGAAATATAAGATGGTCTATTAATCAGCTAGCAGTTGAATCATAAACACATCCAAAAAGACGCGGCCAGTCCGCATCCTGGAGGAGGTAGCAATGACAGTTTCGTCTTCCATAGCACGGCAGATGTCTTGAAAGCTTCGGCCGCGCTTTTTGTATTGGCGCTGGGATCCCGGCTCTCTTTTGTCGCCGATGTGCCGCCCTTTCAGGGCTTGCATCCGAGGCGATTCCAGCCCAGGGTTCCGGCCGCTTCGCGTCCTGCACCCTGGGCTGTAATGTATCGCGCTTTCAGCGCTATGTGTCCTGAATGTGAGGGCGTTTTCAGCTATGGGCAGGATTACAGTTTGCGCGGGGATGCGCCGGTTCCGCGTTTCAGGCGCACAAATGCAACCGGAGGTGCCAGTCCCGCAGGGACGGAATGGCACAGCCCAGATATCTGACAAAGCTTTCTCGCTTTCATCAGAAGAACGTAGGGCTATGACACATCCTTGGGCCAGGAATCCTGATACTTTATCACGACGGCGCGAAGAACGGACTTTGCCGAGAGATCGGCCACTCTCAGAAACGATGCCCTCATTGCCTCCGCGATGCGCTGAAGTCCACTCTCACCTTCCATCCGGGACGCGGCCCCGACGATTACGGCCGGAATTCGATCGTGCGCAATCTTATCCGCAAGGGTCTGCAATTCTTCAAGAGGCTCCGCGCCCGCGACTATCGGCACGTTCGCCTCTCCGTCCGAAATAATTACCAGGACCGGGCGAACGCCCGGATCCTTCAATCGCTCGGAGCGGATGAGTTGCCACGCCTGCAACAAACCGTCCGCGAACGGCGTTGCTCCTCCTGCGGGAAGTTTTTCGAGAGCAGCCTCCGCGATTGCGACGCTGGATGTGGGAGGCAGAACCACCATGGCGCTCCGGTCGCCAAATGCCACGAGGGCTACCTCGCTTTTGTTTTGACGCGCCTTTCGCAGAATCGCCATGGCCGCTCCTTTGGCGGCTTTCATTGGAGCGCGTTCGCCCGATCCCATGGAGCCTGACGAATCCACCACGAAAACAATCAGATCCTTGTGCGTCCTTACCAGCCTTTTCTTGCGGAAATCGTCGGATGTCACCGGAGAGCGCCCTTCACGCAATGCGCCTTCGCGCGCGGACCGCAAAGCCGCCTGCTGCAGCGTGGCGCTCGTCGCGATGCGATATCCCCGTTCTCCAGGCTTGATGCGCTCGGCCCGAAGATAGCGGCCTGTTGTACTGTCGGCCGCGGGCCTCGATCTGCGCTTCCCCCGGTCTTTTACGGACAGCATTTCCTCGACGTCGACCTCGGAAGTCGCGATGCTTTTATCCGGTTCGAACACGACTTCCGCATGCTTCTTCCCGAGAAAAGAAAACAGAATGCTTCCCGCGGCTGCGGAGCCGGGCACCTGCATGTTTTCAATCATCTCCTCCAGGTTAGTTTCTGCAGTATCGCCGTGATCCTGTTTTGCGCCGGATTCCAGGTCCAAAGCCTGAAATAATGCACTTTTGATTTTTTCCTGCAGCGCTTCCGGCCGATCCAGCGGCGAGGATTTCAGCCTGTGCGGGATCGCGAGCTGGGCTGCCTCAAAGATGTCTGTCCTGTCAATCTCGCTTTTTTCCATCAGCGCCGCGTGCGCGCGGGCCGCCTTGAGGATTGAAATGTCCGCCCGATGCCCCTGCAAGTCGAGCTTCTTCGTAAGACTGACGATCGCCGTCACGAGGCTGTCGGGAATACCCGTCGTGACGAGATGTTCGCGGGCATACATAATTTGATCCGAAATTGCACGATCCGCCAAGGTCCACTGGTCCAGGAAGCGCCCGGGATCGTTTTCGAACGCCATGTGCCGCCGCACGATTGCTTCCCGGGATCCGATATCTGCGACGCTGCGGATTGCGACGCACAGGCCAAACCTGTCGAGAAACTGCGGCCGCAGCTCTCCCTCCTCCGGATTCATCGTGCCGATGAGGATGAAGCGGGCGGGGTGCGTGAACGAGATGCCCTCCCTTTCTATGACATTGACTCCGGAAGCCGCCGAGTCCAGAAGCATGTCCACCAGGTGGTCGGCAAGCAGATTCACCTCGTCGACGTATAGGATCCCCCGGTTGGCCACGGCGAGAAGCCCCGGCTCGAACCTTCGTTCTCCCTTTTGCAGGGCCCTTTCGATGTGCAGGCTTCCAACCAGCCGGTCTTCCGTGGCGTTGAGCGGGAGCTCCACAAACGGCATCGGACGCAGAACCGTCCTGCCGGGCGCCTCAATTTCATCGAGCCCGGCTGGATCCCGCGGATCTGAATTGAACGGACTATCCTCCAGTACCTCAATATCAGGCAGAAGGTGAGCCAGGGCTCTGGCTGCGGTCGATTTGCCGGTTCCCTTATGCCCCAGGACCAGCACTCCGCCGATGGACGGGTCCACAGCGTTCAGGAGGAGCGCCGTTTTTAGCGTTTCCTGTTCAACGATTGCCGAAAACGGGTATTGAAACCGCTTCATGATCTGCTCCCTGGGCGCCTAAGAATTGAAGATATCCCCGGCGGTTGCCCGCATCAAACAAAAAACGCGCCATCCTGATTTCCCGGCCTCTGTGCAACAAACATGCATTTTCCTGTTTTTTGAACAAAAACATTAATGTGGGTGCGGGCTTTAGCCCGCATGTTCATCAAAGAATCATAATTCTGTCCAGCTTCAAGCTGTTGACGTCAAATGGCGTATGATTGCACAATGGTCGGCACGGAGCGTTTGAGCTCCGCAATGACTTGATGCCTTTGCGAGCGAACATGGAGAAAGAAAGCGACAGTTGCAGTGTTCCAAATACCTGTGAACGTGTGGTCCCTTTGTGGCTGGTTCTTCTGGACAATATCCCCACGGCGGCCATGTTCGTGTTGGGCGCGGTGCTTGCATGGCTGGTCTGGCGCCCGCTGGGGGTATTCATGATCTTTTACGATTTGCTTGCCATAGTTCTGTTTTGGGGCCTTATTTGCCGTCATTGCCCCCACCTGAGCACGCGCGCTTGTCCCTGCGGATATGGCGTCGTGGCGGCAAGGTTTTTTAGTAAAAGGGCAGGGAGCGATTTTCGCAAAATTTTCCGAAAGAATATCGTCATCATGTATCCGTGCTGGCTGGTCCCGTTGGTTGCGGGCATCTATCTCCTCCGGGTTCGATATTCCGGAAGACTTCTGGCGATTTTTGCGGCGTTTGTTGTCATTGCCTTTATCCTGATACCGGCAATATCGAGATTTGTCGGCTGCAAGGGTTGCAACATAAAAAGCCAATGTCCCTGGATGACTTCGAGTTCTTCAGCGGATTCTTAATACCTGCTAAATCCGCGGCCTCCGGCCGTGAGATCCTAACAGGCCAATTTGTTCCGGCGTGCCATTGATCCGGATCGATATGCGGCAAACCATTCATGCCGCGGAGAGCAAATGATGCGCAAATTTCAAATGATGTGGATATTGCCGTATATGCTTCTTTTTGCGAGTTGCAGTTCAAAGCCAGTTGCCCCGGAGAAAACCATGGAGCTTGTCCCCGATATTCAGCAAAGACTGTCCAAATTTCCTGAAACTGTCATCGATTACGACCGCAGCCTGCTCAATGCGGAGGAACAAAAAGTCGTCGCGAAGCTCATCGAAGCCGCGCGCCCGATCCACGATATTTTTCTGCGCCAGGTGTCCGAGGATAATCCGGCTCTGAGAGCAGAACTGATCGGGCTCATTGGCAAATCGTCCTTTGACCGCCGCGGACTGACCTACTTCGACCTCATGATGGGCCGATGGGACCGGTTGCAGCACGATGAGCCGTTTATTTCGCCGTTTGGCGCCGCAGGTGCAAAGCCCGCCGGTGCAGGCTTCTATCCACCGGATATTACTGCGGATGAATTCGAGCAGTGGATTGCGCAAAATCCCGCGGACCAGAAGCCGTTTCAGAGCCTGTACACCATGATCAGGCGCAGAGAAGGAAAACTCGTAGCCATCTCCTATTCCGAGTATTACCGGGAATTTTTAGTGACGGCGGCCGCCGGGCTCCGCGAAGCGGCAGCCCTCACTTCAAACGCTTCGCTGAAAAATTTCCTGCTCAAACGGGCCGATGCCTTTCTGTCCAACGACTATGAAGACAGCGACATCGCCTGGGTGGAAATGGATTCACCGATCGAGGTGGTGATCGGTCCATACGAAGTTTATGAAGACGGCCTTTTCAACGCGAAGGCGAGCTTTGAGGCGTTCGTCACCGTCGTGGACAAACCGGAAAGCGAAAAGCTCAAGGTTTACATCGATCATCTGGCGGACATGGAAAGGTCGCTACCGATCCCCGACAGACATAAAAACTTGAAACGTGGCGGCAGCTCAACCATAAAGGTAGTCCAAGAGATCTTTACGTCCGGAGATGCGCGGCGCGGAGTTCAGACGGCGGCCTTCAACCTTCCCAACGATGAAAAGATCCGGCAGACCAAGGGTTCCAAGAATGTGCTTCTGAAAAACGTGATGCAGGCGAAATATTCCCAGTCGGGAGAGCCGATTGCTCGAAGAGTGCTTGATCCGTCCCAGAACGCACTGCTTTCGTTTGATGCTTACTTTGCACACACGCTGTTTCACGAACTATCCCATGCTTTGGGCCCGGGCATCATTCAGGGGCCTGATGGCAAGAAGCAGGATAACCGTATCTACCTCAAAAACCGCTACTCTACCATCGAGGAGTGCAAAGCGGACGTGGTAGGCATCTGGACATTGCTCTATGCGCTGGACCGGAAGCTGATCAGTTCGTTTGACGCGGAAATACTATTCGCTACCGATGCGGGATTGATGTTCCGCGCGATGCGCTTCGGGATCGGGGAAGCCCATGGCGGCGGCGCCGGGTTGCAATGGAACTGGTACAGGGAAAAGGGAGCCATCGTGCCGACGGCAAACGGACGGTTTAAAATAGATGCTGCTAAATATCGCGAAGCCGTGAAAGCTCTGGCAACCGAACTTCTTATGATCGAGGCTACCGGCGATTACGACCGCGCCGGTCGTCTTCTGAAAAAGTATGCGGTGTCGACTCCCGAAATAGATGCGGTGATTCCCCGGTTAAAGGACATTCCGGTTGATATCGCCCCCGTGTATGCGGGAGCGGGGGAAAAAAAGCTCTGAAGTTGCGGTGCGCGATCCCGATGTCGGTGCTTTCGTCGGGCTTTTTGAGAAACCGTTGCGGAGCGGACAATGAATACCGCAAAATGACAGGGAGAGCATCGATGCGCAGAATTCATCTGGTAACCCTGGTAAGTGTAGCATTAGTTTGTGGCTATCTCGGATGGATCTACTACGCAAGGTGGAGCGAGAACCGCAGGTTCGCCCAGAGCATCGCGGAAATAAAGAAAGCGCGAGATCATGCAATCGTCGGCGCCTATGGCGGCGGACAGCTGAAAATATTGGCATTTTATGCCACGCCTGGAACCATCCGCCGCGGCTCGAAAGCGCAACTCTGCTATGGCGTATCCAATTCCAAAAGCTTACGCATCGAGCCGCCAGTCGGAGACATATGGCCATCATTCAGCCGCTGTGTGGATGTCGCCCCAGCAAGCGACACGGAGTACAAACTGATTGCCGAAGATGCGGCCGGACACAGGGCGATCGCGTCGACTGTCGTCCGGGTTCAAATGCCGAAATAGGACATCGTCTCCTATTTCTCCACGATGTCGCGTCCCCACCGGAGCTGATCGTGGATCCAGGAGTAGGAATACCGGCCGTTGCGCCCCGTGATCCGCAAATTTGAGAGTTTCTTCAGCTCGAGATCGGCTTCGGCATAAAACCGTTGGTGCGCGGCTTTCAGGACGGGATACGCATCGGGCATCCTTTTCACCTCAAATCCTAGAACATCGCTCTTCCGGATCCAGCCGAAACTGCAATAGGAGTCCATGATTTTGCCGGCGATTTCGCCGTCCGGCAGGGTCCAGATCGGCGACGTGTCGTCGCACGGTATTTCGGAAACCAGCGAGGTCTTTCCAGGAGGACTCATGGACCGGCATCGGTTGCGCGGTTCGTAGGCGCGGGTAAACAGTGTATCGTCGCCGGGGAAATAGAGAGATGCGGCGTCCGTGATCCGCTCTTTGTCGATGAAAAGAGCGACGAGAACAAGGTTCCTGAATTGGAAAACGCTTTGCAGGTCCCGGCGAAAGAAACACGGCTCGAGGATGCCCAGCAACCGGCTCATGGGAAGGGAGCTTACAACCTCGTTCACTTCAACGGTCTCGCTGTTGTTCAGCTCGATTGCCAGGATGCGGTTCGAGCTATGAAAAATGCGGGTAACCGCTGCGTCCAGCCGGATGTTTTCAATGCCGCAGCTCTTTGCCAGGGCGTCGGTGAGACGACCGATTCCTCCCTCCGGGTAATAAAACCTGCCTTCCATATGCTTAGGAATGCTGTTTCTGAAAAGCAGCTCTTTCACGAGTCCCCAAAAATGAAGCCCGGAAAGGCGTTTTCCCGTCAGGCTGGTATCCAGTTCCGAACAGGGCATTCCCCAAAGTTTTTCGGTGTAGTCCAGAAGGAACAGCTTCGCGAACACTCTGCCGTAGCGACGGATTGCGAGGTCCTCGAAGCTATTTATCCTACCATTCCCGGCTAAAGTCGATCGAAGCAGATGCACCAGGCCTGTGATCAGGTCCCGCGGCGGCATGTTGAAGATGATGTTTTTCAGCTCGAGCGGAAAAACGAACTGGCGCCCGTTTCTGTAAATGCGGCTGGGAATTGAGACTTCGAAAATGTTGCCGTCCAGGAGACTGCCGCACTCCCGCACAATATCAGAATCCACGCCGTGAATCCGGTGCGCACCCGAATCGTATCGGAATCCGTTCCACTCATGTGTCGTGCAGTTGCCGCCCCATCGATGCGCCTTTTCATAAATCATAAAAGGTATGGACTGCAGCCGGGCGTAATGCCCGACAGCCAGTCCGGCAGGTCCTGCGCCAAGGATAGCGATCCCTCTGTAACGATCAGTCATGTTCCCCCATGTTTCACTGACGGGAGTCTTTTTGGAGATTACCCGCGCGACTCCGCCTCAAAAGGCGGAGTGTCCTCGCATCAAAGCTCGCGGCCTGCATACCCCGGATCATTTTCCTGCCGCCAGCTCCCGAAGAAGATCCCGGTACTCGGGTTGTGCGGCGATTCGCACCGCTTCCCGCGCATGAGCCACCGCCTGGTCATGCATTCCCATTTTTTTCAGCAACAACGCAAATCTGTAGTGCGCCTGGTGCGAATCAGGTTTGAGCTCGATGGCGCGGCGATAGTAGTTTGCGGATGCAGCCAAATCGCCTTCATTGGCAGCAATATATGCCAAAGCCTGCTGGATCCTGTAGTTGCCCGGTTGTTCCACAGCCGCCTTTAATGCAAATTCCTTCGCCGCCCCGGTATTGCCGGTGTTCAGATAGCCCCATGCCGCTTTGTCCAGGCGGGCAGGCGGCAATTTGGATGGATCTGCCAGGAGAGCGGATGTGCCGCCGAGGGCGGCGGCGGCGGTCAAAAGAATCACCGCCTGCCTGGTTTTGTTTTGCTTCACATATTCGATAAGGCTGTCGAGAAACAGTCCGGCACACAACGCGAAGATGGGCACCGCCTGGAAGCGATACCGGTCGATCGGGGCGAACACCGAAACCGTTACGATCACCGTGGCGATGGGGGCCACCAGCAGCCATGCCCGGCGATCGCGCAGCAGCAATAAAATGAGTCCCGGCGTGCCCAGTGCCAAAAGCCATCCGAACGGCGTCGGCAGAATCCGGAGGATTCTCGAAAAGAGACGCTCGTCGGCCAAAGAGCGGTTATTGGGGATTTCCGGATAGGCGACAAAATCGCCGAACTTGTCGATAACACTGCGGATTGCCTTGAAGGGATGAGACCGAACGTAATCGATCGCCTGGCTGCGCCAGTATTTGTCCACTTCGCGCGGATTCAATGTGCGACCAAGCCTTCTCCGGGCTTCCGCCGTGTAGCCGCGCTGTATGTCGAGAGGATGAAAATAGCTTACAAAAGGCGGAATCCACAGACTGCCCGACGGATTGCCGGGATTAAAATGCATGTGCAGGACGACGCCGCTGTTGTTGGACATGGGAGAGAAAACTCCGCTCGCGAGGTAGTTGCGCCCGGCAAGAAATGCCAGCGGAATCAGCATCCCGGCGATAAGTATCGCCGTCGCCCGCGCAGTTTCGGCCAGAGACCGTCGCGAATGCCTCATATTCAGCCAGGGCAGCAGCAATAGCGACAGGCCCGCCATGAGAAGCAGCGTGGAACGGAGCGCGATCCCATAGCCGCACAGCATTCCAAACAGCAGCCAGCAATAGTACTTCGGTTGCCGCAGCAGCACGAAGGCGGCGAGCACCCATACGGCCATGAAATTTGCGACCCAGATTGTTTTCAACAGCGTGGTGCAGAATAGAAGCGCCGTTACGGTCAAACCGTAAATCAATCCCCCAAGCAGTCCGGCACGAGGGCGTCCCAGTTCCCGGCCGATGAGGATCAGGCAAAATGCCGTGAGAGTGTCGAGAACGGTTTGGAAGATATAGACCGTAAACACATACGGACCAAACAGCTTCAGGATAATGGCCAGTATATAGCCGTAAGCAGGATCCAGGAAGGCGAATTCCACCTTGCTGCCGCTGCC
>JAEAME010002397.1_pt1 | contig 10945 bp, 20 predicted proteins | sample 8958731 | NCBI WGS metagenome assembly JAEAME01 (sample SAMN16933194, study PRJNA681113) | bioreactor sludge metagenome | isolation source: anerobic bioreactor sludge (Control) | place: India:Bengaluru | collected 2018-10-24 | reverse complement strand
GTTTGTGAGGGTTCGAATCCTTCAGGGCCTGTTTATTCTTCCTTAGTTCAGTGGTGGAACGCACGCCTGTTAAGCGTGATGTCGTAGGTTCGAATCCTGCAGGAAGAGTTCTTTCTTGCTGCGTGGCCAAATTGGTAAGGCACCAGAATTTGACTCTGGCGATGTGTTGGTTCGACCCCAACCGCAGCATTCATGGAGTGGAATTGCATTTCCCTGGCTACGTTAAGTCAGAAAGTGCATGTTCCTGTCCGACTCCATGACCCTGGAAGGTTAGTAGAGTGGCCAAATACGGCGGACTGTAAATCCGCTCCTTCGGGTTCGGAGGTTCGAATCCTCCACCTTCCATTTTATGCATGCAAAAAAGGTGCGGCCAAGAACCTCACCTTTTCCTACACGTTTTGCCTGTTTTCCGTGCGTACGAAAAATAACAGGAATTTCGGAGAATTGGCAGAGTGGACGAATGTGGCGGTCTTGAAAACCGTAGGTGTGTGAAAGCATCCAAGGGTTCGAATCCCTTATTCTCCTTGCCGGAATCTTGGCTGAGTGGCTTAAAGCAACGGCTTGCTAAGCCGTAGGTGGGTTATTGCTCATCCACGAGTTCGAATCTCGTAGATTCCTTTTTATACGGAAGTAGCGTAGTTTGGTAGCGCGCTTGGTTTGGGACCAAGAGGTCGCAGGTTCGAATCCTGCCTTCCGTATCGAGGGTTAGCTGGTACCTCCATAATATCACTGGTGTGATGACCCGTTAGTCAAGTGGTTAAGACATCACCCTTTCACGGTGAAAGCAAGGGTTCAATTCCCTTACGGGTTATACGATAATAAGACGTTCCGGCTACCATCTTGCTGGAACAAAACAAAATGAAGAGCAAGACCTTCTGGGCTACCATCCTGCCCGGCGGGTCTTGCTCTTTTTTTATTCTTGATTTAGCTGTTCTTTCAAACATAATGCATTGAAATCGGTGTCTTCTGGATAGAGACTGAAATCCGTCCTAAGTGCGTAGCTGATTCTTTCACGTGTTTCGTCAATCAGTTCTTTCAGGGATTCAACAGTATTAAAGCCATCATAGCCAACCAAAATATCATGGGTATCTTCCAAAAATTCTTTTTGTTTTGGATGCATAAAGAGTTCCTTTCTTTAAATCAATGAGCAATAACCCCAAACGAAATCTTCCTCGTCCAGGTAAATCAGACCGCTGCGGGAGCGACCGAAATAATTGATGTTTTCTTCAATGAAACGGAAGCCAAGCATCTTCTCGATATCCTGGAATCCATCCTCCGGCATACCTTTGTATTCCCGTTTTTTGATGGAACGGCAAATACGCAACAAAACGCCTGCTTCATTTTCGGAAAAAGAATCGACAACGTAACCAGAACGTCGCAACAGAAAATCAGGGAAATCTTTCTTGGGCAAATGAACGGCATTTTGCAATCGTTCCAAAATAACAATAGGGATTTCGTGGCAATAGGAAAGATAAGGCACCATGTACTCATTTTCCACATCATCCAAAGAATTTATGGGCATGTATTCTTGTTGGAAAAGAACGGACTTCTCTTTATTAGAGAGTTCGCTTGGTCCTAAAAAGTAATCCATTACATCAAATGGGATGAATTCTGCTGGCGAATAAGGGTTGGATGTCAAAGCGGGCAAAGAAGAAGACAGAATTACTGCGTTAGCATTGCTAACCAAATCCCGGTCAAACAGCATGGATAAAACGATGTCTTCTTTTTGAAGCTGTCCATAAAGGTTGAAAACATGTTTAGTAGATAAGAGTTGAGCATATTCTGTTTCGAGATTGTTCCAAAAAAGAGGAAAATTAGGGTGCTCAAAAGAATCTTCTTTGTTGCCGACAAAACGTTCATATAGTTTAAATAAATTAAAATGCAGATGATTTGCATACCAATCCTCTCTGCCGATACAACTAAGCTGTATTAGCACCTCTCCTGGCCAATCCGGATGATTGATTATTAAACGATAGCTGTCTCCATTCAGATGGCCCATGGATTTGACCCAAGTGCTGTGTCCGCGTTTTTCCCAACCATTTCGACGTAGATAAGGCTTCAATTTGTTAAGCACTCGCAAAGGATGCTCAAAATGTTCGCTGCCATCATTATTTGTCAGGAAAAATTTATCGGTCCATACTAGATGAAAAGGTGTTTTAGGTTCACGTATTTTTCGCATGAGTGTCCTCCGTTTCTATTGTCTTTGACCGCAAAACAAAGAATTCGGTATGGCTGCCGACATCCAAGATTTGCGCGTCCTTTTCCATCCAAGTCCGAATGTAATAGTATTTGAAGTTGCGTTTGTACATAAAAGGCTCAATCGTTCCGATAACTTCTTCGTAGTTTTCAGCTTGCCCAATGGGGCGCTCCACTCCGTAACTGTTTCGGAAAAAAACGGTACAGGGATAACTGACAGAAATTGGTTTATTCTGTTCATCCATTAGAAAGCTCCTTCCTTATTGGACAATGGGTAACTCGGATGCAATATCCGCTGGAATGTTGCCTTGCCAAACAAAGCTGTTTTCCAGCAGGTAATTGTTGTACGTACTGGCTGTTTTGTTGGCACGCATCTTAGCTTGCTCAGCCCAGGACTGCTTTTCTGGGCTGTCTGAGTCTTTGTATTGCTCGTAGGTCAACTTATCTGACTCATACGAGGAAATCATCGCACGGGCGGTATTTTCGACCTCCCTGAGCGTTTCATAGTTGGTGGCGTCATCGACTTTCTGGACAGCGTACTCCTGCTTGTTGCGCAGCCAGGTGCCGCCCAGTTCCATCCCGAAACCGAACACCAGACTGGATACGATGACAACCAGCCCGACGACAAAAGCGAGTAAGGCTTTCACGAATCCGTTCATTATTGTCCACCTACCGTCAGCACAGGATTGGCAACTTCAAACGGGATATCCGAATAAAGGTAAGTACCGGTCCATTCCAAATATTTCCCGTCCGTCGTAAAGAAGAAAATGCCCGCGTCGTTTTCGCCATAACTGCCGTCCACATCCGCCAACCATTTGTTGGAGAAGTCTTCGACGTTAGGCGATGTTTTTGTTTCGCCGGAACGGTATGTGTCATCTTTTTCGTAGAACTCGCTGTCCGGCGTCAAAAAGCTGTTCAGGCTGGAGACTTTGCCGTCAACAACAAAGCGTCCGACCGGGGCACCGGATTCCGTGAAAAGAACAATATAGCCCAAGGGACGGTCGACTGCGCTTGGCAAGGACAACGCTTTTTCGCGCTGACCATTAACCCAGTAAGCGCGCTTGATTAGGTTGTAGCGCTCCAAGCTATAGTCGATGTCTGTCGGTGTCGGCTGATTTGACGCCAATTTATTTGCAATGTCCAATGTGGAGTTTTTGTCCACTTCGGTTTGTGAATCTGCAATGTCCTCGCAGCCCGTAAATAAAAATAAGCTCATCAAAAGTGTTGCCAATAATCGTTTCTTTTTCATTTGTAAAATTCTCCTTTGAGGTACTGTTTTTTTGTGGTTAAATAATCGGCAAGTCATTAAGAAAATTTGTTCTCTTCGGAGGAGGAAGCAAAAGCGGAAGGATATTGAAGGATTCAAACATTATGTTTTCGTCATCATCTCTAACGTAAACCCTATAACTCTTTGAATGCATAACCTTTTTGGTAAAATCTGTTTTTGTTTGCATTAATTCCTTCACCCCTTCCGGTGTGTTGTACTTCATTCGAAATAGAGTCTTTGTTTCCTCTAATTCGTTTTTGTTTATTTTCTTTTTATTTGAAAAAAGTAAGAGGACTTGCATACGTTCCTCTCTTTCTTCTTCTTCTGTATCTAAGACAAGCAATATGGAATTACTGGTAGTGATGCTGTACCGATAGTCACTGTAGGAATTTCCGGTAATGATGTCACCTGCTTTAAAAGTTGTCACAAACAAAACACCTCTTTTCTAATCCCACCAATTTAGCGAAGTTTTTAGCAGTTCGGTCAATTTTTCCAGGTCTTCCTGTTCCGCTAATTCGTCGGGGAATCCGCCGGCTTCGATGGCTTTGGCAATCATTTCGTCGCTGAACGGAAACTCTTCCAAATAATCTTTGTCCGCCAACCTTTTGGCAAGTCGAGCTGCCTCACGGACATCTTTGCCGATAGTCGGGGCACTTAAGGTAACAGCATCCGGCCCTTCAAAGAAATCCGCCATCAATTCCAGTTTGAAAGCCAGGATACGATAAAGATAGGACTGGTCCCATTGGCGGTCGGCGCGGATAAGCGCGTCCCATTTTTTCTGCAGGTTCTTTTTCTTTTGACGTTTTTTCATTCTTAATGACTCCTCCTAAGAATTAATAAAATAAAGCATGGACAACCAAATGGTATTGATGAGATGCCAAACAATATAGATAGGCTCTCCAAAAAGCAAGACTGTCACAAACAAAATGCTTGAAACAATGAGGACAAAAAGAATGGAGCTCCTCAACATCCTGTTGTTTCCTCAAAAATGTGACCGGCCTCTGCGTTGTCGGATTTTTCTTTGACGATGTTCTCTGGGCACATAATCTCCAGCTCGTCTTCTTTCATCGGCCGCCATTGGTAGCCGGTGTAGATTAAATATCTCTTTTCCATTGGTTTTCCTCCTAAGCTTTAAAGTTGTACAGTGGTTTCAGGATAGCTTTTACGTCGAAAGCATCTCCTGTTCGTTCCAAAATTTCTTCCATAGTTTTATAGGCAAATGGCGCTTCATCCAATGTACTTTTGCTCACGGAAGTCGTGAAGACATCCTTCATCGTTTCGATATAGTCATCCATATCCAATTGTTTCTTGGCTTGGGTACGGGAAAGGATGCGTCCGGCACCGTGCGGTGCGGATTCGTTCCAATCCGGGTTGCCCTTGCCTACGGCCAAAATGGAACCGTCACGCATATTGATTGGAATCAAGACTTCTTGTCCGGCCTTGGCAGAAATAGCGCCCTTGCGCAAGATTTTGGCTTCTGTGTCCGCATAATTGTGGATAGTATCCAACGTGCGTTCGATTTTCCAATTCATGGCCCGCGTGATTTCCTCCACCATCGCTTTGCGGTTGAGGTGTGCATAACGCTGAGCAATCTCAACGTCGTTCAGGTAGTCGTCCATTAGGCGACCAGTCAGATAAGCGAATTCCGCATGCACAGTCGCACCTGCTTCGTTTTTGTTGTCGCGGGTTTCCCAATAGTGCTTCGCTGTTTCCTGATGGTACTTGGCAACGTCTTGTCCCAGGCTGCGCGAACCGGAATGGATGACCAAATACAATTTGCCGGCTTCGTCTTCATTCAATTCTATAAAATGGTTACCGCCGCCCAAGGAACCGATGGACAACTCCACACGATTGCTGTCCTTCATCGGGGCATGCAATTTATCCAAATCGATTTGTTTTGCATAAGCATGACGCGTCGAACGGCAATTGAAACCGGAAGGCACATGTTGGCGAATCATTTCGTCAAGCAACTGGAAGTTTACGGTTTCTTTGGTGATGGAAGCATCCAATTCGGCCAAATATAAGCCGCAACCAATATCGTATATTACTCTTTAGTCTCTTAAAGTATGGACTATACCTTCTCTATGGTCACTGGAGAATGCAGCTCCTACCATAGGCTCGCCGTGTTAACTGTTCCATTCGTCCCAATGATGCAGACGATGACAGTTCGCGCAGATGATTTTACATTTCTTTACCTCATCTTCAATATCGCTTAATGAGTAGTGGTTAAAAGAATTAATGCTTAACCCAAATTTTTTTGATTTTGGGTCTACATGATGAAAGTCGAAAATGACAGTATTTGTACTATCGTGAATCAAACCACACTCAGAACATCTTCCGCCAGCTTGGTCAACAAATTTACTCCGTAACGCATGAGAGCGTTTCGTTCTGTATCTGTATCTCTGCTGCCGATTTCTGTGGTTCCATTCTCTTTTGTACTGCTGAGGGTCATCGTATTTGCGGTTGTTGTGTCCGTTCACATACTTTTTGTCTCTGCCGTATTTGTCTTTTGACTTTATTTCTTCTCCACAACCACAAGCACAAGGAATAACAGGTGCTTCATCATGTATTTTTTTATATCTTCTTTGCTTTGCTGTCAGTCCGTTTTCGTCTATTTTTTTCAAAATAATCTCTCCTTTGATAGGTACTACCAAATGTGTAACCATTTGATGTCTTCCTGTCAATAAAGGTGAGATAACGGATGTGGAATAGTTCTACATACCAATCTGCTACTGATATGTAAGTCTCTGAACCATTTGACTATGTCACCATAGCCTCTGGCTGCTGATTGCCCTCGACTTTACGTTAGGGGTTCCAGCAATTGAGCGAGTTTTTTAACGTTGGAGCCGATTTTAACGGTTAACCCCAACAACATCTGGCACGACTTTGTCGGTATAAGTCATCGTTGTTCCGACAACGGCGCCTTTGCCGATATGGGCATCCGGCATGATACGGATTTGGGAACCTTCCGCAAATGGATGGTTGGCCAAGCGCAGAATCTGCGCTACGGTGTCTTCGTTGATGTTATGGGTAAAAATCTTGATGTTGGTATATTTTCCTGGAATAATCAATTCTTCTGACATAAAATCACTCCTTGTCATATCAGGTTCAGTCAGGCGAATGAGCGAAAACTTCTTCAGGCATTCGATTTTATATTCTTGATTTGCAATGGTTTCTTTGAGTTTTTTATTTTCTTCTACCAGGGCGAATATTTCCTCGGCAAGCGAAGCGCTAAACGCTTCCGGTTCTTTGGCAAAAGTATCCAATAGCGTAGAATTCATAGTGATAGTCCTTTCTCTAAAGCAAAAGAAGAGCCAAAGAATTACTCTGGCCGGGTTTCTTTTTCTGCGAGCAGCTTGTCGATATGCTGCTGCATGGCTTCCATCTCTTTGATGCGAGCAGCATCTTCGTTGTAGTGTTCCAATTTGGTGTTTTTACGTGCTTCCTGCATGGCGGTTTCTCGTACCATTTCGATTTCAGCAGTATAGTGGAAATGGAAAGAAAGCAAAAATAACGCCAGTAAACCGGCCCCTAAAAGCCAGTATGTCCAATGATTCTTTTTCACAAAAAAACTCCTTTACAGTGTAATGTAATGATTGATATGGTGGAAACGCAATTCGCCGGACTCCGTGCGCGGAATCTTGTCCATCACGGTAATGATGTTGAAATACAGGACTTCTTTGAACGTAGAAACTGAAAGCACCAAACAGGCATCGATTTTCGGACAAACAAGCAGAATATCGCCATCGTCGGTAACCGAATGCAGCATATCTGAAGCTTCAGTCAAAGAAGCAAGCAATTCGATTAAGCTAAGTTGGCGTTCTTCTTTGCGGGCATAGGCATGATGGGAAAACGAAACCCAGATGTTGCCCAAAGTACGGCTTTTGATTTTATAGGTCTCTTTTCGGATAGGAAATTGCGGTTCGGACAAGCGCATCGGTGTGGTATCTTTTTGGGTTTCATAAAAAATTGCGGGGGGCATGGGACTCTCCTTTCTACACGACAATAGGGTCTCGTGACAAGTAATATAAAAAATTTCGGTATTCGTTTTGGTTCGTCAATTGCTTCTCCTGTTCCAATAGAGCCAGGAAAAGGGGGCTTTGACTCAAGACATCATCGTAAAATTCCTCAATGATTTTGCGTTTCTTTAGATGGTTCAGTTTTGTGGCGGGGAATTTATTCTTTACTTCAAAATAACGCAAGCTATTACGTTTGAGGTAACGCAAGGTATTTTCTAGGTGGCGTCTTTCCATTTTGGTTATTTTGATTTTTCCTGAAGACATGCTGTACCAATAATCGGTTTGCGCAAATTTAGGCGGAAGTTTTGCCAGTATGCCAGAAATATTGTCTTGAACCGGGTTTTCTTTCTCCACCAAAACAATTGATTCGAACGCAATGAAAGCATCCATCAATTCGGATTCCGTAGTCAGTTTCGCCATAAAAATCTCCTTTCTTTAATATACTACAACAGAAAGAAAAAAGGAAAGGCGTTTTAGAAATAACCCAATTCTTTCATTGAAGTCCAGCCGGTTTCGGAAACAATAATATGGTCCAATAAAGGAATGCCCATAAAGTCACCAGCGCGAGCCAATCGAACAGTCATCTCCAAATCGGCATCTGAAGGCCTTACATCGCCCGATGGATGGTTATGGAACAAGATAATGCGGACGCCGTTGTTCAAAATGGCAGCCTGGAAAATTTCCCTTGGGAACAGCAACGACATCGTGTTTCCACCGGAGAATGCCCGGTGGATGGCATTGATTTCATTGGTCGCATTCAAGACAGCCAATAAGACGACTTCGCGTGACTCATCCCCGATTTGGGCGCGCGCCATACTGGCTGCTTTCTCTGTGGAATCGATGCGTCCGCCATAAGCAATTTCTCTTTCGGCGACAATTTGTTTGATAGTGACAATTTCTTTAACGCTTTCCATTTGAATCCTTCCTTTCTATAATCAAAAAATAGGTGGCAAAAACATTGTCTTTGATTTCCAGTTCAGCGGTAAAAGCATAATCCAATTCTTTTTCAATAAATGCGCAAAATTCATGAAGCAACTCAACGGAGTCTTCTCCCGTATTTCGGGAATAAACGAGAAAAGGCATCAGCATTTTGTCTTTTTCAAATAGGTCCAAAGTATCGAAAGCATAAACGACTTTGTTGTCGGCCGAATTTGAAGCCTCTCTTAACAAATCACGCTTGATTGTGCGCAATTTTTTTTCGAAAAGGGGCTGCTTTTTTAATTTTTCTTTGATGAGTTGTTTCTCTCTTTGCTTTTGTTTTCGTTCTGTTGCGACAAGCAACTGTTCGTCGAAAGAAGCTAAGAAATCCTTTTTGAGTAAAAGGTTTTTGAGTAAAAGAAACATAACGGACCTCCTTATTGTTTCTCGATAATGTGCAACCCAGTCATTTGTCCAAGCGAATCAAATCGGGCTCCGAATAATTTTCCTTGTTTATAGCAGATACCGCCGTCCAAACCAATTTTATTGTCTTTTATCCAAGGAGTATCGGAACCGTCCAGGTTTAAGGTGCGTACTGGTGTATGTCCAAAGATAATGGTTTTCTCGACGTTGTTTTCAAAATAATGAAAAGCATCCCGAATCCAAACAAAGTCTTCCGGGCTTGTGTCTTGCCAGTTCGGCAGACGCGGATTGATACCTGCATGAACAAACAAAAGATTTTCTGTTTCGTGGTAGAGTGGCAACTGTCGAATAAAAGAAAGATACTGGGCTTGCTCTCTTGAGAAAGCGCCAGCCAAGTACAAAGGGTCAAAGCCTTTGTATCCAAAAGACATCATCGTTTGATATCCACCCTGCCCCAGATAGTGTTCCGCAGAGAAAAGTGGGTTGCTCAAAAAATCGAGCAGCATGTCTTCATGGTTGCCTTTTAAGGCAATGGCGCCTTTTTCTTTCACCAGTTGTTCGACTAAAGCCAACACGCGAGCCGAATCCGGCCCGCGGTCGATATAGTCACCCAAGAAAACCAATTGTTCAGTGGATTCATCCCAGTGCTGCAGCATTTTCTCCAGTTCCGAAAAATGCCCGTGGATATCGCCTATAACAAAAAAATTTTCTTTCATAGACAAATTCTCCTTAATCTAGTTTCATTTTCATATGCAGTGCGGTAGTCAATCGCAACTGTTCGTGGAACACTTGACCTTCTTCTTCTGTACTATAACGCATCTGTTCCTGCGGGAAAACCCGCACCGGTTTGTTCTTCAGCAAAGGATAGAACCTTTCGATGCCATCTGTGTAAGGCAGAATGTACACAAGGTCGGCGTCCTGTATCATGGCCTGGATGCGTTGATGGCTATTCTCGAAGACATGGCGCTCGCCTTTCATGCGGTTGATTAAATACAGTTGATGCTGTGGCAGTTTCTCTGTCCCCCAAGTGGCGGAAGGGATATAGTATTCCACCGGAACCCGATTTCGCTCCGCAATCGAAAGGGCTTTTAAATCAAATTTATTCAAAATTGGAATCAAAAATATTGTATTCTCCAAAAAGACGGGATTCTTCAAGTCGTTTTCCATGACGCGAATCAGTTCCTGCCAAACGAAACGTTCGCTTTTGGGCAACAAAGTCCCGTCTTTTGCTCTTCCTGATAAGAATGCTATTTTCATTGTAAAATCCCCATTTCTTTTGCATCTAAAGCATAATATTTTGTGGGAGAAGCCGTGTCATACCCCGAAATGGTTAACCGAGTAGAAATCTCCTTTTCTTTGACATACTCAATCAATCTCATGTCGATATCAGGATACAAACTCGCTTCAATCACGAACTCGAAATGACTCGTAGCTCCGTATTTATCTTCAACAATAAGTGGTAAACCAAGAAGCCCTCCTTGTGAAAGGGCTTTTTTTGCCAACTTGTCGATACCTTCTTTTTCGATTACTTCAAAACCAAGAGAACCTTGTGCACATCGAACATAAACGAGAACTTTCATTAGGCGTCCTCCAATTCTTTTGAGTCAATGATATAATAAGCTGTTCTTTCGGAATCCTCGCTATCCATCAAAAAGTCGACTAAATTTTCGTCGATATTCTCGAAAATTTTAGAAGAAACATAAAAATTGTAGTAGTCATCGTTAATAATGAGCTCTATTTCTTTTTCTCCATTATTCTTCAAGGCTTCTTTTGTTATGGAAATGAGCGTTTTTCGTTTTTCTTCAAATTCCATTTTTAGCCATTCAATATCAAGGCTACTATAAAACAAGATATGCGTTAATATTTTCATTCTTCTTCCTCCTTGAGCATTTTTGTATAACAACGGTCGCAAACAATCAGGTCGGTGTCTGGATACTGAAAAGACTGCATCAAATGGACGCGGCTTGAAAGTACGCGTTCTCCGCAACAATCACATTTCACAAGCTGTGTTCGATTGGCACTATAGTATTCCTCAATTCCTCCTAAATCAAAATCATCATAAGCATGATTCAAAATGTCCCTCTCCTTTCTATAAAACAAAGGAACCTCCCGCGGAGCGGCA
>JAEAME010002421.1_pt1 | contig 10959 bp, 9 predicted proteins | sample 8958731 | NCBI WGS metagenome assembly JAEAME01 (sample SAMN16933194, study PRJNA681113) | bioreactor sludge metagenome | isolation source: anerobic bioreactor sludge (Control) | place: India:Bengaluru | collected 2018-10-24 | reverse complement strand
AGCAACACGATGGTTTACTGGCTGCCCACGTATTTTATCAGGTACATGGGCATGGACGTTGCCAGGGCGGGCACAATGACCGCCGGAGTGCTGGTGACAGCCCTGATAGCCGGTCCGCTCGGCGGATTCCTGGGAGACCGTATTTCTAAAAAGAATCCCGGCAATAAAAACCTGCTGTGCTGGGCCGGCGCCGTTGCCGCTTTGATCACGTTCGCTCTGGCTGTGCTGCTGAACGCCTGGCCGATATTCTTTGTAGTGACCCTTTTCATATATCTGTTCATACCCGTTCAGCAGATCGTATGCCAGGAAATCGTGCCGTTTTATCAGCGGGCAACCGCCTATGGTATGTATGTCTTCTGCATGTTCCTGCTGGGCGGACTGTGGGGTCCGGCGGTCACCGGCATGATCTCCGATGCAGTCGATCTGCAGGCGGCGTTCTGGATAAACGGCGCCATACTGCTGGTTGCGTCTTTTGGATATCTTTTAATGTACAAATTTTATCGAGCGGATCATGACCGGGCGAGACAGCTTGAGGCAACAGTATAACCTGTGATTATTAATAAGTAGGGAGCGAAAACATGGTGAAATTCAAGATACTTGGACTGGTGGGAAGTCCTCGCAAAGAGGCTAACACTTACCGGCTGGTGAAGACGGCACTGGAGGAGGCGGCAACCGTGCCCGGCGCGGAGGTAGAGATATATGAAATGGCCGGCAAGAAAATAAATCACTGCATCGGCTGTCATAAGTGCGGGAAGATATTCCGCTGCGTCTTTAAGGACGACCTGATGGAATATATGGAGAAATATCTTGAGGCCGATGGGATTATCTGGGGCGCACCGGTCTACCACATGGGGCTTCCCAGCCTGATGAAGGCCGCCATGGACCGGCTCCCCAACATGATGGAGCCGTTCTACATGAAAATGGGGACGGACAAGCCCCGATATAGCAAGGTATGCGGTGTAATGACGGTTGGCGCTCATCGCAATGGTGGGCAGGAGATAGCCCTTGGCCAGATGATCAACAGCTGCCTGCTGATGAACAATATCGTGATCTCCGGGATGACGCTGGCCGGCGCCTATATAGGCGTAGCAGGTTATTCCGGGCAGCTGCCGGACTTCCTGGCCAGGGACAACGTACTGAAGGACGATTGGGCCCTGCTGGGCGCCAAAACCACCGGCAAGCGTGTTGCAGAGATGACAAAGATCGTTGCCGAGGGTAAGACGGCCCTGGACCGCAAGGGAGAACTCCCTCAGGAGTATAAGTACCGCGAGGGGCCTTACAAATGGAAGCTGCCGGAATGATGGTACAGCAATTCTAAAAAAACTGCATTCAAAAAGCGAAAAAAGTGGAAAACACGGAGGTCTAAATATGAAAGTACTGATTATAGGCGCCGGGATAAGCGGGCTCGCTTCGGCGTACTGGCTTCGCCAGGCGGGATATGAGACGGAGGTGCTCGAGTCCAGCGGCAGGCCCGGCGGCCGCATGGTAACGCTGGAAAGAAAAGGCGACCGGCTGGATGTGGGAGCCCAGTTTTATCACACCAATTTCAAGCACTGCTTTGATCTAATGGATGCGATGAAAATCAGCGGCGAGAGGACGGATGTGACCGGCAGCATGGTCTACCGCCTGCAGGATGGCTCCTCACGAACGTATCCCAGGGGCACGCTGTACATGGACCTGCTGGGCCCGGGCGGAAACCTTAATCTCTACTGGAATATCTTCCGGCACCTGGTACTGGGAACAAAAATCGTCCCGTACCATATTCAGGACCCTATACCGCCCTCGGACAAGGTTGCGGTGCTCGACCATTTCAACAGGGAGAGCGACCGCGCGCTGCGGGACTTTCTGATCTTTCCGCTGGCGGTCGGCGCTACCATGGGGCCACCCGAATATATGAGCCTTTATCATTTCATCCGGGCGCTGCACACTTTCGCCATCTCGCACCATGTTTGCCTGACGCGAGGAGTCTCATCCCTTACCGACGAACTGGGCAAGGTGGTCGGCCCTCAGTACGAATCGCCGGTACAGCGCCTGGTTATGGAGAAAGGTAAAGTGATAGGCGCCGAGTTGCAGAACGGACAGGTGCGCAGGGCGGACCATGTGATCGTTGCGCTCGACTCCGCTTCGGCGGCGAAGATATTGCCGGACGAGCTGGCCGAGGAGCATCGTTTCTTTGAGGGAATAATCTATTCTCCTTCGCCCATGCCGGTTTTCTTCCTGGACAGGCCTCTCCCGGGAAATGTGTGGAACTACTGGAGCGATCCGCGCCTGAAGCGGACTTTTCTTTTCGCCATCGATGAGCGCGCCAAGGTGCCTCAGATGTGCCCCAGCGGCAAAAGCGTGCTCACCTTCTGGGCGGTGTTGCCCAATACGTTTGACCTGTGGAAGCAGTCGGACGCCGAGATGATTAAACAGGCCAAAGAAGACGCGGAACTGATGATACCCGGCGTATCGGGCTGGATCGAGGAAGCCCAGGTCGTCCGGTTGCCCTACGCAACGGAGCAATATCCCCCCGGCGCCTATCAACGGATCATGGATTTCAAGCACAGGGCAGAGAAACTGGAGGGTGTTTCCTTTGCCAGCAGCCTGCTGGGAGGCACCAACATGGAATCGGCGGCGGCAAGCGGATTCGATGCGGTCGCGCGCGTGCGCAGGATGCTGGGAAAATGAATGTACAGGGACTATGCGATTGCCCTTGCATATAAATAAAAAAACAAAAGGAGGTTAATAGATTGCCTGCACAACAGTCCGAATATCCCGTTGGAAAAGTTCGCGCTCACTACTTTTTTATTCTGTTCTTTCTTGTATCGACCGTTGACTACCTTGACCGCATGGTCGTGACCGCGCTCTTTCCTTTCATGAAGACTGAGCTGGGAGTGACGGATACCCAGCTTGCGCTTCTGGTCTCCGCCATTTTCTGGTCGGTAATGGCTTTTTCAGTCCCCATAGCCTTTCTGCTGGACCGCTGGAGCAGGACCAAGGGCGTGGGCCTCTTTACCATTGGCTGGAGTATATGCTGTGCTATTATCGGAACGCTTAAAACATTTCCGGCCATATTCTCATTCAGATTGCTGATGGGCATCGGGGAGTCATCCTATAGCACGGGTTGCACGGCTCTGGTGTCCGCATATTTTCCAGAGAGGCTGCGCGCGCGCATGAACGGCATACTGACCGCCTCCGTACCTGTGGGCGCTGTGCTCGGGACGATAGGAGGCGGCATTATTGCGGAGATGCTGGGATGGCGCTATGCCTTCGGCATCGTGGCAATACCAGCCTTTATCATAGGTTTGCTGTTCATTTTCACGCTCAAGGACTACAAATCGGTCGACCTGACCAAAACGGTTGCCGCCGGCATAGATGCCGGGAAAAAGGTCAAGATGAAGGTCGTCGATATCGCCAAAGACATATTCAGCAAACCGTCTCTGGTCATGAACTTCATGGGATTTGTGGGGAATGTCTTTGTGACCACCGCCCTGATGACATGGCTGCCGACCTACTTCTATAATCTAATGGACAAGCCCAATATGCAGACGGCTGCCATGCAGACGGCGGGCATATTTATACTGGCCGTTGTCGGCGCTCCCATCGGTGGTATAGTGACCGATGCGATACGCAAACGCGTAAAGAGGGCAAGGATGATCGTGCCCGCCGTTACATCGGTAATCGCCGCGTCACTGCTTCTGATAGCCTTCTCGATGCCGCCCGGCACTTCCCAGTACATCGTGCTGCTTGGCATGGGATTCTTCGCGCCCTGGTTCTACGGCGGCGCGGCAACGGTGACACAGGACGTAGTGCACCCGGGTCTGCGTGCGACATCCTATGGAATTGCCAATGTTGTCCAGAATCTGCTGGGCGCCTCTCTCGGACCCATATTTGTAGGTGTAATTTCCGACAGGATCAACCTTACCGCAGGCCTGCAGATGCTGCCGATGTTCATGGTATTCGGCGGAGTCATGTTCTTCATAGGATCGTTCTTCTATCTCAGGGATGTGGACCGCGCCGAGAAAGTGACAGTGGAATTCAAATAGTATTCAATATAACATTGTACTTATACCACTGATAAACGACGATAACGTTGAAAAAATGAATAATGAGTCCTAATCAGGGAGGTGATTTATGACTGCTATCGCCATACTGGAATTGCTGACAGGCGTCGGCCTGATACTTTTCTGGATACTCTTTTTTACCGGAAGCATGGCGCCTAAAAATCCTCCGAAAGGATATCTTGAGTACGAGCATTCCTTTCCGCTGCCGGACGGATTACTGGCCGTGCTGCTGCTGGTGGCGGGGATACTGCTGCTTTTGAACGTTCATTTAGGCAGTACCCTATCGCTGATAGCGGCCGGGGCGCTCATATTTCTGGGAGTGCTGGACTTCAGCTTCAACATCCAGAACGGCATATACAAAATATCCACGAGTGACCTGATATCCAACGCCTTCATCAACCTGTGGTGTGTAGGCTTCGGCATTGCCATCATTATCTGCTTAATCTAGGGTGTAAACTGGTTTACATAACAGGCATGGATTTGAAAATCCATGCCTGTTATGCTTGGTTATTCCGTGTCGGATGATGATAATCGTACCAAAGTGACGGATTAAACCGCGCCGTCGCTTTCAGGCGATACCGTGATCCTGCGAAACTGGCATTTGGCCACGCCGCAATGGCGGCAGCGGTTGAATCCAGCGGCTGATTCTTTGATCCCGATGCCCGCGCAGATGGTGACCGATTTGCGGGGTATCATCATGCAGGATTCATTCAACCTCACGCCGATACTCTCCGCTGGAAGTATGCCGAAGATAAGCCGCTGGTCGCTCAGGGGCCAGTCGAGATAGCCTGGATTAAGCCAGGGCCCTGCCTCCTCTCCCTGCTCACCCAGGCGCCGGCAGGCCATCTGCTGCACCTGCAATCCGACCAGGCCCAGGGCAATTGTCCCCGCTATATCGAGGCTGAGCGCCTCCATCTGATGGCCTTCCTGCATTAAATCGGATACGCGTTCCTCAAGCTGAGGACCCAGTGTATACAGCGCTATGCCGAGCGTCCGGCTACCCTCCCATAGCTCGCTGATCCTGCGTCCGATGCTGAACCGGATCCCGTTCTGCAGGGTGACACTCTCCATGTCCATCTGTGCGAGGGGAAACTCGCGGTAGATTGCGCGCGGCCCGGCCAGGCGCTCGGCCTCTGCGGCCGAAGACGAGGCCATCTCGACGATGGCAGGACGCGGCTGCCTGGCTGCGCCGTAGCCGTGTACCGCCAGTATGACCTGGGGATCTACGGCGACCTCAAAATTATCCAGTATCCGTTCATTCAACAACGGCCAAGTCCCTCGCATCCAGCGAAAGCTGGCTGACAATCATATAGCTGTATCCGTTTATGTTATAATATCAATCCTGACCGATATCTACAATGCACATCAACAAAGTCGTCCTGCATTCAGATAGGTATCCAAGCAGGGATTGTTATCCCTTCAACCTGGATATCTTCAATAAGACCGCCTCGGTCGATTTCCAGGGTCCGGTGACCTTCTTTGCCGGCGAGAACGGGACCGGCAAGTCCACCCTGCTGAAAGCCATCTGCCAGAGATGCGGCATACACATCTGGGAGGATCCCGACGGCGCGCGCTACAAATACAATCCCTACGAGGGCCGTTTCCATGAGTACATCGACGTGGAGTGGAAGTCGGAGCCGGTGCCGGGTTCATATTTCAGCTCGCAGATCTTTCATGATTTCGCCCGTTACCTCGACGAGTGGGCGCATGCCGATCCCGGCATGCTCGAATATTTCGGCGGGGATTCACTGCTCACACAGTCCCATGGCCAGTCGCTCATCTCGTTCTTCTCTTCCCGCTACAAGATAAAGGGCGTTTACTTCATGGACGAGCCGGAGACGGCCCTTTCACCCAAGAGCCAGCTCAAGCTGCTCAAGCTGCTGAAGGAGATGAGCACGGACGGACACGCGCAGTTTATCATCACCAGCCACTCACCCATCCTGCTCGCCTTTCCCGAGGCGGTTATTTATGATTTCGACAGCGTGCCCATCAGGCCGATCAAGTATGTCGACACGGAATACTACCAGATATACCGGGATTTTATGAATAATAAGGATGCCTACCTGGCGAGTCTGTGAAAAGACAGCGGCAAAGGAGATGACCGTTATGAGTGAGATCAAACACAGGGTGTTCGACGCCATCGGCAATACTCCACTGGTTGAGCTTGGACCGCTGGACGGGGTAAATCCGAGGGTGAAAATACTGGCTAAGCTGGAGGGGTGTAACCCGGGTGGTTCGATCAAGGACAGGCCGGCCTATTATATGATCAAAAAGGCCGAGGAAAGCGGGCAGCTTACCCGGGATAAAATAATCGTCGAGCCCACCTCGGGCAATACGGGCATCGCGCTGGCGATGATAGGATCGGCCAGAGGTTATAAAGTGAAGCTATTTATGCCCGAATGCGTCAGCACCGAGCGTCAGATATGTCTTCAGGCCTTCGGCGCCGAGGTTGTCCTTACTCCAGCCAAAGAAGCGACCGACGGCGCCATCCGGCGGGCCCGCCAGTTCATTGAGCAGGAGCCGGGCAAGTACTTCATGCCCAACCAGTTCGACAATCCCAACAATCTTCTCTCACACTACGAGACCACCGGTCCGGAAATATTCACGCAGACCAGCGGCCAGGTGGACGTATTTGTGGCCGGGCTGGGCACGTCCGGAACTCTGATCGGCACGGGCAAATACCTGAGGGAGAAGGTACCCGGAGTGCGCATCGTGGCTATTGAACCAACCGTGGGCCATTCCATACAGGGTTTGAAGAATATGACCGAATCCATCGTTCCCGGCATCTATGACACTAAAGGATTCGATGAAAAGGTCGTGATGGAGGATGGGGAGGCGTTCGAGATGACCAGGATATTGGCCACCAGGGAGGGTGTCTTCGTGGGCATGTCCAGCGGGGCGGCTGTGGCCGGCGCGGTCCGCATCGCCGCAGGGATGGACAGGGGCAACATCGTGGTGATACTGCCTGACCGCGGCGATCGCTATCTCAGCACCACGCTCTTCCGCTCCGTCTGCGCCAAGTGCCCGCCTTAGAGCTGACCGGCCAGCAGGCCGGCGATATGCACCACCTTTACAGGGCTGTTCCTTTTATGCAGCCCGCCGCGCAGCTGTAACACGCAGGCCGTGCAGGCTGTTACAACCGTGTCCGCACCTGTCGCTTCGATGTTGGCCAGCTTGCGCTGCAGCACGGAGCCGCACAACTCGGGGTGGGACAGCAGGGCATCGCCTCCAAAGCCGCAGCAGGCGTCTGAATCGTTCATCTCCACCAGCCTGTAGCCGGCCGCCTCTATCAACTGCCTGGGCTCTGCGGATATACCGAGGCCGCGTTTGAGATGGCAGGGATCGTGATAGGTCACCTTCTCTTGCTGTGTAGTCATTGCTACAGACTTTATCCCGAGCCCGGACAGAAGCTGTGAAATGTCGCGCACCTTATTAGAAAGTCTTAAGGCCCTGTCATGCAATGCAGTATTGCCTTTGGTAAGCGTGGGGAACTCATTTTTTAACATAACGGCGCAGCCCGGGCAAACGGTGACGACGTAGTCGGGATCGCCGTCCGACAGCGCCTCGATATTGCGCCGGGCCAGCGCCAGGGCGGTATCGGAATCTCCCGAGAAGTAAGCCGGCGCCCCGCAGCAGGCCTGCTCCTGCGGGTAATACGGGGCCAGATCGCTTCTCTCCAGCAGGCGCATGACGTCTTCGCCAAGCTCGGGGTAAGCGAAGGACGTCACACACCCGGAATAGAAGGCTACTCTGGGCGATTTGCTATGAGCAGGGGATGAGAATTCTGCCAGGCGGCAACGCAGCAGATTTGTGTTGAGCCCCGGGAGGCTGAGGGTATCGGTGATGCTGCCCAGCGGATAAGGCAGCCTGTTGATCATGGAGTCGCAGTCCAGGAACGGCCCCTGCAAATTCGCGCAGGCCCTGGCCGCGCTCTCCAGGCGGGCGGGATGCTTGAGCACCGTGCCGTAGGCCAGCCGTTTAATGGAGGGGAGCCCTTTCTCACGGACATGGTGGGTACGCATCCTTCGTATCAGCCCCGGTATATCTATGCCCGCCGGGCAGACGGATTTGCAGAACATGCATCCCAGGCACATCTCGGAAAGCTCACGGGAGCGTTCAGGGTCGTGATAGAAGGCGGTGAGAATGGTGCCTATGCCGCCCTGGTATACGTGGCCGTAGGTCTGTCCCGACAGCGACGCGAAGACCGGGCAGACGTTGAGGCAAACACCGCATTTAATGCAGTAGAGGGCTTCCCTGAAGTCATCCGAATCACGCATGCGGCTGCGGCCGTTGTCAACCAGCACGATATGCAGCTCCCGCGGACCCTGGCCGCCCGGCAGCGGCTTGCCGGAGACCGGGCCGGCCTGTCCTGTCCCTGTGATGAATGAGGTGTAGACGGTCATCTTGGTGCCCACGCAGCTGCGGCTGAGCAACCTGAGCACGGCGTTGGCGTCCTCAAATCCAGGCATGATCTTTTCGATGCCCACGACAGCAACGTGCAGCGGGGAAAGAGTGGTCACAAGCTGGCCGTTGCCCTCGTTGGTCAGCATGACGATGGTGCCTGTCTCGGACAGGGCGATGTTGGCGCCGGAAATACCCATATCCGCGTTGAGGTAGCACTGGCGCAGAGACTCGCGCACGGTATCCAGCAGCGGTTGGGATTCGGTGCTGACCTGCTCACCCAGCAGCTCTGAAAAGAGGGAGGCGATCTGCTCGGTTGTCTTGTGTATGGCGGGGCCGACGATATGGGCCGGCTTTTCACCGGCCAGCTGGACTATCCTCTCTCCGATGTCTGTTTCATCAACCCGTATGCCCAGGCGTTCCAGGTGGTGTCTGAGGCGGATCTCCTCGGTCAGCATGGACTTGGACTTTATGACATGCTTTATACCGTGCCGGAGGGCCAGTCCGGCAATATATTCGTTGGCCTTGCCGGCATCCTCCGCCTCGAAGACAACTGCACCCGCCTCTGCAGCATTTTGCCTGAAGTCCCTGATCAGCGCCGGAAGGTTGTCTATGGCCCTGGTTTTTCTCTGGTGGAGGTCCTGCCGAAGGACTTCGAAATCGATACCGGCCATGCCCATCTGGCGGCCGAATTTGGTCAGCATGGTGAAGCGGCTCAGCGCCGCCTGTAGCGTTTCGTCCGCCAGCGCCCGCCTTACCTGTTTTCTGAGTTTTCCCGACATGGAAGTTCTTGAAGTCGATCCGTAATCAGGGTTTGATTATCAGGATATATTCCTCGGCCGGCCCCTGGGCTCTGGCGAAGATGGCCCCCGGTATATCGGCGGTGGTGTTGCGCCCGGTAAGGTAGGTGATGAAGGCGGGGACCTTGTGCCCGGGTATGCCTGCGGAAGACCCTTTAATCATCTCTGCCGCGTCCGCCAGATTGCCGGCTATGCGTGTGCCGTCCAGCAAAGTCAGATGCAGCCTGGGCAGGATCGCCGCCAGGCGAGCGTTGCCCTCGTTTTCCAGTGTGACCAGCGTGCCGGTTTCGGCGATGCCGAAGTCTGCCTCGGTGATACCCAGCCCGGCACCGCTATAGGCTTCTTTAAGGATGCTGCGAGCTGCCTGCAGTAGGCTTTCCGCATCGGACGGCACCTCCCGGCCGATGGCGGCTGATATCAGACCGGCCAGCTTGTCCACGGAGACATCTTCTCCCCTTGCCAGGCCGGCGGACCATTGAGCTATGGAAGTCTCCATGACTTTCACACCTGCTCCCGACAACCTTGCGGCCAGGTCAAGCCTCTCGGCGATGGGCGACGCCGACTTGACCACTGTGGTTATCCCCTTGTCTTTAACCAGGCCGGTGATATAACCGACCGCCTCTTCGGCGGATGACACCTGTTTGATCAGGGCGCCTGTGAGGACAGCCTCGGTTTTGAACTTCTCCAGCAATTCGGACATCGAGTTGAATTATATATGGAGGCTGCGTGCATTGCCAATTGATAATTGAAACCATAATCTATAAAATGAGGGACGCCGGAGTACAATATACGAAAACCACGTGGGAATACAGGATTTACTCAGGATAGCCATTGATAACCACGCCTCGGACCTGCATCTGAGGGTGGGTTCGGTGCCGACCGTGAGGATATTCGGCGCGCTTATCCCTTTACCCGGCATGGATCCATGCACGCCCAGGGACCTTGAGCTTTATTTCGAGGAGCTTTCTACTCCCGAGAAGAGAGAAGCTTTTGCGGCCCGGCATGAGCTGGACTTCGAATACAGTATTAAAAATTACACGCGTTGCAGGATCAATGTGCTGCAGCAGCGTTCCACGCTCAGCATTGCGGTCAGGATTATCCCTTATAACATACCCAGGCTGGATGATCTGAACCTGCCTGCTATGGTCAAGGAGCTGGCCATGAGACGTTCGGGGCTTATACTTATTACGGGAGCCAAGGGCAGCGGAAAATCGACCACCATAGCTGCGATGATCGAATACCTCAATCAGAACGCGCAGCGCAATATTATCACCATCGAGGATCCAATAGAGTATGTGTTCAAGAATAAAAAAAGCCTGATAGTGCAGCGCAACGTCGGGCATGATACGGAATCGTTTGATGTTGCCCTGGTTCAAGCTCTGCGTCATGATCCCGATGTGATCGTAGTGGGTGAGATACGCGAGATACAAACCATGCAAACGGCCATCAGAGCTGCGGAGACGGGGCACCTGGTCATGGGCACAATGCACACCATAGACGCGGCTCAGACGATTAATCGCATCCTGGACATGTTCCCGGATAAGCAGCAGGAGCAGATCAGGAGTGAGCTATCTCAGATACTGGTGGCCGTGATCTGCCAGTTTCTCATTCCCACCAGGGAGGATAGTGGTTTGGTGCTGGCCTGCGAGGTCATGCTTAACAACAACGCCATCCGCAATACCATTCGCGAAGGACGTATGCATCAACTCTAC
>JAEAME010002420.1_pt1 | contig 10979 bp, 5 predicted proteins | sample 8958731 | NCBI WGS metagenome assembly JAEAME01 (sample SAMN16933194, study PRJNA681113) | bioreactor sludge metagenome | isolation source: anerobic bioreactor sludge (Control) | place: India:Bengaluru | collected 2018-10-24 | reverse complement strand
GCGCCGATGTAGGCGTCGTCCTTGAGGGTGTGCTTGTAGCGGGCGATGGTGAAGTCGGGGTGCTCGTCGACGGCGTCGCCGGGCAGGCTGTCCTGGGCGTAGACGGCGGCCACGGTGTCGCGCGGCGTGACCTTGCCGGTCAGCCGGAAGCCGAAGGTCGGGTCGACGATCGTCCGGGTATAGACGATGGCCTGGAGCGGGCCCTCCTCGACGTTGCCGGCGAACTTCCACATGTCGCTGCCCTCGAGGAAGAAGGGCCGCTTCTCCTCGTAGTAGAGCGAGTAGCGCCGGTTGAAGTCGACCTGGCCGGCGTCGGCTTCGACCTGGCTGAAATCGGGATTGTAGGTGCCGTCGAGCGTCAGGTCCGAGGTCAGCCCGAGCTTGCCGGTTAGGCTGAAGTCGTCGAGGTCGAACTCCGGGTCGCGGACGGGCCGGCCGGCGCTGGCCTCGGTGGCCTGCTGTTTGCGGCCGAAGGTGAAGGCGGGCAGCAGCTCGCGGACGAGCTTATGCTCCAGTCCCGAGACCTGGAAGGTCTGGGCCTGGCCCATGAGCGAGCCGTAGTTCGGGTCGACCGGCGGGAAGCTGGCCTGCTCGGAGGTCCGGGTGAAGAAGCGGATGAACAGCACGCGCATGGTCAGGACGTCGCGGCCGGGGAAACGGATACTCTGGAGCGGGACCCGGGCCTCGACCGTCCAGCCACGGTCGTCGATGCGGCCCTTGCTGTACCAGACGGCGTCGAAGCTGGGGTCGAGGTTGCCGTTGACGTCGATCATGCCGTCGCCCTGGATGCCGAGCGGATTGAGGATGAAGCTGTAGCCGCTCTGGGCGTCGTCGAAGGTGTCGAGAATGATGAAGGCGACGTCGTCCTGGAACACGTCGTCGCGCTTGCTCAAGACGGCCTTGATCCGGGAAGGGTCGCTGTCGAAGCAGCGGAAAGCGAAGTAGAAGTTCTTGGCGTCGTAGGCCAGGTAGGCCTCGGTCTTCTGGCTGGGCTCCTTGTTGTAATCGGGCTTGAAGGTCTTGAAGCCGTCGTATTTCTGGCAGGTCGACCAGACGGCGTCGTCGAGGACGCCGTCGATGACGGGGGGCACGGCGGCCTTCTCGAGGGGCGGCGGGGCCGCTCCGGCGGCCGCGGGCCGGGCCGGGGAGGCGGCCGGCCTGAGGGGGGCGGCGGCCCCCGGCGCGGGGAGCGGCAGAAGCGCGAGGGCCAGGACGAGGCCGGCGGCCAGGCCGGCAAGGATCGGCGAGGGTTTCATTTCCGTCTCCAGGCGGGGCTCGGGCGGGGCGGAATTCATCTCACGTATGTACGCAACGAGAGCGGCAAAGGTTCGCGCGGCCGTGAAAAAAGGATCTTCGTCCGGTTCCGGGAAATCCTTCTCTCTGGCTTTGCTCGCGGATATCCTCTGGCTCCCCGCCCCTGGAACCAGTTACACGGTTCCCCCCGCTTCGCGGGCCCCCCCCCAGCACGGGGATCTGCGAGGATAATCCGCTCACCGCCTCGAGAAGGGGTCCCGGAAACGGAAGAAGTGCCAAAAAGGGACCGCCCGGAAGGTCTGCCACCTCCTTGGAGCGAGACCGGGGGGGCCGGCGACGGGATCCCCTCCGGAGGGAGCGCCGGCCGCCGGTTTTGTTCTATAATGGGACACGCCGGGCAGGAAACGACGGGCCCGGCGTCTAAAGGGCGGAGGGAACGCCATCATGAGAAACGCCGACCCCAAAGATCCCCGGACCCCCGGCCATTCCGCCTTGTTCGCTGTGCGCCCCGTTCGCCCGGCTGCGCCGGCCGGCCGGGGCGGTTGGGCCGTCCTGGCGGTCCTGGCCCTGATCGCGGCCCTGACCGTCTGCAAGGCCAAGCCGCCAGCCGACATCCCCGGCGAGTTCACGTTCCGCGGCACGGCCGTGCACCCGGCCGCCGTGGCCACGCTCTACCGGTCGGCCACCGGGCTCCTCGACCTGGCCTCCTTCTCGACCCGGCTCGAGGCCCGTCAGTGGGAGGACCAGCCGGGCTGGTGGGTGACGGACTTCGAGGCCGATCCCGAGACCGGCCGGTCGCCCTTCTTCGCCTACGCCGCGTTCGCCGGCCCGGCGGCCGCCCCCGAGATCTACGTCCTGGCCATCATGTTCAACAAGGACGAGACGACCGACGTCTCCAACGTCATCCTCCTCCAGAAGAACGGCAGCCAGCTGGGCCTGCTGCGGTCCTGGGAGGAAGGCAGCGCCTGCGACGGCGGCATCATCAATCCGCGCATCGAAGAGGACAGCTTCATGTATTCCCGGGAGCTGACCCCGTCGCGGCTGCTCGACCTGGCCGTCGGCGTGCCGCTGGCCATCGACCCCCACGTCGACCTCGAGGCCACGGGCGAGAGCTGCTACGCCGCGGCCATCTACGTCTACAGCGTGTCGCAGGACCGCGAGGACCTGGTCTCGGTCCGGCTCTACGACGAGCCGGCCCAGGACGAAAAGGGCCGGACCGAGCGCTTCCGCTATCAGGCCTGCTTCAACCGCGTCTTCAACGATTACCTGGCCCGGGGCAAGACGGCGCTGCTGCCCAAGGAAGTGGACGAGTTCGCGGCCCGTTTCCGCGACGAGTGCGTCCGGCCGGCCGCGGCCGCGCCGCCCCCGGCGCCGGACGACAAGGCCGATAAAACGGCGGACCGTTGAGGCCCCTGATCGGCTGATACCGCCCCGGCCGCTCGACCGAAGGACCGCTCCCGCGACGGCCCGCGCCGGGGCCCGGCCCCCGCGGCCGACGCGCGGTCCCGGCACGGCCCGGATCAGGGCATCTGGCCGGCCAGCAGGTCGGCGGCGGAAGCGTTCTCGGCCATCTGTTCCGGGCTCTTGGCGCCGGGAATGACGGCCGTCACGACGGGATCGCGCAGGCACCAGGCCAGGGCCCAGCGGGCCCGGGACACGCCCAGCGGCAGTTCGTGCTCGGCGATCCGGTCCCCGTCACGGACCCGCCGGGCGATCTCCTCCCGCCCCAGCGTCGAGCGGTAATCGTCCGGCCCGAAGTCCTCCCGGGCGTCATGGCGGCCGGCCAGGAGGCCGCTGGCCAGCGGCACCCGGGCCAGGACGCCGAGGTTGTAGCGGCGGGCGGTCGGGAAGACCCCGGATTCGGCCCGGAGGTCGAGGCGGTTGTAGATGACCTGCAGCACGCCGTAGCCCCGGGCGAAGGCTTCGCGGACCTGGACCTCGCTGCCGGCGCCGCGGATGGACACCCCCAGGTTGCGGACCATGCCGGCCCGCCGGGCCTCGTCGAGGGCCGCGCCCAGCCCGTCGTCGAGGAAAGCCAGGTCGCTCCCGGAGTGGAACTGGTAAAGGTCGATCCGGTCGGTGCGCAGGGCCCGAAGCGAGGCCACCAGCTGGGCCCGGACCTCCTCGGCGCCGAAGGCGTCCGCCCGGTCCATGAAGCCGTTGAAGCGGTGGCCGAACTTGGTGGCCAGGACCCAGCGGTCGCGCTCGTGGCGCGACAGGTAGTCGCCGATCAGACGCTCGGCCGTGTGGTCGCCGTAGCATTCGGCCGTGTCGATGAGGTTGACGCCGGCCTCGGCGGCCTGGTCCAGGATGGCGTCCACTTCGACCTGGGTGAAGGTCCGGCCCCACTCCCCGCCCAGCTGCCAGGTGCCGACGCCGACGACGGACACCTTGAGCCCCGTCCGTCCCAGGGTGCGATACTTCATGGCCTCCCCGCTTCCGCCTCGAGATCCTCATCATATTAGTCGCACGAGAAGACGCCCGTCAAGAACCGGCGGGCCGGCGGGACCCGGCCGATCGGGGCCGGATGAGAAAAGGCCTGCAACCGTGGCCCGAGATGGCGCGTTCGTATATCCGTGGATGTTAAAAAATTAGCAGAAACTCTTGACAGCCGCGACGTTGGGTGCTAATAATTTAGCATGCTAATCTTTTAGCACCCAAACCGAGAGAGAGACGATCGGAGAGGACATGAAGAACGAGCACAGCTTGAGCCGCCGCGAGCGCGAGATCATGGACATCGTCTACGAGCTGAAGGAAGCCACGGCCCAACAGGTCCTGGAACGGCTGCCGGCGCCGCCGAGCTATTCGGCCGTGCGGGCCCTGCTCCGGGTGTTGGAGCAAAAGGGCCACCTCCTCCACCGGCAGGACGGGCCGCGCTACGTCTTCGTCCCCCGCCTGCCCAAGGACAAGGCCCGCCGCAGCGCCTTGGCCCATCTCAAGCGGACGTTCTTCGACGGCTCGACGACCGACGTCGTCGCCGCACTGCTCGATCTCTCCGAAGAGGACCTGTCGGAGGACGACTACCGGACCCTGGCCGAGCTCGTCGACAAGGCCCGCAAGGAAGGACGCTGACATGTCCGCCTGGGCGTCCGGAGCGGCCGGCGTCGCGGCCGGCTACCTCCTCAAGACGACGGCCGTGCTGGCCTTGGCCCTTCTGGCCGCGGCGGCGGTCCGCAAACGTCCCGCGGCCCTGCGGCACTTCATCCTGTCCGCGGCCCTGATCGGGCTGCTCCTTCTCCCCGTCGCCTCCTTGGCCCCGGCCGCATGGCGGGCGCCGTTGCTCCCATCGTGGCTGGCCGTTTCCGGCGCAACCGGCGCGCCTCCGTCCGCCGCGCCGGCCGCCGTGCCCTTTGGCGGCCTGTCCGCGGCGACATCCCGGCCCTCGCCGGACCTCGCCAGCCCGCCCGACGAGGGCCCGGCCCGCGTTGCGGCGGCCGCCCAAGCCAGCGCCGCGGGCGAAAAAGTAGGGACAGGGTATCGTGTCCCCCATCCTGGCGCCATCGGCCTCATGATCGCCCTGGCCTGGGCGGCCGGAGCGGCGGCGCTCCTGCTGCGCCTGGCGGCCGGCTTGTCCGGCGCGTCCAGGCTGACCCGGCAGGGCATGACGCTCGACGGCCCCGTCTGGCGCGCCCTGCTGGCGCGCTTCCTGGCGCTCCTGCCGGTCCGGCGCCCCGTCCGCCTCAAGACCCATCCCCAGGTCCGCGTGCCGCTGACTTGGGGCTGGCGCCGCCCGGTCGTCCTCTTTCCGGACGGGGCGGAGGGATGGAGCGACGACGAGCGCTCGGCGGCCCTTTGCCACGAGCTCGCCCATGTCAGGCGGGCGGACTTCCTGATCATGTTGCTTGTCCGGGCCGGGCTGGCCCTGTTCTGGTGGAACCCGCTTTGCTGGATCGTCTATCGCCGCTCGCTCAAGGAACAGGAGATGGCCTGCGACGAGCTGGTCCTGCGGGCCGGCATCCGGCCCTCGTCCTACGCGGCCAGCCTGCTCGCCTTCCGGCGGTCGGCCGGCCTGCGCTGGAGCCCGTCGACCGCCCTGCCCGGATTGTTGGGCCGGTCGCGGTTCCAGGAGCGCCTGGCGACCATATTGAAACAGAAACTCACGTTCATGGAGGTCAAGATGAGAACGAAGATCACTGTGGCGATGACGTTGATCGCGGCCGTGGCCCTGGTCGGGGCGGCCCGGCCGGCGGCCGGACACGACGACGCGGTGTCCCCGGCGTCGTGGGTCCAGACCGAAGACGCGCGGCCCGCCCTCGTGGCCGCGTCACCCGCAAGGACGGCCGCGGACCCCGCCGCGGCGCAGGAAGCGCTGAAGACGGAAGAAAAGGCCAAGGCGGCCGAAAAAGCCAAGGCCGCCCAAAAGGCCGAAGAGGCGGGGAAGGCCGCCAAGGAGCGGGCGGCGGTCGAGAAAAAGATCGTCGTCAAGGCCAAAGGCGATAAATCCCCCATCGAGATCACGATCACCCGGGACGGCCGGGACAAGACCCTCGTCCTTGACCGCTCGCTGACCATCACCAAGGGCGAAAAGGGCGACGTTCTCGTCCTGACCCCCGATGGTAAGGAGCCGATCGTGCTCGAAGGCCGGCCGCTCCACATCGTCATCAAGGGCGGCGCGCTCGAGCTGCTGAAGGAAGACCATTCCTTCGAGCCCGGCCTGGCCGCCAAGATCGAGGCCGGCCAGGAGGCCGGAAAGAAGAAGGGCGAAACGGTCTTCTATGTCGTCGAGGACGAGCCCAAGGCGACCTGGACGGCCAAGGTCGTCGAAGGCCGGCCCCTGGGACAGACGGTCGAAGTCGTCGGCGAGGGCGGCAAAACGGTCACCTACATCTTCACGCCCCGGGCCAGGATGGCCGAGGGCCGGGCTTTCGCCATCGCCAAGGACCGAGAAGGCGGCGCGGCCTGGACAGTCGAGGGCCGGCCGAACCAGACCGTGTGGATCGGCGGCGGCGACCGGGACATGCTGGCCAAGGTCCAGGCCCTCCAGGAGCAGGTCCAGGCCATCAAGGCCAAGAAGATGGACCTTTCGGCGCTCGAGGAATCGCTGAAGAAGCTCGAGGCCGAGCTCAAGGCCAAGGAAGAGCAGCTCAAGACGTTCCAGTACAAGTTCGATAAGTCCGCCGGACCGGAGCACGGCGTGGTCGTCCAGGGGCACAGGCTCGCCGGCGTGGCCGCGGAGAACGAGGTCGAGGTCCTGGAGCGGGAAGTCGAAGGCGAGGCCGCCGCCGAAGCCGCAGCCGACTCGAAGCGGTCCGAGATCAAGGTCCGGGCCGGCGACGACGGGCAGATCTCCCTGGTCTTTACCGGCGAGAAGGGCCCCGCGGGCCGGAAGGCCTACGAAAGGGCCGTCGCCCGCCTGAAAAAGGAGCTGCCCGAGGGCTATAAGATCGCCGAGCAGACCTTCGACGCGGGAACGGGCGCCATGACCTTCCGGATCGACGCCCCAAAAGAGCAGAAGATCGACAAGGCGGTCGTCGAGAAGCTCGTCGAGCTCGTCCGCGCCGAGATCGGCGACAAGTGACTGAAGGGGGGCGTTTCCGTTGCCGGGTCATGATCCGGCAACGGGGATGTCCCCTCTCCTTGTTCTTCTCCCTTTATCCGGGGGGCCTTCTCGATGGCAGCGAGGGCATATCCTCGCAGGACCTCGCGAACAACCCTACTTCCTGACCCGGACCGGATAAGCCGGCCGCTTCGGTTTCGCCGGCGGATTGGCCTTCAGCTCGTCCATGACGACCTTGATGGCCGCCTCGAGCTGCGGATCGCGGCCCTCGATGACGTCCTTGGGCGTCTGCTCGACCTCGATGTCGGGCGGCACGCCGACGTTCTCGACGATGAAGCCCTCCTCCGACCAGATGGCCAGGTTGGGCGCCGTCACCGAGCCGCCGTCCATCAGGGTCGGGAAGCCGAGGATGCCGACCAGGCCGCCCCAGGTCGTCGTGCCGACGAGCTTGCCCATGCCGAACTTGCGCCACATGTAGGGCAGCAGGTCGCCGCCCGAGCCGGCCGTCTCGTTGACGATCATGACCTTGGGTCCTTGGATCGAGGCGCTCGGCGTCTTCAGGTCGGCGCCGTAGCGCATGGCCCACCAGGCCGAGACGGGCTTGCGCAGCCAATCGAGGTAGTAGTCGGCGACCGACCCTCCCCCGTTGAAGCGCTCGTCGACGATGATGGCCTCCTTGTCGGCCTGGGGAAAGAAGTAGCGCTTGAAATAGACGTGGCCGAGGGTGCTCGTGTTGGGGACGTAGACGTAGGCCACCCGTCCGCCGGTCGCGTCGTGGACCTTGCGGATGTTGCCCTCGACCCAGTCGCGGTTGCGCAGGGCCGATTCGTCGGGAACGGGCACGATCTTGATCGTCCGCGCCCCTGCGCCGTCCGGGCTCGGCCCGACCGTGATCTCGACGATCCTGCCGGCCGTGGCTTCGAAGCGGGCGAAGAGGTTGTCCGGCGGGACGAGCGGCCGGCCCTCGACGGCCAGGAGATACTCGCCGGCCTTGACCTCGGCGCCGGGCTCGGCCAACGGGGCCCGCAGCTCGGGCGTCCAGTTGAGCCCGCCGAAGACCTTCTTGAAGCGGTAGCGCCCGTTCTCGACGGCGTAGTCGGCGCCGAGCAGGCCGCCCGGGACGCGGTCCGGCTGGAACGGGACGTCGCCGCCGCCGACGCGGTGGTGGCCGACCGCGAGCTCGGAGCACATCCACTGGATGAGGCGGTTGAGGTCGGACCGGCAGGCCAGGTGCGGCAGGAAGGCGGCGTATTTGGCCTTCATGGCCGTCCAGTCGGCGCCGTGCATGCCGGGATCGTAGAAGTAGTCGCGGTTGACGCGCCAGGCCTCGTCGAAGATCTGCGGCCATTCGAGCCCGGGCACGACCCGGACCTCGACGGCCTCGACGTTGAGCCGGCCCTTGCCCGGCTCGGGCTTGCCCGCCGTGGGCAGGATGGACCAGGCCCCCCGCGAGGCGACCAGCATCTTCTTGCGGTCGGCCGTCAGCCGGAAGCCGAAGTTGGCCGGCCCGGCGGCCTCGTCCTTGCGGGTCGCCAGGTCGTAGACGCGGATGGAGGAGTCGCCCTCCCCGCCCGAAGTCGAGGTCGGCGGCGGATCGACCTTGCGGTAGAAGAGCTTGCCGCCGTCTCCGGCCTGGAGGTTGTGGTAGACGCCGGCCGGGACGGGCACGGCGACGATGCGGTTGTCGAAACCGTCGAGGTCGATGCGCACGGGCTCCGGCCCCTTGGCGGCCTCCCCGCCCGGCTTGGGCTTGGCCGCGGGCGACCCGGCCTTGTCGGCGGGCTTGGCCGCGTCGGCCTTGTCGTCTTTGGGCTTCTCCTCGTCGCTCTCCTTGGCCAGCGGATTGGGCAGGTCCCGGCGCAGGGTCGCCAGGTAGAGCGAGACCGTCCGGCGGACGTCCTCATTGGACATGTCGAACCACTGGTTGGCCGGGCCGGCGTCGGTCGAGGCCAGGAACCACAGGTACTTGCCCTCGGCGTCGAAGGTCGGCTCGCCGACGTCGCTCAGGCCGTCGGTCAGCGGGAACGACTTGTCCTGGTCGAGGGAGTAGAGGTGGGCGCGGCGGAAGAAGGTCGGCGTGGCCAGCGTGTAGGCGATCCAGCGCGAGTCGGGGCTCCAGGAGGTCAGGGAGGCGGCCGCGCCGTCGATCTGGTAGACGCGCTCGGAGGCGAACTTCTTGACCGCCCCGGTCTTGACCTCGAGCCAGTAGAGCGAGCAGGAGTTGTCGGCGAAGGCGATCTTGGCGCCGTCGGGCGACCAGTTCGGGGCGCCGTAGAAGCCGGCCCCGGGCAGCTTGAACTTGCGGACGTCGCCGCGCCCGTCCTGGGCGGCGATGTGGAGCGCGTACTCGCCCGATTCGTCGGAGAAGTAGGCGATGGTCCGGGCGTCGGGCGACCAGGCCGGGCTCGTCTCGTGGACGCCCGGCGTCCGGGTCAGGTTGCGGGGGTCGCCCTTCTCGGCCGGGACGGTGACGATCTCGCCCCGGAACTCGAAGACGGCCCTGGCCCCGGTCGGCGACACCCCGTCGGCGAAGACCCACTGCGTCCCCTTGGCCAGGCGCTCGCGGAGCTCGGGCAGGTCGGCGGCCACGCCGATCCGGAGGCGGCGGCTGCGGGCCTGGGCGACGTCGTAGAGATGGAGCGCGCCGGCCTGCTCGAAAACGACCCGGCCGGCCCCGGCCGAGGCCGAAAGGACCGGGAAGTCCCGGAAATCGGTCAGCTGTTCGACCGTCTTCGCGGCCGGATCGAACGAGAAGAGGTTGAACTCGCCGTTGCGGTCGGACCGGAACAGGATCTTGCCGCCGACCCACATCGGATCGACGTCGTTCGACCGTCCCTCCGGCTGGGGCAGCTTCTCGACGGCGTTGGTGGCGGCGTCGAAGATCCAGATGCGGGAAAAGCGGCCGCCGCGATAGTTCTTCCACTGGGTGAAGGCCTCGGGGAAGGGGCAATAGGCGATGAACTTGCCGTCGGGCGAAATCTCGGCGTCGACGGCGTAGGGGATCTTCAGCATCCCGGCCTCGCCGCCGGTCACGGGCACGGTGAAGAGCTGGGCATAGGCGCGGTTGCTGGAAAAGCGCGGCGAGGCGAAGAGGACCGACCGGCCGTCGGGCGTAAAGCCGAGGACCATGTCGCCCGCCGGGTGCCAGGTCAGGCGCTTGGGCATGCCGCCGCCGGCCGGGACGACGAAGACGTCCAGGTTCCCGTCATACTGGCCGCTGAAGGCGATGAGCGACCCATCGGGCGAGAAGGCCGGATTGGTCTCCGTGCCGGGGTTCGAGGTCAGCCGCCGGACGTCGCGGCCGTCGAGGCCGGCCGTCCAGAGGTCGTTGGCGTAGACGAAGGCGAGGCGCTCGGCCGAGACGGCCGGCTTGGTCAGCATCCTCGTGTCGACGGTGTCGATCGCGGCCAGCGGGGCCAGGGCCAAGAACGCGGCCAGGGCCAGGCCGGCGGGCAGGCGCAGGGGGCGGCGGTCAAGCGATTTCATCGGGACCTCCTGGGACGGGCTTATGCCGGGTATCTTACGACCGGGCCCTGGCCCGCGTCAAAGGAAAAGGCCGGTGCGGTGCGGGGGGCGGCGAGCAAGGCGGCAAGGCCGGGCGCGCATTGACCGCGCCGGGCCGCTTCGTTTAAGATGTCGCCGACATGCCCACGCCGCCGCGTGATTTCTACGAGATCCAGAAGCGTCAGCGCCGCCGCAGCCTGCCCCTCTTCGCCGCCGTGCTGGCCTTCCATTTCGTCCTCATCGGGACGATCGGCCTGGCCCTGCTGGCGACCTTCGGCCTCGTCGCGGGGGCCGGGCTCCTCGCTTCGCCGGGCTTCTGGCCCCGTTTCCTGCTGGCCGACTTGGGCATCGCCCTGGTCGCGGCCTTTCTCCATTTCCAGGACGCGCGGCGCAACGGGCCCCGTGTCATCCTGCGGCGCCTCCAGGCCGCGACGCCCGACGCCTCCGACCGCTACCACGTCCAGTTCCTCAACACCCTGGACGAGATCCGCCTGGCCGCCGGCCTACCGCGGGTCAACGCCTACGTCCTGCCGTCGTTCGCCGTCAACTCCCTGGCCGTCATCGACGCCGACGGCGCGCCGGCGGTGGCCGTCACCGAGGGCCTGCTGGCCGAAGGGACGCGCGACGAGCTCCAGGCCGTGGCCGCCCACGAGCTGGCCCACATCGCCCGCGGCGACGCCTTCTACCTGACCCTGGTCTGCTCCCTGGCCAACCTGTTCGAGAC
>JAEAME010002418.1_pt1 | contig 10981 bp, 10 predicted proteins | sample 8958731 | NCBI WGS metagenome assembly JAEAME01 (sample SAMN16933194, study PRJNA681113) | bioreactor sludge metagenome | isolation source: anerobic bioreactor sludge (Control) | place: India:Bengaluru | collected 2018-10-24 | reverse complement strand
ATAAAGGATAAATGGAGGAAAAAAATGAAAAGAAGTTTATTAATTGTTTTAGTTGTTTTATTGGTATTTACAGTGGGCTGCGGAAAAAGCAAAGATAATGGAACATTGTCATCACCTACTCCTACAAAAGCAGCCACTGCGACAGTTGTTTCAACACCGACGCCGGTACCTACTGATACACCTGTTCCTTCTGTTAATTTGGCAGAGGGTAAAACAGTTACAGCTGATAATGTAGAAACTGATTATGTTCCGGAGAATGCCGTAGACGGTGATGATACCACAAGATGGAGCGGTTATACTTTATCACTAGAAAATTCGATGACAAACTATGACAGATGGTTTATTATTGATCTGGCACAGGAATATACAATAGATTCATTCGCTATCTATTGGGAATACTTGTCCGTAAGCTTTAAAATTGAAGTATCCGCAACAGGTGAGGATAATACATGGACTACTGTATATGACACAGAAGGAGAAAACGGTGAAGGTGCACAGGTTTCTGAAGAGGATATAACACCGGTAAAAGCCAGATATATCAAGATGTCCACATATCTGCATGAAAATCAAAGCGCACCATCGGCACATCCATATTGCAGCATATATGAGTTTGAGGTTTATGGCAAATAAATATAAATGACTATATGGGATTTGACAAGGCGGCAAGCATTACACTTACCGCTTATTCTTTTGCTTTCTTTAGACGATACTTACCTTAATATCTGTTTAATATATATACATTATATTACATTTATTAATTAATTAAAATATGATATAATCTGCTCGGCTATTTATTAACATAGGTGATATATATGAAGCAAGAAATTACTACAAATGATTATTACATAAGAAGCAAGAAAAATAGTAAACATATGGCTGTTTGGAAACTCGTAACACTTGACTTACTTGTTACGGGGTTATCTTTATGCGTGTTTTCACTATTTCATCATGTACTTCCGAGTGCTTCAAAAACAACCGGTACAAATATAATAGTTGAAAACGGAAATGAAAAAACAACGTTTAATTTACCGTCAAAAACAACTCCCGATAAAACCCAAATGGTTTCCGATACTATAACTCCGATAATAAATACTTTAGAACCGAGTAATACTCCCGGTATTGATGAAACAATAAAACCCACCTCTAAACCCACTCCAAAGCCGACTCCTAAACCTACTCCTAAACCTACTCCGGAATTACTCCCGTTTGAACGTACAAAGAAATACGATTCAAGTCCGTTCGACAGAACAGTATATTTATTAAATACTTACAAGAACAGTGACAGTGAGATATATATAAATAAGATAGAAATCGGAGAGGGAATAGATAAAATTACATACTATACCGCAGATGTTTTTGTAACAAGTATACAGGAAGTAAAAACTGCATTTGCAACCGGAAATTATGGTAGAAACCTAAGGGAGAATATTTTGCAGATTGCGGATAATAATAATGCGATATTGGCTGTGTCGGGAGATTTCTATACAAACAATGATGTGGGTGTAGTAATACGAAACGGTTATTTTTATAGAAGCGTTGTGACTGATCAGGATATTTGCGTAATGTTTACCGACGGTACAATAAGAACATATGCACCTTCTGAATTTAATAAAGATGAAGTTCTTGCAAAGGGTGCATGGCAGGCATGGACGTTTGGACCGGCACTTCTTGACAATAACGGCAACATGCTAAAATCTTTTAATTGTACATCATATATAAAGCAGGCACATCCCAGGTGTTCAATAGGTTTTGTATCTCCGGGACATTATGTACTGACTGTTGTAGACGGAAGAGCCGAAGGATATTCACGTGGTGTAGATATAAATGAACTTGCACAGATTATGATGGACGAAGGATGTAAAAGTGCATATAACCTCGACGGGGGCAAATCAGCTGTAATGGTATTTAACGGTATGTATGTTAACAGTCCGGTTGACGGTGGTCGTACAATAAGTGATGTTATTTTTATTGACCGTTAAATATTTTGAAAGAGGTATACTAATTGAAGACAATTTTAAATAGAATAATAAAAATACTACCTAACCTTGTTATAGTTTTAAGCATAATGTTTATTACATTTTGGATACTTGATATATATAACCCCGGAATGAATTTCCTGGGGAATAATATTTCAAATAAGCTTTTGATAATTTTCTGTGTTTTATCTCTAGTAAATAGTATTGTGACTATTATGCTGGACAGAATAAAAAACTAAGCATGCAAATCGTAATAGATTGTGTTAAAATATAGTAAAGATATAATATAACCGCCATTCGAAAATTCGTTTTAAATATTAAAAGGGGGATGGAAATGGAGGGTACGATACGAGAATTAATTAACGACGGAGAGGGTATTTGTGTTGAATTCAAAAAATGTAAAACCGACCTTCCGAAAAGTGTATTTGAGACCATATGTTCATTCCTGAATCGATTAGGTGGTGACATATTTTTAGGTGTAAATGATGACAAAACAATATCAGGTATTGATAAAAGTGAAGTCAAAAAAATTAAAAATAATCTTGTTACGATTCTTAATAATTCACTGAAGATTACACCGACAGTTTATTTAAGAGTTACAGAAATAGAAATTGATAATAAGACGATTTTACATATCCATGTACCAGAAAGTTCTCAGGTGCATAGCTTAAACAGTAGAATTTATGACAGAAACGAAGAATGTGATTTTGATATAAGCGGAAACACAGTATACAGAAAATACTATATTCCCTTATGCAACTATTGATGATTTAAAGCAACCTCTTATAAATAGGGTGCGTCGCATGGCGGTAAATCATGAACCACATCATCCGTGGGAAAATATGAGTAATGAAGAATTACTCAGAAGTGCAGGATTATATCAGAAAAATATGCTTACAGGAAAATCCGGTTATACGCTTGCCTGCATACTTTTGTTTGGCAAAGACGAAGCAATTCTATCAGCACTCCCTCATCACAGAACTGATGCAATTCTTCGTCGCGTTAATCTTGACAGATATGATGACCGTGACGATATACGATGCAATTTGATTGAAAGTTATGATAGGCTTATGAATTTTGTAGAAAAGCATCTTGATGATAAGTTTTATTTAGACGGTGATGTACGTTTGAATGTACGTAATAAGTTATTTCGAGAAGTAGTGGCAAATGTTCTTATTCACCGAGAATTTTCAAGTGCATACCCAGCAAAGTTTATTATTACATATGATGAAGTTGTGACCGAAAACGGCAATAAGGCACGTGGCCATGGTGTTATAGATATTGAAAACTTTACACCATATCCCAAGAACCCGATTATTGCCGGAGTGTTCAAGCAAATCGGATGGGCAGATGAGCTCGGTTCGGGTATAAGAAATATAAAAAAATATTCTAAGATATATTCAGATTCAACTCCTGTTTTTATAGAGGATGACATATTCAGAACTATAATTAAAATTCATAATACATCGAAAATCGCAAATGATTATAGAAAACCGACGATAAAAGCCGACGATAAAAACCGACGATAAAAAGGAATCTATTTTAACTTACCTTACAGTTAATGTAAATGGGAAAAACAGTGATTTCTCGAAGCTTTTAAATCTAAAGTCTACAAGAGTTAAAGAGATACTCTATGAAATGATTAATGAAGGTACTATTGTAGCCGAGGGAGTAAATAAAGGGCGTATATATAGATTACCTAAAAAAGAATAGAGTTAATGTCTATATTTTTGCTAATAAATCCTTTGCTCTTTGTACAGCAATTAACTTATTACCGTTTTCAATCACAAATTGAAGTTTTAATTTAGCTTCTTCTATTTTATCTTGGACAATATATATTTCTGCGTATGACAAAGCAATATATACCGAATCTCGCAAGTTTTTTGTTTGTATATTATCTAATATTTCAATTGATTTGTTATAATCTTGTCTGTGGTACGCAAGATTAGCAATGTTACTCTGAATTGATGATGATAGCATATTCTTTTGCTTTACATTTTTTAATTCATCATATAACTGTTTAGCTTTGTTAATGCATAATTCTGCTTTTTCCAAAACATTTAAATTTAAATATGCAGCAGCCAGATTATTATAGTATATCGCTTTAGTAATCGGCAAGGTGCTTGTGTATTTATCAATGATTATCGATTCGAGCTTTTCAAGGTTTTCTTTATATTCACCAATTTCACTTAGTGCGCAGCAATAATCAATTAATAAAACTTGCTTATTTGATTGAGAATAGGCATATGACATATGGTTTTCGGCTTCTTTAAGTAAAGGATAAGGATCGCATTCATCATTTAATGCATTTAATGCTTTTATAAGTAATTGTCTTGCACATGAACTGACAAACATCCAACCTGTAAAGCACATAATCAGATAGAATAAAACAACAGGCAAGATAGGTAACTCATAATAAATGAAAATCATCGAAAAGATAAGGGTAGCAGGTATAATCCATAAAAACATTACTAATCTACTGTTCTTTGCACACCATCTATACATAAAAGCTCTCCTTTGACGAATTATTTACCATATTATTCTATGATACTGATATATAAAAATCAAGACAGGATTTAGAAATAATTTAGTAAAATATCTATTTTATTTCCATGTTTTATTATATAATAATTGTAGAAATTAATCGGAGGGTAAAATGAAACTGGATTTAAAGTGGTTATTAAAAAATATATTATTAAGTCTTTTGTTATTCGGTGTATTTTTGTATCTGAGTACTGTTATTATAATGCTTGCCTCGGATTTGTTTTTATTTATAACATACAATACAGTTGGATATACATATTTAATTTTCTTAGTAATATTGGTTTTTAGAGTAATATTTGAGCAAAGAAAAGACTATAAGCAAGATCCGAAACATTTAAGAGAAATAACAGTACATTTCACTGTCTTAAATGTAATTACATATCTTCTAATTGAAGTAATACTGTATTTTGCGCTGAGAAATGGACCCATTGATATGTATACACGCTTCGGAGAAAGGGTAATAATATATGATTTTATATATTTAAACATTACAAATTCTATTCTGATTGCTTCTGTTTTAGACTATATAACTGTTGTCGTATTAATGACCGGCAGCAGCTTTATCTGTTATAAATATTTATCTAAAGGAAAAAAATTAACATGAAAAGCAAACTGTTTATAATGCTAAGAGAAAATAGCTTTATATGTAGAAAGCCAAATGAGTGTAATACATATGAATGTAAGTTTGATATTGAAAATCTACCGAACATACCGTTTTACTATCATGTATGGGATGACCCTGATAAGTATAAGTCTATTTTTAATAATTTTTGTAAAAAATACTCTCTTGTAGGCCGAATAATGAAACCTAATATAACTATAGCCAAACCTGAGGACTCTATCAAAGTTGATATATCTGCAATTATTGAGTTCTTTTATTTTTGTGGTGCCAGAAACATAATCTTCCTGAATGAATGTATGCTGTTATCAGCTAAAACACACTATATTTCAATCATAGAGACTTGCAGAATGACTGTTATAAGATACATAAAAGCGAATACCGTAATAAGTAATTTATACTTAGAGAATAAGGCATATACAGATGACGAACTTTTGGTGTTTATAAAGGATATGCATACAGATTGTAGTAGAGAAGACATTCCTGTTTTTCTGAATGGAAAGAATCTAGAGCGTTATAGTAGTATTGGTACATATGTAACTCTTCAGGAAATGCTTAATAACTATAACATTAAATATTCCGGTGAGTGTATTTAGCATCATAGCTTCTCTCCAATCACGCATTCATAAGTACCGTCTCTAATGATGATTTGAGAGATGCCTTCATACTCTTGATCAGTATTAAGAAGGTATGCATACATCTCAAGTGTGTATATTTTGTTTGTATCGGTTTCAATGTTTTTACAGAAAACAGATATGTAGGTGCGAACGGGCTTATAGTTCTCTATTGTTTCTTCATCCTTGACCTCGGCACAGAAGTCATGGTTTCCGTCAAAGAATCCTGGCTTGACTTCGCCAAAGGTTGCCTTTCCTTTAAAGAACTTAAAACCTGATTGCATCTGATCTTCAATATCATTATTTTCTAATGACTTTGCACAAAACAGCTCTTTCAGGCCATCTAAATTCTCCTCACTGATTGCCTTATATTCTTTACCCATATTTCTCGCAAACAATAAACTGAATTGAGTCTTGTAAAAAGTGTTTGCACATTTGTGCATGGATATGCATACATATGCCCTAAAAAGTGTTAATTACTATATTATTTCACCGGTGTTGACTCAAGTGAACAGAGCAAATATAATGACCGTAAAAGCATGAAATAAGGAGAGAATATGAAATATTTATTATTTGATATAGGAAGCAGTTATATAAAGTTTGCAATTGCAGACATACAAACCAAAAAAATCATAAATACAAAAAGAATAAATATGCTAAAAAATATGAGCACAAATGAGAATAGATATGAAATTGACTCAGAAGCCCTGTTTCACTTTATTAAAAATGAAATAGATTCATATATTGATAGTTATGAACCACAAGGCATATTGTTTTCGACGCAGATGCATTCATATGTGATAGGCAATGATTGTATGTTTTCACCTGTCATAACATGGCGGGATGAAAGATGTAAGCTAACAGTTGAAATGAAAGAGAAACTAAGCAGTAATACAACAGGGTTTGAATTAAAAGAAAGACATCCGATAATAAAGCTATACCATAATATATCCAATAATGAATATCCTTTTGCAAATACTTTTTATACACTTGGCTCATACATAATATACAGACTTACAGGAGTTAATGTATGCCATATTACTAACAGTGCTTCAACAGGCCTTGTTAATATATACGAAAAGCGATGGGATGTTAATAGTATAAACAATATTAATGCAGGTAAATTCAATTTTCCAAAGATAGTTACAAAATTATCTGTATGTGGGACATACAGAGGTATAAATGTTTTTCCTGACATAGGCGATCACGCAGCAACTGTTCTGGGTGTAACCGAAAAGGAAGATGATATTGTTATTACAGTGGGAACAGCAGGCCTTATAGCGGTAATAGATGAAAACTTACCGCATAGTGAAACAAGGCCATTCTTTAATGATAAATACATAAATGTTATATGTAAACTTCCGGGTGGACGAAACTTAGATGTACTTTGGAACTTCTGTATGAGTGTTCTTGACATGGGAGAAAGTAATATGTCGAAAAGTGACTTTATAAATAATGTATGTGCTATGCTTACGACAAAAGATTTACCACCTGCTGAACTGAGTTTATACAGTAACAAAATGTCGTGTTTGTCTTTCTTTTCGTCAATATTCGATGAACTTGCAAAAATCTATGCAGAACATATAAATAACATAAAGAGAAAAGGCGACATTGTGACAAGTGGCGGAGCAATAGCAGAAAATATGTTCTTTAAAGAAAGAATAGAAGAATATACGAAAAGAACAGTAAGACAATGCAAAACAAAAGACCCTGAAATAGATGGTCTTATGAAACTATGTGATTTTATAGAATGGAGTAATGAAAAATGTATGGAGTAATGCTTTCAGAGTTATATAGTCCTAATATCCCGGTTATATTCGAAAAATGTGGATTTGAGTTTTTTATTGTAGATTGTGAGCATGGTTATTTCGAATATAATCAGGTAGCTTCTATGGCAGCAGTTTCAACAAACAGAAAAATCGATATGTTAGTAAGGGTACCCAGACTGTCCAGAGAGTACTTTAATAAGTACCTTGATATGGGTGTTACCGGTTTGTTAGTACCAATGGTTTCGTCAGTAAGTGAAGCTACAGAAGCAATAAAATATGCAAAGTATGCACCTGTTGGTAAAAGAGGAATATCAGTGACAAGAGCTCATACAGAATATAACGGTACATGCTTTTCGAAATATATGAAAGAAGCAAACAGAAGAACAAAGTTATATATTCAAATAGAAACGAAAGAAGCCGTATCAAATGTAAGTAAAATAGCTTCATTAAAGGGTATAGATGGTCTTATTATCGGTCCTAATGATTTGTCATATGACATAGGAAATTATGGGGTATATGATTCTGATGAGTTTAAATATTTATTAAAACAGGTAGCAGATGCAGCAATAAATAATAATATTGTTCCGGGTATCATATCAGCTGATAAGAAATTAATTGAGATATGTAAGCTAATGGGCTACTCGTTTATATGTGAAGGCAGCGAGATACGTATGATGTTGAAATATAGCAAGGGGAGAGATTGATAAAATGGAGAGAAGTCTAAAACCGGCCAGAATAATATTTAAACCGGATAATACATACTATGCGGAAAACAGAAAGTGGCAGGGCTGTCCTACAGTAGAAAAAACAAGAAACGGAACAATTTATACAGGATGGTTTTCGGGAGGACCTATAGAACCTCATCCTGATAATTATTGTGTACTTGCAAGAAGCTTTGATAACGGCAGAACATGGGAAGAACCATTCATGGTCATTGCCTCTGTACCCGAAGAAAGCTACAGAGCCGAGGATATTCAGCTTTGGATAGACCCTGACGGTAAGTTGTGGGTGATATGGGTTCAAAGCAGGGTACTTGGACTTGAGAAAATTACGGATGGGTTTGACGGAATATTCGGAGTATGGGCGATAACAACCATGAATCCTGATGATGAAAATCCGGTTTGGACCGAGCCGAGACGGCTTTGTGACGGATTTCTAAGAAACAAACCGACTGTGTTAGGTAACGGAAACTGGCTTTTTGCTGCTTATGACTGGGTACAGGAAGATAACCGCTTTGTCTATTACATTTCAAAAGACAAAGGCAGTTCTTTTGAAAAATGTTTAAGCACACAAAAGGATGTACCTAACAGTAAAATGTTCGACGAAACCATGGTACTGGAGAAAAACGACGGAACTCTGTGGCTTCTGGTAAGGACAGCAAAAGGAATAGGCAGGACAATTTCAAATGACGGAGGTAAGACCTGGTCATGTCTTGAAAATCCGGCTTATCCAGGACCATGCTCAAGATTCTATATAAGCAGGCTGAGTTCGGGTAATGTTCTTTTTATTAATCATCATGAGTTTACGGGAAGATCACATCTTACTGCATTTTTATCCGTTGATGACGGTGCGACATGGGGGTATAAGCTGTTAATAGATGAAAGAACAGAAATATCATATCCGGATGCTGTTGAAGACAAAGATGGAAATATTACTATGGTTTATGACAGACAAAGATATGGAGCAAAAGAAATATTGATGGCTTCTTTTACAGAAGAGGATATAAAGAACGAAAGTTTTGCATCTGCAAATTCTTATACAGGAAGAATTATAAGTAAGGCATGATGCTTAAATAATATGAAATTAGAAATTAAAAATGAGGAGTTGATTTTATGAAGAAAAAAATACTATTTATTAAAGTAGCTTTCATCGCTGTTTTAAGTCTATGTATTTTAAAAGTACCTACTTTGTTTGATCTTAAAGCTGTTCAGGTTCCTGCTGACTTTAATGATACTTTTATTTATACTGAGGACTTTTCATACAGTTCAAAAGCTGAACTACAAGGGGAGTTTACACCATATTGGGATTTGCATCTGCCGGCTGGCTGGACAAGCACCGGTTTCGATTTGGTGGGAGATGCAACTAACAAGTACGTAAAAATGGCTTGGAGCGACTCAAGAATGATCAAGGGTCTGGGAGGAATTTCCGCTGATTCTCCATACATTTTCTCTGTAGATGTAAGAGGGGATTTTAGAACTACCGACGTAAAGTATGGTGGTGGTGCTTATGTTTTTGTGCATTCAACAAGAATACCGATTACGGTTGCTGACTTTAGGACGGGAGTAAAATGGACTCTACACGAATATGAAGCAGAGGACTATAATGACGGAATTACGAGTTGGGGTGTTAGCGGATCAGGTGTTTTTGTAAAGTTAAACGGAACACAGCTTCATATAGGTGTTAAAACAGTTGAAACTGTAAGCAGTACTTACCCAAGGGGAGTAGGAAGAAAAGTTTTAGTTGTCAATGCTCCGGGAGGTAAAAACACTTCTGTTTCTTTAATCAACATAAAAATGATAGACGACGGTTCTGAAATAAAAGTATATGCGGACAATGTTCTGATAGGATCGGTACAATACTCAAACAACGTATCGGGTGTATATAAGAATGCCGTTATTAAAAATGCAGACGGCGTAACAGTTCATACAATCACGAATGCAAATATAGCTGCTGTTGATTCATGTATTGCAGTCGTAAATAGGTCTATGACGTCAAACATAGATAATATTTACTTTCAGAATAATATTCAGCAAGTAAAACAGATCTCTTCTAATCAAAAAACGTACTGGTTAGATCAAGTGACCGGATCAGGTGAGGTAGCAATACAATACAGTAATACTACGATTGGTGACAGTATAAGGATTGTGCAAAAAGGTAGTACAATCTTAAATAACCCTATTTATTCAGAGAATATAAGCGGATTAGGAAAGATGAAATTTATGGCAAATGTATTAGGTATAGGAGAGTATGATGCAGTGTTATGTGAAGGCGAAAATGAAGTTGGACGATTGACTTTTACTGTTAAACCCATTGTTAATTTGAATGCTCCTACACGTACATTCAGTAACATATTTGAAACAAGCTTTGACCAAAGCTATGCTGACAAAGGAATTGAAATACTTCAGAATTGGGTTATACCATATCCGGCTAACACGTTTATGTTCGCAGGTGATGGAATGGCTAAGATTTATTGGACTGCTCCTGGCACACCAACAGGAACCGGATCAATACTCGCTACTGCAAAAGAGTATGAAAACTACAAATTGGAAATGAACATGAAAACCAAGACAGTTGGGGTTTACACAGCTATTGCACTAAGGCAACCTCTGAATAAAAAAGCTGTTAATGTAGGAGGTACCAGCTACACATATTCACCCCTACAAACTTTAAGAGAAGGAGTGGATCCGCAAAGAGCAGGTTCTGAGGGTATTATTATAACAAATGCTGCACAAAATAATT
>JAEAME010002417.1_pt1 | contig 10983 bp, 12 predicted proteins | sample 8958731 | NCBI WGS metagenome assembly JAEAME01 (sample SAMN16933194, study PRJNA681113) | bioreactor sludge metagenome | isolation source: anerobic bioreactor sludge (Control) | place: India:Bengaluru | collected 2018-10-24 | reverse complement strand
AATCCATTTCCGGCGGTCCCGTCAGAATCGGCATTTATGGGACAGAGAAGCCCGTGCGTCTGGATTGCATTGACGATCTCACCAAACAATCCGCGCGCGCCCTGATCATGCCAATGAAAACATAGGAGAATAGCTTAATGGACATCCATATTGTCATCGCAAAGGCGATCGACGATCTCGTCGCTGGGAAATGCGCCACTTGTGAAATAGGCAAGTGCCTAATCACCCTAAAGCAGCTGCGCGACTCGAGCGGTAACAGTGCGGAACAAGCCGTATCAGGCCGTAACAAACCGGATCGAGCCGGATTGAAGCGCAAATTACAGAAAAAGACTGCAAAACCGGCCATGCGGACGCTCAGAAAACCGAAGCCCAGCGAGAGTGAATCCGATGCCGACCTCAACCAGGAAATCGTCGATTTCTTGCAAAATCACCCGGACAGCCGCAGCCAGGAAATCGCCGAAGAACTCGGCGTCAGCAAGGGTACGATTCATTATCACATGAAACAGCTCACGGACCTGGTGGATCGCCACGGCGACACCACCAGATGCAGATATAGGCTCAAGGGCAAAAGCCCTGTAATACCGGAAGCCCAGACAACCTCCGGAATCATCCGCTGCAAACTCTGCGACTACCGGGCGCTGGATAAAGCGCGGCTTGATTCGCACATGAAAACAAGCCACGGAATGACGGCGGTTTAGAAGTATGTTACTAAGGCTCACACATCGCGATTTTTATAGCCTTTCACGTTGCGCAAAGTGCGGGACACTTTGCGGAAATCCCAAACTGCATGTCGGTGATGGTTGCGGGGATCAGTTGATCGTCCATCCCGGTATAGAACACCTGCACTTCTATTGTAATTGCGGTTACAACTGGACGAAAAAGACGCTCGAGCAATTAGAAAATTTGCAGACCAATCCCGTGCCGCCGCCTATTCCGCCACAACACATTGACCCAGGCATGAAATGGCCACAACTAAATCTTTTTCTGAGAATAAAAAAGTTTTTTGCGCGGCCAAAACCTGTCTGCGCCAAGCGAGGTGATACCAATGCGCCGTTATCCGTAAAGATTCCCGCATTTAGAACAGCCCAGGAGATAGGGACTCTCCTGGCAGAATCCGGGGCTACGGCCGTTCTGACGGAGTACGATAAAGACAAGAAGATCAAAGCCCTCAGCTTCAAACTGGAAGTGAAGGGAAGCCAGGTTCCTTTTATGCTGCCCGCGCGGATCGAGCCAGTGTTTTTGTATCTGCAGAGAAAAAAATCTCCCAGGAATCGCACCAAGAAATCCGAGAACGACCTGCAGCAGGCAGAACGCGTTGCATGGCGCCAGCTTCTGCGATGGATTCAAGCGCAGCTCTCCATGATTGACACCGGGATGGTTGCTGCCGAAGAAGTATTTTTCCCTTATATCCAGACCGCGCCGGACCAGACGCTTTTCGAGCGCATGACGTCCAGCGGCCGGCTCGCCCTTCCACCGGCGGAGGAATAACGCATTGAGTCTGTCTATGGCGATCGTCGCAGATAAAACGACACCCTTACTGCTGCGCAAGCACGCAGCGGCAAAGCGCATTGGCATAAACGTGGTCTATTTCAAGCGGCTGGTGAATTCAGGAATGATTCCATACGTCACAATTTGGGGCTGTAGGGAAAAGCTATATCCGGTCGATGCACTTGATGCTTATGTCGCAAGCCTGGAAAGGTGTAAGATGGGCGACAGCGAAAACCAGCTTGTAGCTCTGAAAGGAGCTAAATGAGCGTAAAAATGCGAGCCGGCAGATACATTGTCGACATCACCTGGCCGGACGGGATCCGGACCAGGATTAAGATGCCCGATGCGTCCACCGCCGGCCGGATCAATAAAAAGATCGAGGTAGCACTCGCCGACGAAGATCGCATTTGGCGTAAACTGCGTCGGGAACTGCGTCTCGAGGCCGGCCAGGTCGCCAACTTTGGCGAGCTCGCCGACAGATACCTGGAAGAGCACGTTAAGTGCTTTAACCGCGACGTAAGGGTTAAGAAATCCCGCCTGGACGTCCTAAAGCGATTTTTAAAGTCAAAGGCGGTAGAAACGATGGGACCACAAACAGTTTCATTGTTTATCGCGTTTAAAAAGCGCGAAGGCGCCAAGAACGCCACTATCAACCGATACCTTGCCCTGCTGTCCCATATGATGCGATGGGCGGCAGGACAGGGAATCATCGAATCAAACCCGCTCATGAGCATCGAAAAGATGAAAGAACCGGAATGGATTGGGCAGAGGCCGGATGAGGAGGCGTTAGACGCCATCCTTGCGAAGCTTGATGCCACCGTTCAGCCGATATTTGTTTTTCTTAGGGAAACGGGATGCCGCCGCGGTGAAGCAATCGCGCTGAAGCCCGGACAAATCGATTTCGCGCGCCGGGTAGTGACGATTCACGGGGAAACCAAGAGTGGTCGCAGCAGGCAGATCCCGCTTACGGATCGCGCCACGTGGGCCGCTCAGGCGCTGCCGGCATACGGGTCAACCGTATTTTACAATCCAGCCAGTCTCAAACCCTTTAATGGCGACAGCCTTGGGCGGGTATGGGACAAAGCAAAGGGCGACAGCCATCTTCGGATACACGATTTGAGACATGCGTTTGCAATAAGCCTGGCCGAAGAGGGCTGCCCCATGCATTACATCAGCGAAGTCCTGGGGCACCACAGCCTGGAATTCACCAGGCGCAGATATGCACGCTTTTCGCCGGAGTCGGCCTCCAAGGCAGTCTTACGAGTCCTGCAGGGTCGTAAGGCTGCCCCAGGGGCGACTTTGGCACAAAACTGGCACAGGGGTTAAAGTGGAAATTGACGGGAAAGCCGCAAGTGTAATAGAATCAATCATCGCACCCGTAGCTCAGTTGGATAGAGCGTCGGACTTCGAATCCGCAGGCCGCCCGTTCGAGTCGGGCCGGGTGCGCCATTAAATCCTTGATCCGAAATCCCTTACAGGCCGCATCTGATCCAATCCTTTCCGTCAGGATTGTCGTTGGGGGTTATTTGGGGGTAATCAGGCAGTCTTCGGTTCTTTTGCCTGATCTGCTTCTTTGGCTTTTAGTGCATGTTCGAGCGCATCCACTGCAGCTTTCCGATGTGCCGGGGCAAGGTGTGCATACCGGAGTGTCATCTCGATGGATTTATGCCTCAAGATGTCACGCACAGTCGTAAGATCCACTCCCTGCATTACGAGCAAGGAGGCCGTGGTATGTCTGAGCGTGTGGAAGGTCACTCCCTCCAATCCTGCTTTTTGAACTGCTTTGTCAAATTGCCTCTTCAGATCGCTGAACGGTTGTCCCGGCAATTTACCGGGAAAGACGAAAGGAGAATCGATTCTGACGGGGATAGCCTTCAGAATCGAGATGGCGGCTGCATTGAGCGGGATGGTAGAGCTTTCACCATTTTTTTGCTCAATAAGTTCGATGAAGCCTTCACGAAGATGAACGCTCTCCCGTTTGAGATGCAGAACCTCTCCCTTCCTCATTCCGGTATTTAAGGCCAGGTCAACAATCCAGCGAAGAATCGGCATCGGAGCATCCTTTTTGCGAAGTCTGGTTGGCGGACAGGAGTTCAAAAGAATCTCGCACTCGCCAGGCGTAAGGTAGCGCAGCCTTCGATTGTTTTCCTTGGACAGTTTGATTCCCTTGGCCGGATTGTGCTCAAGGATGCACCATTCGACCGCCTTTGTGAGCAGGTGCTTCAGCAAAGCCATTTCGCGGTTTACGGTCGCCGGTTTAAGCGGACAATCGCTTTTCCCCGAAAGAGACGATAAACGCTCAGCCTGAAAACGCTCAATATCGGCACGAGTGATTTTTGAGAGGGAAGTGTCTTTTCCTAGTTTGTCTTTGATCACCTCAATACGCTGCTTCTTGCTTCTCAGGTCTTTCTGCCGGACATCTTCGCACCATTTTAGATATCGTTTTGAGACTTCTTCGAGCGTTTCCCTGGATACTTTTTTCTTTTCCAGATAGCGCCCTTCATCGATCAGTGTTTGTACCTTTCTGAGATTTGTTTCAGCCATTTCCGGGGTAGCGCACGTTTCTCTTATACGCACCCCTTTGTAGAACGTGTCTATCCTCCAGCGATTGCCACGCTGAATGATTCCAGGCGGCAACTTTTTCTTGCTCATATTTCATTCTCCTTTTGAAAAGGATTTTTAATCCATGATATCCATGGTTGTGGATTTAGGAGCATTCATTGCACGGAGACGAAAGAGAGTCAATTGGATTCTGGTTTGATCAAGGCTCGTTGACTTTTCCCGGAATCGGACCGGTATCGCCAAAAGCGTCCATTGGGATCCTGGAAGACGATGACTTTCCCGGATCTCCAGACAATCCGGCGCATCAAGTGGCCATCCAAAGTCAGGGCAGCAGAAGCAGATTTTGCTTCTTCCTGCCGGGCTAGATGGATTTTTGTCATTTCAAGAAAGCTCATTTATGAATTCCCCGGCTTGCGGGAAAAGCGAGATAAGCGAGAAAAGGGGCTTATGTCGCTTATCACGCAGCCTTCCAAACGGTTACAGGCCTTCCTTTGGTCTGCCTGCTTTCTTTTGTCACCTTGCCAAGCCGTAAAAGCAGATCGAGCGCCAGGTCTTTCTCGCGAGTTCGGTGTCCGCCGAAAAGCCGCCCGATGTCATCATCTGTCAGGAATCCATTTTCCGATTCAAGCAAGGCCTCGGTTATCCGATCCGCATATTGATCTCCGGTTTTGGTTCCGAAGATATAGCGCACGGATGCTTCGCAGTAGTCCCATACCGCTGTTGCTGCCTGGAGATGTTCAACGCGGATCACGTTGGAGCAATCCATCAGCGCATAAATCAGGCTCAGCCGGAGAACTTGCGCTTCTGCTCGGTTCAATAATCCACCGGCCAAGCCTGGCCGTCCTTCCGATAGCGGGTAATAGATCGTTTCCCACATTTCATTTGCACGGGTGTCGCGCACAATTCTGCCGGCGGTTTGAGAAAACACGACCGCTTGAACCATCCGTTCCACCAGGCTGCTCAATATCTCAGGCGGCAAAGCCGCGCCGTGTGGCAATGCCTTGGATCTTTTTGCCAGGAGCCACAAGAAGCGATTGCCGAATCCATTGCACTGATCAGTAGCAGAGAGACATCGGGTCAATTCGTCTTTTGTGGTATGCCCGATGATCGAAACATGCGCGCCGGTTGAATGCAGGGGATTGTTTCGAGTGAGGGTGGAAAGATTTCCGCTGTCCCATGCTTGACGGACAACTCCGGAGAGGCTATTTCCTTCTCGGCCCATGATTTTCAGCATGCTGGAAAATTCTGACTCGATGCAGAACAGGCGCTTGTCCGATTCTCCGGAATCAACGATCTCCTCTTCGTAGTCAATAATTCGCCCCCCTTTTTTTATCGGAACGGTTTTCCTCAATTCATCTCTAACGTGATAGATGAGTCCCTCTCCAGAGGACAATCCACAGCGAACTCTGCCATCGGCCCATTTGCTATCGACCTTCCCGAATATTTCCCTTGGCGTACTCCAGGATGTTCCTTTCCGCCCTTTTGAAGACTCTCCGATCACGACAGCGAAGATACGAGCTGGATGCAAATCGTTTTGTACGGCTGCATGTGCTCCGGAACCGATGATGTTTCCAAATGCCGCCAATACATGAATGAGAACTGAAGCTGGATCTGCTTCGGTAAATGGATCGATTGAGCGCACAATATCGCCAGGTAGTCCATATAAGGCCTCGGGAGCCAGATCCGGCCAATGCTGGGCTGCTGGTTCATTTTTCTGGATCATTGAAATGCTGGGAGTCTCTTCATATGGAGATACTCTTTGCATAAGCTGGATTAGTTGATCGCGAGTGCCTCCAGCTTGAATCCAGTCAGATACATCCCCTTTTTCGAGCAGGCCGGGAAGGGCCACAATCCTGACTCGACCTGCGACCGGCAGCAGATTGCAGGCAATATCTCTTGCATGCCGTTCACCTGGTGCGTCGTTATCGGGGAAAATGACTACATCCTTCTCGGCGAACAGTGAGTTGAACTCTGGCCTCCATTTTCCGGCGCCTCCCGGATTGCATGTGGCGGGGAAGCCAAGATCCCAAATACCATCGGCATCTTTCTCCCCTTCGACGATACAAACCATCTTCAAGTCTTTCCATTCCGGCAAGCGGTAGGGGACCAGATTCACTCCCTGCATGCATCCCTCGCCGCCAACCCATCTGCCGCCGTCGGCACGTTCCTGAATGAATGTCTTGCCGGCCTGTGTCTTGTATCTTTTAACTCGAAATAGAGGATTCCCATTCTCTGATCGATACACATAGTCACAAACAAATTCCCAACCGTTCTTCCCATTCAGCAATCCACGATCGCGCAGCCAGGTCGAGATCGCTTTTCTATCATCCGGATCATTGCCAGAGATAAAGGCCGCCAATTCCCACGCATTGCCGGATTTGCCGCAGGGGCCACATAACCAGTAGTTCTTTTCCGGATTGATCGAAAGGCTGGGGTGCCTGTCATCGTGGCAGGGGCACTTAAAGAGTATTTCTCGACCCGACTGTATTCCATCCGCTAATGTGGCAGCGCGTGCGACCTCAAGACATCCGAGTGTCATTGCCGGCCAACCTCCCGCTGTTTCATCCATTTCACCAGTTCCGACGGCCGGACTCGGAATACGCGGCGACAGGATCCTTTGGACACGATGACGCTGGGAATCTCCCCGCTGGCAATCATCCGGTGTATCTTGCTGCGGCGAAGATTGAGGATTTCGCCAACTTCCTTCGGTTCCAATAGCTTTTCAATAGGCTCCATTGCTTCTATGCTCCATTCGGGATGCAGTTAATGGCCTTCTGCTTCGAGTTTTTTTCGTATTGCCGCAGCCTCTTCTGGGGGCAGTCTTTTCAGGTTGTAGCGTTCGCTATATTCAAATTCGAACTTTGGCTTGGAATCGGAGATGGCTTTATCGCCTTTGAGTGATTTTTGACCGGCTCTAAGCCTTTTTACAGAAGGCAGCCGCTTGTATCCAAACATTTTTCGAGTGCGCGATCTAACCTTAATGAACTTAAAGATGGTCTCACGGCAGATCCTAAGCTGGTATTTGTGAAATAACAGTTCCGCAATCTGCCGGTAAGGGGTCGGAGGCTTTCTGTGCCTCAGCTCAAGAATTTCGTCCTCGTACGGAATAAGGGATGAATGATATGGCCTACCCACCATGATAAATAGTGCCTCCATTCAGGATAGGATCTTGTAAGACGGCAACATGTTGCAGATTTGTTGCCACTCGATTGACGATGCCGAGGGATAGCGGCAACAAATCTGCAACAAGACTGCAACGCGTTGCATAGTTGTTGCCTGTTCGCAATACCTCGAACAAAGTGCCCGAGGTATTGCGTCTGGGATTGGAAGGGACCAATCCCGGAATTTCCCTCAAGGCTTCCATGGCTATGCAGATCAATCTACGAAGGGGAGAACAGCGATGGGAATATGGGAATGGAACTAAGCGGGAGGGGGCTGTAAGTGTGCATGATGCAGCTGTGTTCGCGTGCCCATCATACTCGAGCACTCCCAGGGATAGGACAAAAATGGATTCCAGGCAATTAATTTTCATAAATGGCCTCTATATACAAAGAGTCACAAAATGGGCCAAAACTTACCCGTTAATCGGCCAAAGTGTTGTTTTTCCCTCGCCGTGGTTTCTGGATTGTTCAGTGGTGTTCTTTGATCTGCCGGTCTTCGTTAGCTCGGGAAAAGTTGTTTCGGGGATGGGCTGGCAGAGTATGTCTGTTGCAGTGTCAGGCACGTGCAAATTATTTCCTCACTGCTGCCTCTTCGCAGAGTGTCTCCGCAGGACTTCGAGTATTCGTTCTCCGTATTGTTCGAGCTTTTTCAGTCCGATGCCGGATACTCGAAGCAGCTCCTCCGGTGTGGATGGGGTTTTACTTGCCAGGTCGCGCAGAGTGGCATCGCCGAAGATTATGTAGGCCGGCACGCGTCGTTGCCGGGCAAGCTCGATGCGAAGTTTGCGCAGCGCTACAATGATATCTGGATCCACCGATTCGGAAATATCACTTGCAGCATGCGTTTTCCGGGCAGGCTTTTTCCTGGATGGCTCCAGTAATAGCGGTTGTGCATGGCCTTTCAGAATGAGGCGGCCTTTTTCCGTAACCCTGAGCACGCCGTACTCCCCGGACCTTTCGATATATTCCTGATCCGCAAGCTGCTCGATCCAGTCTCTTACAGCGGAGCGGCCCGATTCCTTCAGCAGTCCGTAGGTGCTGAGTTTGTCGTGCCTGTTCGCGAGGATCCTGTCCTCCCGCGAGCCGGTCAGAACAGCCGCCGTGTAATCCGCGCCGAAACGTTCTCCCTGGCGGAGGATGCCTGAAAGAATTTTTTGCGCGAGCACCAGTGCATCAGGAACTCCTTCCACTTCGGCAAGGCAGATATCACACGCTCCACAATTATCTTTTTCCAAATTCTGGTTGAAATACTGGAGAAGGGTCCGATGCCTGCAGGAGGCGCCGGTGCAATAGCGGTACATCTGTCCAAGCTTTAGCGCACCCGTTTCCAGCATCTGTGGTTCGGAGTCCTCGAGAATCCGCTTCCAGGTTAAATAGTCGGCGCTGGAGAAGAAGAGACTGCATTCGGCCTCCAGGCCGTCGCGCCCGGCGCGTCCGCTTTCCTGCTGATAGTGCTCGAGCGATTTGGGCATTGCGGCGTGGACGACATATCGGACGTTGGACTTGTCGATGCCCATGCCAAACGCCACGGTCGCCACGATGATGTCCACCTCCTCATGGGTGAAAGCGTTCTGGTTTTTCTTCCTTTCCTCATCTGTCATGCCGGCATGATAGGACGCCACGCGATAACCCTGTCCTGTCAGAGTGCGCGTCAATGCGTCGACATCGGAGCGACGGAGGCAGTAAATGATTCCGGATTCTCCGGCGTGGCGGTCCAGCACCTCGCGGATCTGGGGCAGAGCGTTCGTGCGGCGGCGCACTCGATAGATCAGGTTCGGGCGATCAAAATTTCCTACCAGAATTTCCGGCCGGTCGAGGCGCAGTTGTTCGGCGATGTCTTTTTGCACTGCTTCCGTCGCCGTGGCCGTGTAAGCCCCAATCGGTATTCCGGGCAAGGCATCCCGCAGGACGCTGAGCTTGCGGTATTCTGGGCGGAAATCGTGCCCCCACATGCTGACGCAATGCGCTTCATCGATGGCAACAGACGAAATGCCGCGCTCCTTCAGGAAATCCAGAAAGCCCTGCATCAGGAGCCGTTCCGGCGATACATAAAGGAGTCTCAGGCGGCGAGCGCGCAGACGGTCATAGGTTTCGTTTCTTTCCGGATGAGACATGGTACTGTCCAGACGGCCGGCAGGGATGCCGGAATCCAGCAGGGAATCGATCTGATCCTTCATCAGCGCGATCAGGGGCGATACGACCAGGGTCAGCCGCGGCAACACAAAGGCAGGGGCCTGGAAGCACAAGGATTTGCCTCCTCCTGTGGGCAGAACGACAATGGAATCGCGCCCCCTGCAGACGCAATCCATCGCCTGTTTCTGCAGGGGCAGGAATCGGTCAAATCCCCAGTACCTGCGCAACACCTCTTCAATAGGCTCCGGCATCGGGTTGAGACCTCGGACGGAATGAGCGTATAAACCATGGGCAGGTCGATGGGCCATCGCCATTTTATGCAAAAGTGTGATTATGCCCAAGGGGAGATGAATGGATATTCCGAAAAAATTATTGGCACATTGGGCGCCTTGTCAGTTAGTAGAATATGGCGCCATTTTTATCAGAGCAATACTACAGTGCAGCGTCCTTTGGTTCCTCCGTTGGGCCTGCGACATTGCCCTATACCGGTTTTGAAGAGCAATTTAACTCTCTCCTCGTATGCGAGGCCTCAGCAGCCTATCAACCCAGGAATCCCGAGGAAAATCCCCTCTACGGAGTGGTCTCGGAGCATCTGGAGACGTTTCTCGCCATGCAGCGGGAGCGGGATCGCCCGGTTCCATACTTTGTTGAGAGGGAGCTGCGCTCCTTCCTCGAATGCGGCGTATTGGCCAACGGCTTTCTGCGGGTGCATTGCGACGTCTGCAGGAAGGACCGTGTCGTTCCGTTCTCATGCAAGGGGCGTTCGGTGTGTTCCTCCTGCTGCGGCCGCAGGATGGCGGATACGGCGGCGCATCTGGTGGACCGGGTGCTTCCTGAGGTCCCAATCCGGCAATGGGTGCTCTCGCTGCCTTTTGCGTTGCGCTACCGGCTGGCCTACGATTCCGGGCTGGTGCGAAACGTTCTGCAAATATTCATTCGGACGGTATTCTCCTCATTACAGCGGCGGGCGAAAAAGCAATATGGCATCCGGAAGGCCCAATGTGGCGGCGTGACGTTTGTGCAGCGGTTTGGAGGCGCAATCAATCTGAACATCCACTTTCACAGCCTGATTTTCGACGGCGTCTACTATGAGGATTCAAATGGACGGATGTGTTTCCGGAGATTGGCTGTGCCGGATGATTCGGAAGTGGCGCGGGTAACGGCTGGCATCGTGAAGAAGGTGAAGCGCCTGCTTGAGCGCCGCGGATTGGGGCCGCAAGCCAATTTTGAGGAAGCGGATCCGCTGCTTCGGGATCAGCCTTTGCTGGCAGAGTTATACAGCGCTTCGGTGCAGGGACGGGTTGCCGTCGGTTCAGGAACAGGAGAGCGGCTTAAGGCGGTAAGATTTGAATACGAGGAGGAAGGGGATGGCAGGAAGCCGGGCCGTTGTTGCGCCAACCAGTCGGGCTTCAGCCTACAGGCTGCGGTGTGCATTCCGGCAAAAGCGAGGCGTCAGTTGGAGAATCTCTGCCGGTATGCTGGGCGGCCGCCGGTGGCGACGGAACGTTTGTCGCAGTTCCCTGATGGACGTGTTTTATATCAGCTGAGACATCGTTGGAGAGATGGAACGTCGTATGTGATCTTTGATCCGATGGATCTTTTGGGCAAACTGGCCGCTCTGGTTCCGCCGCCGAGGTTT
>JAEAME010002416.1_pt1 | contig 10984 bp, 8 predicted proteins | sample 8958731 | NCBI WGS metagenome assembly JAEAME01 (sample SAMN16933194, study PRJNA681113) | bioreactor sludge metagenome | isolation source: anerobic bioreactor sludge (Control) | place: India:Bengaluru | collected 2018-10-24 | reverse complement strand
GTCGAAATTGAACGCTCCGACCGCATATCCGCCGCGCCGCGCTGACTGCAGCATATCTTTTGTCGTAATACATACCATAATGATTAAATCTCCTTAGCAACCAAACAATCGCCGTATTGATTCCGGAAATACATAACTCCGGTTCACCGAATATCTTAAAGTTACACTGTGCAATTCTTGTCGTGCAGATGCGCCGTCAGATTTTTCATCAGGTTAAACAAATTGACGCGGGCTTAGTGTGCCCTATACAAGGATAACTTGTGACACTTGACGACAAAGAAGAAAGCAGGCGTATGGCAAAAGCGTGAGCCGTAAGTTATGCGTTGTTGCCTTAAATTTCCGTAACATATCCTTCTTTTGACTGAGAATGAATTTCGTTAAGGTAATTCCTAATTTTCGCCTCGTTGGGCATATCTTCTGAACAAGCGTGGGAAGCGATAAGCAGAGATGCTGACGCTGCTCCGAACTCAAGCGCATCCGGCAATTCCCACCCTTGGGTAAGACCGTATAATAATGCGGAAGCATAGCCGTCGCCACCGCCGAATCCTTTGAGCTTTTTTATTGGCATGGGCAGGACTTTGTACTTTTTCCCGTCTTTGACAAATGCGTTTGACCCTTCTTTGCCATGCTTGATTACAAGCAGTTTTACTCCTTTTTTGTGCCAGTATGACGCGCTTGTGAAATCGGTGCCGTCAAGCCCAAAAAAGCGCTCGGTCAGATCGAATTCTTCACGCGAACCGAGCAGAATATCCGCCATTTCTGCAACAATCGAATAATATACCGTTATCTCATCCAGGCTTGTCCAGTTATATGGTCTGTAATCAATATCAAAAATGACAGTAAGTCCGAACTTTTTTGCCAATTCTGCCGCTTTCAGCGCCGCCTCACGCGACGGAGACTTCGCCAGCGAGGTACCCGAAATCAAAAGCGCAGCACCAGACTCTATGTATTTTTCATCAATGTCATCCGGACTGAGCGACAGATCCGCCGCGCAATTGCGGTACATCAGTATGCTTGACTCGTTCGGACTTTTGATCTCAGTAAACGTCAAGCCGATTTTCTCACCGCCTGTGCAGCGACTTATATGCGAAGTATCGATATTTTCTTTTTTGAAATAATCTGTTACAAAATCACCGAACTGGTCGTCTGACACCCGTGCGAAAAACCCAACCTTGCCTTTAAGTTTTGAAAGCCCCACGGCGATATTGGCTGGAGAACCGCCAAGATATTTTTTGAATGTCGTGCATTCGGACAGAGGCTTATTGTAGTCGACGGGATTGAAATCAACCGCCACGCGGCCAAGGCAGATTAGATCAAAAGTCTTCTGCCCACGTTCAATTTTTAAGTCTGACATATTTATGACCATTCCTTATTTCTGAATGAATTGTTTATATTTTGTAAGAGTCATATTTTCATAACGCTTGAAAAATTTATTCATGGCATATTCATCCGAGAAACCGCAAATCTCTGAAATTTCATACAATGACATCGGCGTTGATTCGATAAGCAACTTTATATGCTTTAGTTTGGCAGCGTTGATAAGCTCCCGTGGGGATTTGCCTGCATACTGACAGCATACTCTCGTAACATGACGGGTACTCATATTACAGTGTCTGGAGATTTTTTCAACAGTTATATTTATACCGTGACGGTCGGTTATATAGTCGTTGATCTCTTTGATCCTCAGAAAGTTCTCTGTCTTTTTGTCTATATATGTGTCATCATTTCCTTCCGGACATACTGTGTTTATGATTTCATAGATAAAGCACTGCATTAGATTACTTATTTCACGATTCGAATGCCGGTTGTTTTCATATGCGGAATTCAGCATCAGCTGAAGCAGTTGCCTCATGCGCGGAGCTTCTTTATATACCTGAGGCTTAAGCACTTTATCTAAAAATGAGATTATCTCCTTGTTACCGCTTTCAACGCTGAAGCCCATGATGAATCTTTCGCCTTTTTCTGTGGAATCTATAATCTGATGATATGTTTCCGGCGGAACGATCAGAAATTTCGACTGTTCAATATTTATATGTTCATTGTTCCCGATAATTAATGAAATCGTTCCTCTGAGGCTATACTGCATTTCGTAAAAAGTGTGTTTGGTATAATTGGTAAGCAGACTTTCATTTTCACCGTATACTACCCTGATCCAAAAAACGTCCAGCGTCATTAAATCATTGACAACCTTTATGATTTTTCTATTAAGACTTTTTGATTCTTTAAGCTTTACGGAAAGGTCTCCACTGTCCATATACAGCCTCCAAATATCTATTATAATGATTGTATATACCCTATCAATTATAACACAGTAAAGGAGGAATATCAAATGTCTGACAAAGCATCTATGATCATGTATCCTTTAGGCAAGGGGGCTGTAATCCGATACTCTCTGATCCGGAAAGCATTTTTCAAATGATGATATTATTTTTACCGTAAATATAATTTATTCTGTAATTTACCGGCACCGGTTATATTTTAACATAAATAACCGGTGCCGTTTTTACAGTATTTTTATTGAACTTTCTTCTTTCTTAATATCACTGTACCGGAAATAAGGACAACAGTTAAAATACTAATTCCACATAACTCCATTTCTGACTTGCATCCGCTGCCGGAGCCTGTAACTGCCGTTGTTTCGGGCGCAGCGGTTGTCTCAGGCGCCTTTGATGTATCGGGAGCTGCAGTTGTTGTCTTAGGTGCCGCGGTTGTCACAGGAGCTGCGGTTGTAACAGGCGCTGCGGTCGTCACAGGCGCTGCGGTTGTCTCAGGTGCTTTAAGAGCAGTAAAATTAATACTACTGAAAGCATCCATCATGGTCTTAACCGATTTGGGCATGGGATATTCGCTTGAGGTCGTCCAAGTATTCGTAAAATCAAATCCGGTCAAAAGATTTGCCGCATTTGCACCTATAAAGCTTGCAAGGCTTAATCCGGTGGCTTGACTGGTCGTAATTGTTCCACTTGATTCCGGGTTGCCCGAAACTGGAAGCCCTGAGTTTATGTCATTTGCATAGTAACAGTTGATTATTTCATTTCCCTCACGGTTAGGTGCACCCATGATTTGCGCAGTATACAAAGTATCGGCAGAGGTGATTTTACCAAGATTAATGCTGTTTGTAATATGTGTGTTATAACTACACCCAATAATGCCGCCGTTTCTTGAACCTGTTGAAGAGATTGTCGCTACATTTATGCAGTTCTTAATATAAACACTTGATTCATCAAATCCGATAAGGCCGCCTAAGCCAAGTTTACCGTCTTGTTGTGTATATGTAATCGTACCGGCAAATACGCAGCTTTCAAAAGTTGAGGCTTTGTTGCCGTTGGTTGCGTCGAATTGAGCATATCCGCAAAGCCCGCCCGTCGCATATCCTCCGATAATATAAGCGTCACTGTAAATATTATATACCTCGCAGCCCTGAGCGCGTGTGACAACAGCGCTGTTGCCCTGAGAGGCGCCTACTGTTGTGCCGGTATTGATAAACGCTGAGTTGACCACAGCAAAGTTTTTAATGGTCGCTCCCTTCGCATGATGGAACAGGCCATTATCTCTGTCTTTTACGCTGTATACCCCTGAAATAAAATGTCCTTGACCGTCAAATGTTCCATGGAATGACAACGTTCCGCCCTTATTACCGATAGGAGTCCATTTATAAAGATTCGCCTCCTCTGCGGTCCATTGGCTCGCGTCGCCTTCGTTAAGAACAACGTTTACACCCAGTTTGATAACAGTGTTGTCGAAAGTTACACCAGCGTTTACAAGGAGTTGTAAGCCCCAAAACTGATCAGCGGAGTTCAGCACATACTCGCTTGCATTTCCTGTGTACCATGAGGTGTCGGCTTCGGCTTTACCGGTATAGTACGATATATCGATTCCGGCTGCTGAGGCTGTAAATGGTATGATAAGCATTACCATTGCAACAACCAAAAATGTGATCATCGTAGCTTTCATTAGCTTTTTCATAATGATTCTCTCCTTTATATATTTTTAATGCAGAGCGCTCTCTGCCAGGGTCCTGTGTTATATGCTCATTCCGATTTCAATCTTCGTAAGATAAACAATTACATAGCTGAACAATCATCACTAAATTGCCGGATTATTTTATTGAAAATGATACCAGCAAGGGATTATGATCCGATGGACACATATCAGACAGATACTTATAAATAATAACGGAAAATTTGTGAATATCTATTGTTTCGGGAGTTACAAAGCAATAATCAATAACATTGCTGGTTCCGATAGTCGGCCCGTCGTTCAGAATGTCCGCTTCGTCGGCAGCGTTTTCTAAACGGTTATATGAGGTGATTTTAAGATATGTTGCAGAGTTCTTGGATGAGTTAAAATCTCCCGCTATTATTACCGGGAGGTCCTCATATTTTTTCAGGAAATCGATCAGCACACTCGCTTGCAGATCAGAATCATGTTGATCCAAATGAACATCAACGCACATGAATCGTTTCCCTGACGATATGACTTCCAAAACCGCGTAAGTGATTATGCGATAGCAATAACTGTTTGTAAATTTTGATTTGACATCCGGAGTGTACGACGGCCAGAACATTCCGCGCTCGATGAGAGACAGCTTATCTGGTTTATAAAAAATCGCCTGGTTTGTTTCATCGGAATCGTGCCTGTTTGAAACGGTATATGCCCAGTTATAGTCTTTGCCTAGATTCTGCATAAGATAAACGACCCACCAGTCTCGCGTCTCCTGAGTCATGAGCACATCCGGGTCATATTTCCTAATGACAGCCAGAACAGCCTCCATGCGCAGAATATTCTGATTGCCGTTATAAATATTGAAGCTCATCACCTTAAGCTTCGATGTCCCGGTAAATGAAAGCGTTCCTTCTATATCGATATTTAATGTTTTATTCTCTGCATCGGAACAGATATAATTCTCAATAAAGGTATTTACACTTTCGTAACAATACTCATCTGTATTCCCTGTCAGAAGCAATATGTTTTCAGCGCCGGCATAATAATATTTATCGCTTGATATCTCTTCTGACAGAAAAGTTGAAACGTCCCTTTTTGTATTTCCTATAAGAATTTCGCAGTCACTCTTCGGCGCTGAGTCATCATTGATCGCCAGATCATAACCGTACCGCTCGGATATACTGTCCCGAAGTTTCAATGCAAGATTATACTCATACCCGTTGTCCGCAGCTGGATAAACGATTCTGTATTTTGATATATCAGTCCCGTTGAGCGTCAGCAAGTCGAGTTTATACTCGCCGGCTGAAAGAAAAGCGTTGCTGTTTGAAAAAAAGGTATCATTTTGGAATCCGCTATTTTGAATGAAAAATATAAAAGATTCAAGAGCCTCCTGAGTAAGATCCGCACTTCCGCCTGCTATGACAAGCGAACCATTTATAATTCCATATCCATAATCCCTGTTTTTGATCTCGCTGTAAAATACATCGGATGCATCCGCTCCTGTATCACCGATCAATATTTTCGACGATACATTCGATTCTGAATCTATATCCTTAACCGAAAGCCTGACCCCGAAATATTCCTGTATATGGCTTCTAAGCGTCAGAATCAGCTCTGATACATTTTTCGCGGCATTGGTTTTGTCGTATAAAATTACAGCCGTCGAAAGGAATTCCGCATCAAGTTCCGCGCTGCCGTCGAATAAGGCTTTCTTTATATCCGGTATATTATCCTCTGTCCCGGAAGTGGTGTCTGACGACTCCTCTGCCACAATATCCTGATCCTTTCCGGTTTTAAATTTGCATCCGCTGAAAACTGACGGGTTGAATAATAAAATAGCCACGAGGCACAGAGTGATTATTTTCCTCTTCATAATGACCCCCTTCACTCAGTTGTTTATCGTCTCAAGATTTATACAGCCGTCGAAGCAGGTCCCACTCATATACATTATGTCAGCCGGAAGGTTTATAGTCGTCATTGAGGAACATCCGGCAAACGCATATGCTCCTATAATTTTTACAGTATCCGGTACGGTAATGCAAATAATATTTTTACAATTCCTGAAAGAGTCGGAAATATAATGAACATCTTTTATTGAAGGGATAACAATAGAAACCGCTTTCCCGTTGTATTTAAGCAAAACTCCGTCTCCGACTATTACATACTCGTCATCCTGCGCATTAAACCACGGAGTTTCTGCAAATGCGAAATATCCGACGGCATTAACGCTATCTGGTATAATGATATCGCAGAGTGAGGTGCATCCGAAAAACGCTTCATCGCCAATTACGGCAATTCCCTTTTCAAAGGTTACAGAAGTTATCATAGTATTGCCGTAAAATGCTGACTTTTCAATTTTTTTCACCGCGGTATTATTGATACAGGATGGAATCACAAGATTTTTTTCCGAACCCTCATATCCGATTATAACCAATGTTCCGTCGCGTAAAGTTTCATATTTATATCCATTAAAAACGCCCTTGGGCTGTTTCTTTATGTTTTGATTATCTGAAGTCCCGTGATCAACGGTTGCTATTGTATCGGCAACCGTTGTTAAATCTTTTGATAAAGGCTCTTTACCGGTCGTATCGCCGCAGGAGCATAATATTGTAACTAGCAACCCTGCGATAAGTAAAGCTGCTTTTTTCATATCATTCGCATAATTTCGCGATTTTCACCGCTTTGTCATAAGCAAGTTCAATATATTCCTCATATGTAAGGTCTTTATACCACGGAATGACACCCCACTGCCTTTCAGAACGCGATATCTCCAACGTTATACACCCGTTAAATCTGCATTTCTTGATTTTTCTGCCGACATCAACATAATTTAGCGTTCCGTCGAACGGCATGATATGGATATCATCATGCCACGTGATTTTGGGTGGCGTTATTTGTCCGAGGTTATCGTGCATATGTGTGCAGCAAATAAGGTCTCCATAAAGTTCAGCTATATCATCCTCGGATGTATAACAATGCTCATGCCCAGTATCCCAGCAAAATCCGAACTCCCCTGGATTTGTTTCCCTGAGTACTCCGATAATACGCTTTAACTGGCATTCAGGGTATTCGACATTCTCGAAAGTTATTTTGATACTGTTATGCCATGCGTAATTTACCACCTCTTGAAAACGTTTTACACCTGTTTCTGACCATGTTGCGGTATCCGGGATGTGCATAACATGAACAGTGAGATATTTAACGCCGCTCTTCACACAGTCGTCCACACAGGTTTTCAGTTTGTCCCTGTATTCAATCCCGGAGTCGCCTTCCTCCCACATACAGTTTATCTTACTGAACGGAGCATGTATTGATTCGTAAATAAGTCCGTATTTCTCTGCTGTGTTTCGCAGTGTGTATATTCTCTCCTCATTGTGATCCCACCCTGTAAAAAACGAATCAAACCCGATACTTCGGATTACTTTCATACAGCCATCTGTATTGATATTAAAACCGAAGTCTGATAAATTGATACCGGTTTTCAACATTTGAAACACCTTCTTACTTATATTTCAAGCAGTTGTAATATTTATTTCCAAAGTATAGAATCCTGAGTTTCAAAAAGGCCGTTTGGCATATCCGCAGTCGAATTCACCTTCAGCTCTTTCTTCAGCTCAGCAGATTCTTCAATCGACAATATTACGTCGGTTACGTGATACGCAAGCTCTGCGCTTGCCTTATGGGGTGTTCCGGCCTCAATATTCCGTATCATATCGACTATTCCTATCCCACGGCCGTAAGCTGCGTACTCCACAAACTGTGGAACAACACGCCACTCAGTATCATTTAGCCTTCTGAGCAAAACATCGCCAACGTAACGGTTAGGATCTGGGAGAATCATTGTACCCTTCTCGCCATATATTTCTATGAACGGTGACTGCGTCTTCCAGATATCGAAGGAATTTACGAAGGTTCCGATCACACCGTTTTTAAACATAATGTTGCTTGTAATATAGGTCGGTACTTCAACCTTTATCTTATCTCCTCTTCTTGGAGCCACTTTGACAGTTCTTTCTTCGAAAGTCATTTTTGACATCGCGGATACACTTTCCACCGGGCCGATAATACTTATAAAAGTATTAAGATAATACGCAGCCATATCCATCATAGGGCCTGCGCCTTTTTTATAGAAGAAATCTGCGTCTGGTCTCCAGTACTCGTTGCCCCGCATTGCGCAAATCGCATTAACCCCTATAAGTTCGCCAATCCAGTCATCCTCGATCATTTTTTTGGCTGTCTGCATTGGCGCGCTCATAAATGAATCGGGTGCGCAGCCGACGCGTTTCCCGGCTTTTTCCGCTGCCGCCATGATGTGCTTTATACCTTCTCTGCCTGTGGCAAGCGGCTTTTCTGAATAAACATGCTTCCCGGCCTCTAGGCATTTGATTGTCATTTCTTCATGGGCTGCAGGAACCGTCAGATTTATAATGAGGTCCAAGCTGTCGTCATTCAGTAAAACTTCCGGTAAACCATATTTCGGTATGTTAAATTCCTTTGCTCTTTCTTCCGCTTTTTCGGGTATTATATCCGCGCACGCCGTAATCTGAAAATAATCACTGTATATATCGTGTGCAAATTTAAAATAATGCTTACTGATAACTCCGCATCCGAGAAGCCCGACATTGAATTTTCTCATTTTGAATTTCTCCTTTTATATAATTTAAGCCTAATCAGGTATTTAATGATTCAAGAGCATTCTTAAGATTTGCCTCATATGCTTTTCTGTTTGATGCATATGCAGATGAAACAAGATTCAAGCCCGTTTTTATTTGATCACGCAAGAACCATATTACATTTGTCGACGACATAAGATAACAAAATTCTATCCTAATGTTCGATCTAATTATATCAAGCATCTGACTCGACTCTTTGTTCGGTGAATATCGATATTTAAGCGCAGTTTCATAATAAGCGGGAGTGACTATATTATAGCTAGCTGATGCCATTGCCTCAAGAACAGCGCCGGAATAATCAGGATCGGATGCATCTACTGGTATTGAAATTATAGAGTACTGATCCCACGAATGTGAGTAATAACTTTCTTGATTTTCATCAAATTTGGGATAAGGAATGATTGCATAATCGTATTCCATATTTCCGAGATATGTTGACACCATATAAAGACGGTTCGCTGTTAAAAGAGCTTTCCCGTTTACAAAATTCGTTAAGTAATCAGTCGCTTCATCGTCAGTATAATCTTTTTTAGCCCATACCTCTTGTGTTTTACATAAAAGTTGATAAATTTTGTCGTATACGCTTATAACCTTATCTTTTTCCCATGCCAGAACGATTTCCCCGTTACTGTTCTTCTCTGTAATCGGAAGGTCGTAAGCGGCATAGAAGGCATCTATCTGACTATTCTGCGGCATGGTAAGTCCGTAAATATCCTCTTTGTCATAAACCTGATTACCGTTTTCGTCCGAATAAACCATCTTGACGATTTCCAGCAACTTGTCGTTAGTCCATTTGTTATTCAGCACCAGCGAATAAATGTCCGGAATGTTATATTTCTCAGCAAGCTCAAGGTTTTCAAATAAAACTATCGCATTGCCGATTAGCATTGGAGACATATCCCCGCTGACTGTATATAATTTGTCGTTTAAGTTCAGCTGATCTACGATAGACTGATTCCAGTACTGCTTATCAAAGTCAAGATAGTCAGTATCCGTAAGATCATAATAATATCCCTGAAACGACAGGCTTATAGTACCGCCGGCATATCCGGCGATCGCATCCCACGTTTTCGTGCCTGCGGTAACATTATTCTTTATGAGTGATGTAAACTGTGATGCGTTGGGATAATTACCAATTTTAGCGTCAACAACAATTTTAATACCTAAACGGTCTTCAACAGTCAGATTACGTTTGTACACTGCATTATTCAAAATTATGGGGCTTTCTTCAAAAATATTAAATTCATTAACATACGGTTCTTCCGAACGGCAAAGTATGGTAAATGTTTTATCGCTGTAACTTAGGCCGATAGGAAGATTGTCATTAACTTCATGCCATCCTTCTTCAGCGGTAGTTTCCTCCGTGGTATCTGAGGCAGTGGTTTCATTTACCGTATCGATTTTCTCACCTTGTTGTTTTGAACATGCACAAATACTGAGAATTGCCAGACTCGCAAGGAAGAATGCAAGAATTTTGGTTTTCATAATAAATCCCCCATGCCGCTTGTTGCGGTTCAAAATAATTTCGGAATTTTCGTGCCGTCATTGCCGGCAAAAATGGGTTAGGGTCCTCATTTTGCAGAATCAGGGTCTGCTCCGATTCTGAGAAAATTCACGCGTGAAACTTATTCACTCTGATGATTATGAATGAACTTTCACGCTATCCTCCTTTGTTCATTTCTTGTTTTCTGTGTATTGCCTCAACTTTGTATGTAGCTTTAAACTATTATTATTTTATTAAGATACCGATAACTCTTTGCGGCCAACTCAACGATTACATTAAAATCATCGCCGCCTTCTGTTTCAACCGAAACAACGCCGTCATAACCTTTGCTTCTCAGTAATTCAACGCATTCATTGAGTTTTACTCTTCCCTCACCGAGCGCCACGCATTTTTTATCATTATCAATATCCTTAGCATGACAATGAATTACTCTGCTGTATATTATCTTTAAGACTTCAACTTCATCTTCGGAATTTTTTACACTCTTCCAGCCAGAGACGTTGTTTCCGCTTTCCACATAGCAGGCTCTGTGTATATTCGCAGCATCATAATTTATGCCAAGAACATCCGGGGTTCCAAGTGTCAAGATTTTTTTCAACCCCGCTGAGGTAAGCGAGAAAGTTCCGTGTGGCTCGATTGCAATTTTCACACCGTTCTTCTTTGCCGCTTCCAGAATTTTTGCCAGTTTATTTTCAAAAATTTTATATGCTTCCTCATCGCTCATTTCAGCTGGTTTATGACCGTCGCCCGTATGAACGACCGTGATTCCTGCAGCAGCCGCCCATTCGACTGTCCTGATACCTGACTCAACACTTTTGGCGTTTGAAATAATATTACCGTTGAGCATCCATAACCCTGTTAT
>JAEAME010002415.1_pt1 | contig 10992 bp, 5 predicted proteins | sample 8958731 | NCBI WGS metagenome assembly JAEAME01 (sample SAMN16933194, study PRJNA681113) | bioreactor sludge metagenome | isolation source: anerobic bioreactor sludge (Control) | place: India:Bengaluru | collected 2018-10-24 | reverse complement strand
CCGGCAATGAGAGCACAACACGGTAGGTACCCGCAGGGAAAACCGAATCCGAGGTAAGACCAAAGTCATATATGTCGTTATCGGCTTCCAGTACATATTGCGAGGAAAAGAAACTCGTCGTTTCGCCGTCTATGAAGTATTCGCAGTTCACCGTCAATCCCGGCATGTACTGGTTGAAAAAGAGCACATATCCGAGAACGCCCGTATTGGGTCCATACGCCGTGACAAACACGTAGTTGGTGTAATCGTACCAGCCTTGTTGCGCGATGGCCGCGTCGACGGTCTCCTTGGTGTAGACGCCGGAAGCCACGGTTTCATCGGGCGCGGTTACATTGCCCATATAGAGATCATACTGTTCCTGTGTGATCGATCCTTCCGCCAGAAGAGCGGCCGCGGCTGTGTCGAGAATTGATTCCGAGCGAACATCGTCTTCATTGTAGGTATAGTTGTAAATCGGATCGAAGTTACCGTCGAAATCCGCGCAGGACATAAAGACCGAAGGAACATAATTGATGATCCACTCCTTGGTTATCTCGTCATAGGCCATATCGATTCCGACCGTTTCGGTGGTCGGAATCGCGGTGGCATTATACTCGACCACCGAGTTCGCGATGCCATCCATGTAGACCTCGAAGCGCGCACTGTCGTCGGGAGCGACGATCAGGCCGAGAAGCGCAGGCTTTGAGATCTCGACCATCTTGTCGGTATCACTGTACACCGCCGCCACAGCCTCGTTAAAAAGCTTATACGTCAGGTCGATGTCCGCATAGTACTCCGTCTGGGAATAAGCCGTCACGGAAGTGATTTCCCAGCTCATATCTCCGAACAGGGAGGTATACACATCGCGCGCCTTCGTCCATCCGTCCTGGATAAAGTCCACTTCTCTATAGTACCCCTCGGTGCTTTGTTCGATCGCCGAAAAGTCTCCGGCTTTGAGTGCGTTCATCAGCTGATCGGCTGTCTCGCGCACCATTTCCTCATACTCCTCCGGATCCGGTTCCGGTTCTTCGAAAGAGATTTCACCGAACGGTTTGCCGAGAATGTCCGACAGGTCCGAAAGATCCGTAATCAGCCAATCTTCCCCGTCATATTCCAGATCAAAAACGATCTCATGTTCATCCGTCGGTGCCTTTTTGGCTTTGATCGCATCCTCGAGTGTTTCGTAATCATAGCCGTCTTCCATATCTTCGAGAATTTTTTCGAGGTCAATGGCGGTGAGCGTGATGTCACAGGTCCCCTCTTCATCCTTCTCGTCTCCCTCGGCGTCCGTAATCTCATAGGACACCTTTTCGAAGGCGAGCGCCATCAGTTTCTCGGCGTCATCCTCCTCGAATTTCAATTTCGCAAACGATTTATCCTTGGTCAAAGAGGACTTGTAGTCATCCTCCGCGTACGAACCGTCCGCAATCGAATCCAGAAATTCGGATACTGCTTTTTCAATTGCCTTGCCGTCGTCCCTCCCTCCTCCGGTCAGGTCGCACGAAGATGTCAACAACAAAGCGGACATCGTAAGGACCATCAAAACTGCCGTTCCTTTTTTCAAAAAAGTATTCATCACCGTCTCCTTTATCCGAACGAGCGCAAACATAACGTTTTTCGCAACTAAATTCTACATCAGGCGGAGTACAATTTCATAGATTGCGAGAATTATTAGAATTAATTTACTTTTCGGGCGATAACGGTTCTCTGTTTTTGTAAACGAAATACCGGACCAGCGCCGCGGAAGTCGCAATGATTCGAATCGCGGTCACGATGCCGATCGTGATCACCATCGCCTGTTTGCTCTCGCCCAGCAAATTATAAATATGAACGCCCAAAAAGGGCATAGCGGCGTTTGATATCAGTATAATCGTGCTGTATATCGCGATACTGAATGTCTTGTTGACATTCGGAATCACTTCCAGAAGGCACAAAAGCAGTGATAATTGAAAAGCGCTATAGGCGGATGAGCCGATGCAGTGGAAAAAATAGTAGAACCAAATACCGGCCGACTGAGGCATCAACATTGCCAACAGGATGGTCAGGGAGCAAAACGCGAACCCGCCGGCACCGATCACAAATACAAAACGAACGCCTCGAGTCGCCGAAATGCGCGACCATGTTCCGAGCATCAGAAATTGGGTCAGCGCGGAAAGGGCCGCGACCAGACTCAATTGAGTCTCATTCAGTTCAAGATATCGAAATTGCGCGATAAAATAGATCGACCAGTCCATCTGCCAACCGATATATACTAGAAGCGCGACCGCCATGAATCCAAGAAAAGCCTTGGACCGAAAGGTGGTACGCGTGGTCTTTAGAAGTTCGGAAAAACGAAAACGGTCGGTGTTGATCCGGGGTTCAAAGGGGATCTTCCGAAGCAGGAGGACCTGCCCGAGTGCCAACGGCAGCGCGAGAAAATAATAGATCTGATGGACCGTAATCTTGAACGGCCCTTTTGCCGCGGTGAGCAGCAATCCGATCAGCAGGGGGAAAATAATCCCGACGGCGGTATTCATTTTAGTCCGATGGGCATAAACCTCGTTGCGGTCCGACGCCGAAGCGACATCCGAAAAAAAAGACTGCCAGGACGAATTGTACAGTGACATCGGGAAATTAATCATGACCAAAAGAAGGATGAGCGCCGCGACGGGATTCTCGGGTACGAAGGGCGACAATCCGACGAGGAAATACAATAAACCGAGGAGTATCGCGGCGGCGATCACCATGCTCCGTTTATTCCTCATCCGGTCCGTGATGATCGCAAAAGGAATCAGACACACCATACCGACGATCGGCGGCAGAGACGATATGAGCCCCAGTTCATAGGATGAAGCGCCCAAACGGGAGGCGAACAGATGGTTATTGTTGTTGCACAGGGTGATAATCAGCGTGAATAAAACGCCCTCGCCGGCTAAAACGGCGGCCAGTTTGTGATTCGTTGAAAAAATCTTCCTCCCTGCGATCAGGGTCGCACGAAGCGCTTTACCGACGGGCTTTCCGATGGAATTCAACGGTCTGTCTCCTTTCGCCTGCTCTACGGATGCATTATCTCCCGACCGCGAAAAAGAAACAATAGACCGGAGCGATCCGGGCATAAAATCATGATTGAACGAAACTTTGCTGATATTTTACACCCCCGTCCGGACATGTAAGACGGTCGTCGGATCGGGTTTATCCGATTCTCACCATTTTATCGACGGGTATGATTTTTTGCATACAATCGTATATAATGAATTGTGAAGTTTTAGGGAGTTCAAACCGAGGTGACGAATCATGTCAACCAATCCGCACATCCTCATTTGCGATGACGACCCGGTCGTCCATGAGTCGCTGGGACTGTATCTGGAAAACGAGCATTTTTCATACTCGAGCGCCTTCGACGGGAAGGAAGCACTGGCCCATGTCGCTTCAGACAAGCCGGATTTGATCATTTTGGACCTCATGATGCCCGAGAAGCCCGGAATCGAGGTATGCCGTGAGATTCGCAAGACGCTGTCCACACCGATCATCATCCTCACCGCAAAAGGCGAAGAGATCGACCGTGTCCTCGGGCTGGAGCTCGGCGCCGACGATTATATCGTGAAGCCTTTCTCGCCCCGCGAGGTTCTGGCGCGGATCAAGGCGGTCCTGCGCAGAATCAATGAGCCGCTAGAGAATGTTCCGGTCCTTCGTTTTGAAGGGCTTGAGATCAACATCGATAACTATCAGGTCAGAGTCAAGGGAGAACTGGTTCCCTGTACACCGAAGGAAGTGGAGATTCTTCATCTGCTCGCCGCGCACGCAGGACAGGTCATGGATCGCGAACAGATCCTTTCCCTGGTCTGGGGTTATGATTATTTCGGGGATACCCGAACCGTAGACACCCACATCAAAAGAATCCGCCAGAAGGTCACCTATGATGGCGCCCCATGGGCTCTGGTCACCGTGTACGGAGTGGGTTATAAATTCGAGGTCGCCTCGTAATGTTTCGAAGCGTCTTTCTTCGACGAATCCTTCTTATGGTCCTGCTTTCACTGGTCATCGCCGGGGCCCTGTCCGCGGTACTGTTTTTTGTAGCGTCCATTAATTCCGTTAAGTACCGGGCGGTCGAGGATTCCAGGGACCGCGCGGATATCCTGTCCGATTTTTTTTCGAGGCATCCCGAAGAAATGAGCGGAGGCGTTGGATATTCGAAGGAACTTTTCGAAAATGACCGGCTGATGGGGTCCTATATTCTGGTCTTTAATGCGGACGGCTATTTACTTCAGCAGACTCAGGAACTCGGAGCGGAAGACACCGAGATTTTGATTCCGCTTAAGAATTATTCGACAAGTCAGATGATGGCGAACCGGTCAGAAATCCGTTATTATGTCGTTATTCCGCACCGCGGAATGTTTGATCAGATCATTATCGCTCAGGAACCGGTCTATGTTGACGGTCAGTTGGGCGGATATGTTATTGTCGGTACTCCGACACGCGATTCCGCCGGAATGTTGATTGATTTTCTGGAGATACTGGTTCTGTCAACATTTGTTGTTTCACTCGGAATGCTGATGCCGGTCTATTTCGGGATCATGCGCCTGGTCCGGCCGCTTCGGAAGGTCAACGAGGTTGCCCGCGCGATGGGTCAGGGTGACTTTTCCGTTCGGGCGGATTCCAGTGTTCGCGGCGAAGTCGGCGAGTTGGCACAATCTTTCAATGATTTGGCCGAAAGACTCTCGCAATCGATCACGGATCTTACGATGGAGCGCAACCGCCTCAAGGAGATATTCGACGTGATCTCGGAGGGCATCGTATCCGTCGATACGGAGCTTCGGCCGGTCTATTCGAACTCGTCCATCGCGACGCTTTTCGAAAATGCGAGTGCGAGGAACCTTTTCACCGAGCGGCTTCGGATCATCCCGTTCGAAGAAGTTTGGGATGACTATGCGAAATGTATTGCTGAGGGGGTCACCGTCGAGCGTACAATCGAAGACAAGGACAACGCCTACCTCTCCACGATCGTCCCCACCTTTGACAATGACCGGCGTATCGCCGGCGCGACAGGATTTTTCCGCGATATCACGGAATCGGAACGATTGGAACAGACGCGCCGCGATTATGTCGCCAATGTATCCCACGAGTTGCGGACTCCGCTCACCGCCCTTCGCGGACTGGTCGAGCCGCTCGCCGACGGAATGGTCAAGAACGAGAACGACCGGAAACGCTATTACGGCATCATACTTCATGAGACGATGCGACTTTCCCGCCTGATCGATGATATGCTCGAGCTTTCAAGGCTCCAAGCGAGAACGCTTGCCTTCAAGACCTTCCCGTTCGATCTGAACGTGCTTTTATCGGAGATCGAGACAAAGTTCAAACCGGTTATGACGGATGCCAATCTGGCATTCCGGGTTGTGTACAAGACAGGGCCGCTTCCGACGGTCATGGGCAATCCCGACCGCGTTGAACAGATCCTTGTCATTTTAATGGACAATGCCAAGAAGTATACGCCGTCCGGCGGCTCAATCACGATCTCGGCTGAATTCAACGAAGAGTCCAATAAGGTTCTGGTCTCCGTCATCGATACCGGACAGGGCATTCATGAGTACGATATCGATCATATATTCGATCGTTTCTATAAAGCGGACCGCGCGCGCGGAAAAAAGGGTACGGGCCTCGGCTTATCGATTGCCAGAGAACTCCTGAGCTATATGGGCGAGACGATTTCGGTCAACAGCGTCTACGGCGAAGGCACAACGTTTACCTTCACGTTGACGCGCGTTCAGGGGACGATGTGGTACTAATACATAAGGCAGTGACCAATGACTGAGAACACAAATGAGCTTCAGGGAATCCGAATCAATCGATACTTGGCATCCGCGGGCATCTGTTCCAGAAGGAAAGCGGACGATCTGATCGCGTCCGGCCGGGTCACGATCGACGGACAAATCGCCGTGACCGGTCAAAAAGTATTCGACGGACAGGATGTGCGTGTTATGGGACAAAGCGTATCTGCGAATACGTCCTTCAAATATATCGCTTTGAATAAGCCGCGCGGGATCATTTGTACGGCCGCTCCCGATGTTCCGGATAATGTGATCGATTTTTTGGGCTTCGAGCAAAGGGTGTTTCCCGTAGGCCGGCTCGATAAGCCGTCGACCGGTCTTCTTCTTCTCACAAACGACGGGGACACCGCGCATTTGATCACACGGACCGACGGTTTTCACGAAAAGGAATACGACGTAACGGTCGATCATCCGATCCGCGGGGATTTCTTGAAGTCAATGCAATCCGGCGTTCCGGTTCTCGACGTCGTGACCCTTCCGTGCGTTGTCCGGCAGACCGGCGACAGATCCTTTACGATCATCCTGACACAGGGCCTCAACCGTCAAATCCGCCGGATGTGCGAGTATCACGGGTATAAAGTAACCGGTCTTCACCGGACACGCATCATGAATATCCGGCTCGGAGATTTGGGGTCCGGGCAATGGCGTTATTTGGACGACGCGGAGGTGCGCGAGCTCAAATCTCTTCTGTCCGGCCCGAAGAAGTCTCGAAAATAAACGTCCCCCCGTAGCGGCGAAGACCCGACAATTGTCTTCTTTGTTTTCGAACATCCTTCGCAAAATCGTACTCAAAATCCAGAAACAATTCCGCCCCTTCCGGCCTCGGAAGCCGTTCGTCGTGACGCGAATCGTCGATATGCTCCGGCATATACGGCGTTGCCGTGAACGTAAACCGAAGATTGTCCGACCTTAAAATTCTCAGTCCGCGGTTTTCCGGGGCAACGACCATCAGCACACGGGTATCCGGGTGCGCTCCGTTTTCCGACGGTCTCGCGTAGTGGTGGAAAAGATCGGCGCTGTGCGCCTCGTAGACACCCAGGAACGGTGACCAGCTTTCCTCCTCGAAAAGCCCTCCGGGTCCGAATCCGTACCATAGGAAATGGTCCGCTTCGGACGGCACACCGATATGAAGACCGTAACGCAAAGGCTTATTACGCGACTGAAAAGAAAGGCTGATCTTGAAGCGACCGTCGGGATCGAAACGGTACTCGACAAAGACCGGACCTTTTAAAGCGTGGCATCGGTACTCCGAGCAAAGGATCAGACTCCCGTCTTCCGTTCGGCTCTGCAGCTTGTTGAAGTGCAATTTTTTCTGGATGGCGCGCCATGTCGTTTTGCGGGCGAATAAGCGCGGACGCACCTTAAGCGGCACATAATAGCGCTCCGCATTGGTTGAAGCGCGATACAAAAAAGGCTCCATTCGCCCCCGGAGTACCGGCTGTCCGCCGATCGCCAATTGCGTCATTCCGCCGTGCTCCTTTGAGATCACCGCCCGCGCCCCGCCAAAATCGATGATCTGATCATTGCCTTCTTCCGTACAGGTGACGTTCGAAGATTCCGATACAAGAACAATTTCCTGATCGATCCCGACATCCGTCGTTTCTTCGCTCGCCGTTTCCGCCGCGTTATCACTCTTTGGTATTTCGCGCACTGTCGTTTCGGGCGTGTCGCGCAAGTCTTTTGCGATAACTGTCTGACACACGGCCTCCTCATAACCGATCGGATACCAAAGGCCCGGATCGACATGACAGATTCGAATATTCAGTAACCATTCCGTCGGAAGACCGTGCGTAAGATCCGTGTCGTCGGGATTGACCTCCTCCGCGGAATTGAGGTCATCCGGTCGAAATCCCAAAGAAAGCGCGGCTTCTCCGCCCGGAGGCAGGGAACGAAGTACGCCTCCGCCGGACCGGATCGACCGCCCGTTTTTCAGCAGGCTCCACTCAAGATCCAGTTCACCCGCAGCGCCGTGCAGATCGGTATTCACGATGACGGGGCGCGATGGGTCCTCATCCGAAATGATAAAATCGATGGACTGACAACGGCGTCGCACTTCATCATATTCCGGATGCTTTTCGCGAAAAGCGTCGACGATGCCTTGCGCGATCGCGACCTCGGCGCCCCGGTAACCTTTACAAAGGTCCGCCTGATGCAGGTACTTCAAATCCGGTTCGGGCTGCCGAAATAGCCCGGCAGTTTCGCTTTCGGGAATTTCGTCCCCGTTATGCCCTTCATCGGTCTGTCCGGACGACTCTTCTTCCGGAATCATGACGTCGAAGCCGCCTTGCTCCGGGGATTGCTCCGTACTCGATGCCGTCGCCGCTTTGGATCGGAATCCCCGGTCCACACAAATATCCTGCCACTCCCCGAAAAGCGCTCCGGTATCGGGATGAAACGGGTCAAACTCCGAAACGGTCCCGGTATCCCGGAACAGCCAGTACAAAAACGGCACGGGCGACTCCTCATTAAGCATTCTCTCCACGTCGTCAAGCATGGATTCATCCTTCGAATCCAGTTTCAGAGACCACGCAAGCATGCAGGGATGCGTTCCGAAGCTTTCCACGGAGGCCCCCGGGTCCTTTTTGTCAAGCGGACAGATCACATAAAGCCCGTAACGGTCACACAAGTCGAAAAACTGCGGGTCGGCCGGAAAATGCGGCATCAGGACTGTGTTCAGGTGGGCTTGCTTCATTAAAAGGACATCCTCCTTCAGGCGTTCGGGCGGGACCGACAGCCCGAACTGAGGATCAAAGGAGAAATACCGGATCGCCTTGACCGACACCGGATAATCGTTGACGATCATTCTGTGGTCGGATTCCCGAAGCGTTCGAAATCCGATCCTGCGCTTTTGAATTGCGATGATCCGCCCCGCGGCATCCTTAAGAATTATGATCAGATCGTAAAGATTCGGGGTCGCGTGCGACCACGGGAAAATGCCGCGTACCAAAAGCCGGTTGCCGACGGTTAATGTCCGGAGCGATTCTATCGTCGCTTCACCGGAATGCTCCGCACGCAGGCGAATCTCGGGCAGATTATAGATGTCATACTCATCGAAAACAGCGATCAGCTTGTATTCAAGTTGGACCGGAACGGGAAGATCCGTATGATTGAACAACTTAATCGAAACATCCATAAACGCGCTCGCTCCGGGTTCGGCGCCGAACACCGGCCCGGTCCAATCGGTTTTCACGAATACGGATCTTATCTCGACCAGCGAGTCCGCGACGATTGAGGCTGTTCGAAAAATACCGCTGAACCCGAAGGTCCCGTCTTTGAAGTTCCCCAGCCCTGCGGTGACGGAGTCGAAACGATGGACCAAAAGGGTCAGTATGTTATGCCCGGCTTTGATACTTCCCGCCAGGGGAAACTTACACGGCGAAAAAACCGAATCCGCGGACGCGATCTGTTTTTCGTTGAGATAGACCTCGAAGCGTCCGCATACGCCTCCGAGCACCAGATACAAAGATCGATCGGAATAGTGAGCCGGGATATCGATATGAGCCCGATAGACCCCGATATCGTCGTTTTTATAGTCCGATGACAAAGAAGCCAGCCTTCTTTCGAAAAAACTCTTTTCACCCTGTGCCCGCGCGATTTCAACGTCATACTGAAGACTCAACGGTTCGCCGTACCCGAACCGTTGCCAGACCGAAGGGACGCGAACGGCCTTGAACGCAAGATCGTCCGCGGTATTGTCGAAAAATCCGACCGGAAGCAGATCGCGATTTTCAGCGTGAAGGAAGAGCCAATCGGTGATATCCAATCGCCACGGGGATGCCGCGACGCCAAACTCCGGTTGCCTTCTTTGCGCGAACATTTCGTCCGGAAAAGAATAAGGTGTAAATTGATCCGAACAGTTTATCGGCTTCATCGGGGCCTCCGCAATCCAAGTGTCCATCTAAAACTAAGGACATTTTAACACCGCTTCTTTCCTTCTATGTGTCATTCCGATTTCAGTTCTTTTCCAACTGTAAAGTAAGAATCGCTCTTATAGCGAAAAAGGACAAAAAAAAAACGGGGCGCCCTGTAAAAGCGCCCCGTCAAGGTCAATAAACGAAGTCGATATTTAGAAAATGCTGTACGTGAGGAACAGGGTCGCCATAATGGAAGCGACCAGCGAAACAACAGTGACCTGCGTGTTGATCGAAGGTCCGGCGGTATCCTTATAGGGATCACCGACGGTGTCTCCGACGACAGCCGCCTTGTGAGCATCCGAGCCCTTGCCGCCGTTATTGCCGGATTCGATGTACTTCTTGGCATTATCCCAGAGGCCTCCGGCATTGGACATAAAGAGAGCCAAAACAAGCCCGCTGACGATGTTGCCCGCGAGGAATCCGCCGACCGCCTGAACGCCGCCGACAAATCCGACCAGTAACGTCGCGAAGATCGCGACCAAACCGGCGGGGATCAATTCCTTCAGCGCACCGGTCGTAGCGATATCGATGCACTTCTCATATTCGGGAACAACGCCCTTCTTGCCTTCTTTGAGGCCGGCGATCGTCTTAAATTGTCTGTGGATCTCGGCGACCATTCTCTGGGCGTTTCTGTCTACGCCGAGCATCAGCATCGCGGAGAACACGGCGGGAACAGCGGCTCCGACCAGAAGGCCGAAGAAGACGACGGGATTCAGGACATCAAACCCGGTTATCAATTCGATGCCTTTTTTACCCGCGTCGATCGCGGCTTGCGCCGCGTCGTTTACTTCAGACATGAACGCGCCCAATAAAGCGATGATCGTGAGTCCGGCGGCACCGATGGCAAAGCCCTTGGTAACAGCCTTCACGGTGTTTCCGGCGCTGTCCAGTGAATCGGTGATCTCCAGAGCTTTTTCTCCGAGCCCGCCCATTTCAACAAGTCCGCGCGCGTTGTCGACAATCGGACCGTACGCGTCATTGGAGATGACCATTCCGACGATCGAAAGCATTCCGACCGCGGCCATCGCGATACCGAACATTCCGGAAACCGCGCTGTTCATGATGGGTTCGCAGATCTTATACGCGGCAAGAGCCGAGATCGCGATTCCGATCATCGGAGGAAAGATACTTAAAAAGCCGTACGATGTTCCGGAAAGGATCGTAAAGGCCGGTCCGCTCTTGCTGGCGTCGGCGACATACTTGACCGGCGGCTTGGTGTCGTTGGTGAAATAGTCGCTGACGATACCGATGATGGTTCCGACGAAAATACCGACCATCATCGCGCCCCAGAT
>JAEAME010002414.1_pt1 | contig 10994 bp, 9 predicted proteins | sample 8958731 | NCBI WGS metagenome assembly JAEAME01 (sample SAMN16933194, study PRJNA681113) | bioreactor sludge metagenome | isolation source: anerobic bioreactor sludge (Control) | place: India:Bengaluru | collected 2018-10-24 | reverse complement strand
GCTCCTCTGCATCTTTTGATTAGAGGAAATGATGTCGCTATCTAAGCGCCATTCGGGTCGGAATCGGTATCGGGATCGTAATCGGCTTTAATTTCCTTTGAAAATCAGAGCGTGCAACAATTGGCATTTTAAATGCCTGCCTTTTTGACAAATCTTAATCAACCGAGATGGAAAGCATCTCAAAGCCGATCCCGATCCCGATTCTGTTTTCCAATGCTTTTTTCAGCTTGCCCACAGTGTCAACTGTGTCCTGCAGCGAGGGCTTTGCCGGAGGTCCTATGACTTGGGACAAATCCAACCCGACACCGGATTATTTGTGATTTAATTGGGGTAAATCCAGCCTGACACCATATTTTTCGGGAAGGCCGATGATGAGTTGGACGCTGGTTCCGTCGCGGCGCATGGAATGGTATTCGCCGTCCTGGATCAGCGAGAAGCCGGCCGGGGTCTCGTTTGTTCTCTGCGTCTTTGGAAATCGCTGCCGGAACCATTCGTCCATTGCCGAATAGAACTTCCCTGCATCTTCTGCCCCGTCCCAAACGGTTGCGATCAGGACGGCGTTCTTACCATCGTCGTTTTCCAGGAGGAGGACCTGATCTCCGCCCCATCCCGCCGCAGCTCTCCGTGACCTCTCTTCCGTGAGCTGCAAAGACATAAAGAGACCCAGCGTGAACTCCCCCAGGACGTTTTTCCCGGCAATTTTCCAGTCAGGCGCCATCCTGGCCGCGATGTCTTCTGCGTTTGCACTTTTCGGATTATCGCGCTCGCCGAAATATTTTTCGGGGTGCATGATCTGTTCCGTCGAGGCAGGCAAGTCGGAATACAGACTGTTAACGGTCTGCCATGAGGGACTCTTGCGCCAGGCGTACTGCAGGAAAGATGCACCGTATCCGTACGGAAAAAGCAGTGTTTCTCTCAAGTAGGCCGGCGCTTCCTTGAAAACGGGAAACTGCATTTGCATGCTCAGCATTTGGGCTTGCATGATTGAGGAGAGGTCCAACAATTGGGAAAAGTGCCTTTTGACCGGCTCGAGGAGATACTGCAGCATTACCACCATTCCGTCGCCTTCCATCACTGACTGATGTGCAAGTATCCGGTCGTCGTTCTGCAGCGAGCGGTCTTCCTTCATTATTTTTTCGACGTCGAAATGCTGGTCCTGCAGCGCATGCGTCAGTTCGTGGATCATGACCGGCTTTTGTTCTTCCGAAGAAAGCCAGGAGGCGATGAAGAAGGTCTGTTTGTCTGAGTCGTAGAAACCTCCCACCTGTTCGGTAAGCAGCCCTATGATGAACGCCTTGTAATCCATCGTTTCCGGGATCAGCCCCAGCTTGCGCAGGATTTTCCCCTCTTTTTCAATTTCTCCCTGAGAGTATTCGGCTTGGACGCGTTCGTTCAAGTACCGCGTAATTTCGGCTTTGTCCTTAACACCCCGCTGAACCGGCCCCTTCGGTTCCAGGCCGCGCAGCCGTGCCGCGGTCTGAAGCATTTCGTCCGTTGTTTTTAAAAGATCGGATTCATTCGCCTCCTGCGCATAGGCTGGGGCGATCCCTCCCAGGCTCAGGATAATCGTCAGGTGTAGAGCCAGATAAAGTCGCATGATTGTCTCCCGCATCCGCAGATAATAGTGGGTGGTGAAAGGACAGTCAACGGATAGCAACAGCCTAAACTTATTGCATTATTCCAATCAAATTGATTTTCGACGGCCCGCGATGCTACAGTAGGGGCCATATGAGTTCTCTTATCCCTCTTTCCGTCATGGCAGTCGTTGTCGGCGGAATCGCCGCGATGTTTATTCTCGCGTCCGTTTTCCTGGGACCGCGCAAAAGGCATCCGGTAAAGGACACCCCTTTTGAGTGCGGCATCCCATCCGAGGGATATACCGGAGGAGCAATACCGGTCCGTTTTTATATTATGGCGATGCTGTTCATCATCTTCGACGTGGAATTGGCTTTCCTGTTCCCATGGGCTGTCGTGTACCGCTCTCTCGGGTATTTCGGCTTCTGGGAAATGCTGGTGTTCTTCATCATTGTCGGCGTAGGCTTCGTTTACGCATGGAAGATTGGCGCACTGGAATGGGACTAGACAGCTCTTCTAAGGAAGAACCCGATTTTTCTCTTCGGCTTCTGAGCGAAAACTTTCCCGACGCGGTTTTGGAAATCCTCCTCCCACAGGGAGATGCGACGGCAGTTGTTCGCGCGGAATATCTGGCGAAAGTGGCCGAGTTTCTCAAGAATGATCCGCGCCTGCAATTCAACGTCCTGGTGGATATCACGGCGGTCGACTACAGGGAACGGAAACCGCGCTTTGACGTTGTCTATCACTTCATGTCGCTTCCGTTCCGGCGCCGCATGCGCGTGAAAGTGCCGGTCGAAGACGGACCTGCCGCGCTGGACTCGCTGACGCCCCTATGGGGATCTGCCGACTGGCTGGAGCGTGAAGTATGGGATATGTTCGGAATCAGCTTTGCGGGGCACCCGAACCTGAAGCGTATCCTGATGTACGATGGTTTCGAAGGACATCCGCTGAGGAAAGATTATCCCATTCACAAACGGCAGCCGCTGATAGGACCGAAAAACTGAGGCTATTGTGACCGAACAGGTGACTCTCACGATTGACGGGCAGACGATACGGGCTCCGAAAGGGACCATGCTCATCGAGGCGGCCAAAGCCGCGGGAATCCTCATCCCGCACTATTGCTATCATGGCGGCCTTCCGGTCGTGGGCAGCTGCAGAATGTGCCTCGTCGAGATAGAAAAGAGCCCCAAACTCCAGCCGTCCTGCGCAACGCCGGTGGCGGAGGGCATGGTCGTACGTACACGAACGCCGCAGACCCTGCAGAACCGGCGTTCCGTTCTGGAATTTTTGCTGGCCAACCATCCGTTGGATTGCCCCGTATGCGACCAGGCGGGTGAATGCGAGCTGCAGAACTATTATATGGAGCACGGGCTCTACGACACGCGCTTCAACGAAAACAAAACGAAGCGGAAAAAAGCGACGCCCATAGGCCCGCATATAATTCTCGATCAGGAGCGGTGCGTGCTCTGTACCCGGTGCGTGCGGTTCACGCGCGAGATTTCCAAAACCTCGGAATTGGGAGTCATTGACCGGGGACATCGCAGTGCGATAGACGTGATGCCCGGTTTCGAGCTGACCAATCCCTACTCCGGAAACCTCGCGGATATCTGCCCTGTGGGAGCGCTGACGGACCGGGATTTCCGCTTCAAGTGCCGCGTATGGTTCCTGGGAGGCGCGCAGTCCATCTGCCCCGGGTGCAGCCGCGGATGCAATATCGATATACATTACAACGAGCGCTTCAATCCCCGATACCACACGCAGCGCGTTCACAGGCTCAAGCCGAGGTACAACGTGGCGGTCAACGGCCACTGGATTTGCGACGAGGGGCGGTACTCGTACCATGCCATCGACGCCGCCTCGCGCTTGAAAACACCATTGATGAGGCAAGGAGAAGGATTTCGGGAAGCATCGTGGGAAGACGCGATTCATGAAGCGGCAGGATCTCTCAAACAGGTCCTTGCGGCACATGGCCCCCGGGGCATTGCCGTGCTTCTTTCCCCTCAGATGACGAACGAGGAGCTGTTCCTGGCCCGGTGCGTTTTTCGGGATCATCTGGGCATCGACGGCATCGAATGCCGCATTCCCTTTAACGAAAAGGTCTACTCCGACGACTTTCTGATCACTGCCGACAAGAATCCCAATACCAGGGGGGCCGCCGCTATTTTTCCGTCGGGGCCGGGCCTCGAAAGCCTCCTGCGCGCCTGCGCCGAAGGGCGCATCCATTACCTCTATATCGTGCAAAGCGACCTGACGCGCGCATTTGATCCTGCTTATGTAATCGGAGCGCTTAAAAAGGTGGAATGCACCGTTTTTCATGGATCCTGGGAGCACGCTACCGCGGCTGTGGCGGATATCCAGCTGCCTTCCGCGGTATATGCTGAAAAAGAGGGTACATTCACGAATTTCCAGGGCCGCGTCCAGAGATTCCAGGCAGCCGTTCCTCCGCTCGGCGAGTCGCTGCCCGATCTCGATATCTTCTCGCGGCTTGCTTCAGAACTTGGCTTTTCCCTGCAGAGTTCCTGCGTGTCGGGCTTTTTCGAAAAAATCGGTCAGAGCGTTGCGGCTTTTACCGGCATGACCTGGCAGTCGCTGGGATCGGGCGGGCAGCAGTTGAATCCGGAATCCGGGAAATAATATGTGGCTTGAAGTATTGATCGTATTGATAAAGGTGCTGTTTTTCATTACCTGCATCCTTACGCTTACTTCGCTGCTGACCTGGCAGGAGCGGAAGCAGTCTGCGGTCATGCAGGACCGCCTCGGCGCAAACCGCGCCCAAATTTTCGGCATTCGGGCATTCGGGCTTATGCATATTTTCGCCGATGCCCTCAAAATGTTTTTCAAAGAGGATTATGTGCCTCCCGGAGGCGATAAGGTCCTCCATACGGCGGCCCCGATCATTTCGCTGTTTTTCGCGCTGATGACCTTTGCCGCAATCCCCTTCGGGGACACGCTCCGGATCGGAGGCCAGACGATCGAACTGCAGATTCTTCCGCTGAATGTCGGCATTCTCTTCATTTTTGCCATGATGTCCCTGGCCGTTTACGGCACCTTTCTCGCGGGTTTCTCCTCCAACAACAAATTTGCGTTTCTCGGAGGATTGCGTGCCTCCAGCCAAATGCTCAGCTATGAAATCACCATGGGCGCCACCCTGATCGGATTGCTCATGATTTTCGGCTCCATGGATCTCGCCGAGATCAACAGGGCGCAGGGAGATCTTCTTTGGGGATGGCTGCCAAAATGGGGCATCGTTCTGCAGCCGCTCGGATTCGTGCTTTTTGTAACCGCAGGGATGGCCGAAACAAAGCGTATCCCATTCGATCTGCCCGAAGGGGAGTCGGAGATCGTCGGCTATTTCGTGGAATACAGCAGCATGAAGTTCGGGGCCTTCTTCATGGGCGACTTCGTGGAGACGATCCTGATCGCGGCGCTCATCACAACCCTGTTTTTTGGGGGGTGGCAGGTCCCATATCTCCAGTCCGATGGATTTCATCTTCCGGGCGGGGCGTCCTTTGCGCTGCCGCACCTTCTAATCGTGCTGCTCCAGTTCGCTGCTTTCGCCGTCAAAGTATTTTTCTTCTGCTGGTTTCTGCTTCTGATACGGTGGACCCTGCCGCGCTTTCGCTATGACCAGCTCATGCGTCTCGGCTGGAAATTCATGCTGCCCATATCCGTCCTCAACATTTTCGCCACGGCGCTGATTCTCCTGTGGATCAAATAGATTTCTGATTCCAAATTCCAGATTCCAAATTCCAGAAGTGTGTGGTGTGTGCAACTCCCAAGTCAAGTTGGTGCAATTCACATACAGCCTCCATAGCATTTCAGTTTTTGAAGGCTAATCTGGAATCTGGAATTTGGAATTTGGAATTATCCCATAAGCGCAGCGACGGCCTGACGGAGGCGCTCCGTGTCCGTCTGGTAAGGATCGGCGGAGGGATCGGGGGATGGGAATAGAGGCGCTCCGAATTCAATGCTCACCCTGTGCGGGCGGATGCGGACGCTGTCGCGGGGCCACACCCTGTGAGTCCCCTGAATAGCCGCCGGGACGATGGGAACGGAGAGCTCCCGCGAGAGGATGGATGCGCCCTTCTTGAACGCCTGCAATTCTCCATCGTAGGACCGGCCGCCCTCGGGGAAGATGCCGAGAATAAGTCCGTGCCTCAGGCCGGCCGCGCCGGCCTTCATGGCGCGCAACAGATGCGCGTCGGGATCGACGGAGATGACGTTTGTCAGGTGCGCCACAAGCCTCATAAACCATCCCTGAAAGACCACGCTGTATCCCAGAAAGAACATCCGGCGGAAAACCCTGAAAGGAAGCACTGACAGGAGAATAAAGGGATCGAGGTAGCTTTGATGATTCGGGCAGATCAAAAACGGCCCTTTTCCAGGAAGGTTGCCCAAACCTCGCGTCCTGAGGCGCAGCAGCGTACGAAAAATCAGATAGTAGAAAAGCCGCAGGCAGACGAACTTAAGGACAGTGATCGCGGTTCCGGATAAGTGAAACGGCAGCGTTCTCTCAAACTCACGCGAGTCATTCGATAGAATGGTACTCCAGGTCTGGCGCGAAGCCGTTCCTGAACGAATGACTATACCTGCCTGCTGCTCCAAACGCGTTATCAGGTCGCGGACCGTGTGTATCTCGGCGCCGAAATCCTCCGGCAGCGACACGTTCAGCGACTCCTCGATGCTGCTTAGAAGCTCGATGCGCTCCATGGAGTCGAATCCGAGATCGAGTTCGAGGTTCGCGTCCGGATCGATGGGCATATCCCTGTGATACTTCTCGCGCAGGCAGGAAACGACCTCCTGTCCTACGCCCGATTCGAGTATAGACGCATCCCCCGGTCGCGGCGCCGCGGACGGCGTCGCACCTTTGGAATCCTGGAGCGCCCCGCTTTCGACAAGCCTTTTGAGTTCCAGCCTTTTTATTTTGCGCGTTGTGGTGCGTGGAAGAGGATCACTCTGGACCTGATAGCTCATCAGGCGTTTGTATTTCGGAAGTTGGTTGGAAAGCGCCGCGATCCTGTCGCGCAGATATTCGCGCGTGTTTGCGATTTTGTTTGCCTTCAGGAAATCGAAATCGGGGACCAAAACGGCATGCAGCCGCTCCCCTTTTTCCTGTGCGCTATAGACGCCGATTACGGCTATTTCCTGGATTCCGGGAGTCCGCGCATAGTGGGCCTCCAACTCGTCGGGATAGATGTTCTTCCCGTTGGAGAGCACGATGACTTCCTTCTTCCTTCCCGTAATAAACAAATTCCCATCGGGATCGAGCCGGCCAAGGTCTCCCGTGTACAGCCAGCCTTCTCGAACGGCTTCTTCGGTGGCTTTGGGATTTCTGTAATACCCCTTGAACACCATGGGACCCCTAACGAGAATTTCCCCGGTTCCTGTTTCGTCGGGCGAGAGGATCTGGACCCCGACTTCCGGGAGCGGCAGGCCGACGGAGCCCACGACATTGTTTTCAATGCGCGTGACCACGCAGGCTCCGGAGGTCTCTGTCAGACCGTATCCCTGGAGGATGGTGAATCCCATATCGTGGAAATCCTGCGCCACCGCGGCGTCGAACGATGACCCGCCGCTTACGAACAAACGCAGCATGGAGCCGAAGTTCCGGTGTACTTCGGCAAACAGGATCCTTCCCATGTTTATCTTAAGAAATTGCATGCAAAGCCGGTTGAAGCGCAGCATTGCTTTGAAAAGTTTTTGCGTTGCGGCGGACTTCCCGGCAACCCCTTCCCGGATCCGGTCGTGAAACAGGTAAAAAAACTGCGGCACCGTCGCAAGGATGGTGATCCCAGCTTCCTGCAGGGCCTGCAGGATCTCGGCGCGCTTCAGTGTGTCGGCAAATACGACCTGCCCTCCCAGGTACAGCGGTACCAGGACGTTGATGATCGAGGCCAGTACGTGCTGCAGCGGCAGCAGGCATAGAAATGCGTCGTTCTCGTCGGCATGGACCGCGCCGAGAATGCTTTCCAGTTCCCCGACGATATTGGCATGAGTGAGCATGACCCCCTTGGGAGTGCCCGTTGTTCCCGATGTATAGATTATCGTGACGATGTCCGAAGACCGGCACTCAGGCAGCGCGGGAGGATTGGTGAGATTTGCAGCCCAATCGATCATCCCGGACATATCCACACAAGCGGCAGCGGCAACGGGATCGAGAGACACGAGGCGCGGCTTCTCCCGCAGAGCCGCGACCGCCTCCTCGAGCCTGGGAAGCAGCGATCCGCTCACGAAGACTACCTTCGTCTCCGAATCCTCGATCAGGCGGCGCCACTCCTGGGGGGATATCTGCGTGTCCAGAGGAACGGCTGTCATGCCGCCGAAATAACAGCCGAGATATGCCACAACCCATTCGGGGCGATTTTCCGACAGAATGGCTACGGCAGTTCCCCGGTGCAGCCCAAGGGCTAATAGAGCCGTGGCGACCGCCTTGGATTGGCGGTGAGCTTCCCGATAGGAGACTTTCGTGTAACCGTGAGGAGCTTTCAGCCGAAAAGCAACACGGTCCGGGAACCGGTGGACTACCTCCTCAAACCCGTCATTAAATGTCGGTGGCGGTGTTCGCGAGTTCAGTTTGGTGGGTGGCCTTATCTGCCGTCGCATGGGAGAGCTATTCTTCCAGGTCCTTCATTTCCTTCTCGACCGCCAATGTGTAACGCGAATCGGGCAGCTGTGCCGGCGCGGGAGCAGGGGCGGGTGAGCGGAGCTTTTTGAGAAGGACGATCACCAGTGATGCCCCCAGAGCCAAAGCCAGCCAAGGCAGAACATAGGCCAAACGGTTGAATCCCTTCGCGCGCGGCGCTGCGAGGATTCTTTCCCCGTATTCCGCCACATAATGATCCAGGATTTCATCGCGGCTCTTGCCGGCCGCCACCATTTGACGCACTTCCTTGCGGATCTTATCCGCGACTTCCGAATAATGCCCGGATACCGGCTGTGTCCAGCAACAGGGTGCAATGAGGGCATTTTCGATCTCACGCGCCTGTTTGTCGATCTGCGCGGCGTCGACACCGAAGGATGCCGCGGTCCACAGCATCCCTAAAACGGAAAGCGCGCCGATTTGGAAAAAACTCAAATGATGTTTCACCGTACTCTGCTCCGAATATAATCCTGATTTGGAGTTTACCTCGAAGATCCGGGAGCGCAAAGGATTTCGCGAGTATAATTATGGCAGATGCCATGAAAAAGAAAACCAGTGCATACGAACAGGAGTTGCGCGCCGCAGCAGCGGTGCCTGTCAAGACACCCGGATACGAAAAACCGGCAGGTGAAGCGATTGCCATGCTCATACGGCGGAGCCTCCGTCCCAAGACGACGGCCGGAGACGTACCCTTTCCATGGCCTCCGGATGACGCCTTGGCCGCAAAGCTGGCTGAATGGCTCGGACATTATGCTTTTCGCCTCTTTCTGCGCGGCGCAATCAGCAAGTTTGAAGGATTCCTTCCCGGCGAGACCACGCGCTATCTTTCCATAATGCAATCAAAGGTCTATGCAGAAGCCCTGGTGGATCTCGGTCTGGCAGAAAAAATCTCGCGCAGCCGGTACCGAATGCAATACCCTGCGCAAAATTTCGGCGGAACACTGGAATGGTACGTGGGACGAGAACTATGCAGATACGGATTCGATGTTGCGACGGGCATAAAGCTGCACGTTCCGGGATGCGGAGGGGACCTGGATGTGGTCGCCGCCGCAGAGGGGAAGCTTGTTTACGTGGAGCTGAAGTCCTCGCCGCCCAGAAATCTTAATGCAAGTGAGATCGCCGCTTTCTGCGACCGGTTAAAAGTACTGCGTCCGGATGTATCGATTTTTGTGGTCGACACCGCCCTGCGCCTGTTGGATAAAGTGCTGCCCATGCTTCTGGACGAATTCCGCCGGCGCGGCCAGTCCCCTGTCCGGCCGAAACAGGTTGCCGCACAGCAATGGGCGATCACTCCATACATTTACGCCGTCAACGGAAGCCGCGATCTGATGGCCAATATCATGAAGGCAATCGCCGAAGGTTTTCGCGCGCATTCTCCGCGGCTTTAATTCCAGCCAAATCCACGGCCTCGGGTCGCGCGACATGTTAAGCCGCTCCGGCGTGCCTTTATGCACTTTGCATCGAATCGCGAAATCTTTTCGGGGTCGGCCTTGGGCATCGATTAGGCCGTGTTATACGAAGTATAAAAAACGATCCCGATTCCGATAGCGATCCCTACGCCGATATTCGCCCAGGTACTCTGCGGCGCGGGTTAAAGCCTCGCCTTCGAGGTGTGGTCAATTGCCAAGGCATGAACAACATAATTGGATGTTGAACATGGGGCGGGCTCTGCAGTAGCATGAACGGGAAAAAATCGACCACAGCGGTAATCGGGACCATGCGAACGTCGCAGGGGGTGCATCGTGCGATTTCTCATGAGCAATGGCAGCTCACGTCATCCGGCCGCTTCCTGAAACACAAACGGAGAACAAATGAAATCGAGAACTTTACTGTGTGCGCTGTTTTGTGGATTGATATTGACCCCGAGCCTTCTGCACGGTCAAACGCATTACCCTGCCGGCGTGGAAGGCATCAAGGGTCCTTCTTTGCCGCCTCCGGGCGTTTACTTCCGCGACTATAACTACATGTATTTTGCAAACGAACTCGAAGTCGAACAGGCTCCGCCGGATTTCGACTTGTTTGCCTATGTCCAAGTCCCGAGGTTGATCTGGATTACACCCAAGAAAATTTTGGGCGGATACTACGGCATGGATATCATCGTGCCCTTTGCCTACCAGGACCTTGATATGACGGGATTCAGCGGCAGCGATTTCAGCCTTGCGGATATTTTCGTGGAGCCGATTACCCTATCCTGGCATGGGAAGCAATACGACGCATCCTTTGGCTATGGGCTTTGGCTGCCGTCAGGTGATTTTAAGGCAAGCGACCCGATCTCGCCGGGCGAGGGATTTGTAACCCAGATGCTGACAGCCGGTGTCACCTATTACCCGGACAAAAATAAAACCTGGTCGTTGGCTGCCCTCAACCGCTATGAGTTCAACCACGAAAACGACAAGACAGGGATAACGCCCGGTCAGTACTGGACCCTCGAATGGGGAATCGGCAAGAGCCTCACAAAGACAGTTGAAGTCGGCGCGACCGGATATTTTCAAGTCCAGACGACCAAGGCCGGCGGGCAAACGGCTTCACTGGAGAAAGATCACGTAGCCGCGATTGGGCCTGAAGTGACCCTTGTTTGTCCCAAGCTGGGATTGTCCACATCAATACGGTACCTGCGCGAAGCCGGCGCCCACAACCGAACCGAAGGAAATGTCCTGAATTTGACGTTCACGCGGCGGTTCTAGCCCGCATTTCTCACGGGATTTCGTAGCGAGGCGGCGAAGACGCGCGACCGAGGGCCCCGCAGGCGTACTCAACAGTACGTCGAGGAGCCCGACGG
>JAEAME010002412.1_pt1 | contig 10997 bp, 10 predicted proteins | sample 8958731 | NCBI WGS metagenome assembly JAEAME01 (sample SAMN16933194, study PRJNA681113) | bioreactor sludge metagenome | isolation source: anerobic bioreactor sludge (Control) | place: India:Bengaluru | collected 2018-10-24 | reverse complement strand
TCAGAATCACGAGAGAAATATGGAATCAAAGCGACTAGGAAGGAGCTACTTTTCCTTTGGAAATCAGCTGAGGCTCTAAAGGACACTGTGATGCTTATTCCAAAGTACAGCATGAGAGAACTATTATCGATTCCTATCCCCGATGCTTTTGAGAATCTCCCGGAGCATGCAAGAATTTCCGTGGATGTAGGCCTTTACCGTGAAGTGCCTTTTAGCGGCGTCGAAATATTCGTTCCAGAAGCGATACTTTTCGAAAATATGTGTGCGTTATACAACACCACGCTAGAGCATAAGAACCGCTGGAATAAGGAAGATCCCAAGAGCAAGAAGCTCAGAAAAATGGCCGAGGCGCTAGGGCGCGCGACTCTTGTCACTGCCTTTAATTTCGTTGAAGCCTATCTCAACGGAATAGCTGTAGACTATTATATTAAAAACCACGATAAACTTGATCCGCAAACAATACAACGACTAACAGAGTGGGATTCTGTTAAGAAGCAATACAGGTATATAAGCTTTAGAGATAAATTGATCGGATATCCTAGAATTGCTTCAGGTGCGAAATATCCTCCGCTAGACGAAAATAGCTGTCCTGAAATGGCTTATTTACTCGAGCATTCAAAAAGCATGCGGGATGCAATTGTCCATCCTGCAGCGAGTCCAGATATAACGCATTATGATCCTGCAAAAGAAACAAAATTATTTAAGTTTAGTTTCGATGAAGTTGCACTTGTAATCGACAATGCCATTGCACTGGTCCGTAAGATAGAGACTACAATATTCGGAAATTGTAATAGACTCTTTTGGATAAGTGACCGCAATCAAGAAGGTTTTTCGGATGATGTCTTCAATTGAAAGCAAATATTTCTCAGCTGAATTGGTGTGGACCTGACGCATCATTGAGGCTTTTGTGTTCATATTGTGCTTTGATTTCAGCCCTTCGTCTGTTCTGTTTCGAATGCTCCGGCTGATGTATTGATATTCTCCTTTTCTGCCCCTTTTTCTCTCGGGCACCTATGGTCACTCTGGGAGAGTCTGCCCTCCGTCAAGCACGATAGTCTGTCCTGTGATAAAACCCGCCTCCTCAGAGGCTAAAAATGCCACCGCGTAACCAACATCCTCTACAGTCCCCAATCGTTTAAGCGGAATAGCATCTCTCATCGCATCTATGTACTTGCGTCCCAAAGCCGCCAATCCCCCGGTCAAAATGTTTCCGGGAAGTATCGCGTTAATGGTTACAGCGGACTGTGCCAACTCAATGGCCGCCGACCGCATAAAGCCAAGCATACCGGCTTTGGTCGCACCATAGTGCGCAGCTCCGGAAATGCCATTGATCGGGCCTGTGATTGACGACGTGAGGATGATGCGACCAGCCTTGCTCTTCTTCAGATAAGGTAGGCACGCTCTAACGCTGAAGAACATGCCTCTTAGGTTTATTGCAAACATTCTGTCCCACTCGCGGACAGTCATATTCGTCAGCCTAGATCTCGGGAAGACACCAGCGTTTGCGCAAAGAATATCGATTCCACCAAATGCCGACACTACCTGCCGAGCTACCTTCGTCATGTCTCTTTCCAAGCTGACATCGCCTTTGCAGAACTGTACGAGACTTCCTCTGCATGTCAGCTCTCTCGCCGCTGCAATTCCATCTTTTTCGGTTCGCCCAACAATACACACTCGCGCACCAGCTCGCGCAAACACGGCAGCAATACCTTTGCCAATTCCTTTGGTGCCGCCTGTCACAATAACGGCCTTATCCGCCAGTGATGTTATCAGTGAATCCATGTATTGACGCGCCATGTCATGCTCCCGTTTGTATGCCAACAAAAATCGAATTCGATTTTCCCACGATAAAGGCGCATTCACAAGAGATGAACTTTTGATCCTAGAGCGAAGCTTTATTTATCTACAGGAAGAGCTTTCTGATCTGTTCGGAATCACTAGTGAGCTCGATTGGCGTTCCGGAGAAAGCAATTCTGCCGAGTTTTAAGCCGTACACATGGTCGGCAATGGCCAAGACTTTGCGCACTTTGTGCTCGACAATCAGTATCGTCACGTCTTGTGTTCGGTTCACTTCGGCTATTCTCGAGAACACTTCCTCCAGGACGTGCGGTGAGAGACCAAGCGATGGTTCGTCGAGCATAAGCAGTTTCGGCTTCGAGACAAGTGCTCGAGCGATTGCGACCATCTGTTGTTCGCCTCCAGACAGGCTGCCGGCAACTTGCTTCAAGCGGGAAGCCAGTTGTGGGAAGGTTTCCAGAACGGAGGACACTCGAACAGCGACTTCTTTAGCAGCCAAATGTGCGCCGCCCAAGTAGAGGTTCTCGCGCACTGTCAAATCTCGGAAAACGCGATTGCCCTGAGGACAGAGGTTGATCCCCCTCCCGACCCGCTGCGCCGGTGTGATTCTGTTCATATCGGAGCTCGCGTAGGTCATTGATCCTTTCCAGAGTGGCAGAAGACCGTGGGCGACCTTCAGTACTGTGGACTTGCCCGCTCCGTTTGGGCCAATAATTGCCGTGATCTTGCGGGACTGAGCAGCAAGGTCAATGCCGAACAATACCTGCTTCCTGCCGTAGCCGGCAACAATGCCATTCAGGGTCAAAAGAGAGGATGTCTCAGTCAAGGTATGCCTCAATCACGCGCGAATCATGAAGAACTTCATCGGTGGAACCTTCGCAGATCTTCCGGCCGGCATTCATGAAGATCATGTGGCGTGTAATGCGTTTTAGCGCCTCGATATCGTGTTCGATCACCATTGCCGATTTTCCATGATTAGGAAGGTCAGCGATGATCGCCAGGATGCGTTCGGCCATTTCCGGTGCGATTCCTGCTACCGGCTCGTCGAGGAGTAAAAGCTGGGCGTTCGCCGCTATGCATGTGACCAGTGTCAGCAGCTTCTGCTGACCATAGGAGAGATTATCCGCCAGCTCGTTCGCTTTGTCCGCAAGCCCCGCAATATCGAGTAGTTCTATTGCTTTGGCCCAGATGCGGGCTTCGTTATTGCGTACAAGCCTTCGCGCGAAGAAGACACTGAGTAGGTTTTCGCCAGGTTGCTCACGGAATGCGAGCAGTACATTCTCTATCACCCGGGTACGCCGAATCAAACGGCACTCCTGAAAGGTTCGAGCAATGCCTGTGCTCGCCACTCGATGTGGCCTCATTCCGATGATATCTTGATCTTTGAAATGCACAGTGCCAGAATCAGTTGTCAGCAGTCCATTTAAGACATTGAATAGCGTTGTCTTGCCCGCTCCGTTTGGACCAATGAGCCCAACTATCTCTCCCACACCGATTTCGCAAGAGAAGTTTTCCAAAGCTTTTATCCCGTCGAAACGCTTGCATAGCTTCTCGATTTTGATGAGAGACCTCACTGTCGTTTCGCCTCCGCTTTTCTGCTGGTATACGCACCGACGAGTCCTTGCGGGCGCCACATCATGCACGCCACTAAAGCGGATCCATACAGAATCTGTCGAACATTTGCTGCTATCGCACTTGGCATTCCAACGAACCTAAACATTTCGGGTAGAGAAACTAGAAGAACTGCACCAACGACGGGTCCCCATGTTGTAGCTTGGCCGCCCACAATGACCATAGCAAGAATGAAGACCGATTCCATTACGGTAAAGCTCGAAGGATCAATATAGCTCGCATAATGTGCGTAGAAAGCCCCAGCCGCTCCCGCCATAGCAGCACTAACGGCAATGACGACGACTCTGAATCGGAAGGCGTTCTTGGCCAACGCTTGAGTGAGGATGTCATCTTCGCGAATGGCTCGAAGGACGCGCCCAAAAGGACTTCCGGCTATGCATCGTACTAACCACCATGTCACGGCCGCAGTGATGAAGCTCAAAACGAGAGCCGATCCACCAACAGTAAGCTGGAGGTTAAGAAAGGTGATCTGGGGAATGCCGCCCACCCCAAGGGGCCCGTTCGTCAACTCTGTCCAGTTGTTGAGGACACTGAATATAATCATCTGAAAGCCAAAGGTACCCAAGACTGCCAGATCGCCGCGCAAGCGAAGAGTTGGCAAGGATATAAGCGTGGCGAGAAGCGCGGAGAAGCAGAGAGCGGCAATCAGGCTGGCACTGAATGGAAGTCCCAGCCGGCATGCAGTCAGTGCGCTTGTATAGCTCCCGATGCCAAAGAAAGCTGCCTGACATACGGACATAAGTCCAGCATGCCCGACTACAAGATTCAATGAAAGGGACAGCGTCGAAAAAATCCCAATCAGAATAAAAATATGTATCAAATACTCCATGCCAAGAACTCAATCTGTCGAAACAAATCGTTGAAAACTTTTAGGCCGGAACATGAGGGCTATAATTAAGACAGCGAACACCGTTGCGTCCTGCCATTCATTGGGCAGAGCCCATACTGCAAGATTCCTACATAATCCCACGCACACACCGGCGGCCAATGTGCGTAGGATTTTGCCACCAGCCAGAATTACAACAACTACTGCAATGAAAATACCGTTCAAGGCCATCGTAGGGGTCAGACTTGTGTCGTACCCTGTGATGATTCCTGCCATACCAGCCAGGATAGAACCAAAAACAAACGCCCGAAGAACTATAGGCTTAGGCGCAATTCCAATCGCGATTGCAAGTTGTCGGTTACTAGACATCGCACGCATTCTCACACCGCTCATGCTAAAGCGTAAGAACAGCCACAGGGCAAGGAACGATGATAGAGTAATAACGACTCCGCACAATTGCACGGCAGTAATCCGTGCGCCGAGAATGACGTATGCGACAGAGATGGGAGCTGCCGACAGTCTCTTGGTATCGTCACCGAATCCCAGTGCTAGCAGGTTCTGCACAACGATAACCATCCCAAGAGACGATAGCAGCATTCCCATTGGCCCACCACCAACTCGCTCCAGTGGCCGGTAGACACTGATCAGGATCAAAGCGCCAAAACCAGCGGAAAAGAGAAGTGCAAGCGGGATTCCTGTGTAGAGCCCCCATCCGAGAGAGATCCCGACGAAGTAGGCGCTGTAGGCGCCGATGGCATACACTGCCCCATGTGCCAGGTTGAAAAAACCGGCAACTTCAAAAACCAAAGCAAGGCCGACCGCAATCAAAGCGTATGTCATCCCAGCCGCTATGCCATTCATAAGGTACTGCATGTTCACCCAACCTCACCGCAACACGATGCCCTCGAAGTCTCGTAATCTGACTGATCCCGCCGTTCCCAGACAACCCTTCTGAACCTTTATCACTCTCGTCTGCTATACCTCAGATAAGTAATCGAGCAGCACACTTTATTGGATGGCCACCTTGCGCAAGTCGAGTCGCCAGAAGACATGCTCGTGAGTTACAGAGGAGAAGGGCGGGAGATCGCCACCGTCAATACGCACATATTCCTGCAATGGAGTTTCACACCCAAACCCCCCGATGATCCGCTTTACATCCTCTATCTCGTAGTAGCGCATAATACAAGAGACTTCCTGCCCTGATTCATATTCTGGAGAGGGTAATTGGTATAGGTTGTGGGCGACCTCGCGTCCAAGAGAAGCTACCATTGCTCTGTTCGGGTCGCGCACCGAAAGTGCATTTGCGTATACTCTTCCTTCCGGTGCAAGAACACGATGGACTTCTGCCATGCACACCTCGGGCTCCGGAAGATGGTTCAGAACGTCGATCGCCGTGATGAACGCGAAGTGCTCGTCTGGATAGGGAAGATTACCCGCTGACCCAAGTTCCAAGTCCACAGAGAATCCCTCCTTCTGCAAACGAGCTTTAGCGCGAGCGATAGCCACGGACGAGAAATCAATTCCATGCACCCGCAGTCCTGCCTGGCAAACGACAAGCAAGTTTCTTCCGTCGCCAACTCCTATCTCCAGGAATGCATTGCCCGGCCTAATACTGCCGCACTTCTCAGCGATGTCTCTTGCCTCGACGCCGGGAACCAGGAAAGCGGACCGAACACGCCAGAATTGGTCCCAGAATAGGGGTGCGAGAGGATCTATACATTGCGCGAGAGAACTCATGTCGATCATGCTAATTCACTTTCTCCAGTCTGGAATTCCCACTCCTGAAGTTGACGTTTTGACCCCTCAACCAAGGCAGAAATGCGAGTGGACTTCGCATTTTTGTCGTAGCTGTTCCATAGACGCTTGGCTGTTATGAAAACTCCTTCGAAGGCAGAGGGGATGTTCGCGAATACGGTGCCTTGAGCCCACAATCTTTCGAAATGTGTTCGCCAGAGAGTGTCATCCGCGTTTACATAGCGCGCCGACGGTTGTGCGGCGACGCCGCCTATAATCCGATTGGTTCTATGATCCAAAATAATGCCGTAGTCAGGAAATGCCTGAGGTCCGTCTGAACCATCTGCATTGCCGACCATATATTCGGGCCTCTTCTCAAGCACTCTGACTCCGCATTCATCGCTGGGCCCGCTAGACTGGAGAACACTGCCCTGCTCAGCAAGGGTCAAAACAAAGTCCAGAGCATCCTTCTCAGCGCTCGCTAGTGCTGCTTGATCGACTAGAAAGATTCGTCTCACCTTGGCCCTCTTTTGAAGAGCCACCTGGGTCTTCCGCCATACAATTTCACGCGGATTCCCGGGATCTTGCCAGCCGGGTTGGTAGTCGTCCACGAGATGGATCAGCACTTGTGGAGCAGACTGCCTTTCTATCTCGTCGCCACTTAACAGTGCAAGCTCTCGGGGATAACTGGACCAGTCATTGGCTCGACGCATGTGAGACCTGCATGCTGCAAGAATCGCAAAGAAGGCTTCCTGGCTATTCAGATTCTCCGCTGGAGCATCATCCCTGAAGGGTGCATCTGGCACCTCGATTTTCCTGATCCCCAGTGTTATCCGCGCGTTCTTGAAAGAGTAGGTAGCATGGTCGCGGTTTACTTCAGCGGAAATGACCAGAACTGGATCTCCTGTCAACTCAGCTCTGAACTGCTCGTATCTACCAGCCCACCCGCGTATCTGTGGGCATGCATCTTCAATCGGTTCTAGCCTAGCTGAAGCAGCCTTCCCAAGGTACCCATAATGAGGTGCACCATCGTGCTGGTCCATTAAGAGTAGTCGACTCGACTTGGCAAAGGTCTCCCACAGGCCGAGAGAATCCTTTGATCCATTGATCATCAAGTGGGGACGACAGTAGTCTGTTACATCATTGCGAAACAGGTAGTACTTGTTTTGTGTTACTCGGTTTACTTCGGGATGAGGAGCAGCGGCTAGAATTCGGATGATCTCAGGAAGAAAGAACGCCGATGGTTGCTCTGGGAGGACGATGTGCGATCTATCAATGCGTCGGATTTCGCAGGAAAATCTCTCCAACAATGAGCATAAGAGCGAATAGTATAAGACTTCGGAATGAACATTTATGTGATAAGTGTTCCCTGAGGGATGCACCAGAAGAGAAGCCTGCTCGCCATTAACAGCACCCGCCTCGGGCCAGATCCCCGATTGGATTTTTGCCACAAGCCCCGCCAAAGAAGAAGAAGCAGAGAGCGGCGCATATAGCCCAGCCACGGCTGCCGCAACCCTCAAGTCCTTGAGTTCGCATACCCATTTTTGGTGTAATGCTAGAACTATACCGACGGAGAGACTGGCAACAAAACCAGCAGCTAGTATCCAGCACTCCCTCCCTCCCAAGTAATCGTGAACTCCGCTAATAACCACGCTGCTCGGAAATGCAGAGTGCAGGATGCTCGCTAATATCCCCAATAACGTGCCGCATCCTGTGATGCCTTCCACAAAATTGATTATATGCTTCACAAATGGACTGGACTCGATGCTGATCAGCCAAGATTGAGGATTTAGCGACACATGGCCCCGTCCGGTACGCTTGGCTCGGCATCGCAATATCACAGCAGCGACGATCGCAAGACCGATCGTTACGATTAATATCAACCATATAGGTATAGGATACGTCAGCCAATTCGCCATTAGCCCCCCCTAGTTGGGTGACTTCTCTGAACTTGCGCTATTTCTTTTGCTCCCAAGGTACAAATTGAACTCCGCGTACCTGAAATGTTGCGAATCCCCATCGAACTTCGCCGACAGCGTCGAACTGTATTCTTCCCGTGACGCCCTGATATGCAGGCATTTGGGCGAGTCCAGTCCTGACCACATCCGCACTCACCGGCCCAATCAAAGGAATCGCTTGATCGAGAACGAATATCAGGTCGTATCCGGCAGCTGCATATACGTCCGGGGCTTCACCATAGCGCCGTCTGAAACGGTCTACGAAGTCCCTGACCTTGGGATTTGTGCTATCGGGTGACCAATCAGGGTTCGTGAGAATTAGGCCTTCGGCGGCATTACCGGCTGCTTTTAGCAACTCCGGAGAGTAAAGGGCCGCATCCGAAAGGAATTGGACGTCATAGGCCAGTTCTTTTGCCTGACGTAGCAGCTGAGATGCTTCTTTGTAATGAGCTGGGAGGAAGACAACGTCAGGTTTTGTCATCCTCGTTTTGTTGATCAGAGAGCGAAAGTCCGTTGTTCCTTCATTAAATCCCTCACTGAGGATCACCTCGCCACCCAGTTGCCGGAAACGTTGCGTGAATGTTTCCCGGAATGATACGCCATAATCGGTATTGATATAGAGCACTGCGGCACGCTTGGCATGCAGTTTATTGAACGCAGTTTCTGCGAGCAGCTCTGCTTGGTAGGCATCTGACGGCCACGTCCGGAAGATGAATCGGTAGTTGTTCTTTACCTTTTCGACTCTGATTGTATCGCTTGAGCACGAGGGCGAGATGTATACGACACCAGCTTGTTCCGCCATAGGCATCAGTGCGAGCATGACCGAAGAAGCAGCTGCTTGGACGATGACTGGCACCTTGTCCACAGTTGTAAGCTTCAGGAAAGCAGACTTCGCTATCTGGGGTTTTGCCTGGTCATCCTCATAAATTATGGTGAGGCTGTTATGACCAGCCCGGGCCCGGTTAAGATCGGCGAGGGCTAAGTCTGTTCCCCGCTTAATAGATACGCCATATGGTGCGGCATCTCCGGTTAAAGGTCCTAGCCACCCAATCTTTACTTGAGTCGGAGCTCCCTGGGCGATAGATCGGTCAGGGGAGTGGCTCATCCGATTCTTATACACGATGGCCACTATAGCCCCAATGGCAACTATTCCAAGGACCATTGAGAATAAGACCTTGCGTTTCAACATGCTGTTCCTCCTCGACGTTGTGTTCGCCCAAAAGCGATCTTATGCATATCTCAGGACAGTCCCAACTCCGCTAACCAGCGGCTACGCTCGGGATAGTACTTCCACGCAGCATCGAAAAATACAGTGACAACTGTTGAGCCCTCGGGCATGGCCGGCGCCAATCGCAAAGCGATGGCCAAGTTCATTCCCGATGACGGCCCTACCAAAATTCCGTGCTTCTCAAGTTCAAACACTTGGCGCCACGCGTCAACTTCGGTGCAGGTTTCGATTCTGTCCACCATTTCCAGATTCGTGGCTGGATAGGCTTGACCGGGACTGACGCCTTCAAGATGATGTGGGCAAGGAATTACAGTTCGTCCTTCACGGGCCGCGAGGTTGAGATCCGATCCCTGTACCTCACCTCCGGTGATCAAGCACTTCGGGAAAGCCCCCTTCAACTCAGTGGCAATCCCACTTAGCGTGCCGCCGGTGCCGATGCAGCACACGAAACAATCCGCCCTAATGCCCTCCTCCCTCATTGAAGCAACTATCTCACGGCCACAGATCGAGAAAGCCTCAATATTGGTTATGGCTTCTGTTTGCCTCATGAGAAAACCGGCTTCACCTACCTCCTCGGCGAGTCGCCTCGCCTCGATCTCTGCACCAATAACACCTTCCTCCTGTGGAGTTAGAATCAGTTGCGCCCCCAAGGAGAGTATCTGCAGCGCCTTGATTTGACTCAGACCTTGCGGGCGGATTATGGTGACCTCATACCCCTTGCATGCGCCGATATAGGCTAATGCGGCGCCGGCGTTGCCACTCGAGAAGTCAATAAGACGCATGCCTGGTCTGATACGGTGGGTAGCCTCCAATTGTCGCACCATATGTCGGTACATACGGTCCTTGTGACTCCCCGTAGGGCCCAAGAACTCGCACTTGGCAAGCAAGCGCAAGCCACCATTAGCAAGCCATTTGAGATCTATAACGGGCGTATCTATCGATCGATCTTCTAGATTGGGGATTATTCTGTTTTTGTCCATCAATGTGGCTCCTCAACGATAGAGCACCCAGTGCAAAGCACAGACATGTCACGCGCACAAAGCTATCCTTCAAACCGCGCACCAGACCGGGCTGCAATGAAGGTCCTATGCTATTCCGGCCTGGTCAAAGCGTCAAGCATGGTTGAAGTGCGGATAGGGAGAATAATCTATCCGATATTGCAGCTTCTGCAACCGTTCAGTTCTTCACAACTTGGGGGTGAAACAACACATTTGAGTCTAAATCTTTCTATATGATCATGCAAGGGTTGGGTGTCGCCCATATTCTGTAGGATTAAAACTAGGAGTACTTGGGCAATGGGACTGGAACTATTGGTTGTGCTATACACGCCTCATGCCACCCTAGCACGCCGTGCTACCCTGGCATGGAGTGCTACCCTGGCACCACATGCCGGGCAAGTACTCCGCTCCTGAACAGAATGAAACCCCTTCGAATAAAAAACAAAATTTCTAAAAATATTCTGTAAGTTTTTTGCCCTTTCGTGACACTTCATGATGTAGGGAATTTGATGCAGTAGCCACTATCTCATTATCAGTATGCGAGAGATTATTGATGGATGCTAATGTACTCGACCACGAACTTCTTAATGCGTCACTAAACCCGATTGCGCCGTGGGTAGATGATCCGGAAGTCACCGATATCCTCGTCTACGGCAGCCGTAATGTCTACATTCGCCGGCGCGGCGGCGGATTTGAGGGCGTCGGTGCAAAATGGCGGACCGACGACGATCTTATGACCGCCGCCAAAACCATTGGCCGTCATATGGGGCGGCAGCTAAATTCTCGCGCTCCTATTCTGGATGCACGACTGCCCGACAAAAGCC
>JAEAME010002411.1_pt1 | contig 10998 bp, 8 predicted proteins | sample 8958731 | NCBI WGS metagenome assembly JAEAME01 (sample SAMN16933194, study PRJNA681113) | bioreactor sludge metagenome | isolation source: anerobic bioreactor sludge (Control) | place: India:Bengaluru | collected 2018-10-24 | reverse complement strand
AACCCTATAAAAATGGAAGGACTGCAAAAAGCACCGGCACAAAACCGCAGTATCATAAAAGTATTAACACGGCGTTCGACACTGCTGCTGGCTTTCGCCGTCCTGGGCTGCTGGTGCCTGGGCAACGCCATCGGATCATGGCTGCCGAGTTATTATCACGAAGTGTTCCACATGCCACTACAGAAAGCCAGCTCCTTGTTGGCATTGATCACAGTGGGTGGTACGGCGGCGTGTATCGCCGGCGGGATACTCCCGGTCCGCCTGGGCAGGCGCAAACCCTTCCTGATTTTATGCGGGTCATTCATGGGCTTGACCGCAATGTCGGCGGTACTCTTTAACAATATGGCGATAATCTATATCAGCATCGTCCTGTTCGGGGTATTTGCCAATATCCAAACCCCCAGCCTCTTCACAATCCCGATGGAGCTGCCCGATACTACGATACACGAAGGCGTGGCAATATTGTCGGTGCTGCAATGCGGCGGCAACCTTGGAAATTTCTTTGCCCCACTGCTGGTAGGCTACCTGGCCGATGTGACGGGTTCGTACCTGCCTGGTTTTTTCATCACTGCCGCATTCTCCCTCAGTATGCTGGCAGCAGGTATTTTGTTACCGGAAACAGGGCCGAAAGCAACGCTGAAACCCCTAAATTAGCAGCGGTGTGACGAGAGCCATGACGAAATATTCCCGGCCGGAATTATGTTTAAGCAGCGGCTGCCGCATACCGGCCTATGTAGTCGTAAGCACCTATAATATTGTATATTATGCTTGATTTCGTTTGACACTCGAAAAAGGGCTGTGATATCCTCGATATCAATCTATTTAAGACAAAGACAATCAGAATAGTAAGAATAAAACGCCAAGGAGAATCAAGATGGCCGAAAAATTCAAGTTTCTCAGTCCCCTGGGTCTAGAAGATGAGATAGAGACGATCCCCCTGGCCCCCCGGCTGACCAGCCTGGAAGGTAAAACCATACACTTCAGCATCACTGGCGAGCCGGACCTCACCATATATCTTGACCGGCAGTTGAGAGAAGCCTATCCCCAGGTAAACTGGACATCGAAGAAATCATATACCCCGACGCCGGTGCGGTTGACCGACGAGGAGATGAAGACCACCGACGCCGTGATACTGGCGGTGTCATGGTGAAGCAATGCCGTGATGGGGCAGTTGCCCTATCTGTGCGACCTGGAAGAAGCCGGCATCCCCACCATGCTGGTGGACTATGCCGACCAGGACCTGATGGTAAAATCGAATGCACTTCAGTTCGGGGTACCCGGACTACGTTTTGTCTCGGCGTCACGGACCCTCCCCGGACCGGCAGATGCAGCAAGGCTGATCGAGCCCATCATGGACGGACTGACCCGTCCGCTGACCGATGAAGAAAAGAAACGCGGGATTTACCGCCCGAATAACCAGCGGATCCTTTTCGAAGGGACGATGGACGAGGCGGAAGAGTTCTTCGCCCAGACACAAATCGTAACTCACCCGATGATGAACTGCCCGATTTCCGTATACACCGACGGCCTGCCTATCGTGCTGCCGACTGAAGAAAGGGTGGCAAAGATGCTGAAAGGCACCAGCCATAAACCTGATGAAATAATCAAGTTCCAGGCAAACGGGCGTAACGGCAGAAAAGGTGAAGAGGTTAGCTTCCTGCCGAAGCTGCGTACTGCCACTGTAGAGAGAGTAGCGGTAAACGCGGTAATGGCCGGCTGCAAACCGGAACACCTGCCGGTAGTACTGGCGATCGCCGAGTCTGGGGTCGGTGTCGGGACCACGGTATTCTTCAGCCAGTGGGCCTGCGTCAGCGGCCCTATCGTGAAAGAGATCGGGATGAATACCGGTGTCGGCATGATCGGCCCGGGCAGCCCGGTCAACTCGGCCATCGGCCGTACTTACCAGTTAATGGCGATCAACATCGGCGGCGCCGTCCCCGGGGTGAACCGGATGAATGCCATCGGCAGCCCCTTCAATGTTGCTGGGGTTTGTTTCGGGGAAAATGCCGAAGGATTACCTGAGGGATGGAAAGGCCTTAACGAAGAACACGGTTTTAAGAAAACCGAAAACGTAGTCCTGGTGGGACAGGCAACCGGCGGCCTGCTAGGTGCCCAGTTCTCGCCTGGCGGGTACCGTTCTTTACAGCGGACCGGACATGGCGGCATGGCGCGTAAAGCCGGTGTTAAAGGGACGCCTGGCCCGCACAACTGGCTGGAATACATCGTCCCGGAAATCTGGGCGGGGCGTGAAGGCGGTTTCATTTTCATCATGGTCCCGGAGATGGCCCAGCACCTTTACGACATCGGCTTCAAGACCAAGGATGATGTTTATAAATGGTTGTATGAAAAGAGTAAGATACCGCTGGCGCAATACCGGAACCGTTCCTGGCCAGATGAATCCACGAACGGCTGGCTGGGTATCGAACACACCTCCGGTAAGCACTGGAAAGAACTGCCGGAGGATTACATGGTGCCGTTGATGACCAACCCTTCACAGAACTGTATCATCGTGGCTGGTGGGGAAGAAGAGGTCAGCCTGCAGATCGGCGGCGGGCGTTATATCCCGGCACCCCGTGAATCCGACCGTTTTGGCGCCACCGTATACAGTATTGATAACTGGAAATAGAACTCAGTTTAACATAACAGTGATGAAAAAGCCTACCAGGCCAACCTGGCAGGCTTTTTCAGGCTATCTTTGCACACGGGTCACTTTCTGCGGGCGGGAATAAGTAGAGCCGGGGACGCGGAACTTTCTATTATCCGGGCGGGGCACTGCTTTCTCCAGCGGCTTCGGCAACTGCGGTACCCAGTCATAGGGGAGGCGATAAGCACGGTAGACAGCATTACCCATCATCTTTTTACTGAAATACGGGCTGATATATTCCCAGACGATTTCATATTCCGGAGTGACTTCAAACAACCGGCCGCCAGCGCCTTCAGTGACCATGGTATTACCGTTGGGAAGGCGCTGGGCACAACTAATAAAGCTGCTGTATATGTTGAAACCTTTGCGCTGCCGGGGAGGGCCAGCCCGGTCCGGGGCGGGAGGCAGATTACTCCAGACCACCTCAAGGGTAAGCGGGTTAAATTCCAGGATCCGGGAATGGTCGCGTAAGGCATTACCCACGCCGTTAGGGGAACCGGGGTTGGGGGCACCGTAGCCTGCCTGGCCGCCGTTATCATAGACCAGGATATTGCCTTCCCCGGGGAGGCCGCGGGGAATCATGTGGGCATGATGCTGGCCGATGATCCACCCTAATTTCCGGTGTTTTTCATCCAGAGCATAATCCGGGCCCAAACGCCAGACTAATTTCCCCGTTTGACGTTCAATGATGGCGATGATATTAGCATTGCGCGCATCCCAGATAATGTTGTCGGGATGGAAACGTTGATCGCCGGCATCGAACCAGCGGTTGGGGCCGAGGGTGGACATCGAATTGATGTGCATCCAATCGCCATGGCTGCTGGCGACATTCCGGGTATAAGGATTACGGGCGATGGTGTTTTTTGCATTTTCATCGAAACCCAATTCGTCAAAATGGTCGCTGCAGCACCATTGCCAGATAAGTTTACCCGACCAATCCACTTCAAAAATCACATCATCCAGCAGCGGTTTACCGCTAATTTCCGGGCGTTGAACATTTTGATGGCCCAGGACCAGGGTATTGCCCCGGTCAACCAAAGGAGCCATGCCCGGAACATAGTAGCCGACAGGATTCCCTTCACGCTGGTAATCATGGTGCTGCCGTGCCATCCAGACCGGTTTCTGATGGGGGTCCTTGATACGCTCGTACTTATTAAATCGCCAGACGATCTTACCATCCCAGTCGGCCTGTACCAGGTCAAGCTGGTCCTGGAAGCCATATTTCTGGTTGCGGCACCCGGTGCTGCCCATAATAAAACCACCGGGCAGCATCTTGTTCGGCATGCCATCAAGGCCTTTCCACTGGTTTACGACATGTCCATTCATATTGACCAATACCGCGCCGACATCACCGGCGTTGAACATAGATGCCGGGAAAACAGTATAACCATTCCAACATTTTGACGGTTCATAGATAGTCGTCCCGGTAGGGAATACACTGACAGCCACTGTTCATACCCTCCTTAAATCAGCATTCAATGACATATCAAAAGTGATAATCAGATTAACAGATATCGAGCCAAAATTCTATAATGACATAATGATACGAAAGGCTCATAAAGTGAACTGTGCGGACTACAAACATGACCCTTTACATTGGCTCGATTTAGTACCAATGTAACTTGTAAAAAGCCTACCCCGGTTCCATTATCAAGTTGTGGTTTTCGCGTTATGAAAAAAGAAATGGTATCGGGACTTATTGTGATACCCCCGGAACGGGAAATACCGGATTCACGGGTTCCGTTTGAAAGTAAACATTTCCATCGGTCGAACCGTATCTCAAAAACCATATACCGATAGGGGAAGAATGAAGACCGAGCAAATAAACTGGACAAAGAACACCGGATGGACATCCGGGAAAAGAAAGATACCGGAGGATACCGTCCAACTGATATTAGTTTTCGGCTCCCCAGGCCTGTTAAATGAACGAGAACCGCTTGATGAAATCAGAGAAAAACATCCACAAGCACATATATTAGGTTGTTCCACGGCCGGAGAAATCCGGGATACCGAGGTATCGGACGATTCCCTGATAGCCACGATGGTCCATTTTGAAAATACCAGGTTAAGAACAGCGAAAATCAATCTTAAAACAACAGGAGCGAACAGCTACAATGCAGGCCGGCAACTGGCAATAGAACTCCAGGAAAAAGACCTGGTCCATATTTTCACTTTATCCGACGGAACAACGGTCAACGGCTCCGAATTGGCGAAAGGATTTACACAAAATTTACCGGAAAAGATCAGTGTCACCGGGGGACTGGCGGGGGATGGCGACCGTTTTGGACAGACATATGTATTGTGTGATGATACCAAACCGGAATCTAATTGCATATCAGCGTTAGGTTTTTACAGCGACCACCTGCAAATAGGCTACGGCTCGGTGGGCGGTAGGGACCCATTCGGACTGGAAAGAAGAATCACATCATCTAAAGCAAACGTCCTTTACGAACTGGACGGACGTTCGGCACTGGAATTATACAAAAAATACCTGGGAGAACATGCCTGCAACCTGCCGGCTTCCGGGTTACTGTTTCCCTTAAGCATCCGCAGTGAACAAAATAAAGCACCGGTTGTACGAACGATATTGGGTGTGAATGAAAGAGAACAGAGCCTCACATTTGCCGGCGATGTTCCGGAGGGATCGTATGCTCGCCTTATGAAAGCGAACCTCGACCGGCTGGTTGATGGTGCAATGGAGGCAGCCAGGAAAAGCTGCGATATCCTTAAGGGAAACCCGATAGACCTGGCGATACTAATCAGTTGTGTGGGGAGAAAATTGGTGTTTCACCAGCGTATTGAGGAAGAAGTCGAAGGGGTACGCGAGGTACTGGGTAACCAAACAACGATCACCGGATTTTATTCTTACGGAGAACTCTGCCCGTCATCATACGGCAGCAATTGTGATTTGCATAACCAAACCATGACCATCACCGCATTTCTGGAGAAATAAGAATTGGCCGAGATACACAACCTGTTGAAACGGCAAATAAGAAAATCATTCGAAGATCCTTCCGTGATCTCTGAAGAATGCCACAACATGCTGCGCCTCGTCGACGGTGCCTATAAAGAATTTGAAGATGACCATGAAATGCTGGAAAGGTCGCTGGAACTCAGTTCGCAGGAAATGATGCAGTTAACCAAACAACTGCAAACAGTCCACCAGATTGCCCTGGGAATCGAGTCCAGAACCAACCTCGAGGAAATAATCGAGTTTGTGGTCGAATCGGCCCGGACCTTACCGGGAATACATTTTGTAATGGTACAAAAACTGGATGAAACCAAGCAATATGTCATGACTCCATATTTCTCCCGGCTGCGGGAAGATAGTAAAGCCCACCTGTTAAAAAAAATCGGTTTCGACCTCAACGATTACCTTGGTAAACATACGACCAGCAACAAATTCAAGCTACCGCTGGACCGCTTGCCCATCGCCCAGGATTATCTGGCCAAACCGCGAACAATCATCGTCGACGACCTGGCAGCAATGCTCAACGGGATCTGGCCCAAACCATTATGCGACGTGATACAAAAGATCATCGAGGTCAAACAATTCGTCATCACGCCGCTGCTGATCGACGGTAACTCATGGGGAAATATCCTGTTCTTTTTGACCAGTCATATACCCATCAGTATCCTGGAAATGATATCCACGCACTGTGCCTCAGGGATAAAAAATTCCCGGATGGTACAGTCGCTTAAAGATCAAAACAGGGAATTAATGGCATTAAACCGCATCGCGAAAAAGACAACCAGTACCCTGCAGCTGCAATCCTTACTGGAGAATATCCTGGCGGAAATCATCACCATCTTCGACGCGCACACTGCTGATATCTTTCTTTCCACAAAAAACCAGGCCCAGCTTGAGCTGGCAGCTCATGCGGGAGAACCGCTAGACAATAAGAGTTGGGCAACCCCAATTATTTTAGATCAAACCGTGCTCGAGGAAATATTTACCCAAAATACCGACATTATCACCGGGGATATCCAACATTTTACGAACTTATTACCACACTACGCGTCACTGGATAATAAGGGAAAACATTTATCATGCGCGGCGGCCATTATGCGCCAACCGGGACGCACCGGGGTACTGGTCATCGTACCCAAAGAAGGCCAGACTTTCCAGGCGCCGGAACGTTCATTGTTGATAACCATAAGCGGTCAGGTATCGCTGGCAATTGAAAATTCCCGTTTACACAGCGACCTGTTGTCGAAAATAGATGAAAAAGAGTTAATCAACGATAACCTAGAAGAAGCGCTGAAACAATTGACCGATTCTGAAGAAAAAGCCCGGCAAACAATTGAAACAGTCACTGAAGGCATCATCGTAACAGATACAGAAGGCGAGATCACAGATATAAACCATGCCGGACTAAAGATGTGCAACCTTTCCCGGAAGGAAGATATCCTGGGTTTGAATGTATTACAATGGCTGGGCGGGAAACACCAGGATATCCTGAAAACAACGATCGGCCAGGACGAAACTGGAATCAACCTCAATACCACAATTACAAACGATAAATATCAGTTCGAAGCAGAACTACATGCTGCAGCAATCAGAGATATAAAAGGCCAGGCTTATGGGCTGGTTTTTTCGATCAGAGACGTTACCGAAGCGAAAAAGGCAGAAGCGGTACTCAGAGAATCCGAAGAAAAATACCGGACCATCTTTGAATCGGCCAATGACATCATGATTCTACTCGATAATAAAAGAAATATAATCGATGTAAATCCACGTATTAGCGATGTCGGCGGATATGACCGAGAAGAGTTGATCGGGAAGAATTTTTCATCATTGACAAAAATCCTGACTAAGAAGAGCCTGCTGGTGATCACGGCAAATTACCTTAAGAGGCTTAGCGGACTAAATGTTCCTACCTATGAAGTAGAAATGTACAAGAAAAATGGGGAAAAAGCCATGATCGAAGTCAATGCCAAACCGGTAAAGAGAAGCGGAGAAATTGTCGGTGACCTGGTAGTACTTAGAGATGTCAGTGAACGCCGTAAAGCGGTAACCCAAATCATGGAACAGAAAGCTTTAACGGACCGCATCCTGGCCAGTTCAACCAACGCGGTAGCAGTTATCGGGCAGGACAGAAGGCTCAAGATCGCCAATCATACTTTTGAATTACTTTTCCAACTGGGAAAGGGAACCGGAGAGGGCCTGGATATCGGTTTATTAACCCAGGTACCGGAATTAGTGGAAGCCATTTCCAAGGTGATTGCCTACGGCCAATCGATAATCGCATTGGAGTTCAGAATCAACTATGATATCACAGAATATACGATGTTGGCGGATATTGTCAGTATGGGAAACAACGAAGTACTATTGACTATCCGCGATATTACAATGACGGTAGAAAGACAAGAAAGGCTTTATTTAACCGACCGGTTAGCCTCAGTAGGAGAGATGGCCTCCGGAGTCGCCCATGAACTCAATAATCCATTGACCAGCATCATCGGGTTGTCACAACTGCTGACCGAAGAAAAAATACCGGACAACATCCGGGACGATATTGGTTTTATTTCCAGTGAAGCGCAGCGGGCAAGCCGGGTAGTAAAGAACCTTTTAACTTTCGCCCGCCGGCACGAAACGGAAAGGCGGCCGGTGAACATTACTCAAATTGTCGATGATGTGTTAAAACTGCGTGCTTATGAAAACAAAGTAAACAATATCGAGATACAGACCATTATTCCGCAAGATCTGCCGCAAATCATGGCCGATTATTTCCAGATACAACAAGTCTTCCTGAATATCATTCTTAATGCCGAACAGGCGATGAAAGAAAGTCACGGTTCGGGGAAATTGACAATATCTGCCGAAAAAACAGGTAATATTATCAGAATCTCCTTTATTGATAATGGGCCGGGGATTGCGAAAGAGAACATGAAGCGGATTTTCGATCCATTTTTCACGACCAAAGAAGTGGGAAAAGGAACCGGCCTGGGACTTAGTATCTGCTATGGCATAGTCACCGATCATAATGGTAAAATCCTGGTGGAAAGCAAATGCGGCAAAGGGACAACCTTCATTGTAGAATTTCCGGTATACAACAATTAAAAAACGGGTGAGTGCTCCTATGAAAGACGACTTAATGAAAAAAACTATCCTGGTAATCGAGGATGAACCGATAATCTGCAGGGTTTGTGTGAAAACACTTACCGCTTCAGGCTATGATGTCGAAATCGCCAATAACGGCCTTATCGGAATGGAGATGGCAAATAAGAAAAAATACGATCTGTATTTCAGCGATGTACGCACTCCGGCAATGAACGGTATCCAGTTCTACCATTACCTGATCGAGAGGGATCCCCAACTAGCCCGCCGCGTTATTTTTACCACGGGAGATGTCATGAGCCCTGATGTTAAAACTTTCCTGGGCGAGATAAAAAATCCTTACCTACCCAAACCGTTCACGCCTGACGACCTCCGGAAAATCGTCACCGATACCTTCGCCAGCCTACCGGATTAATTTCACCCGTTGATACTTAAAGATTACGAAGCCGCCAGGCGCATGACACTGATGCTTTCCTGACCGCTGGCGCCCGGTTTCAGATGCGTGACAAAACCAACGTAATGTTCATCAACCCCGGCATTATTCTCCCTTGAGCGTTGTATATACCGGAATAATGCATCTTCAGCATTAGCCGCCCTGATGTTACGTTTCACGGTAACCAGGGGTTGTCCCGGGGTTAGCGAGTACGTATGTTCAACCCGAAACAGCACCTGTGGGCCGGCGGAGGGGGTGAAGCGAGATTGGAAAAAACGAGGTGAATCCGACTCCAGGCTGACGACATCATAGCCGTTGTTTTGTATCCATTCTTTAATCGCTGAACTGTTTGGCAGGCTGATCCGTTCCGACATATTAACCTCCCGGTAGCGCTACTTTTACTAAAGACCCGCTACCATAATATTGTAACCGGCGGCCATCCTTCAAATAAACCAGGATACCAGCGACACCGGAAGCGGGCCGTTCCGGCGTGATTTACGGATGGTGGTTGACGGCGGGCGGCATCCGGCTTAATATCTGGTATCCGGTAGCAACATGATTGAGGTGGCGCATGACTCAAAAAATCAGCCTGCCCCAAAATGCCTGGTTCAAACCGCGCGAGGTAGCATTTTCACTTCCCGGTACCTGGGATGTTAACGAATATAATATCTCAGGTCATGATAAGAAGCCTTTAGGGGAAAAAGATATCGGCCGGGCAATCGCTTCGCCCCTCGGCATGCCGCCTTTACGGGAACTGGCAAAAGGGCGGCAAGAGGCTGTAATATTATTCGACGATATGACACGCTGTACTCAGCCATCAGAAGTACTACCGTACATTCTAAATGAACTAGCCAGTGCGGGGATTACAGACAAACATATCAGGTTTATTGCCGCAGTTGCCAACCATCAGGCACTGACACGGGTCGAGATGGTCAAGAAACTCGGTGAGGATACCGTCGCCCGTTTTCCGGTATATAATCACTGCCCTTTCCTGAACTGTACCGAAATCGGGAAAACCAGCTACGGCACCAGGGTTGAAATCAACAGCGAAGTCATGTCCTGCGACTTGAAGATAGCGATCGGTCAGGTGGTGCCGCATCCAATCTACGGCCTCAGCGGCGGCAGTAAAATGATCATGCCCGGGGTTTCCTCATACCGGTCGGTCATGGCCCATCACGGACCGGTCCATCAGTCATGGCAGCAGCAGCACCAGATAAGCGGGGTATTAGGGTCCGATCAAATCGATGGTAATCCCTTCCGGGAGGAAGCCATGGAAATCGCCAGAATGGCTGGGTTGGATATGATCGTAAACACGGTCATCGACCGCCTGGGCAGGAGTACGGCGATGTTCGCCGGCGCCCTGGAACCGGCATATCGTGCGGCTGCAGCGGCAGCGAAGCAGCATTACCTGGTGGGGAATAGTGCCGATAACGATATCGTCATCCTGAATAATTTTGTAAAAGCCAGCGAATTTGTTATTCCGTTATCTGCAGGAGCACGGACATTGAAGAAAACAGGAGGGACGGCGGTACTGGTAGATAATGCTCCGGGAGGCCAGGTAGTACACTACCTGGTGGACGATTTCGGAAATACTATCGCCGGAGACCTTTTCATGCCGATAATTTTAGCCCCAAATATCAATAAAGTAATCATCTTTAATAAATTCCCGGAAGGGCGGCTACAGCGAAGGTTCAGCGATCCCGAACAAGTAGTGTTTACCACAAAATGGGCAGAGGTTATCGCAATATTAAAGAAAAGCCACGGGAGGAAGGCAAAGGTAGCAGTATATGCCAACGCCGATACTCAAATAATCGAAGAATAATTTCATGGAACCAGGACCTCAACGAACAATATAAGGAC
>JAEAME010002409.1_pt1 | contig 11002 bp, 10 predicted proteins | sample 8958731 | NCBI WGS metagenome assembly JAEAME01 (sample SAMN16933194, study PRJNA681113) | bioreactor sludge metagenome | isolation source: anerobic bioreactor sludge (Control) | place: India:Bengaluru | collected 2018-10-24 | reverse complement strand
GTTAATCTGTATCGCAGAATGCTGATCTTACAGAAAATTCTGAACACGGCCTTTTGTGTGCTGCCATGGCACTAATATTTTTATATAATGCATTTTTTTCTGTTTTGTTTAACTTTTGAGTACATGTTTCCTTCACAATTGGGTATCTTTTTTCCACAGAATAATTAATGCCAAAGCTTTCAAATAAAGCGGCTATAACTGAAATCAACAAGTATAAGTAGTAATTATGGAATAGTACCAATACTACTATTTGAATCAAATACATACCAATCCTTGTTGAATTATGAAATAACGATACAATGTATCTTTTTTGATAAGCAATTATTAAAGACCTTTTATGGGCACCTATATATGAACATAAAGTACTTATGAGAAACAGACAATATATTAAATTGACATATGGAATTTCATTATATGTATCACCAATAATCAAGGGCAAAAAAGGTAATAACACTAACCCAATTATGGCAATAGTTGCAACAATAATTACATATGCCTTTTTATACAAATCCAAAAGCGCAATTATCTTAAATTGATCATTATCTTTAATTGGTTTATATAAGCTATACATTATAGCCTCACCGAAACCAAGTTCAGCAATAGATAACATAGAAATAACATTAGATATTACACCACCTAAACCTAGATACTCAGCAGAAAGAAACATTACAAATATTTTTCTTTCAACAAAAGCAAAAAGAACAGACAGTGTATATCCAACGATTGCAAAGCGCATATTCTTTATGGAATTTTTTGTTCTTGATTCTCTATTCTCCACTTGTAAATCTCTCAATAATAGAAGTTATTCTTTCACCTAATAAATAGTAGTCATACGATGTGTTTTTTAAATTAATATTTATACCTTCTCTTGTTCCATTTGTATCAAAATAGTAAATTATTCTGTTTGCTATTGACATTGCATCCTTTTCGGCAATGTAGCCATTAATGTCATTTCTTATTATTTCTATAGCACATGGTAAATTAGTACTAATTACCGGTGTTTTTAAATACAAAGATTCCATAAAAGTAACAGGTAACCCTTCATAATCTGAGGTCAAAACGAAAAGATCAGCAAACTTAATAAATGGAAATGGATTTTTTTGAAACCCATGGAGAATGATATTATTGTAAGTACCAGAGGACAATATCCAATCCTTGATTAGTTCTTCGTCTGGTCCTGAACCGACTATATGCCAAATAAAATTCGGAAAGCTCTTTGATAATAAAATTTGAACAGTCTCAATAATTCTATCTATTCGTTTTGATTCATTCAACAAACGCGCAACCGTTACAATATTAATCGTATTAGCTACATATGGATTTTTAGCTTCATAAATACATTTATCAATATGCCGCACATCTAAATAGTTATAAACAACATGAAATTTTTCAGTACATTGTGGACATAATTCAAGCATTAACCGTTTAATCTCTTTTGAGACGCAAATTATTGCATCGAATTTCCGATAGTAATGTCGAATGTTCAAACTTTTTATACCTAATACTAAAGGGTCGTTATGTATATATGTGATTTTTCTTGCTGGTATACTTTTTGCTATGCAATCCCATATACCCGGCATACCTGTAAAAGAGATTACGCAATCATATTTATTAGTAAACAACCCTCTTGATAATATCTTTGCTAGCGTTTCCTCTAAACCAACCTTGCGGATAAGTCTGATGACTGCCTTGCAAAGTTTCCCGCTGCATCTTAATTTATTTCTATGTGTTATATCAAAATATGTGTATTTATTTATTAATTGTCTTGTTTTAATAATATTTACTTTTTCAGGTATCTCATCTTCCAATTCTTTTCTAGTATCATCGATTAAATAGAGGTCTATAAAATACTCCGATTGAATATTTACAAGTAAGGATATAAGCGCCCGCTGGACGCCTCCTTGACTAATATCTTTCGAAATTATTAGTATTTTTTTCACTTTATTCACCGCTAAATCCATCAAGATAATATCTGGTCAACAATTGAACTGGGTAATAAAGTATTTAGTGGTTCCGCTCGTCTATGTGTATGCATATATAGTAATGCCTTTATTATTTCATCATGCTGATTAGTACAAACAGTAAATCGATTAAATGACTTTACATATTCAGCAATTTCAGGGGAGCCTTTCTCTACTATAACCAGAATTGGCTTATTACTTGTAGCGTAATGGTAAAGCTTTCCGGGTATCTGTGTGCCTGATTTATTCATTATGCAGACATAGATATCTCCTTCTTCTTCTAACCGTATAGCTTCTTTCTTTTCGACGGGAGGGATTACTTCTATATTAGTACTCGATTCCAACATCAGGTCTGAGCTCCCTACTATTTTTAGGGTAAACATATCACTGCAACTCTTAACAGCGTTATAAAAAGGAATAATATTCCGAACATTGCTATTATATGTACCGCAATATATTAAACTTTGTCTATCTTCTTGAGATATGCTATATAACTTACTATTTACGCTTGGTATTGGTACAAAGAACATTCGATCAGCTTTATCTGGAAATTTAGCTTGTGAACTCCGCTGGGTAAATGGAGAAACATATACGATTTTATCAGCACAATCAAACAGTTTTCTTTCTGTTTTTTTTAAAATACCATCCGGCCAAATAGTGCTTTTTGTTATGTCACCACTTAAAGGATCCCCCCAATACTGTATCCACCTTTTTCTTTTTAATCCTTCTTTTGTAAACTTTCCCACTAAAAGGTGAGAAGTCTTTGGGTCTGATGTTGAAATAACCAAATCATATTCTTTGGTTTTCAAGCAATCAATGTGTGTTTTTATTGCAGTTGGATATGTATAATTATAAATACAAACACTCCGATAAACTTTTCGCAGTAGTTGACTGATGATTTTTTTAATCTTTCCTTTAGTTGATGTTCCTGTACTAATTGCATCATATGCACTGCTTGTCCCTAGCATCACAATATCAACATTCCCTATGATAAATTCCTTAGGATTATGAGAAACATATACAGGATTGTTGATAGAAAGAACTGTTACTTGGTGATTTCTTCTGCACAGTTCATTTATTAACACAATATTTGTTGAGGAAGCAGAACTTGATGAGTTAATTGGTTCTAAAGTAACAAATAAAATTTTCATATTTAACTCCTACAAAGGACTATTTGCATTAATTATCTTGTTTTAAACCGTATATGATTACTATATAAATTAGCCACCGACACAATGAGGTAATAGAACAAATACTTATCAAAGAAGTATAAAGATAGTATGGAAATATTATACCCCATCATCAGTCCTGTTATCGTTGCCATTATTGTGTTAATGTAAATCATATCTACACTTTTTGATTTGCATATAAACTCATCAAATTTTACAATAAGAAGGGCTGAGATTGTTGAGAAAAACATTGAACCGATATATCCAAAATACCAAATACTCTGGTTAACCATGGGTACAATTTGGTCACCAGAACCTGTCAATGCGGGACCATACAAATATTTATTATATAGAAAACTTGTCCCCTGGAATTGTATCTCTAATGTTTCCGACAAAAAATTACCAATGTATCCAGACCAAATAAAAATATCAGAAATAAAAGTATTAAAATTAGCAGAATATGTGTTAGCTGCTTGCAATCCTATTGCAATATTTCTGGGACCTGCCATATATGCTTGTAGTGTTCTTGCAATACTAGAAATATTAATATCCAATATACCACCTTGTGGTCGCCAAGCCGTTACTGCAAGTATACGATATAGTGAAAGGGAAATTAATGCTACTCCCCCAACAGTCATAATTAGACGCGTCGTTGTTTTTCTCTTATTCGGGAAAGCAGCATATAAAGTCACAAAAACCGACACAATGCCGACAAGCAAAGAGGCTCGATTTTCACCTTTCATAATAAGCATTACAGCCAACCCCACAAACGAAGCTAAATAATACCCCTTATTATTATTAGAATTGACATGTTTTATCCTCGTCTTTTCAACTATCATGCAGAAAACCAGCATAATAGATACTTGTATGAGACGTATGTCAATACCTCTAAGGAATGATATCGTATATCCACTGCCGTCATATACCGCAAAAGAAAAGTTATTCAATAGATTTGGATAAACAACAATAAAAAGAATAGATATTAAAATAATGATATAATGAACTAAATACGATTTTCTGTTATCAGTTTTTTGAAGTATAAAAGTTTGTTCAAAATTGTGTCTTCTTAATCTTCTATTACCATATAAAGTGATAGTTACACAAGTAATAAATAATTCAATAGCCATAATAATAATGGCGATAATAATGTATTTAGTCTGTGGATCAACTCCTATACCTGTTATCTCACTTGATAAAGAAATGCATATTGGCATAACAATATATCTAAGCCAGAGCGTAAAATAAAATATTTTTATTCCTATGTACTTTTTCGCTAATTCGACAATGTTACTAAATATTCCGATAACAAATGCAAATGACAAGGGTAAAATAAACAGCAGTTCGTATCCGTCTTTACTAAAGAATAAGCAAATAATAAAACATAATAAACCAGCTGTTATAGGTAACCATTTAATTTTCCGCGTCTCATCTGTGTGCAATTTAAATAACCTCTTTTTTTATATTTTGTCTTCATAAAGCAGAACAAGCAACCGTAAGACAAGAAGAATTGCATTACCAGCAAAGATAATAACATAAAATAGATGCACACATCATTCACAAAATTGGATACTCATAAGCTGGAGTTTTATTACTCATTAATAAAATTTAATACTCCCTTTTGGAAAGCTCTATCTTCCTCAAGAACCAACTTAAGATTTCTTTCGCAGCTTTGAATAAAAACATTTCGATTCATATGCATTAACTCATTGTATAGGTTATCTTTTACATCAGCGTCAAGAACAACATTTAATCCAAAGCCCTGCTCTATAGAAATTTTACCAACATATGTATTCGGATTGCCCCAGAACGGGACTTTATATATTAACGCATCATAATATTTGTTTGATACTAATTGCTGATTTAATGTTAAGTGTTCATCATAATATCCATTTATGACTGTAGCATTACGCATAAGTTTAGGCTTATCATTTCTATCGTACTTACCAGTAACAAAAATATTATTATATTTACCTTCGACATATGTCTTAAGCTTTTCATAAGTAACCCCATAACCATGGTAATATATTTCAAAACGCTCATCATTACCAAATGCATCTACAATCTTTTTGTCTGTATCGAAATATCTTACCGCTCCAATAAACACAATTCTTATTTTATCATCACATGACGTACAAGTTTGAGTATAGTCCATTTCTTTCGGTATGATATTATGGACAGTCATATAATTAAAATTTTTCGGTAAAAATGTTTTAAACCCTGGGGAAGAAATCATTGTGTAACGGGATCCCTCTATCAAGGATTTTTCAATCCATCGGTATATCGAATAATTTTCAAATGTATAGTCACGAATATCCAGAATGTATCTATTTCTATATTTTTTCTTTATAAACGGCATCAACATAATTCCCGTAAGCGTGGTTAGAAGAATTAACTTGTCATAATTGTTCTTATTAATTGTATCAATAAGGAATCTTCTATAACTATAAAAATCAGCTAGCTTTTTTATTTTTGAATCACCAAGAGCAGCTGGCTTTGAATATGTTACCAAATTTAATTCCTTTGTGGTTTCAGGTAATCTATTCCATGTAATAATTTCATATTTGGTGTTGCTTGCATCAAATATATCCGTATAGCGTGTTAAGTATGGTGCATATTCCAGATTTAAAAGAAAAATTATTCCTATCATTATTTAGTCGAGTTTAAAATCTCGGCCTCCTTTTTGCTTTTTCTTAACTATTACTATCAAGATCTAGATAAAAGGATAAGGTTTAATCAAAGATATTATTATAGATCTCAGTCATTTGCCTTAATATGTTTTTTGTGTCGAATTTTTCTACAATTTTAAAATTCTTTTTACTCATAATTCTACGCATTTCGTAGTTATCTGCCAATATTTTGATTGCTTCTACAAAACATTCAACATTCATAGGACTGCATAAATATGCGTTTTCATTATTTACAGCATAATCCTTAGCTCCTCTGTTAGATGATGCGATCAATGGTAACCCACAACTCATACCCTCCAGTGCTGCCAATCCAAGCCCTTCTCGTATGGATGGGAAACAACAAATATCAGCAACTTTATATAATTCAGCTATGTCTTTTCTAAATCCAAGTATATGCACCTGCTCTGAAATACTTAAATCGTAAGATATTTTTTTAAGATGATTTTTTAAATCACCTTCCCCAGCAATAGCATAGTGAATATCTTTTCTATTTAGCCGAGCTAACGCTTTTATAATCGTCTCGTGATTTTTGTTTTTATTTAGTTCTCCAACAGATAAAAGTAAGATTGCCTCTTGGGGAATTCCCAATTCTATTCTTTTTTTATCTCTGTCAACAACCGTATTTACGAATTTTCCAATGTCAATTCCAACGCCTGGAACATAACAAACACGCTTTGCATGCATTTTATTTTTTGCAAGTTCATAATCCTCTCGATTGATAGTAATAAGAGTGTCTGTCCAGCGGGAGCAAAGTTTTTCTAATGGATAGTAAAGTAACCAATTCTTTAAAGGCGCTCCCTTGTAAAAATGAAAACCATGAGCGGTATAAATTACTTTCAAGCCTTTTTTTCGTAACTTGCGTACCGCAAGGCGAGCACAAACAGAGGCATTGGGGGTGTGAGTATGTATTAGATCGTATTTTTCGTTTTTGATTAGTTTTTCAAGTTTCTTATATGCTTTAAAATTACTTACATTCAATGGATTACGTGAAAATGGAATCTCATGAACTTTACATCGCAACGCACTTATTTTATCCGAAAACGGATTTTGCATATGACAAGCAAATTCCACTGAGTGCCCTTGTGACTGTAACATTTTAATGTGCTCCGGGAAAAATTCCATTGTGTTGCTTATGGTTGTTATATATAAAATTTTCATTTTATCTTTCTTGCCGGAACTCCAACATAAGTTCCCTGCTCCGTAATGTTTTTTGTTACAACACTGCCTGCACCAACTGTACAATTATTAATTATAGATATATTATTTATCACGTTTGCTCCGATACCAATCCAGCATCTTTCGCCTATACGAACAGTTCCAGCGAGATGCGCCCCTGGTGAAATATGTACAAAATCTCTTATAATATTATCGTGGTCAACTGTTGCAGCTGTGTTAATAATCACACCACGTCCTATTTTACTTCCACTATTAACCACAGCGTTTGCCATAACAGCTGTACCTGTTCCGATCTCTGTATAATCTGCTATTACTGCTGAAGGATGTATGGCGGTATACCATTCTACCATAGGATATGATTCCATAATCGTTTGACGAATTTTGTTATTTCCAATAGCAACGAAAAAGTAGAAACCATTATTATCAAGTGTGTTAATTAAATTTACACTTCCGATAACGGTAAACCCGGGAAGTACTTCTGCCTCTTTATCATCAAGAAAACCGTATACTTTATCGCCGTTTAATTTAACAATGTCTGCTACTACCTTTCCGTGTCCACCTGCTCCGATAATGATAACTTTTTTCATAGAAAATTCCTTGTCTCCTTATTTAACAGTTCCGGAGTTCCTTGAAATTCTTCCATAGTTGTACTCGTTTTGCTACTAACAGATTCGCGCTTCAAGACAATTGAAAATGTCCGAATCAAGATTTTTATATCATTTATTAGTGTAATATGATCAACATATTTGGCATCAAGCTCAAACTTCTCTTCCCAACTAATTGCGTTTCTTCCATGAACTTGCGCATATCCAGTTAATCCAGGACGTACTTTATGCCTTTTTTTTTGATGTTCATTATATAAAGGCAGATATTTAACCAATAACGGCCTCGGCCCTACGATTGACATATCACCTTTAATAATATTAATTAATTCCGGCAATTCATCTAGGCTTGTGCTACGGAGTAATTTACCGAATTTGGTTAGACGTACCTCATCGGGTAACAGCTCTCCGCTCTGATCTCTTTCGTCAGTCATAGTCCGAAATTTATATAAGGTAAATATTTTCTCGTCTTTACCCGGTCTCTTCTGTTTAAAAATCACAGGCGAGCCAAGCTTAACTCTAACAAGAATACCAACGACCAACAGCACCGGCCACAGCACAATTAAAGACATGAGTGCTAAAACAAAATCCAAAGGCCGCTTTATGTATTTTGCGTACATATGTAACCTCAAAAGCAACTTCTTATAATATCAACGGTTTCGTCCTGCTGCTCAACCGTCATCTTTATATCCGATGGCAAGCACAGACCGCTCTTAAAGATATCTCCTCCGACATCGCCATCAACACTAATAAAGTCATTCTTCGCAAACACAGGCTGCAGGTGCATTGGTTTCCATATCGGCCGGGACTCGATATTTTCTTTCTCAAGCGCCAACCGAATTATCTCCGGCTTTACCTTCGTTTCTTTATCTATCATTATGCAGCTCAGCCAGAAGTTCGGACGGCTACATTTAAGATAAGGATTCATCTTGACCGGTAAACTTTTAAATCCTTCTTCATACCGATGGTAAATGTTATCCTTCAACTGCCTATGCTCGTCCAGATGTAGTAGCTGTCCCCGCCCGATACCCGCAACTATATTACTCATGCGGTAGTTATAACCAATCTCGCTATGCTGGTACCACGGAGCGGAATCCCTTGACTGTGTTGCCCAGAACTGAGCTTTTTTTATTGCATCCTCATCGTCGGACAGTAGCATACCGCCACCGGATGTGGTGATTATTTTATTACCATTGAAACTGATGGCATTATAACGACCGAATGTCCCAGTTTGCTTACCTTTATATGTAGCAGATAAGCTCTCCGCCGCATCTTCAATCAGTACAGCACCATGAGCATCACAAATAGCGCGAATTTCGTCCAGCTTTGCGGGTGTGCCGTATAAATTCGCGCATATAACACATTTACATTGAGGATATTTATTAAAAGCTTTCTCCAGCGCCCGAGGATCCATATTCCAAGTTTCACGTTCCGAGTCGATAAATACTTGAACTCCGCCCTCATAGGAAACTGGATTAACCGTCGCTGCAAAAGTTAGGTCGGAGCAAAATACTATATCTCCACGCTTCACACCAGCCAATTTTATCGCAAGGTGAAGAGCTGATGTTCCGGACACGAGTGCTGCAGCATGACCGATACCCAAATAAGCGGCCATTTCTTTTTCAAAATTATCTACATTGAAGCCAAGAGGAGCCACCCAGTTTTTATCGAAGGCTTCCTGAACAAATTTCATCTCTTCTCCGTGCATGGTAGGAGAAGACAACCAGATTTTTATTTTACCCACGATATGTAAACCAATCTTTTCTGTATATTTTCCTTATTAGGATTTTTTAAAACGCTTGTGAAAAACCATATTCACGATGTTTCTCGACAAGGTTTTAGTTCAACTGACTTTATAAAGATAATTACATTACAACCGTCATCCGTCGTCATAAACTTATCATTATCCGCACTCTGCCAACAATAAAAGCGAGATTTCATAAGAGAAGCAGCCGCTATTGAGTGTATATATTGAATAGATAAAAACGCGAATAGCATTGATACATAAGGCTTTTTCGACTTTTTGGTGTTTACTATATGTGGAATTATCTTGATAAAATCAAATCCAAAATAAAAGCAGAGCTAAACGCAATATTTGTATCTCGAATGAACAGAAGACACTGTATATTGTGTTTGCTCTGCTTTGATTTTTACTTTTTAGGAGCAATCAAGGTGAAGCAATCATATTTTTGAGGTAAAAAAGATCCTCCCACCTTAATTGGTGAGAGGATTTATGAATACGGCGGATTAAAATTAACAGTAGCGTCGGCGAGAATTGATAACCCATGGCGGCGGATGGAATTAACACCCGCGGCGGGATGATTTGACACCGAATACCGAGTCTGTAGTAAAATAAAGTTACGTCTTCAAAGGACGAATAACTTTAGGGAGGGTCATAAGAATGACCAACTACAGAGAGATTCTTAGGCTAGGGAGCCTGGGAATCAACCACAGCAGGATTGCCGAAAGTATGGGCGTTGCCCGGCAAACGGTAATCGCTACATTGCAGCGGGCCTCAGCTCAGGAAGTCGATTGGCAGTCAGCGGAATCGATGAGCGACCGAGAACTGGCTGTCGAACTGTTTCCGGCCGGAGAAGGTAAGCCCAGCTATAAAATGCCGGACTATGAATACATCCACCGGGAAATGGCAAAGCCCGGCACGACTCAGCAACTGCTTTGGATTGAGTATTGTGACAAATGCAGAGAATCCGGTGAAATTCCATATCAGCTGACTCAGTTTAAAACCCATTACCGGGAATACCTTGCTAAAACAAAAGCAACTATGCACATCAACCGAAAACCGGGTGAAACGATGGAGGTGGATTGGGCTGGACAGACGGCTCATATTATCGACAGCGACACTGGTGAAATTATTAATGCGTATGTGTTTGTGGCCGCTCTGCCTTACAGCGGGTATGCCTATGCTGAAGCCTTTCTCAGCCAAAACCAGGACGCATGGATTTGTGCCCATGTGAATTCTTACACTTATTTCGGCGGTGTTGCCCGGATATTAGTTCCGGACAATCTTAAAACCGGTGTTTTGAAGCATACACACAGTGAGATAGTACTTAACAAAAGCTATGCGGAACTGGCTGAGCATTACAGCACTGCCATACTACCTGCCCGAGTACGAGCGCCTAAAGACAAAGCAACGGTAGAAGGTACGGTGGGGAATGTATCAAGTTACATACTTGCAGCCATTCGAAATCAGAAATTCTTTGATCTGGGTGAAATGAACGAAGTTATCAAAGAACGTTTGCGTGCTTTTAACCATAAACCTTTTCAGAAAAAAGACGGTAGCAGGGCATCATGGTTTGCAGAAGAAAGAATCTCATTGCTTCCACTGCCCAGGAATCCCTTTGAACTGGCCGAATGGAGGACAGCCACTGTTTCTTTCAATTACCACA
>JAEAME010002408.1_pt1 | contig 11002 bp, 9 predicted proteins | sample 8958731 | NCBI WGS metagenome assembly JAEAME01 (sample SAMN16933194, study PRJNA681113) | bioreactor sludge metagenome | isolation source: anerobic bioreactor sludge (Control) | place: India:Bengaluru | collected 2018-10-24 | reverse complement strand
CTTGGTATCGCCGTAATCTTCTGGATATTGTTCCTTTGCGTGGAAGATTCTGCCGTAGAGCCGATCCTGGATCCTCAGGTTCTCAAAAATCGCATATTTTTCACCGTCGCCATGGCGACCCTGCTCTCGTTTTTCGGGCAAATCGGAATGACGATGTATTTTCCCATGTTCCTGCAAGGTGTTCAGGGCATGAGCGCGACAAAGAGCGGGGTGATCGTGACTCCTTTCACCTTCCTAATGGCCTTCATCGGCATCCCGGCCGGATTGCTGCTCTCCCGCACGAAACGGTATCGAAAGATTTATATTTTCAGCTTTGCCCTTCTGACTGCAGACATGTTTGCGGTTATGTTTTTTAATGCAGGAACCCCCGATTTTCTTGGGATCGTGGTTTCCTTTCTGGCAGGCCTCGGAATGGGCTCGATTCCGACAGTGAACACGATTGTGGTTCAGAATGCGGTTCCCAAAAGGCTTCTGGGCGTGGTGATGGGCGCCATATTTTTCTGCATTTCCATGGGTGGGGCACTCGCGCCCGCAATTCTCGGCTCCGCCATGAACGCCGTGTACGAGCGCAAGCTGTCAGAATCCCTGCCGCACGGATTGAGGCAGGCGGCAGACGAAGCGACGATGCAGTCTTTGGGAAATTCCCGTGTGCTCCTGTCGGTGCCGGCCATGACTGCTCTGGAAAAAAATTTCAATGGGATGGGATCCCAAGGGCCGGCGCTTTTTCAGCAGACGGTGAAGGCTATTCGCATTTCCATGGAGACCGGATTGAGGAGCGTCTTCCTGGTGTCGGCGATTTGCATGCTCATCGGTTTTCTGCTGATCTGCACCGTCCCCGAAGTCCCTCTGGATGCGGAACCGAAAGGCAATAGGAAGGGCTAGGCGACGAGCCGAATTTCGATTGCGATTTCCGATCCCGATAGCGATTCCGATTCCGGCAGAAACTATCTACGACGGATCATCGAGAGACACCTCCGGGAGCGTGCATATCAACAGGAACGCCAGGAGCATTGTAATCGCGCCGATAATAAAAGTGCTTCGCAACGCAGCTTCCAGGGCGTTGCGGATTGCGTCGACCGTCTTAGGGAACAGCGCCTGTCCCTGGGGGCCCATTTTTTCGAATCTGGATTTCAGATCGGCCATGGAGGCGTCGGACAGGAGCACCCGCTGGTTACGTATGGCCGCCATCGTAGAGGCGTCGGCCAATCCCTGCAGTCCGGCGGGCAGCGAAGCGGCAAGCGTCTTTTCATAAGCGACATTCTTGGCGGAATCAAGAATCGGCGGGGATATCGCGATGCTCATGGATATGCAGAAAAAGCTGGCGCCCATGGCGACGCCGAGCATCCGCTTGGGCAGGACATTCTGAATAACGGTCGTGTTCACTGTCGGCAAGGCGCCTAAGCCCAGACCTGCGACTGTGCACGCAACAACGCTCCAAAAAGCGGGGGTTTCTGCCTTAAGGAAGACAATTGCAAACATATCCAACGTAACGACACCGAGGCCCAGGATGTACATCCATTTGTATCGTTTGGATTTGGCAAGGATGAAACCTATAAACACGCCGAAAAATGACATGAGCACGCTGTAAGGCGTGAACATCAGTCCGCTGTTGGTAGTGCTGATTCCCTGGACCCCCTGCAAAAACATCGGGAAGTACATCATCATCGCCATTTGACCGAAGAATGACAGTATTGTGGCAGTAGCGATGGTAAGAAAAGTCCGATTGCGAAAAACGAGCGGGTCCACGATCGGTTCCTCGATCTTAAGCTCGGCTCTGAAGAACAAAATCCAGAAGAGAAGCGATACGCCAAGCAGGCCGACGACTTGTGTCGATGTCCAGGGGTAGGTGCTTCCAGCGAATGAAAGGCCGATGATCATAGCGGAGGAGGCGATGCCGACCAGCAAACACCCCTTGTAGTCGATTTTCCGGCTGGCGCCCTTCTGAATCCGGGATGGGACTCCGACCGGCACTGTGACAAGGCACAGGATCAGAAGCGGCAGGGAAATCCAGAAGAGATAACGCCAATCCAAATTGTCAACAAACCAGCCGCCCAATGTCGGCCCGATCAAAGCGAAAATTCCAATAGGGATATTCAGCAGACCGATCCATTTGGCGCGCTGTGATGGCGGATAGACGTCGCCGACCACGGCGAACACTAGGGGCATCATGGCCCCCGTTCCCACGGCACTGACAACGCTCGCGACTATCAGGAATACAAAACTGGGACTCAGCGCGCTCATGATTGTGCCTGCAAGGCAGAAGGCGAGTGATATCATCAGCATGATTCTGCGGCCGTATATATCCGAAAATTTGCCGAAAATCAGAGTAACAAACGCGCTAATCAGAGCCGGGATGGAGACCGCCCACGAATAGAGTGCCATCCCGTCCAGTGCGGCGGCCATCTTGGGCCTCGCAATCGTCAACGTTTGCACAAAGTAGCCCAGCGTTCCGTAAACCGCAAAGATGGCAACCATTGCCCAGGCTTTCTGCTTTGTGGAGTAGCCGTAATCTTCAGGTGTCAGTTGGTCTTGGGGCATTCCCGCCTCTCCATTGGATTCGGTTTAATTATTCCAAACCGTGTTCTCGCAGCTTGTCATAGAGCAGCCGACGGTTGATCTTGAGAATCTCCGCTGCGCGCGTGCGATTGCCGCCTGCAGAAGCAAGCGCGCGTTCAATCAGTCCGCGCTCCAGTTTTGCGATGGCGCCGTGCAGCCCGTCTTCCATATCGAAAGAATGAACGGCGTCTCCCAAGGTCGGGCTTGCGGATAGCATGACGTGTTCTTTGAGAATGGCGCCGGAGCGGCTGAGTATCAGCGCGCGTTCCAGGCAGTGCTCCAGTTCGCGGACATTTCCCGGCCAATCGCCGGCACAAAGAAGCTCTTTGACTTCTTCGGGGATCGACGGGGTCTGGAGCTTCATGCGCGCCGCGCTGCGGCGGAGCAGGAATTGCGCCAGTTCCATTATATCTTCGCGCCTCTGGCGCAATGGCGGCATATGTATCGTGACCACATTCAGGCGATAGTAGAGATCTTCGCGGAACCGTCCTTCACGCACCGCTGATTCGAGATCACAGTTTGTGGCGGCGATGATCCGCACGTCGAGAGGTATCGTTATATTCGAACCCAGGCGCTCGATGGCATGGTCTTGAAGGACACGAAGCAGCTTGACCTGCGTGGAGGGCGCGAGCTCTCCGATCTCGTCCAAAAACAGCGTTCCTCCGGCCGCGTATTCAAATTTGCCGATCCGGCGCTGTGTCGCGCCCGTGAAGGCTCCCCGTTCATGTCCGAACAACTCGGCCTCCAGGAGCGTTTCGGGGATGGAAACGCAATTGACCTTTACCATGCGTCTGGAAGCTCTCAGACTGTGCCTGTGGATTGCGCGGGCAACCACTTCTTTCCCCGTCCCTGATTCTCCGCGAACCAAAACCGTCGAATCTGTGGCCGATACTTGCCCGATCAATTTGTAGAGTTTTTGCATGGCCGGGCTTTTGCCCACGATCTCGAAATCCTGCTGAGCACCCTCTTCCCGATAGGCTTCGAGTTCGCTGGTTTTCCGGCGGTCCTCGATGGCTCGCTGCAACTGTATCCGCAATTCCTCAAAATCGAGAGGCTTGGTGAGGTAATCAAAGGCGCCCAACGCCATGGCTTTAATTGCGAGCGCACTGGTCCCGTAGGCGGTCATCATAAGCACCGCGGGAGGCGCGGGGCAATCCTTCAATTCGCGCAGGAGAGTCAGACCGTCCTTCAGAGGCATGCGGATATCGATGAGAGCCGCTTCCACGGTGGACTGGCTGAGAATTCTGGAAGCTTCCAGGCCGTCCGAAGCGCAGAGGACCTGGTATCCTTCATCCTCAAGGAGGGCGCGGAGCGATTCCCGCGCCTGAGCCTCGTCTTCGGCAATAAGGACGGATGCTTTAGGTCTCATCGAATGGGCTCCTTTCGATCGGAAGCAGCAAAATGAAGGTGGTGCCCGTATCTTCGGACTCGAATTCCAGTGCGCCTCCATGATTCACGACAATTTCCCTTGAGACGGCGAGCCCCAATCCGCTTCCGTTCGGCTTTGTCGTGTAGTAGGCATCAAAAATGTGTTGCCGGACGTCATCCGGTATGGGTGATCCTTCGTTCGATACGCGAATGCATATATTTGGGCCAAGTCCTTCGGCGGTAAGACGCACGGTGCCCGAGGCGGGGGATGCCTCGATGGCGTTGAGCAGGAGGTTGATGAGGACCTGGATGATCTGGGGGCCGTCGACATCGGCCGCCAATCCTGTTTCCATTTCGTGAACCGCGATCCGCATGCTTTTCTGCTGCATGGGCTCGTGTACCATCTTGATTGCCTGCTGAATCAAAGGCTCTATCTCCTGCATGTGCCGGTTCGTCATAACGGGGCGGCCGAAAGCAAGGAGCCTCCCAACTATCATATCAAGGCGGTCGATTTCCTGAAGACAATCCTCAACTTCATTCGAGGCCGCGATCCCTTTTTTCAGCCGGCGATCGAGAAGTTGTAGAGTGAGTTTGATGGAGTTCAGCGGATTTCGAACTTCATGCGCTACGCCGGCAACGACCTTTCCCATCGCGGCAAGGCGGTCCTGTTGGCGGAGTTTTTCTTCCAGAGCCGCGCGCCGCTCCGACATCCTGTTTATGGCCAGAGCGACCTGTCCCAGATCGCCGCGGATGCTTGGCAGCCGATATGAGAAGTCGTCTTCCAGATGCCGTAGGCCATGCCGGATGTCCGCGACCCCGGAATGAAGCATGTACCAAATAGAAACGATTCCGCCCACACCGAGTATGGTTGAAAACACAAGAGCAGCAAGCCACCAGCGCTGCGTCCCCATCAGCGGGTAGCGGAGAACGGGTATCCGGCGTATCGTCCAGACAATCATGCCTCCTGACTGCGCCGCCGCGCCCACAATAAGATCGCGGTCAAACCACTCCGACTGAGTAACGATATCGGTATTTCCAGCAGTCCGGCCGGCAAGAGACTGGATAAAGGCTCTTTCGACTTCCGTCAGCTCAGAATCGGGTCCGGTGGCGGCAGTCGGAAAAGCGTATCCCATGATCTTGCCGGTTTCCGGCAGAAACATACCTCCCTTTATGCTCTTGTACGCCTTCAGGACCGTGGCGGTGATCCCCATTAAGGAAATTTCCTGTGCGTCCCGAGGGAGGTTCTTTAGAGAATCGCCAGCGTACGTTGCTCGTTCCTGATACTGGGTCTTGAGTTCCTGACTTGCGGCGATGCATAGTTGCTGTGAGTCTGCCAGGATTTTGCTTTCGGTCGCGAAGATTACATCCCGGACGATGAAGGCGGCCAGGCCCGCAACGGCCAGCGATGCGGCAGCTATAATGAAGGCTTGAGCTCGGAAACTTACAGGGGCGGGCCAGAGCATTGAAACCTATTTCGTGTTTGAGGCGTCAGGCATTTGAACGGTTGCCTGCGCTATGCATTCCAAAGCGAACACGATGAAAGAGGATGCGTCGCCGTACAGCCGTGCTCTCTGGTATTCATGAGCATCGAAAGCGACTCGGGCCTGCTGATAAAAACTCTTCGACCATGTTACATATTGATCGGAATTCTTGTCGCCGCTCAACGATGCGAAAAACTCCGCCTGCCGCGCTCGGAAATAACAGCTCGGCAGCATAAAGCCGGCGCCCCAAAAATCCTGTGCCTGGGGAGCTCGTTCCACCTTGCGCAGCCATACCATCCTATCGCTCGCTTCCATCATGGCGTTGGCCGCCGCAATAAACCGGCCGTATCGGAAGAGATTATCGCGCGATGCCTTGGCACGATCCAGCAAATCCGATGCCCTGCCATTTAAAAACTCCAGCTCGGGCCCCGGTTGGCTGGTATTCTTGAGTTTTTCGAGCCGCTTTGTCGTTTCCTCCAGCCAATCCGGCCATTTTCTATCCCCCGGTTGCCAGGTTTCCGGCATTTTCGGCTGAGGGGCGGGCGGGAACTGAAAAGCAAATATCGCGGGCGAATTCCCGCCGCAGAGCAACAAACAAATCAGAATCCAACGCTGGAAAACCGACATAATGTTTTCAATACTGCCGGTGCTGCATTTTCAAGAATGCAACGGTTATCGGATCGCCCATATAATGAGTACGAAGCTGCTTTATCATTTTTATAACAATATGGCGAGGCACTGCAAGCAACAAAAGTCTCGGGCCGGCCGCGCTGGAGCCGCACGGTTCCGGGGAGACATCATTGTTCCACTATTCGGCTCTCATAACATAACGTCTTGAATTGGACTGAGCCGGAATCCTCGGATATCGGCGGGCGGCCGTTTCATGCGCGGCGCCTTTCCGGAGACAGTTGCTGAGTTTCTGGAAAATACTTGAAGATGCAGATTGCGGCGATCCCGTGGACGCCGACTGCAAAATCAGCCTCCGGAGAGCGGCTCGCGCCCGACACGCCTTAACTCTTGCGGCTCGCGCCGTGCACCCGAGAACTTCGGCGATTTCCTCGTAGGAGTTTTGGTCCATATGCCGAAGCGCGATTATTTCCCTGTGTTCTTTCGGAAGTTGCCCGATCAGGGCATGCAGCGCATCGTTTGCGTTCTGTTGGCGGTCCGCATAATATGGATTGGACAGAGCGCGGAATGCCGGCAGTTCCTTTTCAATGACCGATTCTTCGAGATTCAGATCCGCGAAAGTAACGATTTTTCTGCGGCGGAGGCGTCTCTTTTCGTCGCAGCATCTGTTGACGGCGATGCGCCGGAGCCATGGATAAAAGGGCCGGTTGATGTCGAACGATTTGAGGGAGAAATAAACCTTGCATACTATGAGTTGCATGACGTCCTCTGTGTCGGCCGCCGGACCCGCATGCCAGCATACCAGGCTTGACAGTTGTGCCTGATACTTCTGAATCAAAGCTTCAAAAGCATCGTCATCCCCGTTCTGGCTCCTGCTTATTAGAGAACGGTCCTGCAAGTTGGACGAATCCCAAATCGTCGTTTCCATATTTGCTGCCACGAAGGCAGCGTTTGATGCTTCTTCAATCTGCATGTCTGTCTCGCCCCGTCAATGTATGAATCCCATAAAACGCATATCCGAAGGTATACGTAGTGCAAGACCTGTGCCCAAAGCGCAACCCTGAAATATCAATGACTTACAGCCAGGAGGTGTGACCGGAGTGTGTGATTTCTTTACATTTTATGTGCGGATTCCACCCGGGGCTTTATGTCCGGATCTTTCGCCTTTGCCGGCGCCACAAACGATAGGGAATCAGAGACAAAGCTGAAACGTGCACCGTGATTGTCTCTTCAAATGGACAGGTAAAATCTGAGTCAAAAAGGCTTCTAATGGCAGGGAAAGATCCGAAAGGCCTGCGTAGCATCTCCATATCTCTCAAGAACTGTTTCCCTGAGCAGTCAAATATGGAGAATCGCGCATCAGAGATTGGTCGATGTGCAGATCGAGTTGGGGCGGAGCACCTCCATGGCGTCCGGAGGGCCGAAAGGACTTTTGGCAAGCCCAAAACAGATGAAATCGGGCAGTGGCCCGAGAAATACGGCATAGGCGCTTTCGGTGTCGGATACGGTATTTGCGGCCCCGAACCACATTATATCGCGGTGCTCATACGTCCCTGATCCTCTGGCCTCTGCGAACCGTACGCTCGAGATGTCTCCTCCTCCGGCGGGTCCCTGACCCCAGCGCGCAGTCTGAGTCGACTTCGGTACGGCGAACCGCCAATACTTGATTCGCTCTGTCAAGGAGCGCACTTCAATGGCCGTCATTGATGGATCGCCCCCGTAGCGTGAATGAATTCTCCAGGAAAACCTCGCTTCTTTCAGCATGCTCCTTTCCTTTCCTGGCAATATTCGGTGTCTTAGGACTTCCGTCAGCTGTTGCCTCCACTCGGGATCGCCCAGCGATATGCAGGGCCGGACTCTGAGCGCCGCAGGCACATTTTGAGAGGCAATGCCGTACATCAGACCGATCATGGGGAATCGCGGACCGAGACGCAGTGTAATTTTGTCGATCGCGACCGTCAACTCATCGGTAAAGGCTTTTCGGGTGAAACACTGATGGGTCAGGATAAAAAGCCAGGCGTCAAAGCCGATGCTGACAAGTCTCGGGATAATCCGCTCCCAGAGGCGCACGTCCGGCATTAGCTGAAACGAGTCGTAGGCTGCTTCAATATTGGCCTTCTTCAGTTGTGGCACAAGATATGAAAAATCCCGCTCCGCACTGTTGATATACGGATAATTCAGCCACAGGTGTGGATTGGAAGGTATCTGACTGTCGGCCACGTTCCGCATCTCCTTCAGTTGCTCATCAGTGTTTTGATCTGGGAACGATTTTAGAACCAGAAGAGCGAGAGTAATGTGATTCGAATCACCAATTCCCATGATTCAGGAATTCAGTTTCCTGGAAGCCCTGGATGTCGGTATGCTGATTTTGAACGCGACAGTGCTGAAAAACAGCAGTCCGAGTGCGCAATTTGCAGAATGCTCAAGATTGACGGCATCGCGAACGGAGCCAGTTCGACCGCCAACTCTTCATAAAACAGGAGTATCATCGATTTTATTGCCCGATTCCGCTTCAGGCCGCTTTTGGCATGTTAATTGCATTTTTGTCCGTCGTCGTAAAAATATTGCGGAATAGATGAGAAAATGGTTCTTCATGCATTAATGGAGGGCAAATTGTATATTGGAGGCATGGCGGCGAGAGCTCATGAAGGACCGGAAACGGAATATATGTCTAGCTATTGCTCTTTGAATCGAGATTCTTGGGCCGAAACCGTGTTCCCCGGAAATTTGGCAAGCAGATACGCCTGGTTGGAGCGTGAGAAAGGAAAGTGGCATTTTTTAACGAATCTTTTCGCGGATGTCGGAGAGGCTACTCGCAGTTGGCCTACCGCACAGTGCGCTCTTGACGAGCTGGCCTGCGAGGGATGGGCGGTAGTTGGATCCTATCCGGAAAACGCTGAAACATCCCATCCTTCAGATGAGGCTCCGGGCTACGGCCTGATTTGGACCGGCCGGTAATCAATCCTGTCTTCCGAATATGCGCTGCATCTTACTTCAGATCGTATCCGGAAGCGTTTAATGCAGCCGCGTGCCTTTTCTGGCGGGCATGGCGGCGGCGGGCCGACTGTTCGTCTTCCCTGTAAACGCCGCTTTTCGGCCTCCACCTGTCGATGGAAACCGATTTCGTGTGCCACATATCGGTGGTGAGCCACAAAGCCTGGGTCTCACCTCCGACGACGACCATATTGATTTTTTCCGGGGCAGTATAGGGTGCGATGACCGCATCTTTAGGCAGCTTCAGCCATGACGCGTATGGTTCCATGCCGTTGCGTGCATTAGGCTCAACCAGAGAGTACACGACATCGGATGCCCAGAATTGCCCGGCCGTCATTTGGAAATTTTCCGACAAATACCTGGAGAGTTGACCGGGATCGTCAAATCCCTGTTCCTTCAGGTGCTTTGCCACGAGCGGATCCATGACAAGCGTGATCGCCCCTTGAAGACAGGGGAACGCCTGCATGATGATCAGCGTTTCCTCCTGTGCAGGACGGCGGCAGCCCGCGGCACCCATGCTGTTGATCGCACTCCAGCCCTGAAAGAAGCTGACGACGCTTTCCTCCCTTTTGTATCCCTTTCTAACGTGGAACGGTTCCCATATGCTTCGTTCCTCGTTTTCGGCGATCATCATGTTGTTGTAGTTCATGTTGTTGCCGGTCGATCCCATAAAGGTTTCTCCCGGGCGTGAATCGGCGAGATTGACAGTCATCAGCGTCCAGGCACGGCCTATAGCGGAATTGGCATGATTAAAGGGGCTCAATGCTCCCAGTCCACAGTTCATTCCTATTTCCTGGCGAATTGGCCCGTTCACCACCGCCATCCTGCCGAATGAGGTTGTTGAACTGGGCATGGAGGCTTCCTCGCTGGCCGCCAGCGCCAGAATGACGGGGAGATGTTCTGGGCCGGCGCCTGCCATCACGGCGTTGACGGCAACCTTTTCCACCGTATACTCCAGCTTTTCCTGATGAATCGTGATCGTCATCCGGCCCACGACTTCATCCGGCTGCGCCGCGGTGCCCGTTAATATATGCGCCACGCGCTCCTCGGTGGGCAGGACGATCGGTGCGCCATCGGTCCACCCGTTCTCGATGAACAGCCGGCGCAGGTTTTCTTCGGTGTCCGGCTGCAGCAGGCGGGGTCTTGCTCTGCGCCGTGCGGCTTTTGGCTTCTTCTCCTCTTCGGTCAGCGGTCTTGTCAATCCATCGATGATCTGCTGCATCAGTGGCCGGCCCGAAACGGGATCGTTCCCCTCGACGTACTTGCGGAGAACTTCTCGCGGCCTACCTACAAGAGGATAGGGAGGAAAGCTGAAGCGAAGCTTCATGCCGTGATTCTGCGCGTCCTGAGCCGCGTATTCGGCAAAACGCGCGCTGGCCAGGGGCACGGTGGGGATCCCATATTTGGTTTCCAGTTCTCTGCAGTGCGCGGCGACACTCGCCGTGCATCCGTCTCAACCCCCGACTCCGAAGATGACGGCATCTGCTTTCCGGCTTATTTCTGTCCACATCTCCGGTTCGTCTACGAACATGATGCCTTTTTTGTGAAGGAGAACTGTTTGCACGCTTGGAATGCTGCGCGAGAACCAGGCGACTGTTTCCTCGAGAAACTCCCACCCCCCTCCAAATCCGACGTCGACAAGATAAATGGTTTTCCCCTGGATCGTGTCGAGACGAGGGGCTAGCGGCTGAGGTTGCACGACCGCTGTCGGCTGCCCTCTTGGATCGAGGACGGTCATCAGCAGGGCGGACGTTCCTTTTGTGTGCGTGGTTTTCATAGGGATCCTCCATGCATGGCCCGCCGGAAATCTTTCAGCGGAACCGAGCGAAGCATTAGATATATGGCATTGCCGGAGAAGGTGCAAGAAACAAAAAATCGTTTGAGGCCGCTGTTTACCGCAGTGGCGTAAAAGGTATTTTGCTAAGCCTCATCTTGCCTTTGGGCGCAGCAGGGCACGTTCTCCGCGGTACACCATG
>JAEAME010002407.1_pt1 | contig 11005 bp, 5 predicted proteins | sample 8958731 | NCBI WGS metagenome assembly JAEAME01 (sample SAMN16933194, study PRJNA681113) | bioreactor sludge metagenome | isolation source: anerobic bioreactor sludge (Control) | place: India:Bengaluru | collected 2018-10-24 | reverse complement strand
GTGATCGGCGCCACCCAGGGGGGAGACCTGAAACGCATGCGGGAACAGCTTCCCGGCCGCATCTTCCTCATCCCCGGCGTCGGCGCCCAGGGCGGGGATTTGGACTGCGTGCTCCAAAACGCCGTGGACAGCCCCGAAATGCCCAATATCCTCATCAACTCATCGCGCGGGATCATTTTCCGCGAAAAAACGCCCCAGTTCGCCCAGGCGGCAGGAGCGGCGGCGAAGGAGCTGAAAGGCCTGGCCATTGTCTGAATCTGAGCCGGAAGAAAAGCCCTTTTCAGCCATCTCTGCCGGAAGGTTACTGAAAGCGGGGCCGGTACTGCTACTGGAGGTTCTCCTGCTGATCGGCCCGATCCTCCTTTACGGCGATGCATACCGGCTACCCCCCTTTGAAAACATCAGCACCCAAAAGCTGCCCAACGGCAGTTATGAGATCCGCTACGACTCCCAGGGCTCCCAGCATCAATACGGGATAAATACGGGATCAATACGGATGAAATCCGTATTGATCCCGTATTTATCCCGTATTGATAAGGGGGGCGGGCCGGGAATTCATGGGGGTTTTTAGGCTCTCTTTCAAACCGAGTGGGTTAGCCCGGAGAGAGACAGATCATAGCGAGGGAGCGGAGCCCCTCGTACAGAGAAGAACAAAAATGAAGCCCCTTGCGGGCAACAGAGATCGATCGCTGGCGTTGAGCGACGCAGGAGCTTCGATGACAGCAAAGCCAGACCCGGGATCCAAAAACACAATTGACCGGGCCCGAACACACGTCAGTCTGGAGCGGAGCACCCTCGGCGCGAAGCGACGGAATCCTGCCCTTGCGGGAATAGCCAACTCCAGGCCAAATCAGGAGCCGATACAGACTGCGTATGTGCAGGCACCCTCCCAAGGCATAACCCGGACCGCCTTGATCCCGGAACCCCCATCCCGGAATGACACGCTGCCTTATCTTACCAAGGGACAAGTGATTTGCTCCCATCCACTCGGTTTGAAACAGAGCCTCTTTTGAAAATGGGGGGATCCCTGGAAGTTATCATCGGTATTTTTGTCAGCCCAAGACTGGCTTTGAAAGCGCCAGACCTTCGGCTATTGCAACTGATGCGGCCTAAGCGTCATTTTTGCCGCTCTTCACGGCTGACGGCTATCTCTTAAAGACCAGCCAAAGCAGGCGGATGAGGATGAAAAAGCCCAAATTCAGCGCCAGCACGTAGACCAGGATGCCGTGGAAGGTTGACAATCCGGTTTCCAGGCCGCCCATGAGTTTCAGGGAAAAATCGCCCAGCCAGGCGGTGAGCAGATTGAAGACCAGGATCACCTGGATGATCACCAGCAGGGCGGGTTTGATATGGCCGAGGTCGAGGTCGCTGAGGTTGATGTTGGTGCTGATCGCGAAGCTCAGATAGAGGAACAGCGCGGTTTTCCAGCTGAAGGCGCTAAAGATCCCGCGCAGGAGCAGCAAGGTGTTGGACAGGCAGCCGAGCAGAAAGGCGGGGAGGGCCTGAAACTGCTGAATGACCCCGGCTTCGGCATCCAGGCCGCCCAAATTCGCAAAGCTGGCCCGCAGCAGCCAGCGCGCCAACAACCAGATCACCAGGCTGCCGAAGATGATCGGGCCGATGCCGATGAAAAAATTGCCCACTTGGTGATAGAGGTTGTTTTGGTCCCAGCTGTGCTGCACCTGGCCATGGCTGCCGTTTTCAGCCCGGGGGTCGAAAAGCACGATGCGCGTGATCCGGTGCCCGAAGACCAGGGCGAAAAAGGCGTGCCCCAGTTCGTGCACGGGGATGCTGAGCCAACCGAAGAGCCACAGGTAGGCCTTGCCGCCCAGCAGCAGCCAGGCCTTTTTCAGCAGGTCCCTGTTGATCAACTGGATCAGCCAGCCCAGCAGCAGGGTGAGCGCGAAGAGGAAGATGAACTGCCTCAGGCTGAGCGCCAGCACCAGTTTCGCGTATTCCCAGAGCCGCGTTAACAACGTTCCAGCATCCATGCGGGCCAAATCTCCAATTCTATTGTTTGAATCTGCCCGCGGGCGGCGTGATAGCCATCGCGCCTGCTTCGGCAGTCTGCCTGACCGGATGCCGGGATACGGCTTGGCTGTCAAGAAATATCACAGCATTATCGATCCCACCTGAAATCATAAACTGGGAAAAAGTATCCCAAATCAAGCCCTGCCAGTCCAAAACCCCGTTTCCAACGCCATTTGGCCTCTGGGCAGAAATATAGCTTGACAGCATTGTGGGAATCAATAACATTAAACAAGAACTCATAAAAGGAGGAAACGATGAAAAAGCTGCTGCTGGCGCTGTTTATGGTGGGCGCGTTTATCTGGCTGGGCGCGGAAGCCGTTTTCAGCGAGGAATTGCTGCAACAGGCGGAAGCAGGAGACGCCGAGGCACAGGTTGCCTTGGGCGAGTGTTACATACGCGGTTCGGGAATCGGGGAAGACCACGAGGAAGCCGTAAAATGGTTCCACCGGGCGATCGATCAGGGTCATGCCGGGGGTCAATACTGGCTGGGGGTCTGCTACGATTTCGGCCATGGGGTCACCCAGAACAAAACGGCCGCGAATGTACTTTACCGCAGGGCCGCGGACAAGGGCCATGCCGAAGCGCAATACAATCTGGGGGTAAGCTATTTTGACGGCGACGGGGTTGACAGAGATTGGGACGAAGCCCTGATGTGGTGGCGCGCGGCGGCGAATCAGGACCATCCCGGGGCCCTTCGCAACCTGGGATATTGTTATTCCTGCGGCTTTGGCATCGAAGAGGACCACAAGGAAGCGGTGAGATTGTACCGGCGGGCTGCGGAATTGGGGGACATGATCGCCATGTTCAATCTGGGCGCTGCCCATGACAACGGAGAAGGAGTGGACGAAGATCAGCCTGAAGCCACGAAATGGTTCTTACTGGCGGCAAATGAGGGCTACGCTGAAGCCTTTAGCTATCTGGGAGTCCGCTATGAAGATGGCAAAGGAGTGGAGCAGGATCTGGAGGAGGCCTATTTTTGGCACTATCTGTCCGACCAGGCAGGGGCATATTACTCCTTCGAAGACATGGAACGGGTGGGCAGGGAACTCAGCTCCGAGCAGATAAAGAAGCTTGAAGCCCGCTCGGAGCAGTGGCTGGAAGAGCATCGCTAAGCCTCAGGCAAGTTCAGATGGCTATCTGGGCGGTTTTGATCCTCGGGACTCAGAGGAGACGCGGCTGATCCTGCCTTCGGGGGCGGATCTGGCTGATTTGGTCCCTATCCTTGGTGGGGCCTGAGGTTCAGAGGCGCGATAGCCCGGTCGAAGTAGCCGTGCACCTTGGCGATGGTGAGCCCGTAATTGGTGATGGGTACCCCGCGCCTCTGGGCTTCAACGATGCGGCGGCTCATCTCCATCTGGTTGAGCATGCAGGCGCCGCAATGCACGCAGAGCGCGTATTCCTCCAGGTTGGGCGGGAAATCGTGGCCGGCGTAGGTTTCGAAGATCAGGTCCTTTTTGGTGTATTCCTTCATCCAGCGGGGCAGTTTCACCCGGCCGATGTCGTCCTTCTGCACGTGGTGGGAACAGGCTTCCGCGATCAGGACCCTATCGCCGTCCTGGAGTTTGTCGATCTGCCAGATCCCCTCCGCCAGGATGCCCAGATCGCCCTTGTAGCGGGCAAAGAGGATGGAGAAAGTGGTTAGTTTCACGCTCGGAGGCAGGTCCCGCACCACCGGTTCGATGGCCTGGGAATCCGTGATAACGAGGTCCGGATCCTCTTTCAGCGCGGCCAAGGCCTGGGTCAGTTCGAATTCCCGCACCACCAGTGGAACCGTGCCGCTATCAAGCAGATCGCGCAGCACCTGCACCTGGGGGAGGATCAACCGGCCTTTGGGCGCCGCGGAATCGATGGGAGTAACCAGGATGACGCGGTCTCCGGCTTGCACGAGGTCACTCACGAGGGGCCGGTCCTCTTTCAGATGCGCCGGCGCCAGCTCGATCAGCTTTTGCTTGGCCGCCAGGATGTTCTCTTTCTGGCTGGCGGAGACCGAAACCCAAGCCAGAGCGTGCGTTTGACAGTATTCCAGATTGGCTGGCGAGACGGGACGGAGGTCGCGTTTATTGAAAGCCACCAATAGCGGGATCTTCATTTCGCGGATCCGCTTTAGGAAGCTTAACTCGCTGGTGGAGAAAGTGTTGCCGTCATTTACAAAGATCGCCAGGTCCGTGCGGAACAGCACCCGCAAAGTTGCCTGGACGCGCTTTTCCCCCAGCTCCCCGGTGTCGTCGAGGCCGGCGGTGTCGTAAAAGGTCACAGGCCCCAGGGGCAGCAATTCGTAGCGTTTGTCCACCGGATCCGTGGTGGTTCCCGGAGTGTCGGAAACAATGGCTATCTCCTGGTTGGTGAGGGCGTTGATGAGGCTGGATTTGCCGCTGTTGCGGTTTCCCAGCAGAGTGATGATCAGGCGTTCGCCGCGGGGTGTGCTGCTCATGAATCCTCTTTTGGAGTGAAATAATCTTTGTAACTAAAGAATAAGGCGGCTTCCGGGCTTTGGCAAGCGCCATTCCGCGCGGTCCATCCGGTTTGGGCGCATTGCGAAAACAGGCTTAACTCAGATATGCGTAATTCGTTCTTGACAGCCTGAAAAAGGTTGGAAAGCTTGTTTTTTTGCTTCAAAACAGCCACAGGAGCCCAGCATGGAAGATATCAAAGGAATCCGCACCATAAACCTGCGGGAAGCTGATCCGGACAAGTTGCGCGAACAGCTTCGCCATTATTTTCACCAAACCTGCAACATCGAGGAAAAGCTCTATGAAACCCTGGCCGACGACTCCGTGTTCTATCTGCGGGCCGATCCGCTGCGCCATCCGCTGGTCTTCTATCTGGGGCACACCGCGGCTTTTTACATCAACAAACTCATCATCGGCCGCGTGATCGGGGAAAGGGTTAATCCCGCCTTCGAATCGATGTTCGCCATCGGGGTGGACGAGATGAGCTGGGACGATCTCAACGAAGCGCATTACGACTGGCCTGCCATCCCGGAGGTGAGGACCTACCGCGGTCTGGTGCGGGCCAGGGTGGACAAATTGATCTCAGAACTGCCTTTGGACGAACGCGGCATCACCTGGGAGAGTCCCTGGTGGGGGGTGATCATGGGTATCGAGCACCAGCGCATCCATCTGGAAACCTCGTCCGTGCTGATCCGCCAACTGCCGTTGGACCAAGTGCGGCAGCTCGATTTCTGGGCTGTTTGCCCCGAAGCCGGCCAGGCCCCGGAAAACGCATTGCTGCCGGTGGAGGGCGGAACCGTGAAGCTGGGCAAAGACGACAGTGATCCCTGGTATGGCTGGGACAACGAGTACGGCTCTGCGGCCTTTGTGGTGAAGGATTTCATGGCCTCCAAACATCTGGTCTCCAATGCGGAATTCCTGGAGTTCATCGAGGCTGGCGGCTACCGGGAACAACGGTTCTGGACGGAGGAAGGCTGGTCCTGGCTGAGCTGGCAGCAAGCCTCTCTGCCCCGTTTTTGGAAAAAGGCTGACGATGGTTTCAAGCTGCGGCTCATGGCCTGCGAGATTCCCCTGCCCTTCAACTGGCCGGTGGAATGCAACTATCTGGAGGCCAAGGCGTTTTGCAACTGGAAAGCGCTTCAGACGGGCCGCCCCATCCGCCTGCCCAGCGAAGAAGAGTGGATGCTGCTCAGGGATGGCCGCGTGAAAACCGACCAGCCTCTCTGGGACAGGGCGCCGGGCAACATCAACCTGGAGTGGTGGGCTTCATCCTGTCCGGTGGACCGCTTCGCCTTTGGCGACTTTTTTGACGTGATCGGCAACGTCTGGCAGTGGACGGAAACTCCCATATACGCCTTTCCGGGCTTCAAGATACATCCCATCTACGATGACTTCAGCGTTCCCACTTTCGACGGACGGCACAACCTGATCAAAGGCGGTTCCTGGATCTCCACCGGCAACGAAGCCCTCCGCAAGTCACGTTACGCCTTCCGCCGCCATTTCTATCAGCATGCCGGTTTCCGCTACATCGCCAGCGACGCCCAGCTGACAGATCACGACGAAGCGGCTGAATCCGACCCTGCGATCATTCCCTGGTGCGACGCCAACTGGGGGGACAATCCCTTGGGCGGCAAGAATATAGACGCCCGGCTGGTGGAGCTTCTGCAAGCCTGGATCGCCCCCCTGGCAGGGGGCAAAGCCCTGCATTTGGGTTGCAAAACCGGCCGCGGCAGCTTTGAGTTGGCCAGGACCTTTGCTTCCGTCACAGGTGTGGATTTCACCACCCGGCTGATCCGTCTGGCCACCCAGATGAAGGAAAAGGGCTACATCCGCTATCTCCGCAATGACGAAGGCGAGATCCAAAGCTATGTGGAAAAGCAACTTGCGGATTTTGGACTGGAGACAACCGCCGCGCGGGTCGAGTTCTGGCAGGCGGACGCGTCCAACCTTCTGGCCAAGTTTTCCGGCTACGATTTCATCCTGGCCGTGAACGCGGTGGAAAGCGCCATCAACCCCGGCCGCTTCTTGCGGGACATTCACAAGCGATTGAATGCCAAGGGAATGCTGGCCTTGGCAGATGGCTGGTCCTGGGACCCTGAGATCACCCGGGCTGAAGACAGGATCGGTGGATTCCGCAAGGATGGTGATCCCTACCCGGCTTTCCAGGGAGTGACGGAGATATTGGAGCCAGAGTTTGTACTGCTGACCGCGCCTCAGGATATCTGGCAAACGCTCAGGATCGAAGAGCGCTGCCACACCCTTAAAAAACTACATCTAAGCATCTGGAAAAAGAGGAATTAATGCTCCGAAGGGGCTTGGTGTACCTGGCTTTGTTCCTGGCCACGGGACTGGGTGCCGAGCTGCTGCAGATCGGCCAGGGAACAATGATCAACCAATATCTGCCCATGGAGCCGGTGGCTTGCTTCAGCTATTCGCAGCAGCTTTACCTGGCCGGGGATATCGGGCTGGCAGGACATGTAAGCTCGGTCGCCTTTCAGTACAACTTTGCGAGCGACTACTTCCTCGGCAGCAGCGCCGACTGGAAGGTTTTCATGGGCCGCACATCGCTGGAGCAGCTTGATGACTGGGTTCCGCTGGATAGTCTGCAGCTGGTGTTCGAGGGGGTTCTGGATCCAAGTTGTTTCCAGGGCGGCATCCCCGGCCAGGGCTGGCTCACAGTGGAATTGGACACGCTTTTTTACTACAACGGCAGCGGGAATCTGCTGATCGCTGTGGATGAAAACAATCCCGGCTTCGGTTCAAACTCGGATGACTTCTACTGCACGGAAGCCCCTGAGTTGAGGGGCTTGGTGGCGGTCAACCAGATTACCAACCCCGATCCGGGCGATCCTCCGCCGCCGGGATCAGAGCATTTGTACCAAAGGGCAGCCTATCCCAATCTGCGCCTGGAGATCATTCCCTACAGCCTGGTTCCCTGGCATCCCCAACCTGAGGACGAAGCCACCTCGGCAGCTGTGGATACTGACCTGCAGTGGCACAGCAACGCTTCCGCTTTTGATCTCTGGTTTGGCTTGGATACGGGAACTCTGCAGCTTGTGGGACAGGATCTTACAGAGCCTGAATGGACCCCGCCCCAAGCTCTGGAAATGTTGCAAGGCTATCGCTGGCAGGTGATCGCTTGGGAAGAGGGAACGGCTTATCCGGGACCTGTATGGAGCTTCAGCACGGCAGGAGAGGGCATCGGCCCGCCCCAAAACCTGAGCGCAGTTTACATCACAGACCAGGTTCAACTCCAGTGGGAGGCTCCGGCAGAGGGAGAACCTGCTCTCTATCGCGTGATCCGCAACGGTGTGTTTCTGGCTGCCACTCAAGACACTGTCTATCAGGATTTTGAGGTGAGCCCCGGTCAGATCCACTACTATCATGTGCTCGCCCAAAATCAGGGGGGAGAGCTATCCGGACCCTCGAATACAGTGAGCATCCATATTCCCGACCTTATTCCCAATCTCATTCTGCAGCAAGGCTTTGAAGCCTCTGTACCGTTCAGCCAGAACATCGCCGGCTGGCTTAACCTCGATCTGGACGGCTCACCCACCTGGCAAAACTGGGGCCAACCCTCTCCGATTCCTGGTTTGGGCGATCCCCTGGCCTGGCTGGTCCATGTTCCCTCCCAGATTCAACCACCCCTGGCTGATGTGTCAACCCACGGCGGAATGGCAATGGCGACGGCTTTCAGCGTGCAGGATCCCCCCAACGATGATTGGCTGATCTCACCGCTGATGCAGCTTGGCGCCGCCCCCAGCCTGTGGTTTTGGGCCCGCTCCCACACCGGGGATTACGGCCTGGAGCGGCTGCGGGTGCTGATCTCCACCACGGATGCCGATCCCGCCAGCTTCACATTGATCAATGCGGGTAACTGGCTGTCCGTACCGGTTGAATGGACCGAATACAGTTTTGACCTCTCCGCCTGGCAGGGACAGAGCGCGCGCGTGGCTTTCAACTGCGTCTCCTGGGACGCCCTGGCCTTGTATCTGGACGACATCGTGATCACTGGCGAGGGTGGTTATGTATCTGCGCATGAGGAAATTGCGGCCCCGATGGAATTTCGGGTCCACCCCAACCCCAGCCGCGGTGAATTCTGGGTGCAAAACGGAGGGAAACACGTGTTTGACCTCAGCCTCTACGATTCGCGTGGCCGCAGGCTTTACACTGCCAGGTCTTTGGAGGTTTTCAACAGCGCGGAACACCGCCTGGACCTGGCTGCCGGCATCTATCTCATCCGCGTTGACTGTGGCGGTCAAAGCCAGTTCCGGCGCGTCGCCGTCATCAAATGAAAAACTATATCCAGCCGGATGTGGAGGATTTCCTGGAGGGATTGCTCCGGGACAGGAGTTTCAGCGCCAATATTGTTGCCCGCCAGTCTTTGGAACCTGTGGAAGCCCGATGGGAGGATTTTCCGCCCCAAACCCGGCCCGAACTGCTGGATCTGCTTCATGACCAAGGCATTGATCAACTCTACTCGCATCAGCGAGAGGCTGTGGACGCGGCCCTCAGAGGCGAGAATCTGGTCCTCAGCACCGGGGTGGCCAGCGGAAAAAGCCTCTGCTACCAGCTTCCCATGCTCCAGGACCTGCTGCTAAACCCCAACAGCCGCTCGCTGCTGCTGTTTCCCACCAAAGCCCTGGGCCAGGACCAAGCCCAGAAAATGCAGTTCCTCACCAGTCAGCTGGCAGGCAAAGCGGCCGGATCGGTTTGCGCTGTCTATGATGGCGACACCCCCTCAGCAGGGCGAAACCGCGTTCGCAACAAGGCCCGGATGATCTTTTCCAATCCGGACATGCTGCATCTGGGCATCATGCCCAATCACACCCTCTGGAGCGCGTTTTTCGCCAATCTGCGCTGGGTGGTCATAGACGAGGTCCACGTTTACCGGGGTGTTTTCGGCTCCCATTTTGCCAATGTCCTGCGCCGCCTTAACAGGGTCTGCGAGCTCTACGGCGCCCAGCCCCAGTTCATCTGCACCTCCGCCACGGTGGCCAACGCCCGCGAACTGGCTGAAGAGCTTTTGGAACGTCCTGTACGACTGATAGATAAGGATACTTCACCGCACGGGCGACGCGAGTTTTTGATCGTCAATCCGCCCGTGGTGGATGCCGCTTTGGGCATCAGGCGCAGCGCCATGCTGGAATCCACTTTTCTGGCCAAACGCTGGTTGCACGGGTCCGGCCAGGCCATCATTTTCTGCGGTCCCCGGCGCAGCGTGGAGATCCTCTTCCTTTACCTGAACGGCGAAAGCGCCTACAAAGACAAGGTGCGCAGTTACCGCAGCGGCTACCTGGCCGCCCACCGCCGCGAGATCGAAAAAGAGCTGCGCGAAGGCAGCATCGGATTGGTGGTTTCCACCAACGCGCTGGAACTGGGGATCGACATCGGCGGGCTCGACGCCATTTTCATGAACACCTATCCCGGCACCATCTCCGCCACCCGTCAGCAGGCCGGAAGGGCAGGCCGCAAGGGCAACACGGCCCTCGCCATTTTGGTGGCCAGCGCCAATCCACTGGATCAGTACATCTGCCAAAACCCCGGCTATCTCTTTGACAACAATCCCGAACATGCCCTCATTTCCCCGGACCACCGCGAGATTCTGCAAAGCCAGCTGCTCTGCGCCGTTCACGACCTCGCCCTGCTGGAGGGGGAAGGCTTTGGCAGCCTGGGTCCGGAGCATATTTTCCCCCATCTGGAAGTGCTGGTGCAAGAGGGCAAGGTGCGCAAGGCCGGGCCCCGCTACATCGGTGTTCCGGAGGCCTATCCCGCGGCGGAGGTCTCGCTGCGCAACATTTCCGACCAGGTGCAGATCCTGGCCGGCGAGGAACTCATCGGCTGGGTGGACGGCGCCAGCGCTCTCTGGATGGTCCATCCGGGCGCCATCTACCTGGACAAGGGCGATACCTGGATCGTCTCCAAACTCGATTTGGAACAGCGCAAAGCGGAGATAGAGGCGATTGATGTCAACTATTTCACCCAAACCACGCGCGACACCGAGATCGAGGTGGATAACCTGTTGAACCGCCAGACGGTCCGCGGGGCGGACAAATATCTGGGCCAGGTGACTGTTACCACCACCATAACAGGCTTCAAAAAACTGAAATTTCACACCCAGGAGATAATCGGCCGCGAACCGCTGGACCTCCCTCCCACAAGGCTGCAAACCGTGGCCTGGTGGATCGGCCTGGCCGATAAAACCGTGGCCCGGGTGAAGGCCCAGGGGCTTTGGAACGTGGAAAAGAATGACTACGGCAAGGATTGGGGCGCCATCTCCGCCGCCGCGCGCCGCCGCGACAGCTTCCTCTGCCAGCACTGCGGCCTGGCCGAAACCGAATCCGCCCACCACGTCCACCACCTCGTTCCTTTCAGGAAATTCTCAACTCCAGAGGAGGCCAATGCCCTGGCCAATCTGGTGACCCTCTGTCCCCGCTGCCACCGTCTGGCGGAGCAGAATGTGCAGATGCAGAGCGGGATCGCCGCCCTCGGTTACCTGCTGGTGAACCTGGCTCCCTTCTTCG
>JAEAME010002405.1_pt1 | contig 11006 bp, 8 predicted proteins | sample 8958731 | NCBI WGS metagenome assembly JAEAME01 (sample SAMN16933194, study PRJNA681113) | bioreactor sludge metagenome | isolation source: anerobic bioreactor sludge (Control) | place: India:Bengaluru | collected 2018-10-24 | reverse complement strand
ACCTTTTGCCTTCGTTCGAGCGGAAGAGTGGCGCCAGTCGGATTCTGAAAATTGGGCTGGATATAAACGAGCTTTGCCTTCTGATTATTTTTATCGAGGGTTTTCAGCCTCTCTTCCAGCCGATCGATTTGCATTCCATTTTCATCGAGGGGAATGCCCTCGACTTTAGCCCCATAAATCGTAAATGCTCCGACAAAATAAGTGGGCAATCCGACCAGTACCACGTCGCCAGGATCGATCAATGTTTTGCCAGCCAGATCCATTCCCTGGGTCGAGCCCGTGGTCAGGATGATATTATCAGCGGTTAACTTGACCTGTTCGTGTTGTTTCGCCCAGTGAGCCATATATTCTCGAAAAGCCGGCAGTCCTTCGGTAGTACCATATTGCAGCGCAAATTGATAATTATGTTTCAAAATGTCGGTAATAATTTCCTGAGCTTCCTTGACCGGAAAAGTTGCTGGGTCTGGCCAGCCACCAGCCAACGAGATAACTTCTGGCTTTGCGATGAGCTTGCAGATTTCTCGAATGGCAGATGCCTTCATCTTTTTTATGTTTTCGGAGTAGTGATCAGCGAATTTTTCTTTCATAGGCGTCCTAATTTTTATAATGAGCTTTTACCAAAATTCACCCGAATGCCACGCTTCATGAATTCCCTGGCGTCTTTGGTGCAACGGAGACATTTGAAATACATCACGTCTCCAATGATCTCTGATTTTCGATCCAATTCTTCCTTTGAAATGAAGTAGGCTTCCATGGTATCCATCTCACGGGCAGTCCCTTCACTTTCATATTTAAAGGTCATATTGGTGCCACTTTCTAAAACTGTCACTGCATTTTCAAACCAGTTATAATCAGCCGCACCAAGATCAGGATTAATAAAAATATGGGCAGCCAGACTCACTCCTTTAATCCCGCTTTCTTTCAGTTCATTGCTGCATCTGATAAAATTTTCTGGCGTTACCGCATTGCCAATATTGACCTCGTAAATCGGGCTGGTTCCATCATCCCGAAGGTATTCTTTCATGATATTGAGCAGCATACGGAACTGCATCAGGTTCTGGGTTGAAAGCAGCATGGATATTTTGATATGAAAATCTTTAAGGTCGCGTCCGTAATAACAAATCGCAATGATCGTGCTCCAACTCGGATTGAGATAAAAATTCCCGCCAGTCGTTTTGGCACAGCGAGTGATTCCATCCAAATAGATCAGATGATTATCATTGGCGACCTCGATCCCGCCGAAATTGCCAAAGAAGGTACCCTGATTCATCAGTTTCAGTCTCGAGTTTTCGTGATCAATTGGAGTCCGTGGGAATTTTTTGCTGGTCAGTTTTTCTAATTCCTGAAATCGTTTTTCTGGCTGCGGAATTCCAATCAGGTTGGCATTACAGAACTTGGAGACCTGCATTATATTTTCAGTCATGGTTAGTGTGGCTAACAGATCGCCATTGTAAACATAATCATCAGTCAAACCCATGACAGAAATCAATTCCGCAGGGACAAGAACTGGCACTGCTGTCGAAGCGCTTTCTGCCATTCGCTTTATGCAGCGCAATGTCGCCTTTGCTCCTTGAAAACCAGAAACCTGGGAAGTTGCCACACCAAATTTAGTATTGTAAGAAATGTTCGCTGATCTTTCAAAATCCGACAATTTTCCAAACGTCTTCACCAATTGCTCTGCCTGTTCAATCATTTTCCCGAAGCCTTTTTCAGCAAGAACCTTTTTTCTGGCATCGAATTTTCTCATATTATTCATTGTTTTCATGATTTCAGATGCACCGCCGTGGTGCTGCTTTAATGCATCCATCGCTTTTTGGTCGTCTTTGGATAGCAATTTGAAGTGCATATTTCTGATCTCCTTATTTGAAGGTGAACTGGATACTAATTCTGCGCCGCTGTTCTTTTTTAAAATAACTTTGAATTATTTTATTTGAAAATAAAAATGACGATTTAAAATTTACGGTGTCCAGGAATGAAACAATATTGATAACCTTTTCTCGGTGAAAGGAAATTGATGGGATAATTTGATTGGCTTTTGAAAACGAATTTAATTGACGAGATGCGATCTCATTTTTCATATAGGGATTCAATTTTTATTCATACACTGAGTTGCCCTTTTAAGAAAATATAATATTTTATCAAAAAGTCAAGTCATTTCTTAGAAATTAATATAATAATTCAAACCGGAAAGAACTGTATCTCGAAAAAACAATATTGATCGTTTTGCTAATAAGACGGATTGCTTATTTCAAATTAATAATTTTAGAGAACACTTAAGCAATCACCTATATCGATAATGACATGCTTCATTTCTTTTTAAATATTTTCCGCATCCAGAACGAATTGCCACGCGTGGTACTTGCCAGATAACCTGCATAAGATGATCGAACATCCTCGATAGAGATAAAAGCTTTTGGCTCGATGGTAAGAACCAGTTTCATAAAATCATCAACCTTTTTTCGAGAGATCACTGAAAACAAAACGTGGACCGTGCCACTGGCGCCCCGTCCTTTTAACACCGTTACTCCATAGCCTTCATTTCTAAGCTCATTGGGCAGCAACTGCAAGGGGCTGGCAGAGATGATTCGCACCATCTGGAGTCCCAATGCTAATTTGGACTCGATCAACATTCCCACATAATTGCCTGTGGCAAATCCAAATCCATAAGCGATATAGCAGATCACATTGTTCAAATTTTGCATGACCTTGCCAATCGCCGCCAGCCAGACGATGACTTCAAAAAATCCCAATAATGGAGCCATGAACTTATTCCCTCTCGACAATAAAATGACACGAATCGTTCCGATCGAAACATCAACGATTCGAGCAAGAAATATTAGCCCCGGAACTATCACATAATCAACTAAAGTATCAGACATATTCCACCTCTAACCTTCTAGCACGTTTCCCGTTGTCAAAATAATTTTTATGACAATAGACCGAATTTTTTAAGATGCCTAAACCCATCCAGCCGAACGCAGGGAATTGGCCGTTCGATTGGTCTTTTTCTATTTTACTTAATCTCCACAAAATACCTGCATCAAATCGCTTATTAAAATTTGGGATTGTATCAGTCAAAAATATTTCAAATATAAAAACTTTGAGATAAAAATACAACTGAAATTTAGCCTGAAAAATAAAATGTCATTCTGCCCCGCAATCTCTTATTGACTTTAAAAAAAATAATTCCTATAATTACTTCAAAAAAATTAGTGTTACTGAGGAGAAAATAAAATGAACAAAATAATTGATTTGCGAAGCGATACGGTTACCAAACCTTCCCCTGAAATGCGACGCGCCATGGCGGAAGCTGAAGTCGGCGATGATGTCTTTGGTGATGATCCGACAGTAAATAAATTGCAGGAGAAAGTTGCTGCTATGCTGGGCAAGGAAGCGGCGCTGTTCATGACATCAGGTACAATGGCAAATACGACAGCGATTCTGGCGCACACACAGCCTGGCGATGAGGTGATTGTTGAGCGGGAATCCCATACTTTTAATTATGAAGTGGCGGGAGCTACTGTCATGGGCGGCGTCCAATTGAACACTGTTTTGGGTGATCGTGGAATTTTAGATTCAGAACAAATTGCCAGAGAGATTCGTGAGCCAAATGTGCATGTTCCTCAAACGAAATTAATTTGCCTGGAAAACACGCACAATCGCGGTGGCGGCGCGATTTATCCACTGGAAAAAATTCAGGCGATTCATCAATTAGCAAAACAGAATAATTTAAAAATGCATCTCGATGGCGCTCGGCTGTTCAATGCTTGTGTTGCTACAGGGCTCAATCCCAAAGATTACGCTCAATATTTCGATTCGCTCATGTTCTGTTTTTCCAAGGGACTGGGTGCACCCGTTGGCTCGATTTTAACTGGATCGGAACTGTTTATCCAGCGCGCCCATCGGATCAGAAAAATGCTGGGCGGCGGAATGAGGCAGGTCGGGATTCTGGCCGCAGCAGCTTTATATGCCCTTGAAAACAATGTCCCAAGACTGGCTGATGATCATCAAAATGCTAAAATGCTAGCAACTGAACTGGCAAACATCAAAGGATTTCAAATTAATCCTGACCATGTGGAAACCAATATTCTAGTGTTTGATGTTTCAAAGTCAAAACTTTCGGTGGCAGAAGTGCTGGGCAAATTAAAGGCAAAGGGAATTTTAATGGTGTCATTTGGTCATACGCTTGTCAGGGCGGTGACCCATCTCGATGTCTCCCGTGAGGATATTGAGACGACGATTCGGATCATTCATGAATTATTCGATTGATTGCTCGTCTTAGTCTCTGCGCAACAGCCAGATAATACCAGATAACAAATAGGTGATGATCAAACCGATGGCGCTAATAAAAATCGCCAGGTACAAAATCGGAAGAAAAACGAAGATGTATTTTGAAGCGGTAATAATGATCATTTGCGGTTCTTTGACCAGCGGATAGATAAAAAGGTTGAGCAAACCAATTGTCATCAATAAAATAGAAATGGGATGCCAGAAATTTTTAAAATCAGAGGCTGACGGAGAAAGATGGTTAGCAATTCCCAGCAACAGAAAGAGAAAAAGATATAATTTCCAATCCCTCAGCATGTCGGGAGTAAAAATGGTTTCAAATAAGTAGTTAAAAAAATGATAGGCAGTTTTTCCAAACAACAAATAGCTTTTCCATTCCAGCGCATTGTTGATGGTCAGATAATAGACTCGCGGAACATAATCTGAAAATAAAGCGAACTGTGGGAAAACAAAGGAGCTAATCAAATAGATCACGGCTGCGCCGCCGAAAAATGGGGCAATCGCAATAAAGCTATTTCCGATGACGGCTTGATAGAAATTATCGACTTTGTAGCTATGATACATATACCCCATGGAGCCAGTCTCAGCATCAGGCTGAAATAATTTCAAATCCTTGACTTTATGAAACGAGAGCACAGCAAATAAAAAATGGCTGAATTCGTGAATGGGTGTTCCAATCCACGCCGTAACCATCAGCGCTTTCCACCCGCCGATGTAGTAGAGCCGTCGATTCTGCTCTTTGGAAAGGATATTCAGGATGATGCAGCTAAAAATGATGGGGAAAAACAGTCCGAAAAAAAACTTAAAAGTAATGACAAGAACCTGCCCGAGATAATTCAAAATAGCAGTCAAGGTTATGAAATCCTATTTTTTAAATGAAACGTGAAATCGCAAACGTGAGAAGGAAAAATTCCAAATCCCTACAATCAAATCCTGAATAAATTTCAATATTCAAATTTCCAAATTTCAAAACTCCCGCTGCTAGAATAATCGTGGGCTGTGTGTTTGTCTTTTTGGTAATTGAATGTTGGGGTTTGTAGTTTATTTGTTATTTGGACATTGTCGCCTGGAATTTAAATAATTTTATTTGTTGTTCAATAATCGTTTAAATTCTTCTTCACTCAAAATCGTGACCCCCAACTCCCTTGCCTTTGTTGCTTTTGAGCCTGGATCTGTTCCAACCACGACATAATTGGTTTTTTTGCTGACCGATGATGCGGCTCGTCCGCCGAGCGATTCCACCAAGCGTTCGGCTTCATCTCGGCTCAGGCTTTCTAATGTGCCTGTGAAAACAAATGTTTTATCAGCCAGCTTATCGCTTACGGCTTGTTCCTTTTGCTGAATACTGATGCCCGCTTTTAACAATCGATCGATGGTATTCAAATTTTTTGGCTCATTGAAAAATTGAATAATGCTTTGGGCGCTCTGTGGCCCAATTTCATAAATAGTGAGCAATTCATCGTAAGTTGTTTTTTTTAGATTGGACAGCGTTTTAAAATGATCAGCCAATAAACTGGCGGTATGTTCACCCACGAAACGAATGCCGAGACTGTAAATAAACCGATCTAATGAGATGTTTTTGCTTTTTTCCAACGCATCGATAATATTCTGGGCTGACTTGTCCGCCATTCGCTCTAGATTCGTCCATTGTCCTTTGGTTAAAAAATAAAGATCGGCAGTGTCTTTGACTAAACCTTTTTCTACCAGTTGATCGATCAATTTGTCGCCCAATCCTTCAATATCCATAGCGCCTCGGCTGGCAAAATGGCCGATTTGCTGCTTTAATTGCGCGGGACAGGAAAGATTCTGGCATCGGTGGGCTGCTTCGCCAGGCAAGCGAACGACGTGACTGCTGCAAACGGGGCAGCTATTGGGAAGTTGATATTTTTTCTCAGTGCCTGTGCGACGAGTTTCGATGACTTTAACCACCTCAGGGATCACATCGCCAGCTCGCTGGATAACGACCCAATCCCCAATTCGGACATCTTTTTTATCGATCTCATCCTGATTATGAAGCGTCGCCCGACTGACTTCAACGCCGCCGATCTGCACCGGCTTCATTATCGCTACTGGGGTTAATGTTCCAGTCCGTCCAACTTGCGCTTTGATATCTAGAATTTGAGTGATCTCCTGTCGAGCGGGAAATTTGTAGGCGATAGCCCAGCGTGGACTGCGTGACTTAATTCCAATGGCTTCCCGTTGAGCGATGCTATTAACTTTTATCACGAGCCCATCAATTTCGTATGGCAACTGTTCTCTCTTTTCTTCCAGTTCCCTATAAAATTGAAATATCTCCTCCAGGTTTTGACAGAGACGTCGCTCTGGCGTGCTACGCAATCCCCAGGCTGAAATAGAATCTAAAAATTGCCAGTGCGAATCAAAAGCCTGCCCAACTACCTGCCCGATACTATGGAAGAATACATCTAATGAACGAGATGCAGTGATTTTTGGATCGAGCTGACGAAGCGAGCCAGCGGCGGCATTGCGGGGATTCGCGAACAATGGCTCGCCCGATTGTTCCCGCTGTTTATTCAAAGCTTCAAACGCCTGGATTGGAAAAACGACTTCGCCTCGGACTTCCAGTCGTTCTGGGATGGGAAGTTTCCGATCGATCAATCGCAGCGGGACTGTTTTGATGGTCTTTAAATTTTGGGTGATATTTTCACCAGTCATTCCATCGCCCCTGGTAGAGCCGACAGTAAAGCGACCCGCTTCATAAACCAACTCGACTGCCAGACCATCAAATTTGGGTTCAAGAACATACTCAATCTTTTCTCGCTGGGGGAGCAGCTTTCGGATGCGACTATCGAACTCTCGTATTTCAGCTTCATCGAAGCCATTATCCAGACTGAGCATGGGCAAAGTATGAGCAACGGTTTCAAAGGCTGCCAATGGCGTAGCGCCGACGCGCTGGGTCGGTGAATCGGGTGTGATCAACTCAGGATATTTTTGTTCGAGTGATTGAAGCTCCCGCATCAAACGGTCGTATTCGGCATCAGAAATTTCGGGATCATCTAAAATATAATAGCGATAGTTATGAAAATGGATTTCGTCCCTGAGTTTTTTGATTTTCTGTTCTATATCATTATTGGGCATAAAATAGCTCCAGACTTTTGGAAAACCTTTTAGTCTCTTACAATTCAAAATAGCTGATGCGATTGATTTAAATTGGATTACCCTTTAATCACTCCCAGCGGTTTCAATTTAGCCACCTTTTTTGAAATCCCTGATTCGACAACTGTTTCAACAACTTCAGATACATTTTTATAAGCATCGGGCATTTCTTCAATCATGGTCTCACGGCTGGCAGCGCGGGCAATGATCCCCTGATCTTCCAGCTCTTGATGAATGGCTCGACCTTGGGCAGCTTTTTTTGCCTGATGGCGACTCATCGCTCTGCCGGCGCCATGACAGGTGGAACCAAAGGTCTGTTCCATCGCCGCTTCTGTTCCAATCAGCACATAAGAACAACGTCCCATGTCGCCAGGGATCAAGACGGGTTGGCCAATATCTCGATAGATTTCAGGAAGCTCGACTCGACCAGGGCCAAACGCTCGTGTGGCTCCTTTGCGATGAACGCAGAACTTTTTCTGTTTTCCATCAACAGTGTGAGTTTCAATCTTCGCAATATTATGGGCAACTTCATAAACCGTATCAAATAGAACCTGTTTCGGGCTGAGTTTCAGAGCTTGCATAAACGCTTCTTTCACCCAATGGGAAATCACCTGCCGATTGGCAAAAGCATAATTTACTGCACAAACCATGGCAGCAAAATATTTTTGTCCTTCAGGCGAATTGACTGGGGCACAACAAAGCTGACGATCGGGCAGCTCGATGCCATATTTTTGTGATGCCTGGATCATGGTTCGAATATAGTCATCACAAATCTGGTAGCCAAAGCCACGGGAACCCGTGTGGATCGAAACCGTAATTTGCCCCGTGAACAAACCCAATCGTTGAGCCAGGTTATCATCGTAAGTTTCCTCAACGTATTGGATCTCTACAAAGTGATTACCGGAGCCAAGCGTCCCCAATTGCGGCAAACCGCGTTTGATCGCTTTATCGGAAACCATGTCGGGATCGGCGCCCTCCATCTGCCCCTGTTCTTCGATTTTTTCCAGGTCGCTTTCATCGCCGTAACCCTGCTCGACAATCCATCGAGCGCCTTTCACCATGACCTGTTTTAAATTTTTCTCATTGACTTTGAGATCGCCTTTGGAACCAACGCCAGTCGGAATATAGCTAAATAGACCATTAACCAGATCATGGATCTTATTTTGAATGTCATCCCTGGTCAGGGCAGTTTTTAACAACCTCACGCCGCAATTTATATCATAACCTACGCCGCCGGGGGAAATAACGCCGTTGTTCAGGTCAAATGCCGCCACGCCGCCAATTGGAAATCCGTAGCCCCAATGGATATCCGGCATAGCCATTGAAAAATCGACAATGCCTGGTAATTGCGATACGTTCTGCACTTGCGCGGGCGAATTATCTTCCCGAATTTTATCAAGCATTTGTTTCGAGGCGTAAATTCTGCCGGGAACATTCATTTTATTTTCTCTGGGAATTTCCCAAAGAAAATCATGAACCTTTTTAAACTTGACATCACTCATGCTTTCACCTCCCACCCTTTTTTAAATTCTAAATATCAAAAACGATCTTGGTCTCCCAATGTTTGCCAACCTTTTCGATTCGCAAATCATGAAATGTTACCGCTTTTATTTCGGTATGAAAAGGATGTTTATGGGTATTGAATTTTTCACCGAGCACAGTAGCTGTTAATTCATTATCTCTAAAATGTTCAATTTCAAATTTATTGAAAATCTTTGATTCAGTTACGAATAAATAGTTTAGTTCAGACAGCCAATTGACAAGTAATTCCTCTTTGTCACTTCCGGAGACTTCAACTGTTTCAGCAAACTGAGATTCAATTTTATCAACTTCCGTAATTGTATCAAACAGCGCATAAGCAGCGTTGCTGAATAGCTCTTCTATCGAGTTTCCATAAGCTTTTATCCGAACATCTCCAGTATGATCTAATTGAACATATTTTTTGGATGATGGTGAATCGTTCATGGCCTCCTCTCAAAAAATGATATTAAATGAATAAAATAAATTAGAATTAAACATGAAAAAAGCTGTGAGTTTTGCTCAATGTGTCATCGCATCATTCATGCTTTAATAAGAATTTTAAGAACACATTTTAAGAATCTAAGTTGTTTTTTCTCACTCCCTAAAGATAATTAATTTCAGATAAAATTGCAATAATTACTTGATTTTTATTTTAAAATTCTTTATCTTTTCTCCGCAACAATGATTTCGATGTGTGCCAGTTATTTAAGCTTAGCGTTCAGAATAAGCAACGAATAAGGAGTAGAAGCTCAACGATAAAATCCGTTATTTCAAGGTGCAATTTTTTGCAATGTCATAATTTTGAGAGTATATGTATGATGAAAATTGAATTGTAATATGATAAAGGCTTGAATGACATTGTGGAGGATTTGATATGTACGCTGTGATTATGGCTGGTGGTGTTGGGACAAGATTCTGGCCCCGGAGCAGAAATAAAAAACCCAAGCAATTATTAAAAATCCTGGATGATAAAACCATGATCCAGGCGACGGTGAGTCGATTGAACGGCTTGGTTGCCAAAGAACGTGTTTGTGTCGTTACAACGGAACCACAGATTGAGGAGATAAAAGAACAGCTTCCATTTTTGACATCAAAAAATTTAATCATCGAACCCAAGGGGAAAAATACCGCCCCATGTATTGGATTAAGTGCTGTTATTTTAAAACATAGAGACCCGAAGGCAGTTATGGCAGTATTGCCGGCGGATCATCGAATTAAGGATGAACAACTGTTTCGCAAAGTTCTCGCTGCAGCAGAAGTGGCTGCCTCGAAACAAAACTGCCTGGTAACGATTGGGATTCATCCTACTTACCCTTCTACCGGGTATGGATATATTCAGGTCAATGGGAAGGTCGATGAAATTGATGCGATTGATTTATTTAAAGTCAAGACTTTTGCTGAAAAGCCAGATTATAGTACTGCTAACAGATTTTTAGAAAGTGGGGATTTCTTATGGAATAGCGGCATGTTCATCTGGAGAGCGACCGCCATATTAAAGGAAATCGAAGAATCGCTTCCTGAGCTATACGATGGCTTAATGGAAATTGAAAAATATCTGGGAACAAAACATCAGGATGAAGTCATTAAAAAAGTATATTGCACCATTAAAAGTATCTCGATAGATTATGGAGTTATGGAACAATCTCAAAATGTATTTGTATTAAAAGGTGAGTTTGATTGGAACGACGTCGGTAGTTGGGAAGAAATTTATAAAATATCAAAACGCGATGAAGATCATAATGTAGTTATTGGCGAACATTTCACCAAAGACACCAAAGGTTGTTTGATCGATTCACCAAACAGACTCATCGCGACATTGGGATTAGAAAATTTAATCATCATCGATACTGATGATGCTCTTCTGGTTTGTCGGAGAGACATGGCTCAAGACGTCAAAGATCTGGTTGATGCCATGAAACGTAAAAATTTGGAAAAATATTTATAACGGAACAATATGAAGCCTCATAGTATTCTGCAAGGATTCGAAAACCTCATACAAAGTTTATCGATTGATCTTCGTTATGAAAAGGGGAATTTTGCTGGGGGACTATGTCGTTTGCCAGGCAAGAGCATTTTTATTATTA
>JAEAME010002404.1_pt1 | contig 11010 bp, 8 predicted proteins | sample 8958731 | NCBI WGS metagenome assembly JAEAME01 (sample SAMN16933194, study PRJNA681113) | bioreactor sludge metagenome | isolation source: anerobic bioreactor sludge (Control) | place: India:Bengaluru | collected 2018-10-24 | reverse complement strand
AAGTTACTACATTTGCACCCATGTTACATTCATTTGTACGTAAGGCATTTCCTGTTATTTTCTATATTTCTGCCCTGGGAATGAGTCCGGTTCCCGGAGCGGAGTTTGCAGCGCAGGTATCTGACAACAGGGTCCTTTCCAGAAATGAATATATAAACAGATATAAAGATGTTGCCATAAGGCAAATGCACAGATACGGCATACCTGCCAGTATAATTCTGGCACAGGCCTGTCTGGAATCCGGCAACGGGAACAGCCGTCTGGCTGTAGAGGCAAATAATCATTTTGGAATCAAATGTCACGACTGGGACGGGGATCGTATTTTTCATGACGATGACGCGCCACAGGAGTGTTTCCGCAAGTACGCACGGGCCGAGGATTCTTTTTTGGACCACTCCGAGTTTCTGAGGACCAGACCGAGGTATGGCAGCCTGTTCAATCTGGGACATGAAGATTACGAGGGTTGGGCGCACGGTCTGAAGGCAGCCGGATATGCAACCAATCCGCAATATGCCAAACTGCTCATAGACCTTATAAAAGAAAACAAATTATACCAGTACGATACATATCCTTCTACGGGTGAGGAAATGCTTTATCCCGAAACGACAGCTCCCGTAACGGAAGATCTTTTTGTGATATCTGTTGACCGTAAGGTTTACAGCACCAATAAAAAGCGTTATGTGCTGGCAGCTCCGGGTGACACTTACGAGTCGCTGGCTGCCGAATTCCGGCTTTTCAACCACGAAATAATGAGGTTTAACGATGTTGACCGCCACAGTCAGCCTGCTGTGGGCGAAAGGGTTTATATCCAGCGTAAAGCGGGCCGTGCAGCCATTGGAATGGATGCGCATGCGGTGCGTGGCGGAGAAACGTTACACTACATCTCACAGAAATACGGCATCAGGTTGAGTTCGCTGTGCCAACTGAACGGTCTCTCACCGGAGCAGGAAGTGAGTGAAGGAACCGTATTGCGTTTAAGATAAATAGTTTCCATGAAGAAAATACTCCTTTTTCTACTTGTTGCCGGAGCCTTTGCCGGTTGGCTGTTTTACCAGACTTTTTATGCCGGCAATACCATGACTCCCGATGGAAAAACGGGCTATCTGCTCGTTCCCCGCGAGGCCGGTTTTGAGCAATTAGTCGACAGCCTGAGCATGAACGGCTTTTTGAAGCACGAAACATTTTTTCTCTGGGCTGCCCGGCATGAGAATCTGCCCGACAACGTACATCCCGGACGCTATGCCATTGAGCCGGGCATGAACAATAAGGCACTCGCCAGAAAACTGGCCATGGGATGGCAGGATCCTTTGAATCTTACCATTTCCGGTACCATACGTACGTTTGAAAAACTCGCCTCGGTGATGTCAAGGCGGCTCGAGATTGATTCGGCCTCAATGCTTATGTACCTGCGCAACGATTCCCTTATACGCTCCTTCGGGTTCGATTCGGTCAGCCTCAGAGGCATGTTTATTCCCAATACCTATGAGGTATTCTGGAATGTGTCGGGTGAAGAACTGCTTAAACGCATGTATGCAGAATATGAGAAATTCTGGAATAAGGATCGTCTGGATAAAGCTTCAAAAATCGGACTGACCCCTCACCAGGTAAGTACACTGGCTTCGATTGTTTACGAAGAAACAAAAAAGGCAGATGAAATGCCTGTTGTCGCCGGTGTTTACATGAACCGGCTGAGGATTGGAATGCCCCTCCAGGCAGATCCCACACTCATTTTCGCAGCCCGTGATTACAGTATAAGAAGGGTTCTGAAGATTCACATTCGTATAGATTCTCCTTATAATACCTATAAAAACAAAGGATTACCCCCGGGGCCCATCAGCATTCCTCCCATAGAGGCACTTGATGCCGTACTCGATTATACCCGGCATGATTATATATATTTTTGTGCCAAAGAGGATTTCAGCGGCTACCACAATTTTGCATCGAACCTGAAAGAACACAACAAGAATGCCCGTAAGTTCCAGAAGGCGCTGACAACCCGGATGAATCAGCAGAAAAGTTTAGGAAAATGAAGCCCGTTTTATATTTGATTCCCTCGCCGCTGGGCGATGTGCCCGTTACCGGGGTATTGCCCTCCGATTGCCTGGACAGGGTTCGCACACTGAACTATTTTGTGGTGGAGGAGCTGCGTACGGCAAGAAGGTATCTGTCCCGTGCAGGACTGTCTGTTGCGACATTGCATTTTTCCGAGCTGAACGAACATACGCGTGATGAAGAATTATACGAGCTGCTTGACCCCATGCGACAAGGGTACTCCATGGGTCTGATTTCCGAAGCAGGACTTCCGGCTGTGGCCGATCCGGGAGCCGGCCTGGTGGCTCTGGCCCACAAAGAAGGTTTTTTGGTAGAACCCATGCCGGGCCCCTCATCGCTTATGATGGCGCTCATGGCCTCGGGGCTCAACGGACAACAGTTTGCCTTTAACGGATACCTGCCCGTGAAACCCGAAGCGAGGCGCCGGCGGATAAAGGAGTTGGAAAAAAGATCGGGGGCGGAAGGCCAGACACAGCTTTTTATTGAGACGCCTTACCGGAACGGAGCACTCATGAACGATCTGCTGGATACCTGTCTGGGTTCAACACGCATTACACTGGCTATAGACCTGACTTCACCCGGATCGTTTATATGCACCCTCACTGTTGATGAGTGGAAAAAGAACAAACCCGATTTCGAGGGAAAGTGGCATAAAAAACCCTGTGTGTTTATCATACAGGCATAATTACGGATTATATGGCAAAAATTGAACTGAAAGATATGTTGTTTTTCGCCAACCACGGATGTTTCGATGAGGAACGCCTTATTGGAACACGCTTTCTGGTTGACGTTGTGATGGAGACAAAAGGCTGTCCTGCAGCTTTTTCCGACCGGCTGGAAGATGCCGTGGATTATTCCAGGGTCTATGAACTGGTCGCTGCCGAGATGGTCCGTTCAAGCCTGTTGCTCGAACATGTGACCGGACGTATTATCAGAGCGGTTACTGCCGAGTTTGAACTGGAAGATTGTGTTGTCACCGTGTCTAAACTGACTCCGGCAGTGGGAGGTCAGGTGGGCAGGGCTTCGGTGACGCTTTCAATGAAAGAATTGAACAATGGAAAGTTCTAAGACAGTTGCCTTTCTGACCCTCGGCTGCAAACTGAATTATGCCGAGACGGCTACAATGGCAAGGGATTTTGTGCAGCACGGCTATACTTTGGTAAGCCCCTCCAAACCGGCCGATGTATATGTAGTCAATACGTGTTCCGTGACCGCAAACGCAGATAAAAAGTGCCGGCAGGCCATACGGAAGCTTATAAAAATGAACCCTCAGGCCGTAGTGGCAGTCACAGGCTGTTATGCGCAGCTGAGAGCCTCTGAGATTCAGAAGATACCGGGCGTTTCGCTGGTATTGGGAACGAATTACAGGCACCGGATTGTGGAAGCGGTGGAAACTGGACATTCGTTTACCTGTTCCTGTGAAGAGCTGGACAGTATTTTCCCTGCTTTTTCAGCAGTGGAAAACAACCGGGAAAGGACCCGTTCTTTTCTCAAGGTGCAGGACGGATGTGATTACCGTTGCAGTTATTGCACCATTCCGCTGGCCAGAGGCGGCAGCCGGAATATTCCCATAAGTCTGGCTGTGGAGCATGCGCAGACTATTGCCGCTGCCGGAGTGAAAGAGATCGTCCTTACCGGAGTGAATACGGGGGACTTTGGAAAAACGACCGGGGAAACTTTTTTTGATCTGCTTATAGCCCTTGAAAAAGTCGAGGGTATTGAACGTTACCGGATCTCGTCCATTGAGCCTAATCTGCTCACGACTGAAATCATTGACTGGCTGGCTGAACATCCTAAATTCCAGCATCATTTCCACATTCCGCTCCAGAGCGGCAGTGATAACGTGCTCAAAAGAATGCGCCGGCGCTATACAACCGCTTTCTTTGCAGAACGGTTGCAATATATACGAACAAAAATACCTTACGCTTTTATAGGAGTGGATGTCATAGTGGGGTTTCCCGGAGAAACGGAAGAGGATTTTGAAACAACCTGCCGTTTTCTGACGGAAGTGAAACCTGCTTTTCTGCACCTGTTTCCTTACTCGGTAAGGCCGGATACACAGGCTGCCCTGTTGCCTGTCCAGGAAAGAATCCCGGTGGAAATTCAGGAAGAACGGGTGCATAAACTGGGACAACTCTCCGACGTGTTACACGAATCGTTCTGCAGGGCCAACAGCGGCCGCAGGGAAAAAGTACTCTTCGAAGGGAAAACACTCAACGGGAAAATGCACGGCTATACGGGCAACTATATACGGGTAGAAAGAGAATACGATAAATCGCTTATTAATAAGATAATAGAGGTTACTCTGGATTGACATGTACTGGCAATTGTTTTTGGTTTTTTTGCGTATCGGAGCTTTCACCATTGGTGGCGGCCTGGCCATGCTGCCTTTGATAGAGCGCGATGTCGTGTTTAAGAAGAACTGGATCACCAAAGATGATTTTACAGATATGGTGGCTGTCACGCAAATGCTGCCAGGGGTGATTGCCGTGAATATGGCCGTTGCGGTGGGGTATCGCATGAGAGGCATATGGGGTGCTTTAACAGCTGTTTTTGGAGCCATACTTGCTCCGTTCTGCTCCATTCTGTTACTGGCTGTTTTTTTTCGTACTTTCCGGGAAAACCCGGTAGTGGTGCAACTATTCACCGGCATGCGTCCGGTCATTGTGGCACTCATTGCCGTCCCGGTCATCACCACGCTGCGCGCCATCGGACCGACACTCGTAACAGGACTCATTGCTCTGGCTGCCACTGTACTTATATGGTTGTTCGGGGTTTCTCCGGTTTGGGTCATTCTGGCTGCCGGCATTGGGGGATATCTCTTGTATTTGGTGGATAAACGCAAAAAGAGGGAGATGAGGAAATGATCTGGCTGCAACTGTTTTATACATTTTTTAAGATCGGATTGTTTTGCTTTGGAGGCGGATACGCCATGCTGTCCCTTATCCGCAACGAGGTGGTGGACCGTTTCGGCTGGATGACCGGTGCTGAATTCACAGATATCGTGGCTGTTTCACAGATGACTCCGGGACCAATTGGCATCAATGCGGCAACTTACGTGGGCTTTACCGCTACCGGCGGCCATGTGCTGGGTTCGGTCATTGCGACCCTTGCTTTGTGCGCTCCTTCTGTAATACTCATGATCCTGGTGAGCCGTTTTCTTATGCGCTACCGTCAAAATCCAGCAGTACAGGGCATATTCCGGGGAATCCGGCCGGTTGTGGCAGGACTCATTGCCGCAGCCGCCCTTATGATGGCCTCGCCGGAAAATTTTGCAGACTACAGGAGCTACCTGATCTTCTCGGTTGCGTTTGTTGGCGCCTATTTCTTCAGGGTCCATCCCATTCTTCTGATGATTCTGGGAGGCCTTACCGGACTGCTTATGTAATCTTTTCTTACATTTGTTATCAATTCATTTGCGGGTCGGTTATGGAATTTAAATTGGAAGCACCTTATGTGCCTGCCGGTGATCAGCCCCAGGCCATTGACCATCTGTGTTCTTTGTTGAAAGATGGAACAGAAGCTGCTGTTTTGTTGGGTGTTACAGGCTCCGGAAAAACCTTTACCATGGCTAATGTCGTGGAACGGCTGCAGCGTCCGACCCTGGTGATAAGCCACAATAAAACACTTGCCGCGCAGCTTTACGGTGAATTCAAGGCTTTTTTCCCTAATAATGCGGTTGAGTACTATGTGTCTTATTACGATTATTACCAGCCCGAGGCTTATCTGCCGGTAACCGATGTTTATATAGAAAAAGACCTGAGCATTAACGACGAGATAGAAAAGCTGAGGCTGAGCACGTCTTCCGCCTTGTTAAGCGGCAGAAGGGACGTGCTGGTGGTGTCGAGTGTTTCCTGCCTGTACGGCATAGGTAATCCGGATGATTTTCACGCCAATACGATAACTCTTAAAAAAGGCCAGAAGCTGGATCAGAACCGCTTGTTGTATCTTCTGGTTGATGCCATGTATTCCCGTAACGAGAACGATTTCAAGAGAGGAACCTTTCGTGTGCGGGGCGATGTGGTTGACGTATACCTTGCTTATGACGATATAGCCTGCCGTATATCATTCTGGGGAGACGACGTTGAATCGGTTGAACGTCTGGATCCATTGACAGGCGGCATTATTTCTTCCGAAGAAGGCATAAGCATATATCCCGCCAGCGCCTTTGTCACGGGGAAAGCCCGTAAGGAAGAGGCAATAAGGCAGATACAGGATGACCTCATGATCCGTTACAATTACCTTAAGGAAATTAGCAAGCACCTGGAAGCCAAACGGCTTATGCAGCGTGTTGAATTCGATCTGGAAATGATCAGGGAACTGGGCTACTGCTCTGGTATAGAGAACTATTCACGGTACTTTGACGGCAGGGCCTCCGGTACCAGACCCTTCTGCCTGCTCGATTATTTCCCGGATGATTTTCTGACTATCATAGACGAAAGTCATGTGACCCTTCCCCAGGTCAGGGCCATGTACGGTGGGGACCGTTCCCGCAAGGAAGTGCTCATCGACTACGGCTTCAGGTTACCGGCCGCAGCAGACAACCGTCCGCTGAAATTCGATGAGTTTGATACTTTGATTGGTCAACGTCTCTATGTCTCTGCCACTCCCGCAGATTACGAACTGGAGCGGAGCGAAGGCCTTATTGTGGAACAGGTGGTGCGTCCGACCGGTCTTCTGGACCCTCGCATAGAAGTACGCAAAACCGAAGGACAAATTGACGATCTTATAGAAGAAATACAGGTACGTGCCGGGAAAGATCAAAGGGTACTGGTCACTACGCTTACCAAACGCATGGCCGAGGAATTGAACAAGTTCATGCAAAAGATCCGGATCAGATGCAATTACATCCATTCCGATGTGGAAACGCTGGAGAGAATCAAGATTCTGGAAGAGTTCCAGAAAGGATATTACGATGTGCTGATTGGTGTGAATCTGTTGCGGGAAGGCCTCGACCTGCCGCAGGTATCCCTGGTTGCCATCCTCGATGCCGACAAGGAAGGGTTCCTGCGTTCGGAACGGGCGCTTACACAGACGGCCGGCCGCGCAGCCAGAAACATTGAAGGACTCGTGATCATGTATGCAGACAAGGTCACCGATTCCATGCGCCAGACAATAAACGAGACAAACCGGCGCCGGGAAAAACAAATGAAATATAACAGGGATAACGGGATAACCCCAAAACAGATTGCCCGAAACGTCCGCAACGTGTTGAGCCAGGGAGGCACCTACGGGGACGAAGTGGCCGATCCCCGTTTTGTGGCAGAAGATCCTGTTACCCGCTCCATGACCCCCGAACAATTGCAGAAAGCCATAGACACGGCCAGGATCCGGATGGAAGAAGCCGCTGCAAAGCTCGATTTTATTGTAGCCGCCAAGTTTCGTGATGAAATGCACGCTTTACAAAAAATACAAAAATGAGCAACCTGTTGGCAGATAAGGCAAGAGATTTTGCCCGGGAAAAACTGGACGGGCAGTTGCGCGGAAACGGTGAACCTTTCCTTGCGCATGCAGATGCTGTCGCCCGGATTGTGGAACAGGAGATAGGATTGACCCCGGATGCCGTGATTACCGTATACCTGCACGAGGCCAGCCGCAAATCGCCTGAAATGCTGGAGGAGATCCATCACACGTTCGGAGCCGATATCGCCCGTATGGTAATTGGTCTGAACCGTATTTCCACCATCAGGCCCCGTGATACCCGGTTGGAAGCAGATAATTACCGCAAGCTGATCATTTCCTATTCCACCGATCCCCAGGTCACACTTATTAAACTGGCCGATCGTCTTGAAATCATGCGCTCTCTGGCGGATTGTTTCCCAAAAACGGAACATGTTAAAAAAGCGACCGAGACGCTCATGCTCTATGCCCCTCTGGCTCACCAGCTGGGGTTGTACAGCATTAAGAGCGAAATGGAGGATCTGTCTTTCAAAACCATCCAGCCCGAGGATTACCGCCTGATAAACAATAACCTTAAGGCTACAGAAAGCGAGAGGAAGATTCAGATAGAGCAGTTCATCAAACCGCTCGACCGTGAAATGAAAAAGACCGGCATTCAATATGAATTGAAGAGCCGCACCAAAGCTATTTATTCCATTTGGAAAAAAATGCAGAAGCAACAGGTTGGCGTGGATGGCGTATACGACATCCTGGCCATCCGCTTTATTATAGATGCCGGTCCGGAAAATGAGAAAGATCTCTGCTGGCAGGTTTATTCCATTGTCACACAGATCTATGAACCTATTCCGGAACGTATGAGGGACTGGCTGACCGTTCCGCGTCCAAGCGGGTATGAGTCGTTGCATATCACAGTCCGCACCCCCTCGGAACTCATGGTTGAGGTCCAGATACGAAGCCGGCGCATGGACGTGATAGCAGAGTACGGCACCGCGGCTCACTGGGCATATAAAGGGGTAAGGAACGAACAGGCACTGGACGACTGGCTCAACAGGGTCCGCAAGCGACTGCAGAATCCTGCCGGAAGTTTTGTCTCTCCGGCCGAAGACAATGTCTTCACGCCCAATGAAGTCTATGTATTTACCCCTGCCGGCGATTTGCGCAGGCTGGTAGCCGGATCGACCGTGCTGGACTTTGCCTTTGATATTCATACCAACATAGGGATAAAGTGTACGGGAGCGCGCGTGAACGGTAAGATAGCACAGGTAAGGGACCGGCTTAATACGGGAGATGTGGTGGAGATTATTACCGCCAAGAACCAGAAGCCTTCCCGGGACTGGCTGAATTTTGTGGTTTCCGGCAAGGCGCGTAACAAGATCAGGCAAAAGCTGCGCGAAGAAGAAGGAATACAGGATGCGGCAGGAAGGGAACTGTTGGAACGACGTCTGAAGAACTGGAAACTTGAATTAACGCCCGAAATGCTCGGGCAGTTGGTGAAAAAGCTAAAATTCAAGCAACTGAGTGAGTTTTATGCGGCCATTGCCACGGGAACCTGTTCATTGCAGGAAGTGAAGGATTTTCTACTCAGGACAGAAGCACCGGTACAGGAGCCTGTTGTGCCTCAACAGGAAGCAGAGCCCGTAAAGGTCAGAGAAGACGATTACCTGGTTATAGACGACAAGTTCGGTCGCATAGGTTATAAACTGGCCAAGTGCTGCAATCCCATTATAGGAGATCCGGTGTTCGGCTTTGTAAGTATAAAGGAAGGAATAAAAATACACCGGATGAGCTGTCCGAATGCCGAACGTCTCATGACGCAATATCCTTACCGTATTCAAAAGGTTAAATGGAGGAACACTGTGGCAGCGGCCGTTTTCCAGGTTACCATCCGTTTTTCGGCTTACGAGGAAGTAGGCATTACCCAGGAAGTCGGAGAAGTCATAAAGAATCTGTCCCTGAACCTGAGGAACTTCACCTTCACGAACCACGGAGGAAAGATGAACGGCCGTCTTCAGGTAGCTGTCAACTCCAATAAACAGGTAGACCTGCTTCTGTTCCAGCTGAAAAAAATCAGGGGTATGGTAAAAGTAACGCGAGAATAATCTATGTATCAAGAAGATATAGTAATCAAAGGAGCAAGGGTCCATAATCTCAAGAACCTGTCACTGACCATACCGCGCGACAAGTTTGTGGTTATTACCGGTGTTTCGGGTTCCGGTAAATCTTCACTGGCATTCGATACCCTTTTTGCTGAAGGGCAAAGACGTTATGTGGAAAGCCTCTCGGCTTATGCGCGCCAGTTTCTGGGACGTATAAGGAAACCCGATGTCGATTCCATTGAAGGGATTCCTCCGGCCATTGCCATTGAACAAAAGGTGAATACCCGCAATCCGCGTTCCACGCTCGGGACGTCCACAGAAATATACGACTACCTGCGACTTCTTTACGCCAGAGTGGGGGTGACCTATTCTTCCGTTTCGGGGAAGGAAGTGACCCGGCATTCGCAGGACGATGTGCTCAGGCACATCATGTCGCTGCCTCAGGGCCAATACGTCTATATCCTGGCTCCCTTCGGCTGGGGCGAAGAAAAGAAACGGGTAGAAAAGCTTTTGCGTCTGCAGGAAGAAGGATACTCCCGTTTTTATAACGGGAAGGAAGTGCTGCGTGTTGAATCATTGCTGCAGGATATGGCCCTTTACGCGAAGCAGGACATAGTACTGCTTGTAAGCCGTGCCTCGTCCGAAGATTCTCCCGACAACAAAGCCAGGCTCCTCGATTCAATACAAACGGCCTTCTCCATTGGAGACGGCGTGCTTTACCTGGACGACGGGGAACGTTCCGTTTTCTCGACCCGTTTTGAAGCCGACGGCATCACATTCATGGAACCGAACGAGTACATGTTCAGTTTCAATAATCCCCTGGGCGCCTGCCCGGAATGCGGCGGCTACGGGATGGTAACCGGAATAGATGAATCGCTTGTGATCCCCAATCCCGAGCTTTCCCTGTACCAGGATGCCGTGGCCTGCTGGCGGGGAGAAGTGATGAGCCAGTACAAGGATACTTTCATAAGAAATGCTCCGCGTGCAGGATTCCCGGTCCATAAACCGTACAAAGAGCTTACTCCTGAACAGAAAAAGCTTTTATGGGACGGAGCAGGGGCAGCTACCGGTATTCATGCTTTCTTCCAGCAATTGGAAGAAGCAAGGTATAAAATACAGAACCGTATAATAATCAGCCGTTTTACAGGAAAAACCGTTTGTCCGGCCTGCCTCGGGTCCCGCCTCCGGAAAGAGGCCTCCTATGTGAGAATCAACGGAAAACGGATAGATGAACTGCTCGACATGAGCATAGGAGATTTATATGACTATTTTGCACATATTCCCTGGACAGACTATCAGTTGAAAATCGCGGCCAGGACCATAGAAGAAATAAACGGACGTCTGCGCTTTCTGACTCAGGTGGGACTAAGTTATCTCACGTTAAACCGGAGATCCTCCAACCTGAGCGGCGGAGAAAGCCAGCGTGTGAATCTGGTTAGTTCCCTGGGCAGTTCGCTGGTGT
>JAEAME010002403.1_pt1 | contig 11012 bp, 12 predicted proteins | sample 8958731 | NCBI WGS metagenome assembly JAEAME01 (sample SAMN16933194, study PRJNA681113) | bioreactor sludge metagenome | isolation source: anerobic bioreactor sludge (Control) | place: India:Bengaluru | collected 2018-10-24 | reverse complement strand
CCTGAGATAGTATTAGTTTTCCGGTACTATTAATTATTTTAAATATTATTAATATCTTTTTCTCCAACTTTTCTTTTTCTGAATTTTTCTTCTCCTGTAACACTACCGTTACAGGCAGCACATTTAAATATTCCCCTAAATAATATTTTTCTTGATCCCCACTTAACTTTTACGGGAACGGATCTTTGTTGTTGAACTTTTAGGAACATCTCCTTGGTAATTAAATGGGGATGTGATCCTTTATACCAAATACCGCTTTTAACCGGATATTCGAATTCACCGTAATAGAAAGTGTCCGTAAGCATTCTGAAAATCTGGCTTAAAGTTAGAGGTTTGCCGGACCTGTTGTTAAATCCTACTTTGTGTGCCCATTTTTTCAAACTTCTTCCACTTTTGCCATTTATTGCGCGTTCATACATTTCTGTTACGAAATGGCCACGATCCGGGTCTTCCACAATATCTTTAGTTCCATTGAATGACCTATTGTAATATCCGATTGGAGCAGGCCCGGGACGCCATCCTTTTTCGCATTTCGCCCTTATACCTCTTTTAACATTTATTCCTTTTTGGTCATTCTCTAATTTTGCCTGGGAACAGAGAATCATTAGTAAAAACTTCTCATTGGGATTGTTCGAAAAGTTCTGGGAAAAGGTTTTTATTTGAGTCAATTTTCCTTGGTCCATCAAATCTACTAACATTCCAAGGTCGCCTGCGTTTCTTGAAAGCCTATCCGGAGCCCAGGTGAGTATCCCATTGAATACACCAGAACGAATATCCTCAAGGAGCCTCATAAATACTGGCCTTTGTCCGGAATTTTTTGCAGAGTGGCTTTCCTGTCTTACCTCCTTAATCAAAAGTTTGTCTCTTTTTGCCAATTCAGACATCTCTTTAATTTGAGAATCAATCGACATTGCTTGTCGTTCATCACTTTCAGAAGACTTCCTTGCATACAAGCAGTAGTTTATAGGATTGTCTAGAGTGTCTGTGTCCATCAAGGAGTAGAGTACCGCAGGTTTGTGTAAAGTCTAGCCTTAGTTTAAATAATGATTTTCTTAATTTATGGGTGTACGCTTTGATATAATCAGTTTATGAAAACGGTTAAGAAACTCGAATTTTGGGCAGATAGCTTCCATGAAGGAGATTGGGCGTGTAAAGGTCTTGGAAATGAGTTAAAAATAAGTGAAACAGAATATCTCAATGGTTTTGTACCTCAATATACATATTCTCTAAGTGACAAGCTTGATATCGAGATTACCGTATATGGTGCATATAAGAATTGGAGGCCGCTTCCAGGTCCAATTGCCGACTTATTAGAATGGGGCAAACCAGATTTAATTATTTATGATCCGGAATCTCAAAAAATTGTTTTAGCAGTTGAAGAAACCGCTGCTGTCCCGACTGGTAATCAGGCACTACAAAGATGTGAGCGTATATATGGAAGCGCCCGCGTGTTAATACCATTTTGGTATTTATTGAGTGAGTTTGGAAAACATGTTGACGGCGGAATACGTACCGACTCAATTTGGCCAACAATGTTAAGCCTTAAATTAAGTTGTATAAAAAGAAATCCGAATGTTGTTTTACATTATGCAAGTGTAGATAACCCAGAAAACTACGATTTTGGGAAAGGTATGACTGAATTGTTTTCGGCCATCTCAGCTGAGATAAAAATCTGGGCTGGTCTGCTCGACCGGAAAGAACTAACTCCAATATTAGAACAGCAGTATGGTCAGATGCTTGATTTCATAAAAAGGCAGTGGTTTAAGATGTTAGATTTCCTTCCAGGAGAAAAAGAAATTAACGATCCAAATACATCCGAAAAAATAGCCTCATTTGTTATGTCGGAAGATAAAACTTCAGAAATATCCTTTGAAAATTTTCTGACTTGGGGTAAAACTGTCGATTTGCCAAAAAATATTTATGAAAACATTCAACCTGGGGGTTATATCAAAGAAGACAGTTTCGTTACTGAATTAGAAAAAATAGTACAAAAGAAAAAAGCTTATACCCTTTCAAGCAACGCAGGATCTAGACCACAGCCAAAAGACTCTATCCTTGAATGGATAGCACAACAAAAAAGACTATTTGCTTCAAATAGTACCACCGCCGACTTTTCAATAAATATAAAAGATTTTCCTTTAAGCGCGACCGGGAGGGTGCATGTAACAACTGCGAAAAATGTACTTTTTTTGTGTGATTCTTGGAAAGATGTGTCAGCAGCTTTAACTAAAGCTTATCCCAGATTAAATAATGTACAAGATATTTATCATAAAGACGATGGCGTTTTAATTTATATTTCTAATAGCATGAAACCTGGCAGAATCTTTGGAGACCCATTTACAGGTCAGTTAACTGCCTTTGCCAACATCTTCGGAAAGAATCTAATTGGAGAAAAAGAAAGAGTTGTTCTTACTTACTACCCCCATCAAGTTCACACACAACTCTTTGATAAATCATCAGAACTGAAGAAAAACAAGGGTACAACTATTATGAAAGAGCTTGTTGATCTGGCGGTTTTCCACGCTGGTGTAGCAATAAATTTTGAAAATATGGAAGTAATATGAAAAATGTAATTTTGCCATATAAATTCGAGGTTAGTGAAGAAATAGCCCGTTGGTCATTGGAAATATACATTGAGCATAACCCCAAATTAGGCTGGTGGATAGCTTTTACAAATCCAACGGCGGGTCCGTGGAAAACAATCTCCTCTGTAGACACCGATGGGAGAATTGAAGAAATCTACAGATTCGCTCGAGAAGAAAATAGACCAGATTTACTCTTAGTAAACGATGATAGGAAAGAAATTTTGATTATCGAGGCTAAAGAACTCGCCAAGAGTTTAATTAGTAAGAGTCAAATGACTAAATCTATTGCAGTTATTAAAGATATGGCAGTGGCCTTGAAAGGGCTAAGTCATAACTCTTGGAGTAAAAGGAAGGATTATAAAATTATCCCCGGCTTTCTTTGGTACAGTGAAAATAACAAAACCGCTTTAGAAGAAAATAAAAAAGTTAACGATTTTTATAAGATTTATGACAAGTTTGGTTTGGGAGAAACATTAAATACAGTGATTCTACAAAATGATAATGTTCTGTTTCCAATCTTTATTGAAGATAATAAGATTAGAAAAAATATTAACCCTCAATAAAAAGGCTTATTTGCCCCCCACCTTTTTTGCCTTGTAAATAACACTGGTTGTTGTCGAAAAGGACCACACCCTTTAATAAGTCTTTCATTTCTTTTAGTGTGGGTGTGCCTATATCGTATGTTTCCATCAGCACCTGTTCATAAAGGCTTTTTATCGATTGCTTTCCATCTTTAAGAAATTTAATACATATGTTTTCAAGCTTTTTCGATAGATCATATTCATTGTTAGGTTTCGTATACTTGTTTTTTACTTCTTCTCTCAGGATGTAATACTCGCCATCTTCTTTTGCTATACCATAAAAAATGTCACTTAGCTTATCGAAATAATCAATTGATAAGTTTTCCTGAAGAATCGCAAGAATTCCATATCTTAGAATGATATTTTTTGGAGCCTTTCCCTTTCTTGACAAGAATATGGGCATAACACTGTCGATAACGGCTTCTATTCCTGGGTTGTTCTTGTCTTGACCCCATTCTTTGCTGAGTTCAAAAATACAATAAAAATCCCCTGTATAGCTTGTGTTTGCCGCGAATTGGGCTTTAGACGATATTACGGCTGGAATTTGATAATCTGCCTTTGTACATTTCAGATCATTTTTTTTAAAAGATTCTAGTAGAATCATCCATGCTCTTGGTTCAAGATTGTTAAAAGTAAGAATAATTTTTCCTGTATCTTTAAGTTTCTTACTCATCAAAGATACAGCACTATTAATACCTTCCTCATATTTACTCCAATCTGTGCTGAACTCTTTTCTGTCAGATACGACAATTTCATTTTTGTAATTTGGATTCGTTTTTAAAAACGAATTCCAGAACGCAGAGAACTCTAAATAGGGGACACTATCGCCATACGGGGGATCAAAGAAAAAACCGTCAACAGATTCGTTCTTAATCTTCTCTAGGGATGTTTGCATTGCTTTGTTTTTTACACTCGAATAAGTTTTATATTTTCCATATTTCTTATTTAACGAGTCAATCCCGTTAATAAACTTTTTATACCTAGCCTTCAAATGAACCAAAGGATTGCCCTCAAGATGTATTGGGGCAATCCAAAAACCTGGGACAGTCCATGCCGGACCACCAGTGTTAAGATTATTTCTATAAGGAATGAGTCTGCTAAATTGGGCAAGATTTGAAGTCAAAAATAATAATGTTGCCCTTCTTGTTCTTTCATCATTAATCTTATGTGCCAAACTAAATAACTGCGTTGCGACAGAGTAAGCCCTTTTGGTAAAAAGGTCTGAAACTTTCATTTCAGGAAAAGCCAAAATTCTCCTGTTTGTGACAAGCCTACTATTGAACAAATCGTTTTTGATGGTACTTTTTAAACTCTTTTTTTCTTGATCGATAAATAGATTTTCATTTAGGTCAGACCGATCAATTATTAATTTATCGTCTGTGACAATTTGAATTATTTTAGTTGCGTAAAGATTTTCAAAGTTAAAATAAATTCTTTCTTCACATCTTGAACAAATATATTTTGACCCTTTTTTAATGGCCTCATTTTTGGTTTCAAGTGATCCACACGAATTACATTTAGCGACAACAGCATGCACTAAATATCTAATCTTTCTTTTATTTTCAAGAGTGTAATCATTTCCCCATTTAGCTTCTAATAATTCGATTATTTTTGACAACTCCTTGCTTAAGGTTTTTGCATCCGGGGGATTAAGTGTTACTTCAGTCAAAAGACAAGCCAGCGGGTTAATGTCTATGCCTAATGTATTTAAACCTTGTGATTTGGCCTCTGCTAAAAAAACTCCACTGCCACAAAAAGGATCGCAAACAAAATCGCCAGTTTTGAAATTAGAACTAATATAATCTGCAAGTATATTGTGTGGTTTTCTAGCCCAATACTTATGTAGCAAGTACTCTGCGGGGTGGGTTGATGCAATTAGCGGTTTACTTTTAATCATACTTCTTTTTTCTTTAGGCAAATAACAAAGTCGCACATATTAATTCCAATCTTATGACCTTTTCGCCTCTGGCTTGCAGCCCACGACGCTTCTGTGAACTTAGGAATCCTTAATGCTATTCTTTCTACCGCGTAAATATCTTCGACTTTTTCTAACAACATCTGAGTTACTGGGAGATACTCACCCTTCATGAAAGTATCGCCAATCATAAGGCCTAAATACCCATTCTTTTTTAATCTTGAATAAATGTTCCTCAATACAATCTCCATGTCCCGTAGGTAATCATTTATCTTTTCTTTTTTACCAACCTTGAAAGCTTCTCTTACTTCGCTTTTTCTTATTAATGCATGGTCTACATTCATCCAAGAAAGTTCAAGGGAGTTAACCCCGCTATATTTATAGTTATTAAAGTAGGGGGGGTGACAGATTGCCAAATTAACATCCGAGTTATTGTTGTTTTTGGGATTAAGTATTGAGTCTATCTCGATAGAAACATTTTTAGACTGTGGAGCATCTTCGAAAACCTCCTTTAGATTTTCTGCCTTTTTGATAAAAAATGGAAGTGCATCCGGCTCTGCGGTTTGCACATCCAGAAACAAACGACCCTGTTGGGTAGTTGCTCTGGATACGCGTCTAACAATGCTTAGGAAGATTACTTCAAAAACATTTTTAATGTTTTTATCTACATTTAAATTGCCAATAGCTTTTCTAATGCACTCAAGAGATATCGCCGTCTCTGATAAAAACCAATGGCTGGGATCTTTCAATCCAATTAGGCTTGGTTTCTCTCCACTATTGTTAGAATTTACGCAATCAACAATCCCCCTTAAGTAAGTTTCATATGAATGTTTATCGATTCTTGTGACCTTTGCTTTCGATATTGAGATAGCTAAGGGGTTGATATCGGTGCAAATAACCTTCCTATTTAACAACACAGATTCTACCGCTGTCGTACCACTTCCACACATGGGATCATATACCAAGTCTCCTGGTTTGGTATATCTCTTAATTAGATATCTAGCAATTGGTGGGGGAAACTTTCCAAAATATCTAAAAATGCCATGAGTGGAATAACTGAGTGTCTTGTTTGACTCATTTGATGTCCAAATTTCGAGAGGAATTTTGTATGACAATAATTTACTCTTCCTAATTAGTTCACCAAATCTTACTTTTTCATTATCGGTGGCTTGATAAACCAATAAGTCGGGATACTTTGTCTTTGAGCCTTTGGCAGTATTCATGTTCTTTGCAATGTATTATTTATGAAACCGCAATGTATTGCAAGGAGAGCAAAGACATCTAAAGCAGACAATCTAGATCAAGAAGTTTCATTTGAAAAAAGCTCCTATTGGAGATCTCAGGGCTTTTGCTATCTTTTCCAGAACTTCAAGTGAAGGTGCATATCTACCTTGCTCAATATATCCCATATAAGCACGACTGATCCCAACTTTATCTCCCAATTCTTCTTGTGTAAATCCAAGCTCGTGTCTTCGTTTTTGAATCTTTTTACCTAACACTTTTGGAAGTTTGGCATTTTTCCTCATGCCCACATTGTCTAAGAACCTAGATAGATACACCACTAAGCCACGCTTAGCATCTAGCCTCGGAATATGCTTGATTTTGTGCTAAGTGTAAGTTAGCATTACGTTATTAGTTGAAAGGAGGTGAAACCGATGGGATTATTTGGAGATTCTAATAAAAACGAAAGAAAACTATCTTTTGCTTTTGGTGGCTACAAGTTCAAAGCTGACGAGAAATATGTTTCTTATCAAAGCGCGTATGGTAAGTTCTTCCGAGTTGCCAGAAAAGACATTGAAAGCGTAAGCCTTGATGAGGGTGGAATGGGTAAATATAAAATTAAAGTAAACGGCAGAGGAACAACTTTAGCAGAAGTTGAATTACCTAAACAGTGGGCAGAACAGGCTCAAGAATTTATCGAAGAAGAAGCTTTAGGAAATAAATAGCTATTGAGGAGCTATCTCCTTTAAAATTTCAGGGTGATCTGTAATGTATCTTTTACAGTCATTTTCAAAATTCATTCGTGATAAATTATCAATTTCTTCTATAAGTTCTTTAGGAAGCTCTGGTGTTTCATCTTGTTTTTGGTAAGCATCGGTTGATTTTGAAATAAAGTAATCATCATGATGGTCCATCCATGACTTCAAAGCTGGAAAATATCCTTCCTGAATTTTTTTAATAAATTGTGATAAAACCATATCTGTTATAACGCTTCTTCCTTGTTCTATGGCCTCACTGACTTTTACTGCGAAATTAAAATCTTCCTTTCTCCATCTATAAAAAGTAGTTCTACCGATACCTGTCTTTTTACAGGCTAATTCAATTATGGAATTTTGTCTTATTTCCTCCAGCAAAGATTCTTTATCTTTAGCAACCCTCTCATCAATTGTTTTCTGTGCTTGCTCGTCCATTATTGTATTTTTATTGCCTTTTGACCGGTTAACTTTTCCCATCTATGTCTAATAACCTCGGCATAGGTAGGAGATTTTTCCATTAGGTAACATTTTCTTTTCATTTTTTCTGCCGCAATTAGAGTGCTCCCGGAACCACCAAATGGTTCAACTATTAAATCTCCACGCTTTGTAAGAACTTTAATGTAGGGAATTAGTATCTCAATTGGTTTGGTGCCAAAGACGACACCTTGCCCGGAGTGTTTTTCATCTGAAGCATTAAATTCAATGAAGTCTGTTGGTTGATTCTTTTTTCCATGTTCATATCCTTCCCACTGTGGTTTGCCGGAGATTGCATATAAAGCTGTTTCATATTCTTCTTGTAAGCCATCAAGTTCGTCTTCCATGTTATATTCAATATCTGTATTCGGAGTTGCTCCAACCATCGCAATATCATGCTTTGAGAAGAACTTGTATTTTGCAGAGAAGCCCTGATGACGATTGGGTAGGTGCCAAACAATCATATTTTTTACTTTCCAATACTTTTCCATTTCTCCCCAAATGGTTCTTAAATTTTTCCAGTTTTCGTAAACAATAATGCTGAAGTGTTCATTCTGAACCTTGGCAATGTTCGCCATCCATTTTTCAGTGAAGTCGGGAGGTAAAACATCAGTTTCTAAATATTTTCTATCCCTTTTATACCCAAATCCTTCAGTCGGATTACCATGCTTTTGTTTTCCGTGAAGGTAGTCGAGAATATACGGGGGATCAGTGAAACACATATCTGCTTTTTGACCACCCATGAGTTTGAGCATTTCGGCTTCTACCGTTGAGTCTCCACACATAAGCTTGTGTTCTCCTAATTGCCAAACATCACCCTTTTGAATTTCAATTTGAGTAATACTTAATTTCTCAAGTTCTTTCTCTAGGTCAAAAACTTCTGGTTCAATATCTAAATCAAATACTTTGTCCAGATCTTCACTAGAGAAGCCAACATCAGAAAGGGTAATTTCATTAAATTGCTTTAATAAATCCCAATCCCAGTCTCCAGTGTTTTTGTTGAGCCTTAGGTTAAACTCTTTTTCTTTTTCAACCTCGGGAATATTTACATAGACAACAGGAACTTCTGTGTAACCTAAATCTTTTGCGATTTTTAATCTGAAGTGACCACCAATTACTATATTTAGTCTTTCTGGGGCAGAGTTGGCAATAATAGGATCAACTAATCCAAACCTACTTATACTCTCCTTTAGGTTGGAAATAGCGGGTTCTTCCCATTTACGGGGATTGTAGTCTGCCGGTTTAAGCAGATTTATATCGGTATAGACAACTTTAAGATCGTTTTTCATAGGCTTACCACTAAAAAAGGCCTCCTTACAAGCAAAAACATCCTATTCCGATTCTATTCCGATGTAATTCCTTGTAAGCAGGCCTCTTAAGCAACAAGCCTAAAAGCTGTCTTGTAAATCCATATTACTCTTAATACAAAACTTTGTAAAGTGATACCAACTCACAAGAAGTTTGGGGAGAATTTAGTGTCTACGATATTTTTGTATGCAGCTATATTAAATTGCATTATTTTATTCTTTTCTGACTGAGAGTGTTCATACTTGAAAACTTTATTTTCCTCTTTAATTAGATATCCACTAGCCGCTTTTCGGGAACAAGCACTATTGGCCAATGTAAAATTGGGCAAAATGTTTTTTAATTGCTCTATGCGTTTTGTGACTGATGGGCCAATAATTAAAAAGTGTATTCTTCTGTCAAGATTAGAGACAAAAAAACGCAAATCGTCTTGGGTTTGGTTCCAAATCCTGTCTTTTCTCTCGGTTTGTAAATCTATAGCAACGGTTTTGACATTTTTATTAGTTGAAAGCCACTCACACCATCTTAGAATATCCTTGTGCCCGGACCAGTATATATGAGGAATTGCGGGTACCCCCAACTCCTGGAATTCTTTGAAAGTAATTAGGCTGCGTTTTAAGTTGAATAACCTTTCCAAATGCGGCTGGTCAAGCCATATAGAGTAATTTATTCCAGTAACCAGATCAAAATTTAGCGCAGCAATTTTAGGCAAAACAACCCTCTTATTCGTCCATATTCTCTCTATGAGGTTGTCATACCCAAAACAAAGAAGAACAATTTTGGTGGATTCACTTATTCCGAACTTTCCCCTTACTTCGTTTGGTGTCGACAACGACTTTCCGGTTACTATGTCTCCTAATGAAACACCGACAAAAGGGTAGTCTATTTCTCTCAATATCTTCTGGCTACCACGCCTGACAACAGGAATAAAGGAAGGCAGTTGTAAATCTGGTCCGGACAACGCTTTAATATCATTAAAACCAAGACCCCCAATATCAGCCACCCATTTTGGCCAGTCTGGATGGTCTTCAGCCATACACTCATATCCAACTTTTCCATCAGAAAAACAGTGATCGTCATCCACCTCGACAAGATCCGAAAAAGGGCAAATATCAGATTTTAAACTCCACAGCGGCAATTGCTTAGCTTCCATTTATTTTTTCCTCCCTTGAACTGAAAACACAATTTCAGAATCGTTTTTGTTTGGAACAACCGATTCAACAGTTCCCTCATAGGAATAACCCTGTTGGATACAGCCCAAAATCTTTTGTAGCTTTTTGCCTTTGTATTCACCGAAGTTGTAAGTCTTTATGTAGATCTCTATTTTTGGAGGACTATTGTGGTCCGGAACCAAAACTACAGAATCACCTTTGGTTATCATACCGGCACTCTTTGAGACACTCTTTATGGTAACAGTTAAGGAAAAAAGACAACTATCGCTAGATTCGCCTCTATTGTTGCCTGAATGACCGCTTCCAAAGGAAGAAATTTCTGTAGATCTTTTCTTGACTACATCGATTTGTTTCGTACTTGAACCTCTACCCATAAACCATCACCCCCTTTAAGGATTTACCCTGGTAATTGTTGACAATGTCTGTTAGAATAGCTATCATTTGTTTAGTGTTAAAGGTTTGGCTTACCTAAGTCAGTTGGTAATTAAACAAAACCTTGGTCTAACTAAACAAAATAGTAGCACAGGTTAATTTTCGTGTCAATATGTCTATGGATGATAAAACAAACCAATTTCTAATTGGTAAAAGAATAAAATCTGCAAGAGAAGATGCCAACCTAACACAGGAAGAATTGGGCAAAAAGGTCGGCTATTCTGCTATGGGAATCTCTTATTTTGAAAAAGGGTTAAGAAAGATTAAGACGGATGACCTTGAAAAAATTTCCAAAGCACTGAATAAGCCTATCACTCATTTTCTCCAACCAATAATGGGTTACGCCGGCGACCAACCATCAAGCAACGCCGATATTACTTATCGTCGTGGGGAAGAAGATATCACTGATGATCAAAAGAATGCTGAAAGGGAAGCGTTGAAAGATTTTGATGAATTTGTAAAATCCTTAAAATAATACAATGATTAGATCACGACTTGCCAGAGAAAAGGCAAATAACATTCTCAAGATGTACAAGATCCAGACACCCCCTGTTGATATTGAAGATATTGCT
>JAEAME010002341.1_pt1 | contig 11013 bp, 9 predicted proteins | sample 8958731 | NCBI WGS metagenome assembly JAEAME01 (sample SAMN16933194, study PRJNA681113) | bioreactor sludge metagenome | isolation source: anerobic bioreactor sludge (Control) | place: India:Bengaluru | collected 2018-10-24 | reverse complement strand
GGATGAATTGCTTCCATATCATCCAAATATTCAGCCGGGAGCTTGCGAAAAAGATCCCCCAACTCCCCGAGCATATCGTCAAGCGATTTTCCATCATATTGCAGGTCGCTAATTGATCGCAAAAGTCCACCGAGCGCATCGTCTCTCATCATCAATGTTTCAGGATCAGACATCCCTGAAGTATCGATGCAAACTTTTTCAACCCAGATGTTTCCGTTACCAGCATCGATTGCACATCCTCTTATCTCGTTCTTCAGATGTTCTGCCCTGGCCAGAATCTTGCCATGAAGTTGTGACGGTCCGGACAGACGAATACGCAGGGCAAGCGGCATGCTGTCATTGATCTGCACCTCCCGCTTTAGGGTTTTATCCAATACATCAAGAACGCCATCAATCTCTGTTAAGCCTGTAACACCCACATCAATCACGGACCACCGAAAAACGTCAAGTGGTCTGAATTCAACGTCCGCGACTGAACTATCCGATACGGAAACCAACAAACAGCCTTTGGCCCCCGTCTCCCGCACATTTCTCCCCTGTGAATTACCTGGAAACACTATCCATGGTTCCTGACGAATTGTTTCTCTCTTGTGCACATGCCCAAAGGCCCAGTACCCATAGCCACGAGACAGTAGTTCATCCAAAGAACACGGTGCGTAAGGTTCGTGCCCTTCACGACCATCCAGGCATGTGTGGAGAAGTCCTATATTGAAGTATCCCGGGAGAGCTTTCGGGTAATTGGCTGCCAGATTTTCGGTAACGGCACGAGAGGGAAATCCTTGTCCGTGGATGGCAACGCCAAAACTTTCAAGGACAATCGATTCGGGTTTGTGCACCGAAAGCATTTTACAATTGTCCGGGATACGGAGATTTTTCGTAATCTGACTTGCTGCGTCGTGGTTTCCTGCAGCAATAAACACGTTGATACCCGCTTCCCGTAGCCTGATCATCTGGGATACGAAGAATAATCCCGTGTTGTAATCCTTCCAATCCCCGTCGTAAAGGTCGCCTGCAATCAGCACAAAATCGACGCTTTCATTAACCGCCAGTTCAACAAGGTTCTGAAGTGCCCTGCGTGTTGCGCCCCGCACTTCATCTATAGGAGCACCATCATATCTCTCAAGCCCCAAAAATGGGCTATCAAGATGAATATCAGCGGCATGGATGAATTTCAAGTTAACCCCCTTTTTACCTGAACACTATTACCATGAGAAACGATTTGTTTTTTAAGCATAATATCATTATTTTAGGGATTATTTCTGCAGAATTTCTTCGATTATATCGTATTCTTTGCTGTTGTTCATAATTAATTGTCTTCGTTGAGCGGTTAAGAATCAGAGTCTCTCTGAAATCTCCCTTTCCAAAACAGCTTTCATATTCTTGCTCATGTTCTTGACGAAATTTGGATTGTCAATAAGGGCTTCAAGATCAAGCTGGATGCTCTTGCTGTCTATGGTAGTTATCATGGCGAGGAGTTTTTCCTTGAGGTCTTTCATGCTACCAAACCCTTCCATACATGAGAGGTTAGGCTGAATTCCCTTCTGGAGGTACCAGAGGAGGTCGAAATAGTCCCGGCCTTTAACTTTGGCTGTAGTCCTTCCCTGCTTGTCGGTCTTTTCCCATTTCCGGAAAAGAATAGCCCTTACTTTCGTTGACATAAGGGTAGCAGGATCAAGGGTCTTGATGAGGATAGAGCGGTTGTACTTGAAGACCGGACGAATATCGGTTTTATAGCTTTTGCAAAAATCAAATTCTGTATATACCTCAACCTTGAGAAACAATGCATCTGTTTCTTCCCTTGTTGAAAGGCCAAGCTCGCGGAGAATTGGGAATTTGAGATAAACGCGGAATTTCTGGACATTGGTTTTGGCTGATAGGTCCGTGCGCTTTCCAAAATAGTTTTCGAGATCCTTGGCCAGCTTTCCTACGTTTATTTTCTTCTCTTCATCGATGAAATCAAGGTCCTCGGAAAGCCTCTGCAAGTCAAAGCAGTGGGCGAGAGCAGAGCCTCCGTAAAAAAGAAGCTGACTGTATGTGGGATGGGAATAGATAAAATCAAGGACTACGATCTGGAGATATTCCTTTAAAAGGTTCCGCTTGAACATGTTGTTCATGGACGAAGATTCATTGATGATGTTCTTGAGAACGGGCTTGATAGTCTCCATAATGGTTGTTACTTTAACCAATTATAAATCTCCTTCATCCTTTTAGAGCCTTCCAGATCAATATATCCTTTAAGTTCCTTGAAATCTTTTTTCGTGAAGCCTTCAAGGTTAAGCCTTAATTCGCTTACTGCTTCCTTGTCTACCAGGAGTCTTTTGCGGAAATACAGGAAATCAAACAGTGCCTTGGCTTTTGTCGCCCTGAGAATTGACAGATTTCCTTTTTTTACCACTTTAAATCCGAGATACAGTTCCTCTTTGATCTTATGATAGATGAAATTTCCCAGTTCATTGGTAAACCTGTCTGTTTTTCGAAGCGCCACTGATGTTATGTTTCTTGGAAGTTCCGTCAGCATGTTGCACTCATGGAGGACGTAATCAAGGCTAAGATAAGATGGAGGATACAGCTTGTTGGCGGTGAATTCCACATAATCAGAAAAGAAGCCTTTCTTTTCGGCTGTATCAAGAAATTTCCTCGTCACATACAGATTTTTTCTTAGCCGGACCATCATGCCCTGCTTCACCTGGCGGGATAAGATTATATTGAGGTACGCTCGCTCTTCGCCTATCGGGGCCAGATCGGATGCGTCAAAAGCAGGCAGGTTTTCTACCAGATTGAGAATTCTTTTGGTTGTTGCTTCTTCGTTTCTCATAATATACACTAATTGTATATTTGAAGAAATGTCTTGTCAAGAGCTTTATTTGCAATATGAAGGCTCTTTTATCGGACCATGCGGCAACTCATTTTCAATCGGCAAGAGATATTGAAATATTGAAGGATGTCCCCGATCACGCATCTGGAAATCACCTGATGGGAAACAAACCCGTACATGTACCATAATAACCACAGAAGCCAATGAAACAGTAAAGCCCATCCATGGCCATATGCCCGTTATCCTCCTGAGAGACAAGGAAGATATATGGCTCGATACATCCCTTGAAGACAAGGAGCAGCTTCTCTCCATGCTCAAGCCGTATCCAGCAGAACAGATGTTGGTCTATGAGGTTTCAACGGACGTGAACTCACCTCGTTTCAATTCCCCGGCAAACATTCAGCCGCTGTAGTTAGCTATGGAAGAAAACCTTTCAAAGCTGTTATCATGCAGCTAGCGGATTCTCCCGTATTTGACAAGGATGAAGTGATATTTCAAAACGTTAAAAATGTTTGACATACTGGCAGTGTTCATACTATAAACATTGTATGGAATTCAGTACAATGGATATACACATGATGACGAAGGTCTGGTGGTGGGATAGCTAACCGGCTGTCCCAGCAAGAGAGACCGCTTAAGCTCTGGGATATGCCGATCCCGGGGTTTAGGCGTTTTTTTATGCCGCTTTGAGCCCAATACTCAAAGCGTTTTTTTATTATAAAGGAGGTACCGTGAATACAGTATTTGAGGATCTTAAGAAGAAAGGAAGTAATGGATCAGAAGGAACACATTCGGTTTTTACCTTTGTAAAAGGTGCACAAGATACCAATGGCAGAAAAAATGGAGCAGACGATGATCATCGCTTTATGCGTCATTTCGTCAGGGACTTCATCGAGCAACAGGAAGGATAGATTTCCACAGACAGAAAGGTGAACGGTAGTCTCCATGCTTTGCGATAATCTGCTCCGGTTGATAGGAGTTCTAGTCCATTCCCAATAACCTCCTTATTCTGTCCAGAGTCTACCACAGACACTGGACCGGCTAATTGGGGGGGCAGGTCATCTTTTCTTTTATCCTGTTATCCGGCTGCCGGGAGACCGTGTTTACCGTTTCGTGGTGGGTCGAATGAGAAATGTGGAAAGGAGCGATAGGGCAACGAGAAACACCGCAGGAACGGCTATGACCCAGAGCCCAGTGGAAATCGAATAGCGATCACCAATATAACCTATTGATATGGGGGCCAGGGATGCCGTGGCATACCCGAAAGTTGTGATCACACCCAGGGCGAGTCCTTTAAAGGTTGGAAAGACAAGGCCGGTGAATGTCCATACCGCACCCATCATTGCTGCTCCGATAAACCCCGCCTGGAAGGTGCAGTAAGCCCTGAGAACGGAATTGTCCGTAGCAAGGATGATTATCAATGTTATCCCCATGATGAAAGCACAGGAGATTCCCACCCGGCGGTAGCCAAGTTTGTCGGATGCCCAGCCAAGAATCGGCCTGCCGACACACTGACCTACACCATAAAGACCGGCTATGAGACCGGCGGCGGTGGCTGCAAATCCGAGTTCTGTTTTTAGAAAGGCAGGGTACCACATGGTGAAGCCAAATTCGGCGGAAATCTGAAACATACCGGTAAGACTGAGAAATACAAGCATAATGAGGTTCGTGCGCTTCAGGATAGCACGGTCAAAGAACCTGGATGTAGCGCTGGTTTTACTGCTATCAGGCCACGCAGCAAACAGGAAGATTGAAACGAGGATACCGGCTACGCCCGCCACAAAGAAGGGTACTCGCCAGGTTCCTGTAAGGTCGAGGAGCCATCCGGATAATGCCGGACCCACAAACCATCCCAGAGAGGATCCCGAGGAGAGAGCAGTCAGGAAAAATCCTGGTCGCTCAGGAAAGAGTTCCAGGGTAAAGGCGAGCATAGGAATGAAATAAAAGGCTTCTACCATGCCTGTGAGAAACCGGCCAAAAAAGAGAAAACCTGGACCGTTCGAAAGTCCGCACACCACCGTGAGGAGGGAGAATCCAAAAATACCGAAAATAATCGTCTGTTTCCTGCCGAACCTGTCCGACAGCACGCCGGCTGCAATGGGCGTGAGCATATAGCCCCAGAGAGATGCCGCCCCAATAATACCCAGTGAAGTCCTGTCTGTATGAAACTCTTCCATGAGAGGAGGAATGAGGGGACCGAAGATCCACCGTTGGGTGAAATAGAGGAGCATTCCGATCCAGCCAAGTATAAAAAAAACTATACGATTCGATTTCATGAGGCCTTGTCGACTACCTTACTCCACGGGCGAAGACAAATCAATGAAAAAGAATGACCCCGTGAACCGCACTCATCCCAAACGATATTCGTTACAAGAAGCTCTGGATCCGGGATCTTAACGAAGGTTAATCTTCTATATTATAGTATAGGAACAGTTATAAGACCTCAATAATCAAACGAAGACAAGCTACAATGTTTTTGACCATGCTTTAATGTGCTTCCAGTATCTCTGTACAAAATCCTCCTGCTCTGCCGTTTCAACTGCCCCAGATATATATTCTCTGATCCATTTCACTGCCTCATTTGCTGAACACTTTAGCACCTTCGTGGCAAGACATGCTGCAAAAAGTCCCGTCCGTCCTTGACCTGCTGAACAATGAATGATGACGTTCTCTTTGTTCTGGGCACATTCAAGAGCCTTGTTAATTGTCTCATCCAGTTCTTCCAATGACGGCGGTGTACTGAAATCCTTTATTGGGAAATAGATTACCTTGTATCCTTGCTGTCCATAAAGTTGGCGTAGGTTTCTGCCTGCCTTATCCATACATTCATCATCGCTTGCCAGAAGAATTATTGTTGTAATACCAACCTGCTTATATTTTTCCAATACATATCCGTCAGGGTCATAGGTTCCATACGGCATGGGGCTTCTGAAAATACGACCGGATAAACCAAAGGGCAATTCTGTCAGTAGATTTTTTTCACCCATATTGTCCTCTATTGTTTTTTCTGTTGGGTTGCCACGAATTTATTATGAAACTCAATTACTAAATTCATTTTTCGTTGACTATTTTAAAAGTATTTTGGCATTGTTTCAGGAGTTCCCGGAGATGAGGCAGAGAAGGCACGTGGGATGCTGCACGCTGAAGATTGGCAACTCCGGCAGGAATATGATCTCAGCGAGGGACTGAAGTTCTCTATCGAGCTGTTGTGAAAAAGCTGGTTGAAGCTTTATTTTGCAGACTTCAATCACAAAGTTGTCCCTGAAATAATATTGTTCCCATTTATAGAGCTCGGGTCCAAAAGGCTCCATGAGCTTGACCTCTTCTGAGGGAAAATCTTCTGCCGGAAAGGAGTGGAGCACATGAATGACAGCTAAAGTCTTCTTATAAAATTCTTGACGAATTTCCCAGGGCTCATTTCTTAATGCCCAGAGATCAGTGTTCCCGAGGTCTTCCATGACCATGATGCATTGCTCGCGATCGTGGTGGATCAACATTGGGGCTGGAACGCCGATATCCCTCAGAAATACTGCAATGCTTCCATAGTAAGCGTTTTCGATGCGATTCGGATCGTAGTGGATAAGAATTGCAGAATGTGTTGAATCCCATGTGAGTCTGTAAAATGCTCGGTCTGACCCTCGACCGCTCAGAGGTGTAATGCCCATGTTTACTGTTTGTGCAAGTCCTAATGCATCTTTGGCAAACTTGAGCAGTTTCTCCTTTCCTGTCATCGAGTCTCCAACCTTACCTTCAAGTTTTCATAGGCTTCGATGGAGCCAATATCATGCCACTCGCCTTCGTCGATGACGACTCCCCGAATTGATCCTGGTTTGTCAATAATTCTGTGGAGAAAGATAGGAATGATGGATTCTATTTTACCTGCTTCGATAAATCTGAGCAATGACGTTTCTATGGTGTAGATGCCCGTGAAAAGGCAATTTCGGGTACTTTTTATACCAAGGGTATGGCGCAGATCGACTATCTCATTATGCTCGTTGACGCTTACATTGAGAAGGTCTCCGCTACTTCGCAGTGCCATAGTTGCCCCTGGTCTAAACGCCTCATGGACTTCTATAAGCTTTTGTAAAGAAACATTGCATATGACATCTCCATTGTAACAGATGATCGCCTCATCTTCGGTCAGGAGGTCCTCTATGTTTTTCAACCCGCCGGCAGTTTCGAGAAGGACCGGCTCGTGGCGGAAGAAGATGGGAACGCCCCGCCACTGTTTCTCTGCGAAGACTTCATCATATACCTCCGGGCTATGGTGGGTATTGACGATAAAACGATCTACGCCAATTCCAATAAGGTGGTCCATAGCATAGGTAATTATGGGACGGCCCCCGATATTCAGGAGCGGTTTCGGGCAGTGTTCGGTTAAAGGGCGAAGCCGTGTACCCAAACCTGCGCCTAAAATAAATGCAGTCTTAAATCTTCGTTTTTTCAATTAAGTCCAACCCAATACGTATCTGAGAAAATTCAATGCATTGTCTCTCGCTCGCTTCGCTAGAGCCCGCAGGGTACGCAGAGCGTTTCTAATAAAAAGTTTTTCAAGTACTCTCCTTAATACAATTTGTGTATTTCTGTACCCGGAAAGTAGTGCCTTAAAATATCTTCAGCCGTAAATCCTTTGCTTGCCATGACTGCTGCACCAATCTGGCAGAGTCCGACGCCATGCCCCCACCCGGCCCCATGGAAAACAAATTGGGTAATTTCTCCATATTCATCGTAGCGTGGTTCAACAATAAAAGCGCTGCTGTATAGATGACTTTTCGAGAGCCAGCGCCGTATCTCAAGCTCTTTCCCGACAAGAATGCTTTTCCGCGAACCAACAATCTTCAACCTTGATATCCTCCCCGATGGACCACGCTGAAGAGGTATAATAGCCTTAAGTGACCCAAAGTCGAAACCTGACTTTTCTTTAAGGATTTGTTCAAGCTCTTCCCTTGTATAATGCATTTTCCAGCGAAAAAAATCATGTGTCTCCCGATCAAAATCAGGCAGGATTTTTTTAAGAAGATATTCGTCTTTGGTGTTACAGTATGCTACAGGTTCTGAAAGTATCCACTGGCCAGCTTCTTCCTCAGTTCTTATTGGACGATTCTGAGCAGGGGAATCAGAGATACTTGTGAGGTAGACAAAGTGCTTATCGTCCCATGCTGTTTCAAAGTTCTCAGTCAATCCCCCGCAAGCCTTTGAATATCGTGCATCACAGACGCTCTCTCCAGAGGTAATCACTACTCCGTGGGTCTCCCGGACAACTTCTTCAGTCTGTCCCGGTATGATTTTTGTGACTCCCTGGTATCTCTGGCAGTGATCGTCAGCACAGACATCATAGAGGTCATGATCTTCCCGGTCATACCAACGGATAATCTCATGTTCGGTGATTATTCCCGCTACCTCATGCCGCTGATGTGATGTTTTCTTCCGATGCAATGCCGCCATGAGCCAGCTCCTGGAAAGTATTGCATGGGCCTTGAGAAACTCTTTTGGAGAGCTGCTGCTCATCTCAGAGGAAATAACGCTTTTGAGATAATCCTCAAGATTGATTTCATTGATGACTGCGATTGTTCCATCCTTACGATACCTCAGGATGAGGTTTCCCTCAAAAGCCTGTTCCTCTCTTCTTTCCCAGTGAAAGTCGATGCCGATAGTGACGTTTGATATATGGAATAATGAGTCAGGATTCGCAATGCATCTGATCTTTAGCGAGCGGGCTATTTCAGTATTTTGTGCATCGAAAAGGATGGCCACTCCATCCGCGGCCTTAGTAGAAAATTTCCCAGAGAATTGGCCAACACCTTCCACATCATAATGGCCCTCAAAATGACCCGCAACTTCTGTCTGGTGGTCCATGATGCCAACAGAGATCATGGGCTCACTTAACGTATGGGTCGAAGGGTTGGGAGAGGCAGGGGTCGAGGGGTCAGAAAATTGAGGAATCAAGGGTTCAATGGGTCGAGGGTTCAATGGTTTCTCTTTGTAGGCCATGAAGCTTTTCTCTAGTCTAAATGTAAATTGTATCTTCAAAGACTATACTACATAATCATACAATTGAAGAAACGCCCCGTCAACTGAACCCAATAATCATTTCAAAAGAGAATTGTCACAAAGACAGCCTCTGTTACGAAGGGTTTTAGTGCTGAGCCGATAGATGGAAGTGCAATACCGACAACAACAAGGGCAGCGATTGCCCGAGTCCCTTGCCGACCGATCCATTCAATAGGCTTAAGGATTGTATTACAAATGACCACGGGCTACATTAGCTTGCGGAGACTGTTTTAATCAGTTTGGTGATTTCTCCCTCATTGGGAAATCTCTGCCCCTCAACCTTCTGCTTGGAGAAGATCAACTTACCGTCGCACTTGACATCGAAGATGCCACCACTGCCTTTGATCAATGTAATACTTGAAGCAGGATAGTTTTTCTTCAATTCCGCTTCCACCCTGGAAGCATGGGGAAGAAAGTTTCAAGCAACACAATACTCGATAAAAAAGTTCATAACGCCTCCTTGGTTCAAAATGGACTGCATGACCGGCTAGCCGGATAGAAAGAACTCCCTCACTGTTTGCTGTATAACAAAGAGCATAGACTGAACGCCACTTTACTTGAATCGATCATCCGATTTTTTCCTTAAAGCAGTTTTCCTGGCCTTCTCAAGCCAGCCGATACGCACTTTTTTTGGAGCATCGAATTCAGGGACATAAGGTTTAATATCCAGAAGAGGGGTGCTATCAAGAATATCCACGTTCTGAACATACAGGACGCCATTTTCAATCTTGTCCAGTTGTACGACAGAGAGTCCTATAGGATTTGGCCTTTTGGGCGCGCGGGTGGCGAAAAGGCCTCTCGGTTGTAAATCCAAAAACGGAATCACACTAAGATTAAATCCGCTACTGCCATGGAAGTAGTACATAAGGATAATATGAGAAAATCCCTCCAGGTCTTTCAGACCGGGACAATATTTTTCAAAAACTTCAACGGTACCTTTCACACCGGCTGCGCCGGTTGGTTGGATCGGCATTCCTTCAAGGTTGGTGAATGGCGTATGAATTACGCCGATCGGATTAACTACAAGCACCATTCTTGACGCCCTCTCTTCTTAAGAGCAATGCGGATTAAATAGTACGCCACAAACCCGCTCAAAAAACCATACGCCATATTTGTGAAAAATGAAACGATCAGGGTTATACCGAATGGGATGATGTCTTTGTCCCAATGGATGCCCTTGGCGAACTTAACTAGTTCCACCCCAACCAGAAACATCATGGCCCCGATGATGGCAACAGGAAAGACCGAAAACAGCCCGGCAATTGAACCGGCCAGAAACAAACCCATAGCGATTTCAATCAAGCCCTCAATAATATTCGTACCGCCTGTCCGTGCGCCGAAATAGTACTGACCGGCAAGGCCTCCCGCCCCATGACACAGTGGCATTCCGCCAAAGAATGGAAGAATTAAATTCATGACGCCCATATTCAACGACAATCGGCTCTCGCTCACCGGCCTTTCGGGCCAATACGATTTAATAAGCGCTGACGTTGCAATAACTGCATTGGTAGCTGTGAGTGGAATCTGGGCGAACCCAGCCTGTAAAAATGTCTGCCAAACCTCCACAGGACGAAAACCTGTAATAGTCGGAAGGGTAAGCCTTGGGGACTCAATAAGATTGAACTGTTTCTTAATGAGCATAATTATAACGCCAAGAGCTATGAGCACGATGGCAGCGGGAGCATAACGATTCTTTCCCAATACCAATCCTATGAGAATAGAGACGATGCCGAGTATCCACCACGAGGATATCATTTTGATTGCCTCGATAGCCAGGATTCCGCCCAGGGCGACCTGGATACCGCGGATAACTGGCTCGGGAGTGACCTTTGCGATCCATTTCATAACCCCGATAACTGCAAATACTGTCCATACTATGCCCATACCGAAACCAGAGGCATAAACCATCGATGGTGTCCAATGTTGAGCGATAGCAACAACAGCAAGAACCTTCATGGGCTCAATCGGCATGGGGAGACGGTATAGAAGACCGGTTGCAATATTGGCTATCCCCATCATCACGAGAAAGCCTGCCGGGTTAAGGCCGCAAACAGCTATGTAGCCGATGGCTAAGGGAAAAAGTGTTCCATAGTCTCCCATGGAACCGGCCAACTCTCTTAAATTGAACTCAAAAGATTTAATCTTCA
>JAEAME010002401.1_pt1 | contig 11023 bp, 9 predicted proteins | sample 8958731 | NCBI WGS metagenome assembly JAEAME01 (sample SAMN16933194, study PRJNA681113) | bioreactor sludge metagenome | isolation source: anerobic bioreactor sludge (Control) | place: India:Bengaluru | collected 2018-10-24 | reverse complement strand
ACTAATGGCAATGGGCCAATGACGGGAACCTTCCATTCATTTTGTGCAAAGGTTTTAAGAATTGATGGGGTTGCAATTGGTATTCCACCAAATTTCATTATTTATGACGAGCAGGATCAAAAAGATGCTGTCAAACAAATTCTAGAAAAATTAAATATCTCTACAGATCAATTTAACCCCAGCTCAATCTTAAACGGTATCAGTGAAGCCAAAAACCAAATGCTCACCCCTGACGAATATGAGGGCTACGTACGAGGTGAATGGCAGGAAATTGTTGCCAAGGTATATGGGGAATATGAAAAAATGTTGAAAGAAATTGGAGCTTTGGACTTTGATGATCTTTTAATAAAAACTGTTTCTCTTTTTAGAGAAGCTCCAGAAGTTCTTTCTAAATGGCAGAAAAGATTAACACATATTTTTGTTGATGAATGGCAGGATACAAATAAAATCCAGTATTCACTAACAAAACTTTTGGTTGGAAAAGGAAAAAACATAACAGCGGTTGGCGATGCGAGTCAATCAATTTACTCATGGCGTGGAGCAGACTATCGAAATATTAATAATCTAATCCGTGATTACCCTGAAATTAAAGTGGTTAACTTGGAACAAAACTACAGATCAACTCAAAATATCCTAGATGCCGCCAATCTTGTTATTTCTAAAAACACAAGTCACCCGGTTTTGAAACTTTGGACCAAAAAGGAAGGAGGGGCAAAAATAAAACTCTATACTGCAAGAAATGGTTTTGATGAGGCTGACTTTGTTGTTGATGAAATAGGATCAACCAAAAAATATTCTAAAAATAAATTAGATTATCGAGATATTGCAGTTCTTTATCGAACTAACGCTCAATCCCGTGTGCTTGAAGAGGCACTTCTTCATGCTGGAATTCCTTACACACTTGTTGGCGGAACAAGATTCTATGACCGAAAAGAAATTAAAGATGTAATTAGCTATATCAAATATCTAGTTAATCCAAAGGACTCGGTATCTAGGAAGAGAATTGAAAAAATAGGTGTCAGGAGATTTGAAAAACTAGAAACATATCGATCCGAAAACCCCGATCTAGCAAGTAATACCACTCTCGACATTTTAGATGCAGTTATTCAAAAAACTGATTATCTTGCACTTTTTCAAAAAGAGACTGAGGAAAATATTGCCAGACTAGAAAACTTAAAAGAATTAAGATCTGTTGCTACTGAATTTCCTAATATAAATGATTTCTTGGAAAATGTTGCACTAGTAGAAGCTGGTCCCAGGAACCAATCAAAAAATGCGGTAACACTAATGACTCTGCATGCTGCAAAAGGACTAGAATTTCCTGTTGTTTTTATAGTTGGAATGGAAGAGGGGCTTTTTCCCCACAGTAGAAGCCTTATGGATGGAGGCCAGCTTGAAGAAGAACGACGTCTTGCATATGTTGGAATAACCCGTGCCAAAGAAGTTCTCTACCTTTCATATGCATCCTCCCGTCTCTACTTTGGGGAACGAATTAGCAATCCTCCAAGTAGATTCATTGCAGATATCTCTGAAAATTTGTTGGAAAGTATTGGTGGAGGAAGTATAAAATCAATTGATGAGTTTAAATTGGATTCCACCGACGACATAAAAGGAACATTTGACGATATAATAGAGAAATACTTGGACAATGACTAACTTAGATAAAATTGCTACACATCCACTTCAAACAACTGCTTGGGCAGAGTTTAGAAAGAAGTGGGGAAATGAAATTCTTGAAACTAAATATGGAATATTAACTCTTCATAAATTACCTTTCACTAGTTACAAAATTGGAATATTTGAAAAAGGTCCAGCTCCAACAAAAGGAATGATTATCAATTTAAAGAAAATTGGAAAGGAAAACAACTTAATTTTTATTAAGCTTGAGCCAAACTGTCTTAAGACTAATAAGTTGGTTGAATTAATGAAAAAAGAGGGAGCAACCCTAGGAAGAAGACTTTTTACCCCAACAACTTTCTGGATTGATTTAACCCCAAGTGAAGAAGATTTAATGAAAAGCTTTACCAGTAAAACTCGTTACAATATTCGTTTGTCTGAAAAGAAGGGTGTAAAAGTTCGGGAAGACAACAGCGACATGGCTTTCAAAAAATATTTGGATTTAACCCGCGAAACCACACAAAGACAGGGTTTTTATGCTCACACTGAAAAATATCACAAGTTAATGTGGGATATTTTACACAAGGCAAATATTGCACATTTAATGACTGCTACGTATCAAGGAAAAATTATTACCACCTGGATTCTTTTTACATGGAAGGATTTTCTTTATTACCCATATGGGGCCTCAACCGAGGCTAACAAAGAAGTAATGGCAAATAACTTAATGATGTGGGAGGCTATTAAATTTGGTAAAAAACTTGGGCTTTCCACCTTTGACCTTTGGGGGAGGGAAGAAGGTAAAGGTTTTACTAAATTTAAAGAAGGATATAGTCCTCGTGTTGTTGAGTTCTTGGGAACTTGGGATTTGGTAATTAACAAACCAATCTATAAAATTTATCGAATCGCCGAGACTCTCCGTTGGAAACTTCTAAAGTTCACTGCCAGATTTGGCTTATCAAAAGCAAAATTCACATCATGATTGATATCAGGCAATCAGTCCACTATGAAAATTATCTAAAGAAAGAGGGTTGGACTGTTGAGAGAATTGCAGAGACAAATTACTTCATTAAAAAACTTCCAATAGTTGGATCCATCCTAAAGCTTCAAAGACCTGAGGAAATAAGGCATGAGACCATAAAGAAATTATGTCAAAAATACGGTGTTTTCCAAACTATTATTGAACCAAAAAATGATCTTGATGCTAAGTATCTAGCCTCTCTTGGCTATAGATTATCTAAAAGCCCATACTTGCCTTCAAAAACTCTCCAAATTGACTTAACCAAAAGCCAGAAGGAAATCTTAAAAAATATTAAAAAAGATGCAAGATACGCAATCAAAAAAGGGGAGACCATTTCTATTAAATCCTACTCAACTCCCGATGAAATTAAAAAATGGCGTGAAGGATGGAGGGCTTCTGTTAAATTTGATCGTTATGTGCCGAGCCTTCAGAGTTTGCTTAATTTACGTAAAAGTTTTCCTGATAATTACTCCCTAATTCTAACGTCGCACAATATATTTGGCAGAATTATAGGAGGAGCGCTTTTCACGAGATCTTTACACGACTTTGGATATTACTGGTATGGATTTACAAATGCTGAAGGTCGCACTTCCCTCTCCCAATACTCTCTCCTCTATCAAGGAATACTATGGGCTAAGAAACAAGATTGTAAAGTTTTTGACTTTGAGGGAATATTTGATCCCCGCTTCCCCAACAAGAGCTGGCTTGGTTTTACCCACTTTAAACGCTCTTTTGGAGGCTATGAGGTTGAATACCCTGGATGTTTTGTTAAAAACCGTTTACCATTCAAATCATGAAAATTTATATCGCTGCAAGGTTCCGTAAAAGAGATTTTGTAGAAAAATTGTCAATAAAATTGGAAAAGATGGGACATAAAACAATGTCTAAATGGATAAATGATCCATCAATCCAACCTTATGAAGAAAATAAGAAGTTGGCTGAAAAATATGCTTTAAGAGATATGAGTTCTATAAAAAATAGTGATATTTTCGTTCTAATAAGTGATAAATCAGGAACCGGAATGTACACCGAATTAGGAGAAGCAATATTTTCAAATAGATTTTTTGGCAAACCAACAATTTATGTCGTTGGAAAATATACATCAGGCTCTATTCAGTTTTTTCTACCTTTTGTAAAAAGATTAAATATAGTAGAAGATTTACTTAAAATAATTAAATGAAAATAGAAAAGAAAGTTTGGCCTGAATATTTCAAGAGGATTAAATCGGGCGACAAAACATTTGAGTTAAGACTTGCTGATTGGAAATGCAAAACAGGCGATGTCTTAATCCTTAAAGAATGGGACCCAAAAACCAAAGAATACACAGGTCAAGAGATTGAGAAAAAAGTTACCTATGTAATTAAAACAAAGGATCAAAAATTTTGGAGCAAAGAAGAAATTGAAAAATACGGTCTTCAAATAATCGGGTTTAAATAATTACTCTTCAGATTTACAAAACAGTGTGAATTCACAACCCATCTGACAAAACATGTGGCTACTACACTTGAAATCACTTTTCTCTATTTCATCACGCACTTTATAAATTTCCTTAACTGCGTCTTCTAATTGTTTTGCAGTTCTCACTGTTGAAATCTTTTCTTGAGAATCAAGATAATACAAAGATAATTTAATTTTATCTGGAGTTTTCCCAAATGGTGGTTCTTGTATCTTTGTTGCAGCTAAAGCGTAGAAAGAAAGTTGTAGGTTTTTATCTACTTCACGCTGAGAAGGGATTGTTGCCCCAGTTTTGTAGTCAATTATTTCAATTGATCCGTCAGAGAAAGTATCTACCCTATCCACTTTCCCTCCAATCTTTAAATCTTTTCCGAGTGGAATCACAAATGGTTGCTCGAGTGCAATTGGTAAGTTCTTTGGATCAAATCCAGTTTCAATAAATCCTGAAAGATATAATTTTCCTTTATTGAAAAACTCAGTCTCATGTTTTTTAGATGAGTAACCTTCTTTAATCCAATTCTTTTCTAGAAGTTCAAAAATCAATTTGTCGTTTACTTTTTTACCACTTTGAATTTCCTCAAAAAATTCTTTTAAAGTTGCATGCATTGCAGTACCAAAACTTTGTGAGGCAGAAGGAGGCGTTGGAACTTTATAAACATATTTCAACTTGTAATGCATTGGGCAAGTTTGAAAGGTTTCAATCTGGGAGTAAGAAAGATAATCAATGTGGAGAGGTTCTTTTTTTAGAGATGAACCAACCCGTTCTTTGCCCGACTTAAAATCAAGGAAGGATAATTGATCTACTTTTGCAATTTTCTTTTCGCTTGAAACTACTTTATCTCCTAAGGCTTCAAAAATAAAGGGTGATAATTTCTTTTCCCTCTTCCCTTCTCCATAATAGTCAGCTGCAGTTAAAATTAATCTTTCTTTTGCCCTGGTCATTCCAACATAAAACAGACGCCGTTCTTCTTCAAGGTGGAAGTCCCCCACTGGCAATATTTCTTTAACAAGCTTTTCAGGGATTGGAATCTGTTCACGGCGTTCCATTGAAGGAAATCTTTGGGCAACAAGATTAACTAAAAACACAACTGGAAATTCCAATCCCTTAGCGGAGTGGACCGTTAAGATGTTTACTGCATTTATCTCAGTCCAGTCTTCATTTGTTGCAAGTGGAGACTCCCCAAGTTCCATTGAAAGATCAAGGTAATCTACCACCGCAGGAACCCTTGCTTCATCATTGTCTACCTCATAGGTTTTTAGTTTGTCAAAAAACTTAGAAATATTTTTTGCTCTTTTTTCTGCTTCGGCAGACTCTGGTGATAAGAGTTTTTGAAGTAACCCTGTTTCTTCTAAGAAGAAATATAAAAGTTGTCCTGCAGTTTCTTTTTTAACTAGATCAAGATGTTTACCAATTATTATTAGTAAATCTTTAACCTTTTCACTTCCAATTTTTTCAGCTGATTCAAACAAACTTGTATTATTTTTCTTTGCATAGTTCCCTAGTTCTGCAAGTTCTCTGCCACTAACTCCAAAGTGATCAATCGAAAGAAGCCTGTAAAAAGAAACTGAATCAGTAAAATCATTAAGAACCTTGAGGTATGAAACCAGGTCTACTATTTCAGGTTGTTTAAAAAGCCTTCCGGGACCTAGGAACTGAAAAGGAATTCCATTACGGGAGAGTGCCCTCATGATTGGCTCTGAATGGTTGTTTGCTCGAACCAAGATTGCAAAATCACTCCATTTGCATTTCTCTTCTTTTTGGAGTTCTAGAATCTTTTTTGCAATCTGATCTGATTCATTCTCAACTCTATCTGAATGAATAAATTCAATTTCTGTTCCATCTTTGGTAACTTGGGACTTAAGTTTTTTGTCTATCTTTTCAACAACTTCAAGTCTATCTGGGTTATTGTGTTCAACAAGGTCATGACTTCTATCAAGAATTTTCTGAGTACTTCTGTAATTTTTGGTTAAAACAACAACATGGGTTTTAGGGAAGTTTTTTCTAAACTGAATAATATTGCTTACTGCAGCACCTCTGAATTTATAAATTGAGTTGTGTACAACAATTCCGTCAGCAACGAAGTTGTGTGTTTTTTTAATTTCTAAATCAAAAGTTTCTATCATCTTTTCTTTTTCGGATTTAGATACAACTTCTTCATATATAATTTCACTCCCTCTAAGAACAGGTAAATACATTCCAGGAAAAACATTACTTGCAGGAATAATTCTTGAAGATAAATGCTGATAGTTATATCTTCCTACTTTAAATCTTTTGTCAATAATTCCACCCGTAATTTTCTGGAGTTCCTCTGCAAAATTCCAAGCTTCACGAATATCTGCAAACATTTTTCTTATCCTTTTTCCTTTTTTTGAGGGTAATAGATCAATTTTTGCCTCAACAAGTTTACCTATTATTTCTTTATTGCTTGTTTCCAAAGTAACTAAGTGCAAGACTGTGGGGTTTCCAACAAATCCATTTTTACTGAATTTGCTTCTATAGTTTCTAGCACACATTTCAAAATTGATTTTTATTCTTTTTGTCTGACCTCTGGTTACAGCCTCGACTAAAAATTGAGGAGAGTCTAAATCTATTCTTAAGTCTTTTGCTAGTTTAAATATATTTTTTCTAGTATCTATTTCGCTAAATATTTTATCTAAAAAATCACCAGATATAGCCTGACCTGGTCTGGGAGTAAAAGGAACTGTGGGGATTCCATATTTTGCAGCATAAAAAGCCTCAAAGAATCTAGCTTCTTGGTCGGTCTTGAATGAACCTACCCCAATAATTTTATCTGCATGTCTTTCCAATCTTAATCTTTGAGGTAGACTTTTTGTCACCCCAAGCCTCCAACCAAAAAAGGGATTGTACATTATGTAAACAAAATGCCAACCTTCTAAATTGTAATGGGCAGGTAAGAAACAAAACATTTTGTGATTGTCTGTAACCGTCAACTTTTTTCCACCTTTTGTTTCAAAGGTCAGAAGTCTTCTATTCTTGGTGTGTCTAAATATTTTTGTTACTTTTGATGCGGATGTGTGTCCTTTTCCAACAGCAGTGATAACACTATCCCCAACTTTAATATTCTTTATGCTTACATCGCCTTTTGGCGTGGTAATCTTCGCACTGGGAGGAAGACATTGGTCATCATCCCCTACAACATTTACATTACCTATTCCGCTAACCATCTTTTTTACAAGTTCATTCTGTGCGAAGTTAGTATCTTGGAACTCATCAACTAATAAAAATTTAAATTGTTTCTGGTACTCTTTTAAGATATTTGGTCTATCGCGGAATAACTTTAGAGTCTTGATTATGAGGTCTCCAAAATCCATCAATCCTTCTTTTACTTTAATCTCATCATATGATCTATACGCTTTTGCTAGTTCCTGCCATTTTTCAATTTCAATTTTCTCATCAGGAGTTGTGGATTTTTGTTTCCCAACCCAAGTTGAATAATCACCGGGTGAGATGTCCTCATCCTGAAGTCTTGAGAAGTGTTGCAACATTCCACTTAAGAATTTGTTTGGATTTCCAAGTGGCCTAAAATAATTCAGTTCCAGCTTAAAAAGATTTTTTCTCAAAAGTTGAATCGCATCTGCTTCACTCATCAGTTTGTATTTAGGATCAAGCCCTATGTGAAGTGCCTCACGTCTTAGGATCCTATCGCAAAAAGAGTGAAACGTCATTATCCACATTTGTGTATAACCATCTGGCATTGCAATATCTACTCTTTCTTCCATCTCACGTGCTGCTTTCTCTGTAAAAGTTAATGCCAAAATCTCACTTGGTTTAGCTTTCTTGGAAAAGATTAAATATTTGATTCGTTCTGTAATAACAGTGGTTTTCCCAGTTCCTGCACCAGCAATTATTAATAACGGTCCATCTCCGTGTTTAACTGCCTTTTGCTGTTCATCATTTAGTTTTATGTTTGAAGTCTTGTCCACAAATGGATTGTAACACGAAGAAACGGGATTATTTAATAACTTTATAATGAAGTAAAATTTGCCCTTTATCTAAATCTTCAAAATCAATTTTCTCTAAATTCAGATTTCCGTCATACCCTTCAAACAGTTTAATTCCATCCCCTAAAATTAGTGGATGCATGTCTACAAAAAATTCGTCGATTAATCCACTCTTTAAAAAACTGCCATTTAATGTTCCACCTCCAACCAATAATAATTCTTTAAATTTGTTACTCTCCGCAACCTTTATTGCTTCCTCTGGAGATTTCACAAAAATAACATCAGCATCGTCGTTTGGTTCACTCGATACAATGATATTTAGTACATCTTTAACTGGATATATTTGTCCTTTAAATTGTCTGTATGTATTTCCACCTAAGACAATGCACCCAATGTCTTTTATCTTCTTTTCAAAAATTGGGATATCAATATCCGACACCCAATCAGAATTGCCACTTTTGGTAGCAATAAAACCGTCCGCAGAAATGGCCATGTATAAAATTACTTTCATTCTTCCAATTCCTTTCTTTTTTCCCCACTTATATTTTGGGTTGAACTGATTTTCTGCCCCAACTGATTGAATGACGAAAAGACGTTGCTCATCATATTGTAAGCGTTATTTAGATGTTTCTGAAGAGTTCCAAGGTTTTCTTCTACCTTTCCATAATCTTTTTGTATGGCTCTTAGGGTTCTAAAAACTTCTTTTGATTTTAGTTCTAAATCTTTTCCTTCAAACGAAAGGAGAAGTACTTGAAGATGGGCGTATAGAGTATTTGGTGAAACTGGATAGACTCTAAGGCGCCTTGAAAAAGTTGAGAGCTCTGGGATGTTTACTGCTTCATAGTAAACGGCTTCTGAAGGAATATACATTAGGGCAAAGTCCATTGTCCCTTCTTCTGGAAGTATGTATTTTCTACCAATGTCCTCAATGTGTTTTTTGACGTCCTGAATAAACTGTTTTTTGGCGGTATTCCTTAAGCTTTCAGTTTCTGCTTTATGCATTAAGTTAAAGTTCTCCATTGGGAACTTGGAATCTATACAAAGAAGGCCCGCATCAGTCTTTAAAACTGCATCAACTTTTACTCCACTTTTAAATGAATACTGCAAATGAAATGCATTCTTTGGAAAAGTTTGCCCAATCATTTCTTTTAATACTTCCTCCCCCAGTCCTCCACGAAGCTTTGGTGATTGTAAAAAATCTTGAAGCGTTCTTATACCTTTCCCTATCTCACTCATTTCTCCTAGGTTTCTTTGAACTGCAGAAATTACCTTGGCAGCATTATCAAGCCGCTCATTCATTGCTTGGGTGTTTCTTTGTAAAGAAGTTAGAAGGTCTCGTCTATCCTCACGGGATCCACTTTGAAGAGTTTTAATGATCTCCAGAAGTTCATCTGATGGTTTTTGAGACTCTTTAAGATCGGTCAGTTTTTTGTTAATAAATAGAGCTACAATCAAAAGTGCCGCTAATACTATAATTAGTGTAATAATGGGATCCATACTTAAGGATTATAATAACACATCAATATGAGAAAGAAATCACACCAGGAACAAGCACTTAAAAGAAAGAACTTTTTTCCTACTCTTCTTGTTACAGTTCTTCTTTGGGCTCTTCTAGGTGGACTTGTCTATTTTGTTGATCCGGGGACATTTGGTGTAGTTCCATTATTCTTTATAACATTCTTTGTTGCTACTCTTTTTACCTTTTCTTTAATTTTTGCAAGTTCCCGGCGTGGTCTCCTTATCTCTATATCTTTATCTTTATTCTCAATCCTTATGTATTTAGGTGTTGGTAATATCCTAAATTTCATACTAATAGTTGCAATTGCGGTATGTATCGAGTTATATTTCAGCCGTACATGATAAATCCCTCACTTAAAAGACAACTTTTCAAAACATTTACTCAGATGTTAACTGATCTGAAAGATCAAAAGGAAATTGAGACTTTCTTGAAAGACTTTTTTGATGAGACAGAACTTGAGAGATATATCAAAAGAAACGCAATAACTTACTGGATTAAAAAAGGAAGAGATACCGATAACATAAAAAGAAATTTATTAGCAACTTCTAAGGAGGTTGCTTTAGCTAAAGACTCTCTTAAAAAGAAAGGTATAAAACTTGCCATTAAATATATGGAAGCAGAAGAATGGGCAAATGTTTGGAGTGAAAAAATCAAAAATTTTACAAAAAATAATAAATAGTCTTTTAATAATTCTTCTGGTATTTCTTTTTACCAAGATATCTCTAATCGGTAAAATATTCCTTCAAAATACCCCCCTTTATGACTTTGATTTGTATTACATACTAATAGATAACATCAAGGGTGGTATCAATCCATATTCTCCCAACCTTATTTTTTCTCTGGGACCACCTTTGGTATTTTTGTATTTTTTTCCGTTTTCTTTTTTTGAACTACCTATCGCAAGAATTCTAGCAACAACCATTAATATAGCTGCAGGATTTTTCTTGTGTTTTTTACTTGCAAAGAAATTTAACAAAAAATATTTACTGACTACATTTCTAATTCTTTCAATCCTTTTCTTTTCCTCTTTCCTACCTAGATTTTCTCTTGGGATGGGACAACCTTCGATTCTTTTAACACTTTTAGTTACCTTAGTGATTGTTTCTAAAAATAGTCTTTGGAAAGGAATTATCCTGGCGGGGGTTGCTTCAATCAAAACAATATTTGTTTTTCCAATCCTTTCATTTGTTAGAAATAAAAAGGTTGTTCTTTCTTTTTTATTGGCTACAATTTTTCTTATTCTTGTGTCTCTTTTTTTTATAAAACCAGGTTGGTATGTATATTATTTTCAAACTATATTTTCTAAACTAAATAGTTCGCCGATTCTTTCCTCTGGACTTGATTACTACAATCAATCCCTTAAAAGCACATTTTTCAGACTTGGGATGATTGATTCATACAAATATTTATTTTTTCCGATACTCACAATCTCATCAGTAGTAATTGCT
>JAEAME010002400.1_pt1 | contig 11027 bp, 10 predicted proteins | sample 8958731 | NCBI WGS metagenome assembly JAEAME01 (sample SAMN16933194, study PRJNA681113) | bioreactor sludge metagenome | isolation source: anerobic bioreactor sludge (Control) | place: India:Bengaluru | collected 2018-10-24 | reverse complement strand
CCGCCGCCGTCCATCATCCGGCTCATGGGCGACAAGAACAAGGCCCGCCAGACCATGAAAAAGGCCGGCCTGCCCGTCCTGCCGGGCAGCGACACGGTCATCGAGGACCTGACCGTGGCCAAGAAGGTGGCGGCCAAGATCGGCTACCCGGTCATCATCAAGGCCGCGGCCGGCGGCGGCGGCAAGGGCATGCGCATCTGCCGCTCGGCCGGCCAGCTCGAAGACCAGTTCCCCATCGCCCAGGGGGAGGCCAAGGCCGCCTTCAGCGATTCCTCGCTCTACATCGAGAAATTCGTCAGCGGGGCCCGCCACATCGAGATCCAGGTCATCGGCGACCGCCAGGGCAAGGTCACGGCCTACGGCGAGCGGGAGTGCTCCGTCCAGCGGCGCTACCAGAAGCTGGTCGAGGAGACGCCGTCGCCGTTCATCGACTGGAAGACGCGCCGGCGCATGATCAAGGAGGTCGAGGACGCCGCCTCCGAGGTGGGCTACCAGAGCCTGGGCACCTTCGAGTTCCTGGTCGACGACGACCGCAAGTTCTATTTCATGGAAGCCAACGCCCGGGTCCAGGTCGAGCACCCCATCACCGAGATGGTCTACGGCATCAACCTCATCAAGGCCCAGATCCGGATCGCGTCGGGGGAAAAATACGCCCCGCCCTACGCCCTGGAGATGCGAGGCCACGCCATCGAGTGCCGCATCAACGCCGAGGACCCGGTCACCTTCGCGCCCTCGCCGGGCAAGATCGATTTCCTGGTCCTGCCGGGCGGCGAGGGCATCCGCGTCGACTCGGCGGCCTACGGCGGCTGGGTCGTGCCGCCCGACTACGACTCCCTGGTGGCCAAGATCATCGCTTACGCCCCCAGCCGGGAGCTGGCCATCCGGAAGATGCGGGCGGCCCTGGAGACGACGACCATCGTCGGCATCAAGACGAATATCCCCCTCCACCTGGAGGTCCTGTCCAACTCGGACTTCATGGCCGGGCGCTACACGACGCAGTTCATGGACGAGCACCTGGCCGCCAAGGCCGCCGGCGAAGAAGGCGTCTGACCGCCGGGAGATCAGGCCGGCCGGCGGCGCACGGTGATCGCGACCGTGTAGGCGCCGCCGTTGTCCCGGAGCACGTTCTCGTTGATCCCCAGATAGAGCCGCCCCTTGAACGCGGCCGCGGCGCTGCTCTCCGGTCCGATGACGAACAGCACGAAGACCTCGTCCCGGACCTCGGTCCCCGATTTCTCGTCGACGCGGCGGGCCACGACCTGGCCGATCTTGCCGATCAGGGCCCCCAGGTTGGCGCTGGGCATGGGCTGGTCGGTGGTCAGGAGGTCGATCCCGGCCGGGCCGCAGACCGCCTCCGGATTGCCTTTCTGAAGGAGGACCTCGCCGGACGCGGCGAAGCGGACCTCGTCGCCCGGGCCGAGATCGAGGCCCGTGTCCGTCCAGCCGGCCTCCCCGGCCACGGTGACGGTCTTTTCGAGGGGCGCGGCGGCGGGCGGCGCGTCCTGGCCGGGGGCGAAAGCGGCAGCCGCGGCGGCCAGCGCCAGTCCGGCCAGCACGGCGATGCCGGCGGCGGCCGGGGCGAGTCCGGCGCGGCGCTTAGCGGCCATCGCGCTCCTCCGCCGGGGCGGCCATCTTCAGGACCTCGAGGATGGCCTCGTGGAGGCGCCCGTTGGTGGCCACGATGCCGGGCGCGTCGAGGACGAACGGACGGCCGCCGTCGTCGGTGACCCGGCCGCCGGCCTCGCCGACGATCAGAGCCCCGGCAGCCATGTCCCAAGGCTTGAGCTTGAGCTCCCAGAAGCCGTCGAACCGGCCGCAGGCGACGTAGCACAGGTCGAGGGCGGCCGAGCCGCAGCGCCGGATGGCCTGGGCCCGGACGATGAACCGCGCCCAGTGGTCGAGGTTGTTGACCGGGCTCTGGCGGACGTCGTACGGGAAGCCCGTCGCCAGCAGGCTGCGGCCGAGGTCGGCCACGTCGGACACCCGGATCGGGGCGCCGTTGAGCGCGGCCCCCCGCCCTGCCTCGGCCCGGAACATTTCTTCGCGCATGGGGTCGTAGACGAAGCCCAGGGCCAGGCGCCCGGCGCATTCGAGGGCGGCCGAGACGCTGAAAACGGGGAAGCCGTGGGCGAAATTGGTCGTGCCGTCGAGCGGATCGATGACCCAGCGGCACTCCGAGGTCCCGGCCCGGGCCAGGCCCTCCTCGGCCAGGAAGCCGTGGGCCGGAAAAGCGGCCGACAGGCGGCCGACCAGGATCTCCTGGGCGCCCAGGTCGAACGGGGTGACCAGGTCGACGGCCCCTTTATAAGAGGCCTCGACCACCCGGCCGAGGTTGGCGCGGAGATAGAGCCCGGCCTCGCGGACGGCGGCCTCGGCCAACCGCGCGATGTCCCGGAGATCGTCCATGGCCCTATCTTATAGGGGAAGCCCGCCGGGGGTCAAACCGGGACGGGGCGCCGCCCCCCGTCCCCCCGTGAACCCGGGCCGCGGATTTACGTAGTATAATAGACCGTCGACGTTTTCAGTCCGTCCGGAAAGGCTCGCACCATGAGTGAAAAGGCCAGCTTCTTCAAGCGGCACAAGAAACCTCTGATCGCCCTGGCCGTCCTGGCCGTCCTCGGCGTGGTCGTCGTGGGGAACCTGCGCTCCCGCCGCGAGAAGACCGTCAAGGTGACCCTGGAGCAGGTCAAGAAGCAGGACCTGACCTCGATCGTCTCGGCCTCGGGGGAGATCAAGCCCAAGAAGAACATCAACATCAGCGCCCAGGTCCCGGGCCGGATCGTCAGGATCGGCGTCGTCGAGGGCCAGGAGGTCAAGGCCGGCACCTTCCTCCTCAAGCTCGACTCGACCCAGTACGAGGCCAACGCCGACCGCGACCAGAACTACATCCGGGCCGCCAAGGCCGACCTGATCCAGGCCGAAGCCCGGCTGCAGCGGGACAAGAACTCCTTCGACCGCCAGCAGAAGCTCTTCGACGACAACCTCATCTCCAAGGACCAGCTCGAGGCGGCCAAGGCCAACTACGACGTCTCCGTGGCCCAGACCAACGCCATCGCCTTCCAGATCAAGCAGGCCGAGGCCTCGCTCAAGAGCACCCTGGACAGCCTGGCCAAGACGACCTACGTCTCGCCGATCGACGGCATCATCACCAGCCTCCAGGTCGAGGAGGGCGAGACGGCCATCATCGGCACCATGAACAACCCCGGCACGGTCATGCTGACCATCGCCGACCTGTCGGTGATGGAGGTCGAGGTCGAGGTCGACGAGACCGACGTCATCGGCGTCGCCCTAGGCCAGGAGGCCGACGTCCGCGTCGACGCCCTGCCGAACACGGTCTTCAAGGGCCAGGTCACCGAAATCGGCAGCTCGGCCATCCAGCAGTCGACGTCCGGGCTCTCCTCATCGACCCAGGAATCCAAGGATTTCAAGGTCGTCGTCACGCTCAACGACCCCGACCGCAAGCTCAAGCCGGGCCTGTCGGCCTCGGCCGACATCATCGTGGCCCGACGGACCCAGGCCCTGGCCGTGCCCATCTCGGCCCTGGTCCTGCGGGACAAGCCCGACGCCCCGGCCGGCGCGCCCGCCTCGGCCCGGGAGGAGGAAGGCGTCTTCGTCGTGGAGGCCGGGCGGGCCAAGTTCGCGCCCGTCACCAAGGGCATCGCCGGCGGCATGAACATCGAGATCGTGGCCGGCCTCAAGGAAGGCCAGGAGATCGTCGGCGGCCCCTACGCCGCCCTGCGCGAGCTCAAGGACGGCGTCCTGGTCAAGGCCGACGCCAAGAAGGGCACCCCCGCGTCATGAGCGTCCCGGACCCCATCGTCATCCTGGTCGAGGACCTCTGGAAGGTCTACCAGCTCGACGAGCAGCAGGTCGAGGCCCTGCGCGGCGTCTCCCTGACCGTCGAGCGCAACGAGTTCGTGGCCATCATGGGCCCGTCGGGCTCGGGCAAGTCGACCCTGATGAACCTCATCGGCTGCCTGGACACGCCGACCTCCGGCTCCTACCGCCTGAGCGGCAAGGTCGTCAGCGACATGACCGAGGACGAGCTGGCCTACATCCGCAATCACGAGATCGGCTTCGTCTTCCAGGTCTTCAACCTCCTGCCCCGGGCCACGGCCCTCCACAACGTCGAACTGCCGCTCATCTACGCCGGGGTCAAGAAGGCCGACCGCCTGGCCAAGGCCCGCCGGGCCCTCGAGCGGGTGGAGATGAAGGCCCGCATGGGCCACAAGCCGGCCGAGCTGTCGGGCGGCGAGCGCCAGCGCGTGGCCGTCGCCCGGGCCCTGGTCAACGAGCCGTCCCTGCTCCTGGCCGACGAGCCGACGGGAAACCTCGACTCCCGGACCGGCCGCGAGATCCTCAACCTCTTCCACCGGCTCCACGAGCAGGGCCACACGATCATCATGGTCACCCACGACCGCGAGGTGGCCGCCCAGGCCCAGCGGATCATCCACATCCGCGACGGCCAGATCGAAAAGGACGAACGGCTGGGAGGCTGACATGGACCTCTTCAAGCGCATCGCCGGCGTTTTCCTCGAACCGCGGCGGACCTTCGAGGGCCTGGCCGCCCGGCCCGTCTGGATCGACGCCCTCATCGTCGCCCTCCTGGCCCTGATGGCCTTCAACCTGACCGTCCTGCCCTACGCCCAGAGGGACAACCTGGCCCTGATGAAGGACAACGCCGCCCTCAAGGAGCGCATGGGCGAAGACGGCTACGCCAAGCTCATCGAGCGGACCGAGCATCCCTCGCGCTCCGGCCAGATCGTCCAGGTCTTCGTCACCACGCCGCTCTTCGCCGTGGCCGCGCTCCTGCTCCAGAGCCTGCTCCTGCTCATCCTGGGACGGCTGCTGTCCACCCAAGGAAGCTACGTCCAGGTCCTGGCCGCCCTCGTCCACGCCGGCCTGATCGACAAGCTGCTCGGCAATGCCGTCCGCCTCGGCCTGGCCGCGGCCCGCGGCTCGCTCATGCAGACCTCGACCAGCCTGGTGCTGCTCTTCCCGCGCCTGGAGGTGACCTCGACGGCCTACATCGTGCTGGCCCAGGTCGACGTCTTCCAGATCTGGATGTTCGGCGTCCTGGCCTTGGGCCTGGCGGCCATCTTCAAGATCGCCCCGAAAAAGGCCCTGGCCCTGTCGTACGGCGTATGGGCCCTCAAGGCCCTGGCCAACATCGGCATCGGCCTGATCGGCATGAGCTTCCTGCGCTAGTCCGGTTGACTTCGGCTTTTCCGACTATTACAGTAATCGCATGGACGACTGGTTCGCTTCCGGGGACTGCGCCCGCGCGCCCATGGCCCGGGTGCTGGCCGAGATCTGGAAGCAGGGCTTGAGCGGCTCGCTCTACGCCCGGACCGGCGGCGTGCCCAAGTGCCTGTCGTTCGAGCGCGGCTTCCTGACGCTCGACTCGGTCTCCTTCGAGGAGAAGGACTTCCTGCGCTTCCTGCTGACGGCGGGCGAAGCGGACCTGATCGCGCTGACGCGGGTCGAGGAGCAGGCCCAGCGCACGGGCGGCTCGGCCCTCCGGGCCCTGGTCGAGATCCCCGTTTTCACGGCCGAGCGGCTCTGGGAGCTGCTCGAGGGCTACGCCCGCGAGGAGGCCCTGGCGGTCGTCGCCGACGCCGCGGCCGAGCGCGAGTTCCACACCCGCAGCGGGCCCCCGGCCCGGGTCTACGTCGAGGCCGTCGACGTGCCCTCGCTGCTGCTGGAGGCCGTCCGGCGGACGGCGGACCCGGCCGCCCTCGAGGCCGTCCTGCCGGCCGGCGGCGAGGCCCTGCGGCGCCTGCCCGCCTTTTCGTCCGACGCCTTCGCGCTGACGCCCGTCGAGCGCTACGTCCTCGGGCTCCTGGACCCGCCCCGGACCGCGGACGAGGCCTGCGCCGAAAGCGACGCCGGCGCGGCCGCGACCCGCCGGGCCCTGGCCGCCCTGGTCCTGCTCGGGCTGGCCGGGCCGGCCGGTCCCAAGCCCAAGACGGCCCGGCTCCCGGGCGACCTGACGCTCGCGGCCATGGACCGCATCCTCGGCCAGTTCAACGCCAAGTGCGCCTTCGTCCTCAAGTACGTGACCAAGGAGATCGGCCCGGTGGCCTTCAGCCTGATCGGCAAGGCCGTCGACGAGGTCCGCGGACGGCTCGATCCGGCCCTTAGGTCGGCCGATCTCCAGCCCGACGGCCGCTTCGAGCTCAAGACGCCGCTGCGGGTCAACGCCAACATCGTCGGCGACGACTGCCGCGTCTCCATGCTCCGGAGCATGGACGAGGTCCTGGCGGCCGAGGTCCTCCTGGTCAAGCGCACCCTGGGCCAGGAGCACGAATCCGCCCTGCTCCGGAGCCTGGAGCGGCTCGGGGAGGCCCCGTGAAGCGGCGCCAGCTCGTCGCCCTGCTCCTCTTCGTCTCGCTCCTGGCCGTCTGGGTCCTGATCGAAATTGGACGCTGAAGCCCCTCCGCTCGTCATCGTCCTCGGGCCGACCGCCGTCGGCAAGAGCCGCGTCGCCGTCGACCTGGCCCTGCGCTTCGGCGGCGAGGTCGTCAGCGGCGACTCCATCCAGGTCTACCGGGGCTTCGAAATCGGCACCGATAAGCCCGGGCCGGCGGAGCGCCGCGGCGTCCCCCATCATCTTATCGACATCGCCGGGCCCGAAGCCCAGTACACGGCCGCCGATTTCGTGCGCGACGCCCTGGCCGCGGCCCGCGGCATCGGCTCGCGGGGCCGCCTGCCGATCGTGGCCGGCGGCACCGGCCTCTACCTCAAGGCCCTGATCGACGGCCTCTTCCCCGGCCCGGGCCGCGACCCGGCCCGGCGCGCGGCCCTAGAGGCCGAAGCGCGGGAGAACGGCCTCGAGGCCCTCTTCCGCCGGCTCGAGCGGGCCGATCCCGACTACGCCCGCAAGGTCCGCAGCCGGGACCGCGTCCGCATCATCCGGGCCCTCGAGGTTCTGGATACGACAGGCAAGCCCCTGTCGGAGCATTTCCGCGACACCCGCTCGCCGGTGGCCGGGCGGACCTTGGTCCGGATCGGCCTGACGCTCGACCGGGCCGCGCTCTGCCGCCGCATCGAGGACCGGGTGGACCGCATGTTCGCCCGCGGCCTCGTCGAAGAGGTCCGGGGCCTGCTAGCCCGCGGCGTGCCGGCGGCCGCGCCGGCCTTCCGGGCCCTGGGCTACCGCCACGTCGTCCGCCACCTGGCCGGCGAGATCGGCCTGGAGGAGGCCGCGGCCCTGACGAAGATCGAGACCCGGCAATATGCCAAGCGGCAGATGACCTGGTTCCGCAAGATGGCCGGGGTGGCCTGGTTCTCCCCGGACGACGGCCCGGGCCTTGAGGAACACCTCCGAAAGCAGTTACAATAGGGGGACCGGAGCCTCCATGGAACGCGCCATCCTCGTCAACGTCGCCGCCACCAAGGCCGAAAAGGACGAAGCCGAGGAATCCATGACCGAGCTGTCCGGCCTGGCGGTCGCCGCCGGGGCCGAGGTGGCCGGCCGGGTCTTCCAGGTCCGGCCCCGGCTCAACCCCCGCTGGCTCGTGGGCGAAGGCAAGGTGGCCGAGATCCGGGACGAGGCCCGCGAGGCCGAAGCCGACCTGGTCATCTTCGACCGCACCCTCAACGCCGCGCAGCAGAGGAACCTCGAGGACGACCTCAAGGTCAAGGTCATCGACCGGACCCAGCTCATCCTCGACATCTTCGCCCAGCGGGCCCGGACGAACGAGGGCAAGCTTCAGGTCGAGCTGGCCCAGTTGAGCTACCGCCTGCCGCGGCTGCGGGGCCACGGCGTCGGCCTGACCCAGCAGGGCGCCGGCATCGGCACCCGCGGCCCGGGCGAGAAGAAGCTGGAGGTCGACCGGCGGCGGATCACCGACCGCATCACCCGGCTGAAGCGGGAGATCGACGGCTTGGAGAAGCGCCGCTCGAGCCAGCGCCAGAGCCGGCGCAAGAGCCCCGTCCCGACGGTCTCGCTCGTCGGCTACACCAGCGCCGGCAAGTCGACCCTGTTCAACCTGCTGACCAAGGAGCAGCGCTACACCTCGTCCAATCTTTTTTCGACCCTGGACCCGCTGCTGCGGCGGGTCACGTTCCCCGACGGGGCGTTCTTCTTCCTGACCGACACGGTCGGCTTCATCAAACGCCTGCCGGTCGAGCTGGTCACCTCCTTCCGGGCCACGCTCGAGGAGCTGGGCGAGGCCGACGCTATTTGCCACGTCGTCGACGTCGCCTCGGCCTCCTGCGAGCGGCAGCTCGAGGCGGTCGAGTCGGTCCTGGCCGACCTCGGCATCGCCGGCGTCCCGGTCGTCAAGGTCCTCAACAAGATCGACCTCCTGCCCGAGGACGAGCGGGACCTGCTCGTGCGCCGCAACGCGGACGCCCACGGCCAGACGGTCGCCCTCTCGGCCCGGACCGGGGAGGGCGTCCCGGACCTGCTGCGCCGCCTCCGGGAGGTCCTCTTCGCCGGCTGCCGGACCTATTACCTCCGGGTGCCGCGGGAGAACCGGGAGATCGCCGACTCCCTGGGCCGCCGGTCGCTCGTCCTCAAGCGGCGGGAGAGCGACGGCTTCGTCGAGTTCAAGGTCCTGGCCGAGCCGTCCGGGATCATCGACCTCGGGCCCTACCTCGAACAAGGAGCCGAGCCATGGTGAAGCGCTACGCCGTCGTCCTGTTGGCCCTGTGGGCCGCCTGGGGCTGCGCCAGCGCGCCCCGCATCGCGCCGCCCGCGTTCTACGTGGAAGACCTGCCGGCCGACGCGACGACGCGGCTGAAGCTCGACGACCGGATCGCCGCGTCCGACGCCTGGCAGGCCCTCAAATCGGGCCGGCCGGCCTTGGCCCGCAAATACCTGCTCAAGCTCGGCACGGCCAGCCCGGTCCGCGAAGCCGGCCTGGCCTACGCCGACCTGCTCGAGGCTGACCTGGCCGCGGCCGAGGCCCGCTTCAAGTCCTCGATCGCCGGCACCCCGGGCATGGTCCCCTCGTACGTCGGCCTGGCCCAGATCTACGAGTCCCGCCGGGAGAAGGTCAAGACGCTCGACGCGTACCGGGAGATCCTCCGGCTCGACCCGGACAACCGCTGGGCCGGCCCGCGCTTCGAGAGCCTGCGCGAGGGCCTCGTCCGCGACGCCGCCGCGGCCGCCCGGGCGGCCCTGGCCGCGGGCAACCGCGAGACGGCCAAGCGCGGCTTCCTGGAGGTCCTGTCCTACGACCCGGGCTCGACCGACGCCCACCTCGAGCTGGCCCGGCTCTACCGGCAGGAGAAGGCCACGGCCGAGGCCCTGGACCATTTCAAGGCCGCCATGGCCTCGGGGGAGCAGGACAAGACGGTCCTGCGCGAGTACGCCGAGTTCCTGGCCGAGGCCGGCCAGCTCGGCCAGAGCCTCGAGGTCCTGGAGAAGCTGGCCGCCGCCGCGCCCAAGGACGCGGCCGTCAACAAGCGGGTCGCGGAGCTCAAAGAGAAGCTCGGCGTCTACGAGATCCCCAGCCAATACGACGCCATCCCCGGGCTGGAGGCCGTCACCCGCGAGGACCTGGCCGCCCTGATCGGCGTGACGTTCGAGAAGGACATCGAGGCCCCGACCCGGACGGAGATCCTGGTCGACATCGCCACCTCGTGGGCCCAGCGGTACATCGTCGCCGTCGCCTCCCTCGGCATCATCCGGGCCTCGGTCAACCACACCTTCCAGCCCCGGCGGATCATCAACCGGGCCGAGCTGGCCGACGCCGCCGTCCGGCTCATCGACGCGCTTCAGCAGCGGGGGGCCCGCTTCGTCCCCCTGGTCGAGGCGCGCCGCATCCAGATCGCCGACGTGGCCCCCGACAGCCTCTATTACGCCTCCATCTCCAAGGCCCTGTCCTACCAGATCATGGCCCTCATCCCCGGCCGGTTGTTCGAGCCCGAGCGGACGGTCTCGGGCGCCGAGGCGCTCCGCGTGTTCGAACTGATCCGGGGGCTGGCCCGATAAGGACGCGCGCATGGACGAGATGAACGGATCGATGGGCGTGGCCGCGGCGGCGGCCGGCGAAAAACGCCGCTCCGAGATCCTGACGCTGCCCAATCTGCTCTCGCTCGCGAGGATCCTGCTGACGCCCGTCTTCGTCCTGATGATGGTCCGGGAAAAGCCCTGGGCGGCCTTCATCATCTTCCTGGCCGCCGGCGCCACCGACGCCCTGGACGGCTTCGCCGCCCGGACGCTCCACCTCAAAACGACGCTGGGGCTGTGGCTCGATCCGATCGGCGACAAGCTCCTCTTGACCTCGGCCTTCGTCGTCCTGACCCTGCCGGCCTTGGCCGCGCCGAACGTCCTGCCGCTGTGGCTGACGGCCCTGTGCGTCGGCCGGGACATCGCCATCGCGCTCGGGGCCCTGCTCATCATCGCCCTGCGCGGCAAGCGGACCTTTCCGCCCAGCCTGACGGGCAAGGCCAGCACGATCTGCGAGGTTTTTCTGATCTATGTCGTGCTCTACCTCAACGCCGCCGGGAAGGCGCCCCAATCCCTGGCCTGGCTCTACGTCCTGACGGCCCTGCTGGCCGCCGCGTCCTTCGTCCAGTACGCCTTCCGCGGGGTGCGCATGCTCCGCGGGCCCCGGATCCCCGCGGCGCGGTAACCTACACGCCCCGTTGCGTTGGGGGCCGGCCTGGTGTAAGATGCCGGGGAAAACCGCCTCGAGGAGCGCCCATGAACGTCAACGAGACCTTCGAGAAGCTGGCCCGCCGGATCGAGCAGTTCCGCGACGAGATGGTCGACCTCCAGATGAAGCTGTGCGCCATCCCGGCCATCGCCCCCTCGAGCGGCGGCGAGGGCGAGGCCAAGAAGGCCGAGTTCCTCGTCGAGTGGCTCAAGGCCAACGGCTTCGTCGACATCTCGGTCGTCAAGGCCCCCGACCTCGACGCGCCCTCCGGCTACCGGCCCAACATCCTGGCCTATTACCGCGGCCGGAGCTCGGCCCGGACGGTGTGGGTCATGACCCACACCGACGTCGTCCCGCCGGGCGAGCCGTCGCTCTGGCGCGGCGACCCGTTCAAGGCCTGGGTCGAGAAGGGCC
>JAEAME010002398.1_pt1 | contig 11041 bp, 9 predicted proteins | sample 8958731 | NCBI WGS metagenome assembly JAEAME01 (sample SAMN16933194, study PRJNA681113) | bioreactor sludge metagenome | isolation source: anerobic bioreactor sludge (Control) | place: India:Bengaluru | collected 2018-10-24 | reverse complement strand
CCTTCGTCCCGATGACTTAGGACTACGGATGGCGGAGAGCAGATAGATAATGTCGTGCAGGTCTTGCAGGTCTTGCAGGTCTTGCAGGTCTTGCAGTCAAAGCCATACGACCTGCACCATGTACCATGAACCATGCATCTTGCACCCTGCACCTTGCATCCAGATTACCTTTTAGTAAGTTACCTTTTAGTAAGTTACTTTTTGGTAATATTATTTGGAATATGCGATTTGTGAAAAAGCAGGATTAATGAAAACGCCTTTTAATTTCAGGAAGATTTTCCGGGGCAATGACTTTAACTACAGAGAAAAAATAACCAGGAAACTGGTTTCAAATTATTCTGAGTCTTTTAGGATATTAGTTAAAAGTATCAGGGAAATATTGTCGTGCAGTCGTTCGGTCGTGCAGGTTTCGTAGGCCTGCCATACTGTCCTGCACCCTGCACCCTGCATCTTTCATTCAGATTTTTGTCAGAAAATTTTGTCTGATCAGAGAATATTATACCTTTGCGTATAATACTAAATGGTATGATACTAACAGGTATAATGAAAAAATCACCTTTTATTTATGGGACAACGGTGAGTGAGCAGGCATTCACCGACAGGGAGAATGAGATCCGTAAGCTGGGAGATAACCTCTCCGGAGGTGTGAACACAATGGTAATTTCCCCCAGAAGATGGGGCAAATCATCACTTGTTGAGAAAGTTGCAGATATGATCAGGGACAAATACCCTAAGACATCAGTCGCAGTCATTGATCTGTTTGCTGTAAATACTGAAGAGGAATTCCTTGAAAAATTCGCCGGCGAAGTGCTGAAAGCTTCTTCAACAAAATGGGAGGAATGGATAAAGAATTCAAAGAAGGTCTTCAAAAATCTTGTTCCTAAAATCCAGGTCAGCGTTGACCCTATGACAAGCTTCAGCATAAGCTTTGACTGGGACGAAATAAAGAAACATCGTGATGAGATACTTAATCTGCCACAAGCCGTGGCATCACAGAAAAAGATTAACCTGATCATCTGTCTCGATGAGTTCCAGGTGATAGCTGATTTCCCAACCTATGAGAGTTTTGAGAAGGGTCTCAGGGCAGTGTGGCAGCGGCAGAAAAATGTCACATATTGTATCTACGGCAGCCAGAGGCATATGATGCAGGATATATTTAATAACCCCTCAAAACCTTTTTACAGGTTTGGAGATATAATCATGCTGCAGAAGATTGAGCGCGATAAATGGATAAGTTTTATCTGCAATAATTTTGCTGAAAGCGGGAAACTGATCGGCATCGAAGAGGCCGGAATGATAACGTTTCTGTTGCTGTGTCATTCCTGGTTTGTGCAGCCGCTCTCGCATTACACCTGGAACCTGTAAAACAAAAAAGCGACCACATCTGATGTTACAATGGCTCTCGAAGAGCTTCTTAATGCAAATATGCCGCTGTATCAGAAAGAGACGGAGATACTTAGCAATACTCAGATCAACCTCCTGAAAGCCGTGGCGAAAGGGGAGAAGCAGCTTACTTCCGCACGGGTTATGAATGAATACCGCCTGGGAACACCCAGAAATGTCTCAAAAAACAAAACAATACTTTTAAATAACGATATAATCGGCGATACAGCAGCTTCCTATTATTTCATGGATCCTGCTTTTGAAATATGGTTCCGTAGACAGTTCCTTTAATAGTCTGAGAGTCTTATAGTCTTGGAGTCTGATGGTCTTATGCACGACCTGCACGACCTGCAAGACCTGCAAGACCTGCAAGACCTGCACGACCTGCACGACCTGCAAGACCTGCAAGACCTGCAAGATCCCGATTCGCTGTGCTCTCGGGATTTCGTCTCCGCCGATTGGCGGATCCTCAACCTGCAAGACCTGCAAGACCTGCAAGACTTTCCATCCTTGGACAAGAACATCCCCCTACCCCCTTCAAAGGGGGAATTGGAAACCTCGTACCTCACCGCTCACCTGATACTCCTGATAATCCCCGTCCCCGTCCCCGTTCCACCTTCTTCCTCGGGTTCCGACGGCGGCTCTGGTTTGATGCCTACCCTGATCTTTTTATAGGCGAAATTGAATGTGATGAAGTAGTTTATTCCGAAGCTAATGGAATTACCGGTACTGCCATATCCGGGAATATATGCCGGCTTAAGATCTTTCGATGCACTTGTGAACAGCAATTTCCTGAGACTGACGGACCAGCCGATACTCAGGTTCTTAAGGAGCTCTGCCCGGAATCCAGGGGAGACTTCGAGATAATGTCCCCAGTCGGATTGTTCAGGCATTGAGAACGTGTGTTTCCCCCAGTAATTCTCGTAGCTGAAAGAATCGACCTGCCAGGTGAACCGGCTGATGCCATACAGCAGTCCTACCCCGCCCCAGTATTTTCCACCTGATATTTCAGGTTTAAGGATGTTGAAGTCGACGCCGGCTTTAAAGAAGATGCCTTTGTTCCTGTATGAATAATTATACTGAGAGTATTTGTAATTCGAATATCCCCCGGCTGCATGAAGAGCCTTTTTATTATCGATGTCGTACAAAAGATATGCTTCAGTGTTCAGGATATTCTTATCAGTAAAATAAATTACCGGTCCGGAGACGTCTATCCCGAAACTCGCCTTCAGATGTATTGTCACACTGTCCTGAGGAACACCCGTCTCCTGTCCTTGGACAGGGATGTAACCCAAGAAAAGGGCGACACTAATAATATACGCGCATATTCTCCTCATTCAGTGTCGTTATTGTCTTTCTGGTTACAACTATCTTGTCAATTATGTTGTTCGTCGTGACTGGCTGTTCTATAGTGAAATAGTACGTATAACCGCATTCTTTCGATATAAAATGCGCATAGGACGAATAGCTGAATGTCACTGTGTCTGATTCGCCATTGATCTTTACGAGAAATGTACATGTCTCCTTTGTAGGATCGAGAGGGAAAAGCATACTGGTGACATTCGATGTCTTTTTATATATCGCCGAGTCTCTTTCGAGTCCGAAAAGTGAGACAGAATCGGGTGCAACAACCTTATCTGCTGCCGACTGGTACATTGATGCTTTCACCCTGGCTTCTGTCTCGTCAAAACATGAACCCGGGGTGCATGAGAAAATAAATGCAGGTATTATAACCAAAAACGCAGAGAATATTTTGACGAGCTGTTTTCTCATTTCATTATTGCATCGCCCAAAAGTAAGAAATTATCGGGGAGAAAAATTGGATGGGGGAATATTATCTTTAACAAGCAGATATAGTAATGCCATGGAAGTAATTGATTTCAAGGTATTAAGGCGTTACGGCTTTACGGCATTAGGGCTTTAAGGCTTTACCGGGCTAGCAACAATAATAGGGACGGGAAGTTCATTTAAACATCTGTGAACCTCCGTGTACCCCGTGGTAAATTTCTTTTTTAACCACAGATTAACACGGATTAACACGGAGTTGAAGATTCCCAAAATTATTTTTTCCCGCAGATCTCGCAGATTAGCGCAGATTATTACTCTTTGCCATGTGCCTTTTGCCCGTAGATACATCCCCCTTACCCTCCCGCCGAAGCGGGATTTCCGCTGCGCTTCAACCTTCAAAGGGGGAATTGAAATCCTGCACGGCCTGCAAGACCTGCACGACCTGCACGACCTGCACGACCTGCACGACCTGCACGACCTGCACGACATTCAGACCATCAAATCTTTTTGACATATTCCTCCGCCTTCTTCAGCGCGTTGCCGATTCCGGCCGGATTCCTGCCGCCGGCAGTCGCCAGGAATGGCTGGCCGCCTCCGCCGCCATTGATCTCGCCGGAGATCTCTTTGATGAGGCGCACAGCATCGAGGTTCTTTTCCTTTACAAGCTTATCACTTATCATGACAACAAGAACGGCCTTTCCGGCTGATTCGGAACCAAGGACCAGTATGCTGTCTTCAGATCTTTTTCTTATTTCAAATGCAATTGTCTTCAGTAAATCAGGATTGTTAGTCTCGATCCGGCCTGAAATGAACCTGATATCGTTTATCATGACCGCCTTGTCTTCGAGCTCCTTCAGGGCATTCATCGCATCCCTGGCTTCAAGTTTCTCTATTGTCTTTCTGAGGTTACTGTTATCTGTTATCAGCTTTTCAATACTCGCCTTAAGATCCTTCGGATTATTAAAAAGGGAAGCTATGTCTTCCGTCACGGATAGTTTTTCATTGATATATTCCTCAGCTTTCCCTGCCGTTACAGCCTCGATTCTTCTTACTCCTGCTGCTATGGCTCCTTCTGAAACGATCTTGATAATCCCGATGCTGGCAGTTGAGTCGACATGAGTCCCTCCGCAGAGCTCTACTGAATCGCCGAACTGCACCACTCTCACCTTCTCTCCGTATTTTTCGCCGAAAAGTGCTATAGCCCCCATATTCTGAGCTTCTTTCATCGATATGCCATCAATCACCTTACTGTGATGATTTTCCCGTACCAGTCCGTTCGCTATCATTTCTACTTTAAGCAATTCATCTTTTGATGGTTTTCCGAAATGGCTGAAATCGAACCTGAGCCGGTCGGGAGTGACAAGCGATCCTTTCTGCTCCACATGTTTGCCAAGCACTGATCTCAAAGCATAGTGGAGAAGGTGGGTTGCAGTATGATTGTTTGCTGTCATTTGCCGCTTTTCAGTGTCAACGGCGGCCTTGAAGCTGAGCTCAGGACTGGCAGGTATCTTTTTCGAAATATGTACTATCAGGTTATTTTCTTTGATAGTGTCGGCGATTTCAATCCTCTCTTTTTCCGAGGTTATCGATCCGCAATCACCTACCTGGCCACCCGATTCGGCATAGAAGGGTGTTTTATCAAAGACAAGCTGGCAGATCTCCTTTCCTTTTGATTTTACTGTCCGGTATCTGGCTATCAATACATCATCCTCTGTTTTCTCATAGCCAGTGAAGACCGTGCTTCCGGTATCCTGAATGACTGTCCAGTCGCCTGTATCCTGCGAAGCATCCTCCCTTGACCTTGATTTCTGTCTTTTCATCTCATCCTCAAAGCCCCTGATATCTGTTTCCAGACCATGTTCCTTTAGTATAAGCTGAGTGAGGTCGAGGGGGAAACCGTAAGTGTCGTACAGTTCGAAAGCCACCTTACCCGGAAGTGTTTTTTTGTTATCTTTATTCAGATCCTCGATAATGCTGCCGATCATCTTTAACCCTTTTCCCAGGGTTTTGAGGAAGGATAATTCTTCTTCCTTTATGATTTTTGCAATCTGTTCTGCGGATGATTTCAGCTCAGGGTATTGATCTCCCATTGATTTTGCCAGTACCGGAAGCAGCTTGTAAATAAAAGGCTCTTCCATTTCAAGGTAATTATATCCGTACCTCACTGCCCGCCTCAGGATCCTTCTTATTACATATCCGGCCTTGTTATTTGACGGCATCTGACCATCGGCAATTGAAAAAGCAACAGCTCTCAGATGGTCGGCAACAACTCGCATTGCAATATCGCAGGTATTTTTTGTTCCGTATTGTTTGCCTGTTAATTTGGCTATCTCCTTAATGACCGGTTGGAACACGTCGGTATCATAATTCGATTTCTTCCCCTGGATAACCATGCAGAGCCTCTCGAAGCCCATGCCGGTATCGACATGTCTTGAAGGAAGCTGCTCGAGCGAACCGTCGGCTTTGCGGTTATACTGGATGAATACAAGGTTCCATATCTCAACAACAAGCGGATGGCCTTTATTTATAAGCTTATACCCGGGTAATTCGGATCTTTCCTTATCATCCCTTATATCGACATGGATCTCGGAGCAGGGGCCGCAGGGACCTGTTTCTCCCATCTCCCAGAAATTATCCTTTTTTGAACCGTCGAGTATACGGTTGGCAGGATCAGGAAAACACTCTTTCCAGCAGTGGAACGCCTCATTGTCGCGGGGAACATTATCCCCGGCATTGCCTTCAAAGACTGTTGCATAAAGCCTGTCGGCCGGTATGCCAAGTTCTGCCGTCAGGAATTCCCAGGCCCATTCGATTGCTTCCTTTTTGAAATAATCGCCGAAGGACCAGTTACCGAGCATCTCAAACATTGTATGATGATAGGTGTCGTGACCAACTTCCTCAAGGTCATTATGCTTGCCGGAAACCCTTAGGCATTTCTGGGAATTGGCTACACGTTTATATTCCGGAAGGTTATTGCCAAGGAAAATATCCTTGAACTGATTCATCCCCGCATTAGTGAACATCAGTGTCGGATCGTTCTTTATCACCATCGGCGCTGAAGTCACTATTTCGTGTCCTTTCGATCTGAAAAATCCGAAAAATCTCTGTCTCAGTTCGTTTGAATTCATCTTCAAAAAATCATGCTTATTTATGTAAATATACCTTAAAATTGGTTTGTAAAATTAAATTATTTGGTTTAGATTTGTCGATCACCAAATATAAAAATTCGAAATCCCGGACTGGATAATGCGGACCCGAAGATATTTCCTTGACCTTAACGATGTGCAATTTAAGCAGGTAAAGCTTCCGTTGAAGAAGAAGCTGGGCCGCCTTTCGTTATGGTTTGCAGGGACTGTTGCAGTTACTGTTATCTATGCGATATTGTTCCATAGTATCTTCGGATCGCCAAAGGAAAAAATGCTTGACCAGCAGCTTGAGAATATGAAGCTTCAGTACAACCTTGCAGGCAGGGAGCTGGATCATTCGGGAAAAATAATCGAGAGTCTCAGGATGTCGGATGAAATACGTTACCGCCCCATGCTTGAGATGGACTCGGTGCCCCAGTCAATAAGGAATCCGGGCTTCGGAGGTGTTGACAGATACCGGAGCCTGAATGGTTATATGTACTCGGATATGATGAAATCGGTCCGTGAAAGGATAGATGCAATGAAGAATATGGTAAGTGTTCAGCAGACATCTTTCGAGGCGATTGAAGAAAAAAGGGTTGAATGGGAAAGAATGTATGACTATCTGCCGATGATAAGTCCTGTCGATGTTTCAATAAGACTTGGCGATGGAGTCAAATTCAGGGAGGTTCACCCGGTGCTGGGAACACCTCAGTGGCATCACGGTCAGGATTTCAGCGCTCCGTATGGCACTGAAGTATATGCCACGGGTAACGGAAAGGTTATTGCAGCAGGATGGAATTCAGGAGGTTTCGGTAATTACGTAGTTATAGATCATGGATATGGATACCAGTCCACCTATGGTCACCTTAGCAGTATAAAGGTATCTTCAGGAATGAATGTGACAAGAGGAGACCTTATCGGTTTAAGCGGCAGTTCGGGTACTTCATCGGGACCTCACCTTCATTACCAGATAGATCTTTACGGACATCATCAGAATCCTTTGAATTTCTTTAATGATGATCTTACTGAGGAAGAATACTTTGAGATGATCCGGATGCTTACTTCAAGCATGAAACTAAAGTAATCGGTTCTTATTCTTTTCGAAGTGCAAACATACCTCCGGGCAACTGTTTTGGTTTTTATTTATTGATTATCTTTGCACCGTTATGCCAAAATCGAAATATAAGTTCAATCCCGAATCGCTGAGCTTTGATAAGGTGAAGCTCGGTTTCAGGGCTGTGCTCCTGCGAGGGTTAGCATATCTGGTCGGCTCCCTGCTCATTGCTGTTGTCTACTATATGATCTTCGCCATCTTCTTTGATTCACCTAAAGAGAAAGCCCTGTTGCGTGAAATAGATCAGCTTACCCTGCAGTATGACCTTATCCACAGGGAAATGAGTGACCTTGATAAAGTTATTACCCACCTGCAGGAAACAGACGATAATTTATACAGAACTATTTTTGAAGCTGAACCGATCCCTTCAACTCTCAGGGAAGGAGGTGAAGGCGGAGTGAACAGGTATAAGGAACTTGAAGGATACAACAACTCAAACATCGTGATTGAAACAACTAAAAGGCTTGACAAAATCAGGAAACAGGTGTATCTGCAATCAAAATCCTTTGATGAGCTCATCGACCTAGCAAAAAGGAAAGAAGATATGCTTAGAGCTGTCCCGGCGATACTTCCTATATCTAACAAAGACCTTAAGCGTACGGCTTCAGGATACGGATTGAGAATACATCCCATCTATAAGATAATTAAGTTCCATGCCGGAATGGATTTCACAGCCCCGACAGGAACAGATATTTACGCTACAGGTGACGCAACTGTAAAAGCAGTTGTTTCAGCAAAAAGAGGGCTTGGCAATCATGTAATTCTTGATCATGGTTTCGGATACCAGTCTGTTTATGCCCATATGGATAAGGCAAACGTCAGGGTCGGCCAGAAGGTGTCGAGAGGCGATGTTATTGGTTTTGTTGGAAACACAGGGCTTTCAGTCGCGCCTCATCTTCATTATGAGGTTAAGCTGAATGACAAGAATGTCGATCCTGTAAACTATTATTTCAACGATCTTTCCCCGGAGGAATACGAAGAGATGATCGAAATTGCTTCAAAAACCGGGCAATCTTTTGATTAGTCCTTTTTTAAGCAATCATGAAGAGATACCTCCGTCTTGCAACTATTATAATAATCAGTCTGAATCTGTTTAATGATCCTGTCCGGTCAGCTGTTACGGATTCTGCTTCTGTAAACAGGGTGGTAAGCGTCATTGGTGTTGGTGATATAATGCTGGGCTCAACATTCCCCGGCCCGGGTATCCTGCCTCCTCATGATAATCCCCTCTTAATTTTGGGAGATCTGGCCGATACTTTAGCTTCTGCCGACATTACTTTCGGAAACCTTGAAGGATCCTTCCTGGATCATGGAGACCCGGCAAAGAAATGCAGGGATACTACCATATGCTATCTGTTCAGGATGCCTGAGAGATATTCAAGCGCTCTTGCTTCAGCAGGTTTCGACATGCTGAGCATAGCGAATAACCATTTCGGGGATTTTGGTTACCCGGCCCGCATAAGGACAATGAAATTGCTTGATTCACTTGATATCAAATATGCAGGATTAATAGAAAAGCCCTATTCAATCTTTGAAAAGGATTCGCTTATCTATGGCTTTTGTGCTTTTGCGCCTAATGCAGGTACAGTAAATATAAATAAGATAGCTGAAGCTGAAAGCATAGTCAGATTCCTGAATGACACCTGTGATATTGTTGTGGTTTCGTTTCATGGCGGAGCAGAAGGAGCGGATTTTCAGCGCGTACCAAAGAAAGAGGAGATCCATTTAGGTGAAAGCAGGGGAGATGTCTTTAATTTTTCCCACAGGATGATCGATGCCGGAGCTGACGTTGTATTCGGTCATGGACCTCATGTGACAAGAGCAGTTGAAGTATACAATGAGAGGTTCATTGCTTACAGCCTTGGTAATTTTTGTACCTTCGGAAGGTTCAATATAACCGGACCAAATGGTATTGCACCCCTGATTAAGCTTAATGTGGATGAAAAAGGAAAATTCCTGTCAGGAACTGTAATCCCTGTGTTCCAGACCAGGCCCGAAGGAGTGAGAATGGATCCCGGTAAACGTGTTATACGAAAGATCATTGAACTAACTGACCTTGACTTTCCTGATTCTCTGATAACAATTACTGATGAGGGTGAAATTAAATACAAATAACTGCCATGCCTTACACTGAAAAACCTGTCGAAAAACTTTACTATTCAATTGGTGAGGTTTCGAAGATGCTCCAGGTACCTGTTTCTACAGTCAGGTTCTGGGAGAATGAATTCAGGATCCTGAAACCGATGAAAAATAAAAAAGGCAACAGGCTTTTCACTTCTGAAGATCTGAAGAACCTAAGAATTATCCATCATCTTCTTAGGGAAGAAGGCATGACACTCCCGGGAGCTAAGAAAAAGCTGAGCGGCAAATTGGAAGAAACTGATTATAAATATGAGATCAACGAGTCGCTCAAAAAAATTAAAGAGCTGCTGCTCGAGCTGAGGGATGGATTTTAAGCGGTGCAGGGTGCATGATGCAAGGTTCAAGGTGTCGGATGTCAAATTCCCCCTTTGAAGGGGGTAGGGGGATGTTTGTCCAGCGCAAATTGCCGAGAGCAGGGAGCAGAGAGCGATGAGCGGTGAGTTTTGAGTGGTGAGAAGTATCTGCGCATATCTGCGGGAAAAAATAATGTCCAAAAAGTTTAACATGATACTCAAAGACTTATGTTCATATCTCGATTCGGCAGTACCGCTATCTTTCCAGGAGGGATACGATAATTCGGGGCTGCAGGTCGGTTCCCCTGAGAATAAAATAAGCTCGGCACTGATAACAGTTGATGTTACTGAAGATGTGGTTGATGAAGCTATAAGATTGAAATGCGATGTAATTGTATCCCACCACCCGCTGATCTTCGGAACCTTAAAACGACTTTCAGGTTCAGATCATACTCAAAGGGCTGTCGTAAAAGCTGTCAAAAATGATATTGCAGTATATTCTGCTCACACGAACCTCGATGTTATCTCCAACGGGGTAAGCAGGAAGATGGCTGAGAAGCTAAATATTTTAAATATAAGGGTTCTATCGCCATTGAAAAACAGGTTGCTCAAACTCGTGACCTTCATCCCAGAAGCGAGTCTTGAGGTGGTCAGAGAAGCTCTCTTTGCTGCCGGAGCCGGTGTTATAGGGAATTATGACAGATGCGCATTTTCTGTAAACGGAACGGGTAGCTTCAGGGGAAACAGCCTTGCTGATCCCTATGTGGGCAAAAAAGGCAAAGATCATTTTGAGAAGGAAGTCAGGTTTGAAACGATCCTCTTTTCACACCTGAAGGGTAAGGTGATAAATGCATTGCTTAAGGCTCATCCTTATGAGGAGGTGGCTTATGATCTTTATCCACTTGAAAATGATAATATTGAGATCGGCCTAGGATGTGTTGGCGAATTGAAAAAGCCGCTTGAGGAAAGAAAATTCCTGGAAATGATCTCAAAAACATTTAAAGCCGGGGGCTTGAGATACTCAGGCGCCTCAGGAAAGAAGATTGGCAGGGTAGCGCTTTGCGGAGGAGCGGGTATCTCACTGCTTAATGAGGCCAAAGCATCCGGGGCAGATGCATTCGTGACTTCCGATATAAAATATCACAACTTCTTCGACGCGGAAGGGAAGATCCTTCTTGTCGATACGGGACATT
>JAEAME010002395.1_pt1 | contig 11055 bp, 14 predicted proteins | sample 8958731 | NCBI WGS metagenome assembly JAEAME01 (sample SAMN16933194, study PRJNA681113) | bioreactor sludge metagenome | isolation source: anerobic bioreactor sludge (Control) | place: India:Bengaluru | collected 2018-10-24 | reverse complement strand
ATAACTGACATTTTTAAACTCAATTTTACATGGTGACTTAAGTAAATCATCTACCGTAATACCGCCTTCACGTTTAAATGTTTCGGGATAGCTTAAAAAGTCACGGTATTTACTAACATAGACGCTTGTACGCTTCATTTCGGTAAGCTGGCTTATAATATTCTGCAACCACGTAGAAAACCCTGTGATTGCTCCAAAGTAAAGCACGAAGTCACCGACGCCGATTTGATTATTATACGCAAGATAAATAAGATAAGCGTAAGCGACGCCTTCCCGCAATAATGATATCGTTGAATTTGCAAATGTTACTTTTAATACAAGCTTGTCATAACGCTTATACCATTTTGCGATTTTCTCAATATTATCGCTATATATTCTTTGTAACCAACCCTCCATGTTGTAAAGCCTGATATCCTTTGCGGATTTTATATCCTCGGCAACTGTGTCAATATATCCAAGCTTGTGGTGGTATCTTGTTCTCTCTGCGTTGTTCTTATCTGTCCATTTTGTTATATTAAGCCCGATGAAATAGCTTGCTGTCGTAGTTATAACAAGAAAAAGGAGTACAATTATATTAAGCTGTGTTAGAATTGCTGAATAGAAAATAAATCCAATTACACCGGCAAAAAAGCTGGTCCAACTGTAATAGACATTACGAAGTTTCGACTCATTATTTTGACACATCTGATAGCTTTCCTCTTGCAATGTGCGAAACCTATCTGCTTCACGGTTGGCATAATCAGTAGTAAGAACTTTGTTTGCAATTTTATGTATGTAATAAAACCCAATAATATTTTTTCGGCTGTAAACGCATTTTTCACAATACTTTTCAAAGGCACCCAGTAACGCAAGAGATAATGTAACAATCAGCACTACCGCAGATAAACCTTGCCAAGTCTTACCGTTTGTAATTTCATTTATAACGATTTTTGGTATGTATATTTCAAGCACAGGAATTGCAACCTTAACAACAATAGAAAGCGCTACCCACACAAGCAAAGACGGAACATATTGCGCAGTGCATTTCACACAGTAAAGCATATTGCTAACAGTGTTATATGATTTGAATTTATATTCCATATTTCTCACCTCCTGTGCTGCACATTATACAGTATTAAATAAATTTTACATAATGTGTGAAATTGAGCACTTTCGCAAACTCATGACATAATGTAGACTTTCCGCTACCGTTCGCTCTGAGTAAAATTATGCCGGTTGGCTTGTTCATTTTCAGCCTCTTACCTTAAAATAATTCATCCAACAGAGTATAATAGCGGATTTTTGCCTCATCCGGCTGAATTCCCAAGTATGTAAACAGTAGATTTATGTATTTTTGCTGATCCGTATGACGCAGATTATAATTCAACGAACGGACGCACAGTGCAATGTCCTGCCACTTATCAGAAACACCTCCACGCCCAACATCAATGAATCCTGTTACCGTCTTACCGTCAATAAATATATTTGGAAGGCAAAAATCACCGTGTGTAAAACAGAGTTCCTCGGGCGGACGGTTCTCCACCAACCAATGATACAATTCAATCGGCGAATGAAAATCGTTTCTTTCTTCGAAATCATGTATATCAACTAAATTATGCTCAATGTTATATAGTGCCGCTTTCAACTTATAATCAAGTGTGTTCTCAAATGGGCATATATTTATATCTACCGTTTGAAGCATGAGCAAAGCATCAGCCAGTAGCTTGACCGTTTGTGCGATAGGTTCGTGGACCTTATCTTGTTCACCAGTGATATCTCTCGGGCAGTCGCAAGCCATGAAACCGTCTGCCTTAGTCATCAACAGAAATGCATTGCCATTCTGCTCAACATAACAGACCACATCCGGAACCGGTACCCTATCCTTAAGCCAAATCAGCAAATCTTTCTCTCGCCGGATCTCATTAGAAACCTCGGTTACTTTCAAATACAGAATATCATCATTGTTTTCATACCGGAACACTCCCGCCGACGAGCAGCCAACGCTATCTTTTGTGCAGGCATAGCCTGAGAGCCGGGCAATAATTTCAGCAGGCAATGAATATATCAGCACCATTGGCTTTGCTTTCAACTCCTTATCTAAAACATCGGCAAACCTTTGAATAACAGTGTTATCAATCTTCATATCTTCATTCAAATAGTTCAGCGGTTCTTTCCTGATATCTACAGCTTTATGTAATATGTCAGCATCAAGGCATAATACTTCTTTCAACGCCCATTCTCCAGCAGCGGTTTTAGCAATGATTTTACCTGTTCGCAGAGTGTAAATCCCGCGTGCAATGTCCAAGAGCCAGCCGACCACAACACCGTTTTTCCGCGCTGTTTGAACACAACTAACAATGTCCATTTGAACTGTATTCAATTTGCTTCATTTGTCTACCTCGTTTTAATCGTATAATCTTTCTCCCAACCGACAGCTAAGCTCATACAACGCCGTTTTATTAGAATCCCATTCTAATTTTGAATGGGCTTCCTCATAAGTGAGCCATACGCACTCGGTATGTTCGTGAGAAAGTTCGATTTCATATGTACATTCAAATCCGAAAGCATGTTCCGGCACGACATAAGTATCTTTTGCCCAGTTGTATAAATGCTTCTTGGGAAAGATATTTGTAGGAATATAGCATATGGATTTCAGTTCGATAATATTATGTGCGACTACGCCGCCTTCCTCCAAGATTTCACGCTTGGCGGCCCCAAGTGGTGTTTCATCGTCCTCGCCACCACCGGCAATAAATTGCCATTGGTCGTTGTCTGCACGGTGAAGTACACAATATAGTAATTTTCCGTCAATCACCCTGTAGGGGATTGCAAGTATTTGAAATGGTGCTCTCATTTGAAGATCCTCCTTTTCCAAAAAAACCTAATTCCATTGTAAAGGTTAGTGCATCGTATTTCTTGCCGTCAACCTCACGGATGCCGACCTCACAGGCAGCCTCTTTGAATCCAAGCTTCTTAGCAAATGTAATCATATGCAGATTGCCCGACCATGTTTGCGTAAACAGAGTTTTTTGACCGAATTTCGGTTGTAGTCAATGAACTGTTGCAGAGGCATAGTAGCTGTCTGGGTTGGGAAACCATTTTGTATCTTTATAAGCACTAACCCCGCCGATGTGAACACCGTCTACCTCAATTTCAAACTTCCAGCGAACATAGTCAGCAGGTGCTTTTTGCATCTGCTCATAATACTCTGTCAAACTCTTTCGTTCTTCCTCGGCAGAAGATTTAAACGGTTCCCAAGGAGCGTGCATGGGCAATCAGTTCTAATTGCTCAATCTTCTTCAGATTTACACCTTCTCGACTTCTCCATAATACCATCCTGTAACACCGTCCTTTTTAACTATATATCCTTTTGACGTTTTCATTATCAGCGACAGTATGTCGCCCTTACGGACTGGCAATACATAATCGGTGTAATCCCAACAATGTGTATCATCGCGTATATAATCGTTATGTATCCATATTCGTCTTCCGCTGCTTACATGCTCGGCATATGTAAAATCGTCCGATTTTTCAATAATCTTAATTTCGTTGTTGAGCCAACAAATATTAACTGAATCTGCCGATTCTTCCTGTGGTGTCAATGCATAATATTCATGAATAGCGTCATAACTGATGTAGTTAACGCTTTCAATATCGCAATTGATATCAGGAATAATCAACAAATTAAGTTGACCGTAATCTTTAATCCCACAACCGCCGTCAATGGAGATGATTTTTTGTACTTTATTGAATATGGGGTTTGATTGGGCGATTTTTTCTCCGTAAAGTGTGACCGGCCAATGACCGACAACAACATATTTATCAAAGCAAATCTCTGTAGACATAAAACTATCATATTTAAGAAGCTCAAAAAGCTTTCTTTTACTATTTTCATTTAGTTCCTTATCGCGAAGTCCGCCATGAACAAAGATATAATTTTGTGTTTCTACAATCGAAGGTAAGTTTGAAAGAAAATCAAACTCTCGTTCAAAATGCTTTATTACATCATCTTTTGACTTCAGAATATCTAGGGGACACCCACATATATACCCTAGCTCACTTGTCAATTCATCAAAAAAGCTTGTCCCATACCTTGATCTGAGTTCCAACAGATAGTTATAAAATTTCTGAACACTCTCTTCGCATATTCCGTTTATCATATGAAGCCGCCATGCATCCACATTACCTATGAGAGGGATAACGTTTCCCTTTTCGCATAGTTTCATTACATAACGCAATGTATTAAGACTTTCGGGACCTTTTTCCACTATATCACCAACGATAATCAACATATCATTATCTGAAAATTGTGCCTTTTCCAGCACCTTTTTTAAATACGACAAATGTCCATGAATATCGCTTGTGATGAGAATCCGCTTGTTTGGCTCAATATTTATATGTTTTATTGTCAATTTGGGTAACATCATAAATTTTATCCTTTTAAATTAATCCATGCATAAAAATAATACAAAAGCATACTCACACATTAATTCACTTATTTTCAAACCAAACGTCAATTTCGCTCTTACTTGGCTCTGCAAACAAGCGGTTAAATTTATCAGCAATTCCATCGTTTATATAGTAAAAATCCTCTACTCCGTTAACTATTCTACTGTTTCTCTTTTTTAAGTTATGCCGCCATACCTCATCACTGACACTTACATAGTGCCATTCAATGCTTATGTTCCTATCCTTAAAATAATTGGTAGCATATTGGCGTTCTTCTTGTGTCCAAAACCCCCAATCAAATATTACAGTTATTCCGGCGGAAAGGATTTCACATGCTTTTTCAAATAAATACGCTTGTGTTTTTTCAACTATTTCATCATGTTTCTCACCAATATATTGACCAAACAGCGCGAGTGTGATTTCATCAACAGATAAAAGAACGGCTTTGCGTTCATTTATCATGCGCTTCGCGTATGTGGTTTTACCGGAGCATATTTTCCCGCAAATCAAGATAACTTTAGCCATTCGCTTCCCCAAGCCTTTCAATAAGCTCATCAAACCATTGACCGGCTTTCGGTATCTTTTTCGCCATATCATCAAGAGTACTAATTTTCGCGAAGTATTCAAGTCGATCCCGTTCCGAGACTGGAATATGCTGCGTAATATGAATCAGATAGTAATCTACATGCGCCGGCGTATAAATTAATCTGAGCAGGTCAATCAGCGGCTCTAAAACATAGTGGTTGTAATATGCATACGCTTCAAGATACTGCCCGCGACAAACGTATTTCTCAGCACGCATATACTGTGTCCTGCGGTATTTCGCTTCCTCTAAACGTGATTGATTCCCTTTTTCAAATTTTGATGGGTCTAGTGGCTTGTTCCTAATGATATTATCTTTATCAAATACTACCTTCGCCGCTTCGATGCGGTCGTTTTCGTAATAGGAGTATTCATCCTTCGGTCGGCTATGGAGTTGCCAGCAGAAGTCAATCATCAGGTATTTGCTTGTCCCGGTAAGATGGTATATACGCTGACGGATTTTGGGATGGTTGTTCTGCATTATGTATTTATAATCAATTTCAGCAAGCTCTGAGAAGGCTCTTTCAACCGCTTCATACGCCTGTTCCTCAAAGTCGTCCTCAAAATCAACCCAAAAATCAATATCGCTGTAATGGTCTGCTGTACCGCTTGCATCCGAACCCTCAAGCCAGAAGGCGTAGATATAGGGTAACGGCTCTAACGCTTCGCGCAGTTTATTGATAATAATGTTTCTGTCAAGCATTTTGAATACTCCTTAACTCGTCGGTAAACATTCCATCCCGTCAAACTTACCTTTATACGCGCACACCCACGCGGGGCAGATTAGTGACCACAATTTTCATCTGTCTTACTCACGATATATAAAATGCTGTACTCCCTCGCCAAGCCTTTGGAGCAGCTCAACTGTATTTACCGGGTATACCAAAATATCTTTGACTTTCTCAAGCGGCACCCAGTGGAATTCTATTTTGAAGTCACGCCCTTCAATATGTTCCTGAGCGTAAAACATCCCATCCTTCGGTATATCAGGAGTATCGATATTTATTAGATAATACAAGCATATCTGATGGCAGGGCTTCTTTCCCCATGGGAAAAATATTTCCGCGACCCACTTCAGTTCTCCCACCGATATGTCCGCTCCGATTTCTTCTTTAAATTCCCGTATCAGCGTTTCGGCGTTTGTCTCACCAAAAGCAACATGCCCACCGGGGAAAGCGTATCCTTTATCGTTTGTCGGCTTCTGCAAAAGCACCTTGCCGTTCTGTACACATATACCTGCCACGCGGTAGCTGAATGTGTAATCAGGTGTTTTAAACAATATGTCAAACATTTTTATTGCTCCTTTAAGACGATCAGATAATGACTTGATATTTATCTCAATTTTACTGCAGGCCAAAAAATATCTGCTTGATTTCTTTACTGGCCGGATAGTTAAATCTGTCAATCTGATCTATTACGGCAGAAACATCATATTCAAGGTCAATCTTATTGAAAACACAAGTCCCGTTTACAACTTCTAAGACACCGGCATGTGCAACATTTTTACTTCTTGACGGGCAGCCAAGTGAGGGTACGTTTATGTAGTGTGTATTGCTGCTTGTGAAATAAAAATACTTATGGCTGTGACCGAACAGCACAACATTAGCAGATATATCCGAAAACATTTCCTCACACATCTGCAATGTTAGACTCTTCATAGGATTCAAATAAGCGTTTTGTGACATTGCATAATGTGCAACATATATCTTTATTCCTTCGATTGTTTCGAACCTTGAAGTTGGCAACGAGTCAAGAAAAACCTTGCTTTCTTGACTCAATCTATCAAATTCCCACTCATGGTACCGGGCTTCATCCTGTTGCATATCGTTGAAAAGAGATTCACCTAAACCGATTTTCCTCAGATAATCCTCATGGTTTCCCCTTACGCAAATAAGGTTTTCAAGCCCCATGATTCTCCTTACCGTTTCTTCCGGCATAGGACCGATGCTGACAATATCGCCGCAGCATATTATCTTTTCGCATCCGTTATCAGAAAAATATTCAAGCATTCGGTCAAGGGCAACAGGGTTGTTATGTATGTCCGAAATCACGCCTATTTTCATTTTTCTATTCTTAAGCCTTTCCTGCCCCTTTTATATAATCAGCTCCCCATTGATGTAAAAACCGGCAGATCAGATCGTTTTTAGTATATAATTTTTGGCTTTTCGGATTCCCGTAAATCCTAGCAAATTCAGAAATTTTAATCGTTCTGTTTGCTGTCATGCCCGGCGTCGCACAATTGTTGTAGATTCCCATTATCCTGTCGACACCGTCAGCCTTAAGATTTCCAAGTTTCCACCACTCGGTCGGTTCGGCTATGTTAGGGTAAACATTATAGTCCGCATCAATGGCTAAACAAGGTCTTACCACGCTGATATCCGGCGGATTGTCGTCGCGCAGTAAGTTAGCCAACAGCCGGGTTTCGGGAATTCCGAAATTCTTTCCGTCACTGTTCAATGAAATCATTTCACGCGGTATCATGGGAAGATCGTTAAGTTCAATGCGCAAATCCTCTATTTCGTACCCGCTGCCCTCTGGCGAAATACCGCCTATAAAAAACTCAAATTCCTGACCTAATGACTTACAGCGCTCATAAAGATTGAGGGATTTCATCAGTTTCAGGAATTCATCAAGCTCATTTGGGGTGTTCCGTTTTGTTATAAAAAGCTGCCAACGTGGCGCTATACCTACAGCCAGACAACGTTCAGTTGCAGAAAGCTGATCTTTATATGCTCCCTTTCGCCGCATACCCCAGTCGGTGTTTTCTTCCATACCGAAAAAGGTTATCTGACATTTCTTCGGCGGCAACCCTGACGCCCAGACTGCGTATGACTCGTCCCGTACGAGCCGCCAAGTTGAAAGCAGTTCAAATCTTTCTGAGCGTCCGGGTGAAGAAAGCTCTTTTTCAAGTTCCCAAAGCTCCCGGTAATCATCTCGAAAATCGGGTTCACGCCACCACGAGAAGAAACCCATTTCTTTGATGCTTTGACCGTTTTCATCACGCCAAGCTTTAAATTGCGAGGCAATATCTCTAAACTCATTAATACTCATCTGTCCGTTCCTGTGATCGCCAAGCCAGCAGTGACGGCAGCAGTTAGGACAACCAGCCATGTCGAACATAACGCCAAGATACTTTAAATCAAAGCCGTTTTTCACTTTGCTTTACTCTTTCTATGTATATTTATACGAAAGTTCTTCCAAAGACATTGCTGTTGACAATCCAGACACTGACAGCGGGATGATAATCATCTTTATTCATTGGCTTTCCGCGCTCATGGGTGCGACCTGTTTTATTGCCATTTGCATCAACTATATCCCACATCTCGCTCATTTCAAAAACCTCTTCAATTCCCAGCGTCTTTTTATCTGCAGAAACGCCTTATCCGGATACTTTTCATGCAGTGTAAGAACCTTTTTTCTCCCCGTTTTCGGATAGTTCCATATCCATTTTGCGAAGTCACGGAAATCTTTGCTGAATACCTTTGGTTATTTTAATTCCACTGGTAAATCCGAACGCTTTTTGCCTGTCCGTCTTGCGGCAGACCACACACATACAAGGCGGTTTATATCAAGAAATATAACCAGATCAGCGGCCTCAAATCTCAGCTCGAGCGTGCCGCCGTAATTCCCGTCGATTATCCATTTGCCCCCGCTTATAAACTGTTTTTGCTTCTCGATCCATTCTTCACGCGGTGTTTCCACCCAGCCAGGCCGCCAGAATTCATTATCTAGATGTATGACCGGCAGACCTGTGACTATACCGAGCTGCTTCGCATATGTCGACTTCCCGCTTCCGCCGCTGCCGACAATGATTATTTTGTTATATTTCCGGATATTGATCATAAATGCTTTCCTTTAATGAATTTCAACCGGAACATTCATCGGCCCTTCGTTGATAAACAGTATAAACCCGTTGCATGTTTCGGCTAACTTCTGGCCGGTCGCGCTGTCATACTTTATATTCAGATCAGTGTCGAGGAGGACAACACGCACACCTGCCGGGATATCAATAATAATCTTTCCGGCTGTTATTTTGTAGACTTTATTCTGCTCGCCTTTCTCTGAGATAACCCGTCCTGTCTTAAGCGGCGACAGATATGCCGAATCTATATATGTATAACCACAAAAATATAAATATTCTATACCGTCCTTATCGAAAATAAAGGGAGCAAATGTATCACGTGAACCCCAGTCCGAATCAAGAAACATTTCAGTTTCATATTCGCCTTTTGGTATTGCAGGAAGGATCATCATATTGCCCACCAGCCTGGATGCAAAACACAATACACCCATTTGTTCGGATTCACGGACAGTCAGCGCGAATCCGGAGCGCGTCAGTAAAAGGTCAGCGGGGTTGGCATCGCACATTATATATTTTTTGCCGCACCGGTTTCTCCACGCATCATTCAAAGCCTGGAATCCGACAGACTTTTGTGCATATGTATACCTTTCGGACATCGTTTCAAAAATCATATATGCGCTTCCCTTATTCTCCTCAAATACGAAAGCTCGCGCACCTGAAATGAAACGCTGCCCGTCGAAAGATGCGTCTTTTATAAAATCCTTCCATCCATCGAATGTGCATTTTTGGATTTTAAGAATGTCGGAGTCAAAGCTTATCCTAAGATTATCCATAAAGTTATAATATGTTCCGGAGAAACGTTCCGCATATCCGGAGGGCACAGGTACTTTTACAGCTTCTTGCGTCTCCTTCTTAATCTCTTTTCGCGTGTTGATGTTATATTCCGCCAACAACATACTGCAGAGGTCGCATAATATAGTGGCGTAATTCATTTTATTGTCACTCGTCAGTGCTATGGCAGCAGCGAGATTATATTTTTTGCTCACAAGGAGGAGCGAGTTGAAAAATAAAGTGCCTCCGTCCTTTGTAAACGAGTTTTCACCAAAATCGTATGTTTCTTTTGTAAAGTTTACAGAATCCCAGCCAAACCCGAAATTTTCTGAAAACACACCCGCAATGAGGGGCTTTCCTTGTTTACGTGACATTTCGGAGAGGGTTTCAGGCTTATAAATATCTTTAGGATCGATGAATAAGTACCCGATTTTCGCCATGTCGGTAGTATCGGTCAAAACGCCGGCTGATCCCATAACCATTCTGTATTCAGCCGGTTTCCCCTTTGCTCTTATATAGGTGCGCCCTTCCGGTATATTATCACCCGAACAGGTCGACAGCGCACCCGCGGGCTTTGTTATAAACTCCTGTAAAAACCGCATGAAACTCATACCGGACACTTCCGCCACGACCATTGCCGCCAGGATATAACCATCATTACAATAAACCGAAAATTCGCCGGGAGATGCTTTCAGCTTTGACTTCGCAAAATAATCATATACTTTTCCGTAAATATCATCGCCAAGCCATTTTTCACAGAACAGGTTCTTTCTGTTTGTACCCGGCAGTCCCGAGCTGTGATTAAGGCACATCCTAAGCGTTATTAGCTTGTACCTTTCATCCTTCATTTTAAATCTTGGAAGATAATCGATAACAGGCACATCAAGTTCGACTTTTTCCATCTCAACAAGTTTCATAACTGCGAGCGCACAGTAGGTCTTCCCTACAGAACCTACATGATACAAATCATTAACCGTCGCTGGTTTTGCGGGGTCACCGTCCTGTGTACCGCAGGCAAAGGCCGCCACGAGCTCGCCGTCCTTAATAAATGCAGCGCTTACCGCCGTGCCGTCTTTGTTCCTTTTTGATTCAAGAAATTCTTTTAATTTTGCTGCTATGTCAGGCCTTGTCCCTGTTATATTCATTTAATATTCTCCGTATTTTCTGCAACAACTTGCTGCGTTAATATTAACCGCATTACAGTAAACCAAATATATCTTATTATAACAATAATTGCTTCATTTATCAATGGTAACATGTAAACTATTAGTTTAATAAGGTTTTGCTAATATCCTGGATATTGACACTGTGCAAGAGCAGTGTTATAATTAACCAAATCAGCTAATATAGAGGTGTAACCGGTGGTTAAATATAATTTCTATACTAATACTGTTAACATGCACGGCGGATTT
>JAEAME010002394.1_pt1 | contig 11071 bp, 9 predicted proteins | sample 8958731 | NCBI WGS metagenome assembly JAEAME01 (sample SAMN16933194, study PRJNA681113) | bioreactor sludge metagenome | isolation source: anerobic bioreactor sludge (Control) | place: India:Bengaluru | collected 2018-10-24 | reverse complement strand
ATTCACTCAAACTGTATACCCCATTTCAAAAAATGTCGTATTATAGAATAATACGCAAAGTATATTATAACATTTGCGTGTTGTTTTATCAATTAAGAATATGGTATAGAATGTATGTAATTTGTAAATTACATAATAAATCTGTTTTCTAGTATTTGAAATGAATTTACATTCAGATTCGAATTTAAATTTAAAAATAAATCCTTATACTCGATTGAATATTTATCATTAATTACTTCTTTCCCGGTTATCATGTAATATTCTACGCTTTTGGTATCAATTTTATCAAGTTTATAAGTTATGCTTTGTAATGTTTGCTCATTAATATTTGTATCACAATCTTTAAGTAAAAGATTAAAATAATCAAAGTATTTATCTTTATACTTGTCGTTTATTTTTTGATTTACAAAAGCCTGAGAGAAGTTTTTAACCATTTTAATACGGTTTACGTCATTGCCGTTATAAAAACTAAGAAGATTGCTGCTGTATGAATTATCATTTGTTTTATAAAACTGATTAAGCTGAAGTGCCATAGAACCGTCGAATATTTTTTCGCCTTTTTTCAGATCAATTTTATAATTTTCATCGTTATACTCTATATCAACGGGTAAATTAAAAGATACACCTTCAAACATATTAATCATACGGGCAAAAGAGTTGTCATTAAGATTAACATAATGTGATATACCTATATCAAGCAATGACGAAACCAATAGTGCGGTTTCCTCACCTCCGAACAATGAATAATATCCTCCTATTGTATCGGTTGTTTTTGAAATACTGTACTTCAGATCTTTAGGTATAAATAGGAAAGTCATCTGTGATTTTGTAGAGTTGTAATTCAATATAAACATAGCATCCAGTTCAGGTCTGCTTTTTTCACCTATCAAAAAAAGAATGTTACCGGAAAAGTCCGTTAAGTAGTTATCCGGTGATTCCCAATCATATTTGTCTGCACCATCTATTTTAACCGGTATTTCTTTTCCTTTGGAAATACCGCTATAACCCAGAGAAAGTAAAAAACCGCATACTGATATCGTAAAAAACATAAATACTGTTATTACAATAACAAACCTTCTCAAATTGTCCATAATTAATCTCCTTCCTATTGGCTTGGATTTCCGGAATAGTATACATATTTATGACAGAAACGTCAACCGTCTGTTTTTTTATCGGAATCTAAAGTAAAATTTGCAAGAGGGTTTTTTTCGACGGCTTGCTTCAGTCTTTTATCGCTTACATGAGTATAAATCTCTGTCGTGGCAACACTTTGATGACCTAAAATCTCTTGTAAAGACCTGATATCCACATCCCCATGAAGATACATAAGTGTAGCTGCAGTATGTCTTAACTTATGTGTAGAATATATACTCGAATCAAGATTTGCCATCTTTAAGTACTTTTTTACCGTATATTCAACTGTTTTTGGACTGATACGCTTTTTCCTTTCACTTAAAAAAAGCGCATTTTCATTTTCGGGATCGGCAGGTTGCGGTCTGACCATTAAATATTCGTCTATTGCTTCAAGAGTGGATTTTGTCAAATATATCGTTCTTTCCTTTGAGCCTTTTCCTTTAACTACAAGAGTGTCATCCGACCTGATATCCTGAATATTAACGCCTACCAGTTCCGAAAGTCTGAGTCCGCAGTTTAAAAACAATAAAATAATACAGTAATCTCTTTTACTGTTTTTTCCCTTTATACTTTTTAAAAGAGTAATGCTTTCTTCTAGTTGCAGATATTTTGGCAGTCTCTTGTCTGTTTTAGGAGATTCAAGCTCGGAAGCGGGATTCTCATCTATTAATTTAGCTTTTGTAGAAAGATATTTAAAAAACGAACGGAGTGTAGCTACTTTTCTTGCTCTTGTTACGGAAGTATCGTTTCTAACAGATCCGGCATAACTTAGATAAGCATAAAAATCATTTAGTTTTATGCTTTTGATGACATCTGTCGATAAATCGTTTACACATGCGTCTTCAATGGTTTCATCTTTTTTCATTAGATTTCTTCTCTTTTTTATAAACCTAAAGAATACAAGCAAATCATAATAGTATTCTTTAACTGTTGTCGATGATTTATTTTGTATACTTTCTATGTAATCTAGGAAATCCTCCGCATAGTACGGCAGTACATTTTCAGGATAAAGTTTCACCTGATATGCTCCTTTCATTTATTTAAAGAAAGTATAGCACGTTAACGCAGTGATGACAAGTCTAACATTGACACAAACAGATCTCAAGGTTATAATTGATTGGTAATTTTATAATTGGAGGCTTTAATTCATGTGCAATTTAGATAATTTAAAAAGAGTAGACAAAGAAGTTGCAGACGCAATATTGATGGAAGTCAGCAGACAGAGAAACAAGATTGAACTTATAGCATCTGAAAACTTTGTAAGTGAAGCTGTTCTTGAAGCTATGGGAAGCCCGCTCACAAACAAGTACGCAGAAGGTTACCCCTCAAAAAGATATTATGGCGGATGTGAATGTGTTGATATTGTCGAAACTCTGGCCATTAATCGTGCAAAGGAAATATTCGGCGCAGAACATGCAAACGTACAGCCACATTCCGGCGCACAGGCAAACATGGCAGTTTTCTTTGCGGTACTTAACCCGGGTGACACCGTCTTGGGAATGAATCTTGCCCATGGCGGACATTTAACACACGGAAGTCCGGTTAATATGTCGGGTAAGTGGTTTAATATAGTTCCGTACGGTGTAAGTGAAACGGACATGAGAATCGATTATGATAATCTTCGTAAATTGGCACACGAATGTAAACCGAAGCTTATAGTTGCCGGTGCAAGCGCATATCCCAGAATAATTGATTTCGATAAATTCAGAGAAATTGCCGATGAAGTCGGAGCATATTTAATGGTGGATATGGCACATATAGCAGGTCTTGTTGCTGCAGGTCTCCATCCTAATCCTGTTGGTAAAGCTCACTTTGTAACAACAACAACACATAAAACATTGAGAGGCCCAAGAGGCGGTATGATTCTTTGCAATGAAGAACACGCTAAAATTATTGACAAAGCGGTATTCCCCGGTATACAGGGAGGCCCTTTAATGCATATTATTGCCGCGAAAGCAGTCGGCTTTAAAGAAGTTGTGTCTCCTGAATTTAAAGTCTATCAAAATCAGATTGTTAAGAATGCAAAAAGACTTGCCGAACAGCTTATTAAATCAGGATTTAATTTGGCAAGCGGAGGAACCGACAACCACTTAATGCTTGTTGACTTAAGAAATATAAACATGACCGGAAAAGAAGCACAGAATAAGCTTGATGAAGTTAATATTACCTGTAATAAAAACGGAATTCCTTTTGATACACAAAGTCCTTTTATTACAAGCGGTATAAGATTGGGTACACCTGCGGTTACCGCAAGAGGTATGGTTGAAGAAGATATGGACGAAATAGCCAAACTGATATATATGACGCTTACGGATTTTGAAAAGAACAGCGAAACAGTTAAATCACGAGTAGAAAAGCTGCTCTTAAAATATCCGCTCTATAATTAACGGAGGTTAAATAATGTGGGATGATAAAAGCCATGAGCCGCTTGCTTATAGAATGTGTCCCTCTTCCATAGATGACTTCTTTGGTCAGAAGCATATTCTTGCACCCGGTAAACTTTTATATCGGATGATTAAGTCGGACAGGCTGTCATCCCTTATTTTTTTTGGTCCTCCCGGAACGGGAAAAACATCACTTGCCAGGATTATTGCATCCACCACAAAAATCGGTTTTAAAAAGCTTAATGCTGTCTCTTCCGGAGTCGCGGATATTAAAAGTGTGGTTACGGAAGCACAGAATAAATTGTTAAACCCTTCGGGCAGGACGGTTCTTTTTGTTGACGAAATACACAGATTTAATAAATCCCAGCAGGATGCACTGCTTCCTTATGTGGAAGACGGTACAATTGTATTAATAGGTGCGACAACGGAAAATCCTTTTTTTGAAGTTAATAAAGCACTTATATCGAGATCTTCAGTTTTTGAATTGAAGCCTTTAACCAAGCAGGATATTAAAGATATTATTTTAAATGCATTAACCAGTAAAAAAGGTTATGCAGGATGTAATATAACCATTGATGAAGATGCATTGGGTTTCATTTGTGAGAATTCAGGCGGAGACGCAAGAATTGCACTAAACGCACTTGAAATAGCGGTTATCAGCACAGAAATTGATAAGACTTTGGGTTTTAACATAACACTTGACATCATTTCCGAGTGTATACAGAAGAAAGCTATTAAGTTTGATAAATCAGGTGAAGGACACTATAATAACATCAGTGCATTTATTAAATCAATGAGAGGAAGCAATCCGGACGCTGCTGTTTTTTATCTTGCAAGAGCTCTATATGCGGGAGAAGACATTAATTTTCTGGCAAGGCGAATAATTATATGTGCTTCGGAAGACGTGGGCATGGCTAACCCTACGGCGCTGCTTGTTGCCACTGCGGCCGCCGACGCAATCAGAATGATAGGAATGCCCGAAGCAAGAATTATATTATCCCATGCGGCAGTTTATGTGGCTACAAGTCCAAAGTCTAACTCATCATATTTGGCAATAAACATGGCAATGAGCGATGTTGAAAATAAAGAAACGGGAGAGGTCCCATATTATCTTCGAAACGCAGTTACCGAAGGTATGAAGGATTTAGGTTACGGAAACGGTTATAAATATGCCCATGACTTTGAAGGTCATGTAGCTGACCTCGAATTTCTTCCGGAAATTATGAAGGGAACCAAATACTACGTTCCAACGCAGAACGGTGCCGAAAAGAAGGTATTTGATTATCTTGCTTGGACAGAAGAAATGAAAAAGAAGAACAAAAGTTAAAAAGCCGGTTCCCCGGCTTTTTTTACATGTTTTCAAAGAAACATTTATACGCTTTGAATGAACTGTATAAGTCAATCTTTGATGTTATTTCAAAAGGTGAATGCATGGAAAGAACAGGTGCACCGCAGTCAAGTACTTCAATTCCGATATCGGCCATATACTGAGCGATGGTACCTCCCCCGCCCAAATCGATTTTTCCCATCTCACCTATTTGCCAACAAATCTCAGACTCGCTGAGAAGTTGTGTAAATTCAGCAATAAACTCGGGGTTTGCGTCGCTGGCTCCGCTCTTCCCTCTTGAACCGGTATATTTTTCAATACTTATTCCTCTTCCGATATATGATGAATTTGTTTTGTCGGATACTTCGGGATAATTAGGGTCAAAACCTGCTGTAACATCAGCGGAAAGCATTCTGCTTGCTTTCATGGCACGTTTTGCAATTAAAGGATTCGAATCTTGTGTAAATGCATAACTGAGTTCATATATAAATGTTTCAAAAAGGTTTGATCTTGCGCCGGTAATGCCTACACTTCCGATCTCTTCTTTATCGGAAAGATAACATATGCATGTTTTGTCCGGAATACCGTCCATGTCAAACATAGCCATTAATGATGTATATGCACATATTCTGTCATCCTGAGCATATGCTCCGATTAAACCCCTGTCAAAGCCAACTTCCTGAGCTTTAAAAGCGGGAACAATTTCTATTTCGGCTGAAGCGAAATCCCTTTCGGTAATTCCGTACTCGTCAAACAGGAAAGCCAGAATGTTCTTCTTTATTAAATTAATCTCTTTTGAATCTTCGTCTGTTTGAATCGGTATTGATCCTAAAAATACATTTAAGTTTTCACCCGGTATAAATGCGGATGCTTCTTTTTTTAACTGATCCTGAGATAAATGAGGCAGTAAATCACTTACTGTGAATACTGGATCCGTATCCTTTTCTCCTACGGATATATTTATCTTGGTACCGTCTTTCTTTATAACCACACCGTGCATTGCAAGCGGAATGGCAACCCATTGATACTTTTTAATTCCTCCGTAATAATGGGTTTTCGCAAGTGCAAATCCTCCGTCTTCATATAAAGGCATGGGCTTAAAATCAAGTCTTGGAGAATCCAAATGTGAACCTATTATTCTTAAACCGTCTTCGATATTGTTTCCGACTACACAAAGTATTAAAGCTTTTCCGCTAATAACCGAGTATATTTTCATACCCTTTTCGACTTTACCTTTATTTTTTATTATGTTATCGAAATCAACAAAACCTTTTTCTTCTGCCATACTAATTATTAAATCTGTTATTTCTCTTTCGGTTTTGGCTTCATTCATAAAGTCTATATATTTTTTTGAAAATGCGAATACTTTTTCTTTTTCCTGATCACTCATTTTAATCCAGCCGCTGATTGGATTGTATTCTATTTCTTTAAAGTTTCTCATTACCTCTTCTCCTTATAATAAAAAATGTAACATCTGTATCTTTGTCAGATGTTACATTCATTATACCACATTATGTTATTAATTCTACATGGTTTGATTGTATATATATTCAAGTGAACATATCTTTATGCAAACACATAATATTTTGATTGCGGCTTCAAGATCTTTAATCTCGGGGAATGAAGGAGCAATACGGATATTTCTGTTTCTGGGGTCCTTTTTATATGGGAAAGTTGAACCGGCAGGAGTTAACAGCACTCCGCAATCTTTTGCCAACTGTACAACTTTGTCGGCTAAACCATCGATTGTATCTATGCTTATAAAGTAACCGCCTTTTGGGTTGCTCCAGTTTAAAATTTCGAGACCTGCTAATTCTTCTTCCAGTGTATTTATGACCATATCAAACTTTGGCTTTAAAATAGCCGCATGTTTTTTCATGTGATTTAATATACCGTTATAATCTTTTAAGTAATTCACATGTCTTAGCTGTGATATTTTATCATAACCTATAGTCTGGGGAAACATAAGTCCAGAAATATACTCTATATTTGACTTGCTCGATGCCATTGCGGCAATTCCTGCTCCCGCATAAGTAATTTTGGAAGTCGAAGTAAAAACTATTGCTCTGTTTTCATTACCTGCGGTTTTGCATTCTTCAATCATATTTAATAAATCATCAGGTTTGTCATTTAGAAAATGTACGGCATATGCATCGTCCCAGAATATTCTGAAATCCTGAGCTTTACATTCCATTCTTGCGAGCCTTTTTATAACTTCATCGGAGTAAACTATACCTGTAGGATTACTGTATTTAGGAACCGACCACATTCCTTTAATTGAATTATCGGATGCAACAAGATTTTCAACAACATCCATATCCGGGCCGTCTTCTTTTAAATCTACCGTAATCATTTCTATACCCAGAGCTTCACATATTGTAAAGTGTCTGTCATATCCCGGTGCGGGGCAGATAAATTTAACTTTTTCATACTTACCCCAGGGTTTGCTTCCTTTATTTACGCCAAACTGCATAAATTTCATTATAGTATCATACATGATATTCAGGCTTGAATTACCGCAGACAATTACACGTGAAGAATCTACTCCCATGATTTCACCCATCAGCTGTTTTGCTTCCGGTATTCCGTCATGTAAACCATAATTTCTGCAGTCTATACCGTTTTTGGTCTTAAAGTCACCTAAATACTTTGTATCCAACATATCATTTGAAAGATCAAGTAGTATATTACTTGGTTTTCCTCTTGTCATATCGTATGTATTTTTTTTTGCTGCATAGTAATTATATAAAGATCTTTGTTCCTTGAGCTCGCAAAGTAATTCGTCCCTGCTCATTTCTGAGTATTTCATAAAATCCCCCTAGAATATTAATTTAACAGTCTAAAACATTATATGAATTAAACGTATACAAGTATACAAGATTGTATACAAAAATGCAATAGGTTTATTTGTCTAAATATTGCTTTAAAAATGTTTTTCTGTGTATATCACATAATCCGTTAATGTTTATTGCATCATAATGGTTTTTAGTGCCATACCCTTTATGCTTTGCAAAACCGTATGCAGGATAAACCTTATCATAATCGGTCATTATTCTGTCCCTCGTAACTTTGGCCAAAATAGACGCTGCTGCAATTGAAACGCTGAGAGCATCGCCATGTGTTATCGATATCTGTTTTATGCTTATATCGGGAATATGTACATGATCAACAAGCAGGGTTTCGGGAGATGTATCACATTGTTTTATGGCATCCTGCATAGCCATATATGTAGCATTTAATATGTTAATCTCATCAATTACATTATTATCTACAATACCGATACCGTAGCATAATGCGCTCTTTGTTATTTCATCATACAGCTCATTTCTTCTTTTTTCGGACAGCTTTTTTGAATCGTTAGCTTTTGGATAAGGTTTTCCGGAATCAAATACGGCGCATGCGGCAACAACGGGACCTGCAAGAGGTCCTCTGCCCGCTTCATCTACTCCTCCTATTATATATATACCGCTGCCGTTTAATAATCTTTCATATTCCGTTAATTTAATGTACTCATCATTTGTCATCGTATTCATCACTCTTTTCTATGGGAATTAAAATGTCCTCATCGTCAAGCGTAATCCTGCCGAGTTTTCCTGCTCTGAAGTCATCGAGAACCACCGCAGAAGCTCTTTGATAATCTATTTCTCCCCCCTGCATTAAGCATCCTCTTCTTTTACCGCATTCGGTTAATATTTCTATACCCTTTTTATCTGCGGGAGCAAAATTATATCTTTCATTTATTGACGCAGGATACTTCTGTGCCAAAAATTCAAGCAAAAATGTAGAAAGAAATGATATATCAAGAATATCATCTTTTATAGCACCGGTACATGACAGCCTTATTGCACATCTTTGGTCCTCAATTTTTGGCCATAAAAGTCCGGGCGTATCTAAAAGATATATATTTTCATTCATTCTGAGCCACTGCTTATTTCTCGTAACGCCCGGCTTGTCCCCTGTTACTGCGGCATACTTGCCGGTAACCCTATTAATAAAGGATGACTTGCCGACGTTGGGTATTCCCACGATCATTGCTTTAATAACAGGCGTTTTTCTTCCTTTTGATAAAGCCCTGTCTATTTTTTCGGCCATTGTATTTTCAATCTCTTTAAGTACATTCTTTATGTTGGTACCTTTTTTGGAATCTGTAAATATTACTTTTATACCTTTTTCATTAAAATACTTTCTCCAGTAATTGTTCATGTTTTCGTCTGATAAATCTGATTTGTTGCAAATAATTACTCTGGGTTTTTGCCCTATTATCTTGTCTATTTCGGGATTTCTGCTTGAATAAGGAATTCTGGCATCTACAATTTCGACGACAATGTCCACTAAAGCAAGACCTTCCTGTAAAACACGTCTTGCCCGTGCCATGTGTCCCGGAAACCATTGTATTAACATTAAATTATCCACCTTTCAAAAGTTTATTATGTTCGGATAGTTATATATGATATACGAAATAATTAAAATATGAATGATTAATATTGCAGGCATTCCGTATATAAATTTTTTATGCTTTGTTTTATGTCTGAATATGTGCATTCCAATAAAAGAACCCGGTGATCCTCCTATAATAGCTATAAAAAATAGTGAGGATTCACTGATTCTATATTTACCCTTTTTTGCCCTGCTTTTATCAATCCACATTGATATAAAACCGATCAGACTGATTATTGCCATATATATTATAAAATATTTAAACATTCCTCACCCCATATTAAAAGCTACTTCGGCCATTTTTAAAAGACTTGATACGGAGGAGTCCATTAATATCGGATCATCGTTGAAATTAGAAAAGCTTTCTGCCATTGTTCTTGACAATGCTTCAATTTCACCTTTAAATCTTTTTTCTGCAATTTTCATTAATTCTACATCCTGAATACCGTCTCTGGTGGCTATAAATCTTGTAGATATATTTACGCAGTTTTGCCTGGTATTTGGATAGACTATAAAGCCGTCTCCTTTAAACCTTGCATCGGGCATATAGCTGTACAAATTGTTTTTTATAAAATAGTTAAAGCCCCAGTGAAGAAAACCGGTTATTTTCTGTGAATGGCAAGCCCATGACATAAGTCTCGAATGAATATGAGGATGGTCAATAAACTTATTTAAGTACCAGTGTTCCTCTGGAAAACAGCAAGAGTATGCCCAAACTTCATCGTTTAGTGTCTGCCGTTCCCTGAAGAAGTCTGCTCCTTCTTCATATACCTCTATACGCGGAATATATTGATCACATAATCCCGCAAGTTGTTTTGCAACCGATAATGTATCAAATGGTTCGCCGCATTTTACACCGGGCATGTGGTCTTTTACTTTTTGTCTTGCCCATTTCCAATACTTATCCTGATGAGGTTCATCCTGCAGTCTCATTTGGAATATATCAAGCAACCCCATCTCTTTTATATGGTTATATAAAGCGGGATAAAATTGATCTGCAAAAGCTTCTCCTTTTTCACTCTCTATTTTAACCGGATATACATTTGAATCCTTATCAAAACATGAAATAGTATCGTTCATTACAGGATATATTATGGAGCAGCAGGATATTTTCTTTACAACATTTCTGCTCATAAAGAAATTTACATACTCGTCAAACAGTTTCCATTCAAATACCCATTTGTTTTCAGATACTTCTTTTGTTCCGGAATCAGACAAAAGAGACAGTATCCTTATATCCAGATTGTTATTTCGTAACTCCTTAAAGCAATCGGCATAAACATCCATCAACTGCCACCATTTTTCCGAATACCGTTCATATCCGTATTGTTCACAGTTTCCTATTCCCGGGTTTCCTTTATACCCGAATATATCAAAAGGAAGGAAAAAATACTCCAGATTGAATTCTGACACATATGAATCCGGGAGTGTCACATTATATATTTTTACATAAACAGGCACGGTATAAACTCCTGCCGTTGTATCCACACTTACATTTAATAAGTAATTACCCGCATTACTTTCTTTAGGTATATAAATACTTATCCATATGCCCTGTGTCGCATGCTCTTTAACCGGTTGGCAGTCGGTATATTTAATGTCGAGCAATTCATCAGGATAAGGCAGTCCGTCATTAAAAATATTATACTGTTGATAATACACTTTATAATTCGTGAGTTCCCCACTAATTTTAACACCACTTATTGTAAACGGACATATATCTCTTAGCAGAATCTGCCCTGATACATAAGCGTTTTTTGCACTTTCAAGCGTTAAGAAGTTTTTTGAG
>JAEAME010002393.1_pt1 | contig 11072 bp, 12 predicted proteins | sample 8958731 | NCBI WGS metagenome assembly JAEAME01 (sample SAMN16933194, study PRJNA681113) | bioreactor sludge metagenome | isolation source: anerobic bioreactor sludge (Control) | place: India:Bengaluru | collected 2018-10-24 | reverse complement strand
TTTACAAAATATAATCTATTTTCTATAACTAACAGGGACTTTTTCGACAGTCTCATTTTGTGAGTTCTTACTGTACATTTGTGTGAAACTATCGCCAGTTATGCCTGAGAAGAACCAATAATCATATGCTTGATTTTCTCCTAAGCATTCCATCAAGAAATCCATGCAACCATTAAACCAGTAATTTTGCCCCGCCAGATCGCTGATAAGCTGGCGTACAGGGATTTGGGCGATTAACTGTTTTGACATATTAAGTCCTCCTCTAACATTGATTTGTATTGCGAGTGGGTAAAAATACTTTATTTCTTCATGTTTTGTCCGAATATCCATTGGTCTACAGCCATGAAACCGTTTAAAAGCTTTCGTAAAACTTTCCGGCGTTTCATAACGATATTTAAATGCAACGTCAATGACTTTTATATTAGTTGTTATTAATTCCTGCCCAGCGAGTGATAATCTTCTGTTTCGAATATATTCACTCACGGAAAAACCTGTAACGATATTGAATATCCTTTGAAAATTGTCCGTAGATGAATATACGTATTTTGAAACAGCCTCAACGTTGATGTCTTCCGTTAAGTTCTCCTCCATGTAATGAATGGCTCTTTGAATATCACTTATCCAATCCATACACATCCCTCACGAACACATAATACCTCTTTTAGGGGCTGTTTTCCTGTCATTTTACGGATTCATATGTCTATGCAGGATACGGATGTCCCGGGACGTTGTATTCGAGGTGAATTCGGTTCCAGTTCGCAAGAGTCAAAGTAAATCTTTACCCAGCGATATATCACACATTTCATCGACAAGAAGCCACTGAATATACCACACCGGATAAAGAAAAACCGCCCGTTTTGGGCGGTTTTGATACAGCGTTATATCTGTAAATGATAGAGGGCATTGTGGCTATTGCTGCCTTATAAAACTTTGCAGGGCATACGCTAACTCAACAAGTTTCTCGCAATTAACTACATCAGGGGTATCCTTCGGAGTGTGTGTTATGGTAGCCATCAACTCAGCTACCTTTTCAGCTGTAAATGCAATCGCTGGTTTATCGTTCTGGACGAAAATCATGTGGTCTCCCTGATACCACGGCTCCCCTGCTATAATACCAGCATATTCGCCGAAAACATGAAGTGCTTTCTGCTTTATTTCATTCGGACATTCATACAGAGAGTAGGCGGTTTTCCCTTGCTTATATCCCACATCATCTACATTGATGGCAACAACCATTCTGGAGAAGTCCTGTTCGTAGCGGCGTAGATAATCCATCTGTCCACCAGCACTGTAGTAATCCTCCCCGTTAAACGCAACTATCTCGATACCCAACTTACCCTTATAATCGTGGAACATTTCAGCTAGCAACAGAAGAACGACTGTACCTGAAGCATCATCCAAAGCACCAGGGGTGCTCCAATAAGCGTCAATATGAGCGCTAATGACGATCTTCTGCGGTGCCGCATTATTTTTCCGGGCAATGATATTACAGGCTTCTGTGGGGATGCGCCTGGCTTCAATTTTCAGGCGGAATACTTCTCCCGTTTTGGCAAGGATTTCCTGTCCGGTAACATCCGTACAATAAACTGACGGAATGTTAAAATCGCCGTCTTCAATCAGCGGGAATGGGTATAGAGCGCCGACTAGTTCAGGATTTCTCTTCGTAGCCGTGATAATGGCTGCCGGCTGTTTATCCTCCAGAAGAGCATATATTCTCTTGTGATGGTCCGGGTTATAGAAGATAAAGTTCTTCGGCATAAGCTGCTCGGCGCATATCGCCCCATGCATCAAGAGGATTTTACCTTCACACCGGCAGCCTTCGAGTTCCTCGACTGTCGAGGAGATTATCAGCTCAGCAGTCACGTCACATCCCGGGGAAAACTGGCTAACGAATACCTTATAACCCTGGGACTGACAGACTAGGGATATTTCACCACTTTCAAAGTTCAGGCAGGGGAAAGGAGTTGTATCAACCGTGTAATCCCACTTTTTCATCATTGCAGCTACAAAATCTGTCGCAGTGCGGTTCCCGGGCGAGCCAGTGCGCCGGTTCGGTTTTACGCTGTACAAGGTATTTAAATACTCTTTAGCTTTCTTTAAATCCTGCATCATAACCTCCATTGGTACCAATTATACAGGCTAACCGTAACTGAGCCAGGGTTGGGTGGTAGGGCAACTCAGACCCGGCCGGCTACGTTTTTGCCTCTACATCGAAAATCATCCCCCTGAATCATCCTTTGGGATGATGTCCCCGCTTCGCCGGAAAGATACCATTAGCCTGGTGAGGGACGATCCCTCCCGGTCGGGAGATAGGAGTGCAGCAGGTAGAGATCATGATCAAGGGACACATCGATGCTGAGTGGTCCGGCTGGTTGGCCGGACTGACCGTCACTTATACCGCCGATGGGGATACCGTGCTGCGAGGGCAGGTCCCCGACTTACCTGCTTTGTACGGCATCCTTAACCGGCTGCCGGACCTGGGCATGCAGCTCATCTCGGTTTCTGTCCGCGGAGCAAACGATCAGAAGGTCGAGGGCCCCTAGCCAGAACCAACGTAACCTGAACGCGAGGTGGATTTGAAGGACAAATTATTAGTGCATTGAAATTCTATACAGGGACCCCGGCAATATGATTCGGTAAAGGAGAAAAAATGAAAAGAATCTATATCATGCTGGTGACTTTGGCTGCCATCTTCTCAATCGTCCTCCTATTTGGATGTGGTGGGCATAGTTCTCCCAGCGTATCTGTTCAAGGGAACGTCCAAGAATCCGAAACTACAGGGACTGTAGAAGGAAGGACGTGGTGGTATACCGATACTGATCCTAATCAAAGTCTCTTGGGGGGTGTCCACTTCACATTCAGTTCTGGAGGGCAGACATACTCAACAGACTCAGAAAAAGGGGGGTGGGGGTGGTACTCCATCGCACTGCCATCGAGTGCAGCGCCTGGGATCCGTTACACAATCCGTGCGACAGCTGAAAATTGCGAGCCATATGAGGGAGAGGTCACCGTTGTGACCGGCACTTCCATCAAGAAAGACATTACCATGAAATTGATGCGGTAAAGATGGCATTGCAGAAGTTATTTCCTTTCCGTGGGTTCTTGTGGCAAGCCTGAAACGAGCGTTCATCCAGGCTTGCCACAGATGTATGTTCGCTAAGGGATGGGTTGTTTGTGGAAACTGAATCAAAGATAACTAAACTCATATATGAATGGAAAACACCCGTATCTTATTATGTAATCTGGTTATTCTTTTAGTAATATTTTGATTAGCCTAGTAATACCATTAGCTCTCTAATATCATTAAGTTGTTCCAGGTTACTGATCATTTCAATAACTTCAGTTATTGTCCCCGGCTTTAAAGGCTTCAAAGCACAGGCCGCACACTCACGGAATTTAGTGACCAAATCATCAAAAGTCATCGGGTTTTCCACGGTACCTTTCATGAATTCCACCAATTCTGAATATTCAGCACCGTTATTCATGATGATAGTTATTTGACCCGGAGATACACCGTGTCGTGTCATATTTTCATCCAGTATTCCGGTGACCTTCTGAGCCACTTCTAGTATTTCTTGATTTTTGATACTTTCTTCAGTAAAGTCATCCACTGTTACTTTCCCTTTGACCAACGCGGTAGAGACAGTCCAGGGAACACTAAATTGGGCGTCAACGATATTTCGAGGAGCTCGTTTTATTTCCGGTGGCTGAGTCAAGCTGTATCCAGATTGCCCGCCCAAAGCAGTAATTTCTCTCACTTGTGTAGCATTGATGTTATGTTTTGATCTCAAAGAAAGTACCGCATCGATAAATGGGTGGTTAAATCCACAACAGGGGTAGGGTTTAAAACCAATATTTACTCCTTCGTAAACCTGGCCTAATTTATTCGTTAGAATTTCAGGATCATAATCTCCCTTGATATAGGTATTGTACACTCCCCCTCTGCCATCAATTCCATCTATGCAATGTCGGTCACCGGTGATTCCGGCTTCTGCCATAAGCGCCGCCGTGACTCCAGCTTTAGCGGCAAACCCGGGCCCCATTCTTTTGGCGAACCCACCACCCACTCCTGCTCCCCCGCATTGGTGATAAGCCAGGCCTAAAGCATCAGTTAATTCTTCTTCTTTTAATCTCATCAATTTTCCAGCCATGGCTCCGGCAGCCAGGAATCCGAATAGTGTTGTGGGATGCCATCCTGCGCCCAGGGCAGTACTCCCTGGTCTACTGGCCAATCCTAACCTGGAATCAAAATCTGCGCCCAGGGCAACGGCGGTCAATAATTCTTTCCCGCTAATTTTCCCCATGCGTTCAGCTACTGCCAGGCAAGTGGATACGGCAATACATCCCACGTGCACAAGAGCAATTGGATGGCCGTCATCATAATCGAGTGCATGTATCATTGAACCGTTTACTTGAGCGGCATGAGGGGCAGGACACTGAAAACCGTGTCCGATTATTGTACTCTGCTTTTCCCCACCCCATTCTTTAACCAGGTTCACCAGTTCTTTGATACCCGGTTTAGTGGTACCTCCTAGAGCAGCAGCAATACTATCCATAACTTCTTTTTTTGCTGCTTCGATGGCTTCTTCAGGGACATCTTCGTATACAGTTTTTATAAAATGACGTGCGAATAATTGTGTGATATCCATTCTTATTAACTCCAGTATGAACTGATGATTTTATTGTATTTTATGATTACACCTACGAGTAAAATTACTGAATAATCGCTCAGCAAGTTGGCTATTGCTGTTAACGGCAATGGCACCCAGAGGAGTTTTAATGGTATTTCCCATTTTAAGTATGCTCCCTTTGTTTGTATTTTCAGTAATGAAAGACGGGAGTTACTCGATGCCCCGGTATTTACGCAGGCTCCTAAATATCAGGGCGGGAATAGTATTTACTGGATAGTCTGATTGGACTATCACAAGTGTATTCGGATTATATCATGAAACGTCAAGATGTTTATCTTTCTTTTCATATGGTTCAATAGCTGAAATTAACGGTGGCCCTAGAATAAGGTCGGCTGTTTCTTCCGGTGTCATGTTTGTGTTATCAACAACGTTCACGCTGTCGTCAAAATCCAGCTGCTTATAGAAGTATCTTATCCAGTATTCCGGCGTAATGCTCCCGTGGCAAGTCCTTGACTGGCAGCGTGCCACAGCGGTCTGATACTCCGGTTTAAGGAGGAAAAGCTGGTATTTCAAATTGCGTGATTGAAATATCGCAATGTACTTGTCCAGGTCTTCCGGCAGTATTACGGTGGACAAAACAAAATCATTCCCGAACATGGACAGGATGTCTATTTCTCGGGCAGTCTCAGCGGCCATTTCATTGAAATCCACCTGCGGCGTTCCCTTCTTGTGTTTTACCACCTGGATCACACAGTCGCCGTCAATCGCCAGCAATCCCCTCCTGAGGAGTATTTCGGCAACAGTGGATTTGCCGCTACCACAAGTACCGTTGAGGACGATAATATTCCCCCCGTCGCACCTGTGTGTAATCTCCACTTCTTGACCGCAGTGAGTGCAAGCAGGCAAAACCGGCGACATATCAAAGTCCTGCTTTCGCAGGTTCTCACTGTAAATAACAATTTCGTTCTTTGCGAGCTCTCCGCAATTCGGGCAAGTAAACAACTTCTTACCTCAATGCCCCTCGGTCGGAGTATCGTCACGAAATCCTCGCCGTAGTATTGCCTTTCGTTATGGCTGTGCCGCAGCCAAAACGTCAACTCCAGGGTGAAAGACTGGTTCAATTTCCCTCAGGAATATCACGGTATGGTGCGCGTCGATCTGGCATGCAAGTAGATTTTGGTTTTGCCAACGATTATACCAAGGCATGCTGGGGGATACAAATTCATGTCTTGATACGATGTTCTGCTTCGAGGTAAAATTACGCGACACAACTAAGCCAGACAAGTCGGAAAGTAGTATGAAGAAAATACTAATTGATACCCTGTTTGGGATTTTAACTGTTATAGGCGTCACTGTTTTTGAATTTCTCGTTACTCTACCTTTTACGGAGCATGGTAATCTCTCACCTGACGAATATTCGCCGGTTATGAACCGGGAGTTTTTATTAACGGCACTGCCTGCCGGTATCGTGACTTTTATCTTCACCTGGTTGTTAAAAACAAAATATAAAGTTGATGCTAAAAGAAGGGCTTGTATCTGGACGGTAATATTAACCTTAAATTACGTGATCACTGGCCTTGGAAATGGTAACTTTTCTGAAATATTCAGCACTGTTGGTATTTATATCCTGTTAGCCTGTGCTTTTGCCGGTCCTATAGCTTATGCTGTAATCAAGCGTTTAAAATAAGGCAGTAATCCCATATACTTGACCTCTTCGCAGTTATACGGGACCTGGGGTAGCTGTGTTGTGATGAATGGGAAATATATACTAAACTAATACCAGCCCAAAGTCCCTTCACGCTTGGACCGGTCTATTCCCCACTGTAAAATATGGTAACCTAACGGCAGAAGGACAACTGCGAAGGCCAGGCCCTTTAAATACTCGACTAGTATCTGTGGGTCTCCGAGTGACGGGTTAGTCAACATGGCCAGCCGGGAAAGGTGGTAAACCCATGTCTGGGGAAGGAACCATGAAATGGTTGAAGCTCCCGGGAAAAGAATCGTGTTTAGATACATAACCGGAAATGCCACCCCGGCAAAAAGATTCTGCAGTACATTGATTGCCCAGGTAACAGGGTCGGTGGATTTCGTCACAATTCTAATCCCCGTTGAAATCATGGCCAGGCCCATCAGTATTGCGGCAGAGATGGTGAAAGCGACTATTACGGCTAAAATGTTAGCATGTAACTTTGCGTGGAAGATATAAGTACCGATCAGGAGATACGGGATAAAAGATAAGGCCGATAAGATATAAGTCCAGGTGATATTACCAATAACAAATACTGGCGTTTTGATACCAGTCATCAGGATGGTCTCAAGGGTCCAGGGATTCAACTGTCTTTCTACGCCCTGCACGATTGGCATAACCAGGTTACTTATAGCCACGCCGACAATGAGGAACGAGATATAATCACTGTTGTACATCTCCTGAACCGGTTTCTGTACATATGCTGCGGCTACCCCCCAAGCAAACACCCCAATAAAGATATTAATTATCTGGGTAATCATCGCGGTCTTATAGCTGGTCCAACTCTGGGCATCCCGCTGAGTAAAAGCGATGATTTGTTTTAAGGCAAGGGGCATTTCCATTTTTCTAGGCCGGTCCGGAATCACCGGACTTTTCCTCACGCCGTCGTCTCGTTATCGCCGTGAATACATCTTCCAGGGTAGGTTCTTGAGTATTGATTGCTCCGATCACGATGCCGTTTTTCATGATTTTTTCAAGTATACTGGAGAGCGCCATGTCCCTTTCCACACGAATTGATATACCGAGGAGATTCCTCATTTCATCAATCTCCGGGGTGACACCATAGACCCCAGGTAATTTCTCCAGTTCGTCCAGCATTTTTTCACTGTCACCGCTGTAGGCTGCATCAATGAAGGTCAAGTTGAATACCTTTTCGTCCGATAACGCGTACTGGATATTCCGGGGTGTATCACAGGCAGTAATCCGGCCGCGGTCGAGGATCGCAATGCGGTCGCAAATGTCCTGGGCTTCGGGGAGGTTGTGGGTACTCAGAAGGATCGTCTTTCCCTCCTGGCGGGCCAGATTATCACGAAGCAGGTGGCGGAATTCCATGGCTGAGGCCGGGTCCAGACCGGCGGTCGGTTCGTCGAAAAGCAAGGCCGGCGTGTCTCGAAGGAGAGCCCGGCAGAGCAGTAACTTTCGCTGCATCCCCGTCGAGTACCGCTGGTAATCATCCTCTGCTCTTTCTTTTAATCCGGTTGTCTCTAATAAATAATCGATTCTCTCTTTGGCCGCTTTACCTTTTATCCCATAGAGCAGAGCGTAGAATTCAAGATTCTCTCTTCCTGACAATCGCCAGGTAAAGCCACGGCTTTCCGGTAGAACCGCCTGAAGGTTTCTGAGTACTTTAGATGGTTCTTTCTTGACATCGAAACCATTAATGAAGACTTTACCCTCGTCGTGGATAACCAGCGTGCAGAGGATCTTGATCAAAGTGGTCTTACCCGCCCCATTAGGACCCAGCAGCCCAAAGACTTCTCCTTGCTTGATCTGTAGGTTCACTCCTCGTAAGGCTTCGAGGAAGGGTCCTCTGGTTCCCTTGAGAACTCCCAGTATATTAACGAAGGAATTTACCGCGCCGCCCCCGCCGCGGCCGCCCCCAAATCCTCTCCCTTCTCCCCTGGCCCTTTTCGGGTACCGCTTCACCAGATCGATAGTCTCTATAGCGTAATCCAATATCTTTCTTCTTGGTCCCGAATATGTATTAATTATACCCGCATTGGTATCATTTTGATTGATTACATTATTCTTTTCCGGAGGGTTTTCCTGGAATCAGCTGCAGGAAAGCTTTCTTCCGTATGAAGTCGCGGCGCAGCTCTGTTGGTAACCAGGAATACAATGTATTTAGAATAATACAAGTCCTAACGGTTGTCGTATTTACATCCAATGACCGGGCGTTGCCCAAGTCTCTACCTTACGGATCCTTCATGTACTTGTCTCCGGCATTTATCGTTTTACCGGATTTTTTGTTTATTCCAGGAATACCGACTTTCTCAGGTATGTAGACTCCCTGTTGTCTCAAATTTTTCTGCAATTCCACGTAATTTACGTTACGGGGCTTAATGCCTGCTTTGACCGCTATCGCTGCTGCCGTACCCGCTGCTTGCCCGTAACATATGCACGGCGGGATGATCCGGAACTGCTGCTGGATAGCGAGGTCTGAGGAAAATCCCCGGCAGGCGACCAACAGGCCGTCCATTTTCTTCGGTACCAGGCACCGGTACGGAATACAGAGCTTCGGGTGCTTATGTGAAATATCTCCGTAATCGTTACTGGCGAATACAGCAATAGTATCTATAAAAACTTCGTCCGATACCAGGTCGTTCTCAGTGAGGGTGTATTCACCGATCACCCGGCTTCCACCGTGAACCCCAAGCTGCGGAGCGGTCAGCATCATGAAACTCTTTTTAAAGCCAGGCATCCGCTTCTTTAAAAACTCGAGCGTAATCATGGCTTTCTTGCGATACCGGATATCCACTCTGGTTAGCGTTTCAACATCCTTTGGGTCGCACGGCTCGGCTTCAGGTTCAATACAGTGGAACCAGACCACCCCCTCCTGGTTTTTCAGGATTCCTTTGCTAAATCTCGGATGCCCGCCAAGGTCAATACATTCCTTGATCAAATCGGCATGTTTATCTGGCTGCGAGGCCGCGAATTCCTCGTATTCCGGGATATTTACATTGGCAATCCACCAGACCGAAGCGATCCAGGCAGACATGTATTTATTGTCCTGTACAGCTTCGTATTCAGCCCCGGCACCGATAAACATATCACCGTCCCCGGTAGAATCGATGACAACCTTCGCCAGGATTGCCTGCCGGCCTGATTTACTTTCGAAAATCACGCCCCGGACGGTATTCCCCTCCATTATCGGTTCAGTTCCCCATGAATGCAGCAGCAGGTCGACTCCCGATTCCAACACCATATCGTTCAGTTCGGCTTTAAGTATCTCTGGGTCGACAACTGCGGAATACATTACTCGTCTTTTCTCAATGGCAGGATCATGCCGCACGAAAAAATTCGCCATATGGGCGTTAAGGTAATAGTTCACTACCTTCTCATCCGTCGTTCCCCAGTCTTCTTTTTTAGGGTAGGAAGCCCCACCCCGGGCATCCAGCCGGTTGAGTAATTCCTGATTTAACCCATATATCTGCTGTTCACCACTGATTGTACTGAGATTCGGGAAAATGTTAACCAGCCCTCCGCTGGCCATACCGCCTAAATGACCGTATCTTTCGATGAGTACCGTATCAGCGCCGTTGCGTGCAGCCGCTACCGCCGAGGCGAATCCTCCCGGACCACCGCCTACGACTACAACATCTACTTCGCGACAAACTTTGATATCTCTGGCAGGTTCTCTAATAGTCTTGTTTAGTGCCTTTACCATGTTTATCTCTCCTGCTTAAAGTTAAGTGTAATGTATCTGGAGTCAAACAATATTAGGTCAGAAAGTGTTTATTTCCGGATGCATTTTGGCTAAGTCGATTATAGGACCTTTGACAATCATAGAGATTCCGATATAGCTTCCCCGCACGGACAATAAATAGTCTCCATATTTAAGACGATACGTCGTTAATATTTGAGGGGACAGGGTTAATAATTCGGTTTTCATTTTTCCCACTCTGCAGAATTTCCTTTTCCCGGTATCGGCTATATGCTCTATCTGAAAAGAAGATAAATCTTTATACTGTTTCAGATTATAGCCAATCATTGAGCGTTCTAACAAAGATTGTTTTGCGATGACAAATCCTCCCGAAGTCTTGCTTCCAGAAAACAATATAAGATCACTTTCCGGTGATATTTTATATTCCCTGATAGCCTCCGGAGGGATTTTGATATTTCCATCATCTCTGACCCGAGACCAACCGAAAACGTACTTACCGCCTTTCTCTAGCTGTGGCACCCTAAACTCCTCCTAACAATGAACAAAAGTAAATGATACCCAAACAATGAGTGATACCACAAAACGGACATTTGTTATCGTTTTCCAGAGTGAATAAGTAGTTCCATTTCCAACTCAACATGTTGCTTACCATCTCCGCAACGTTTACATGTGTCTATGTGACTGAAAGCAACCATTAATCAGACCAATAATCAGATTTGAATGAACTAGTAGCGTTTAGGACGCTTGGGGTATGGCTGGTAAGGCGTACGCGGTTCGAGACTCACCCAGTCTGTTTTTGCATCCAATTTGGCAAGAGAGCGTAACAGGTCGAAAGTGACCCATCGAGATGCTTCCGGATGTGATGCATATTCCCACAGTCCGTATTGGCCCCGTAATCCGCTGATGTATTCCACCGTATCGGCAATTCGTTTGTCCTCCAGGCTTGCTTCGATCCGCCAGCACATGTCCAGCATCAGGGCGATGTCATAACGTGCGAAGTAGGTAAAGTAACCATTATCACGTTCTACTC
>JAEAME010002391.1_pt1 | contig 11075 bp, 9 predicted proteins | sample 8958731 | NCBI WGS metagenome assembly JAEAME01 (sample SAMN16933194, study PRJNA681113) | bioreactor sludge metagenome | isolation source: anerobic bioreactor sludge (Control) | place: India:Bengaluru | collected 2018-10-24 | reverse complement strand
TACCAGACTCTAACTCAACTTCCTTCAATTTCTGTTGCGTCGCCGGACTCGTCCACGATTTCTTCCAGCGTAAATTGACATTGTCAGTTTTTGCAAATACCAATATGGGAAGAATCAGCATTGCAATCAGGGAAAAAATAAGAATCTTTCTTTGACTCATGTCAGAACTCCTTTAAATAATTATGGGTTTTTGGTTAAAACATGTGCTTTTTAAGTAACGCATATCTTTTTTTAAATCACCTCCTTCTAATTTAATCGTACCAACCAAAACAGCAACTTTTTAATCACCACCTCCTCTCTGTTTTTTGGTGTTACAATGGGACAAAATATTTGTTGATTCAAATTGAAGTATTTCTTCAATTATCAAAATCGATTAATTTTTATGCTGTAATTCTCTTTGATTTTTTCGTACCATTGCGATATGAATTGTTCCTGATTACTATCCAGGTATTCATTTTTGAGCTCTTCCTTCGCCTCGTCAAAACTTTTCGTTCTCTCCAGTTCAATAGACAAAAGCTTAATAATCGAATAGCCACCACGATATTTAAAAGGCTCACTAATTTCACCAACCTTCATACTAAAAGCATTTTCTCCCAGCTTTCCATGAGGCCCTTTGGTAAATGGACCAAGAATGCCGTTGGTTCTTGTTTCCATGCTCTGTTGATATTTCTTTTCAAGCCCTTCGAAGTCATTGCCTTTAACAGCCAGAAGGTGCACCTTTTTTATTCCATCCTCAGTTTTTTGGAAAATTTCTCGGACCGTTCTTCTCTCTTTAAAAATTAAGCTATTCTTTCTGGTTACATAAATGGATTTCAAGACGCTATCCGAAACGTCTATTTTATCAATCACTTCTTTTTCAATAACGTACGATTTCAAAAAACCAGCCAGCCACTCGTTGTATTTATCTTTGATATCCGGCAATTCATTTAAGTGCTCCGACATGCCTTTGTGCTTTTTTAGCTCTTCATAACAATCGTTTATCAGCAGCATCTCAACCAGTCTCTTTTGATTGAGCGAATTCCAATAGTGTTGAAAAGCTTTATCAAAGAAGCTGCCAATCGTAATTTCATTAACATCAGTTTTACAAAGAGCTATTGCCTTGTCCTTTTCATTAAAAAGTTCTGTTGAATCCTGTCTGGTTTTCATCGTTCCAGCGCGCTTGCAAAAAAATTCAATATTTTCGGGCGACAAAGTATAATGAAATTCATTCAAGAGGCTCTTTCTGAATTCATGGTATTGGCGCGATAATTTGTTTTTATAGTAGCTCTCAAGCTTCTCGACAATACCTGGACGTTCTTTGGCAAAATCATCCAATTTTTTAGGATAAATTTTTTCGACCATCAAAAGATAATAAGCATAATTAGCGATAAACGGCCTGGATATTTCGCCTTCCGAAAGCTGATAAGCCTGCTTAAATATCTCCTCATCAATATCAAAACAGCCTACGACGTGAAGATTGCCACTGTCCTTTTCAGCATTGACATGCTCAGAATATCGTGCAGCCAGCGCCTTGAAATCAGTTCCCTGCTGTAATTTTTGATACAGGTCTTCCGCCTTTTTTCTTTTTTCTTCTTTTCGTGCATCGTCATCGCCGAAGCGGAAAAGCATGCGCCAGACATGTAACTCTCTATCGGATAATTGATAGAACTGCCTGATGGCATCCTCATTGATGACTTTGTCGTAAGCCTCTCTTTTTTCAAGCGCGCTTCCAGCCAGTATTCGTTCTTTTTTTTCAGCCAGCTTTATGACCTCATTATTTTTATCATATCCCAGGCGGTAGGCTTCGCGCAAAATGATATGCTGTTTTATCATATCATCAATAATATCTTGCTTGACCTGTTGGGTTGCTTTAGTCAAAAATTGCTGCGGATAGATTTTTTGGAATTGATCGGAAAGGTCTTTATAGGTAATTTCAAAATCGTCTATCTTTGCCACTACCTGGGCATCTTTGAATTCGTCGTTTTTCTTTTGGCAGGATGTTAATAGCAGCATGGCTACAATAAATATAAAGCTAAAAAGAATAGCTTTTCTCATTCTACGTCCTCCAAACCGATTTATAAGATTTCTTTATTGCTGTTCGACTTTAACCGGTTGATTTAGTTCAAATGATTTTTTCGCGGCGAGTCCGATTAATGTCGCTGCGAGACCGTCGAATCCACAGACTGGGGGATCGACATCTTCCACTACCGCTCGAATAAATTCTTCGATTTCTGATAAATATGAATTCAGATAACGTTCCAGGAAGAAATCCAGTGGACGATCAGAAATGACACCTTCAGCCGATGTGAATACCGTTCGAGTTTCGGTATTGTTGAGGGCTTCCACGCTTCCTTTTGAACCAAAAACTTCAATGCGCTGATCATAGCCATAGACAGCTTTCCGACTATTGTCTATCGAAGCCAACGCGCCGTTCTTTAATTTTAAAGTCGTCATCGCCGTATCCACATCACCGGCTTTGCCGATCTTGGGATCGATTAATACAGCGCCGGTCGCAAATACCTCATCCACTTCGCTGCCCGATAAAAATCGAACCATATCAAAATCATGGATCGTCATATCCAAAAAAATGCCGCCAGAGCTTTTTACATATTCTAATGGAGGCGGCGCTGGATCGCGGGAGGCAATTTTAACCAAATGTAAATCACCAATTTTTTTGGTTACTACTGCCTGTCTGAGTCGCTTGAAATTGGGATCGAACCGACGGTTGAAGCCAATCTGAAGTTTAACACCTTCTTGAGCAACGGCATCTAAAGCCTCCCGAATAAGAGCCGGATCTAAAGCAATGGGCTTTTCACAAAAAATATGCTTCCTGGCATGGGCGGCTTTTATTATTTGTTCTGCGTGCAATGTGGAAGGGGACAGGATTAATACGGCATCGATTTCTTTATCAGAAAAAACGTCATCAACATTCTTGGTCGCCTTCAACTGCCGACTCTCGACCCAGGCTTTGTCGTAGTAAGGATCAGCAATTATTTTTACTTGAGCGTTTGGCATTCTGAGAAGATTATCCGTGTGTAATTTGCCTATTCTCCCGGCTCCAATGACTCCGATTGCTAACTTTTTCATAAATCTACCCTTTCTGGTTTATTCTGTTTAGAAGAAAATAACTGAACTCTGAGATGGCTGTGTTAATTTCAAAAGTCAATTTTTAGTTTGTACTACGCCCAAATAGCTAAAGCATTTGGAGCAAAATATCCGGGCGATCAGTAATAATACTGTCAACACCAAGCTTGATCAAGCGTTTCATTTCTTCAGGTTGATTGACTGTATAAACATGAACTTTTTTCTTATTGGCATGTGCCTTTTTAACAAATTCTTCATCGATGAGTGTATATTTTACGCTGAGCAGATTAACAGGAGCAGTGAATACATCGACATCTGCTGGCATGTTTGAAAAAATGTAGCCTGCTTTAATTTTAGGATTAAGTTTTTTAACTCTGTTAATTGCTTCAAAATCGAAAGAGGTTATAATACAATTCGATATAAAATTTTTCTTCTCAACCAGAGATACGACACGTTCGACCAATTGCTGTTCATGCCCATTCATCTTCAGCTCGATATTTAATTTCATCTTTCCATAGACCGCATCGATGACGTCTTCCAGGGTTGGAATCGGTTCTCCAGTAAATGTGGAATCGAACCAGGCACCGACATCGATGCCATTCAGGTCGGCATAATCTGTTTCCCAGATATTGCTGTCCAACCTGGCAGTACGTCTGAGTGAGCTATCATGCAAAAGAATCAACACGCCATCTTTGGTTTCCTGGACGTCTAATTCGGCATAATCTGATCCGATTTCAATGGCTTTCAACATGGCGCTCATTGTATTTTCTGGCGCCAGGCCAGATGCGCCGCGATGGGCAGTTACGATCAACTCATGTCTATCTTTCTGGCACGAAAAGCCCAAAAGCAATAGCATGATGATATAAATCAGTATCTTAATTTTGCGCATGATCACCTCCAAAGTAAGTATTGAGAAAAAAATTGCTATGCTTTCGGCTTAATATTCCAGGTAAAAGCCAACAGGAAAATCGAAACAACAGTACACACCAGTATGGCGTAAATAACCAGATCCCAGCCAACTTTCATGCCATGCAGATTTCCAAAGTGATGGACGGTCCAGCCAAAGCCCTTTGCCTGTGCGGTTCTGCCGAGATAACCGAAAAGTCCGATGAAACCTGCTGCCGTGCCAACCGCCTTTTTTGATGTGAGATCTAAGCCAGTGACCCCCAACAGCATCACTGGCGGATAAACAAAAAATCCAACAATAGCGAGAAACATCATATCTAACCAGAAATGTCCCGGGGGATTCAAGTAAATTCCGGCAAAAGCAGCCAGAATCGGAATCATGCAAAGCAAGCTGATCATTCCTCTACGGCCGCCAAATTTATCAGACAGCCATCCCATGAATAGCGTTGAGGGGATTCCCCCAAATTCGATAATTAAAATTGCAATGCCGCCGCCAGTTAAAGTCGCCCCTTTGATTTCTCGAAGATAAGTCGGTCCCCAATCGAGCATACTATAACGAACGATATAAACGAAGAAATTAGCAATGGCAAATAGCCACAGATACTTGTTTTTAAAAATATTTTCGATGAACAGCTCTCTGGCGCTCAACTCTTGTTCGTGGATTCCGTGTTCGATTTCATCTTCGGGATAATCATTTTTAAACTTTTCAATTGGCGGAAGACCGACGGATTGCGGCGTATCCCTCAATCGCCAGAACAGATAAATTGCTCCAATGACGGCGATGATCCCTGGAAAATAAAAAGCGGCTCGCCAGCCATAATGAGAGGCGGCGTAAGCGGCTAAAACACCGGCGATACCGCCGCCGATATTATGAGCAATATTCCAAAAGGCAAAAACCGAACCACGCTCTTTTAAGCTGAACCAATGCCCAATCGATCGGCCGCAGGGAGGCCAGCCCATGCCCTGGATAAATCCATTGAGCGCCCAGAGGCTGAGATGAACCTCATAATTGGCGACGCTTCCAAAAGCAAAATTGCAGCAAGCCGTAAGCAACAGCCCCACTGCCATAAATTTGCGGGGATTGCTTCTATCGGACAACGCTCCCATGAGAAACTTGCCCAGCCCATAGGTTATCGCTGAAATCGCAAGTATGCTTCCGACCATGTTATGGTCATAATGAAGCGCGCCTTCTATATCTTTGGCGACAGTGGATAAATTATTTCGGACCAGATAAAAAATGGCATAGCCCAGAAACGTGGACTCCAGGGTACTCCATCGATATTTACGATAGAGCTGGTTTACTTCACTTGCAGGTACCAATTCGATTTGTGGCTCAGGAGCAAAAAACTTGTTTATTTTTAAAGACATTATTTATAATTCCTGACTATTTTCAGTTTGATTTGAGAAATTAAACAACTCACATCGACAATCATCACAAACTGCAAATCTCTTCACTGGGAATCATTTTCTGGTTATGTATCATCAACATTTATTTAACCTGAATAATTAATCACGCCAAGACGCAAAGCCACCAGGTTTTGAAAAGCTAAGGCTTCAAGTTTGATTTTGAACTTAGATGCAAAAGTATGTTTTTCTAAGCAAACTTTTTAACTTCAAATTTCTTTGTGTCTTGGCGGCTTTGCGTGAAAACATATGAATAATTGAAGTTAGATAATTTCGCTTACCTCAACCGGTCGCTTTTCTTGATATGATTTTGTCGCTGCCAGGCTTACTTTTAGGGCGGCCATGCCATCTGCCGCTTTAATGGAAGGCGCTTTGCCCTGCAACACATTATTCACAAAATCCTGGATTTGATTCAAATAAGCCGATTCAAATCGCTCCATGAAATGCGGCACCACGTCGTGGGTAATTCCCTCTTTCGTCATCACGAAAATCGGAGTTTCTCGGAAATAGCCGACCTGGATGCTGCCTTTAGTGCCCCAGATTTCCGCCCGAATGTCATATCCAAAAACCGCATTGCGACTGAGATGAACCACTCCGACCGTACCGTTTTCAAAATTCATATTGACGATGGCATTATCGATATCGCCAATGGGTTTCATTTCTGGATAGGCTAATGCCCCGCCAACCGCATAGACGCTTTTGACATCGCCCATGAACATTTTTGCTACATCGAAATCGTGAATTCCCATATCAGCGATCATCCCGCCGCTCACTTTCGGATCACAGAATTCCAGCGGCGGACGGAATGGATCCCGTGACGTCGAAATCAATAGCACTGGCGTGCCGATGACGCCAGCTTCGATTTTCTTTTTCGCTTCCAGATAGCCTCGATCAAATCGGCGCTGAAATCCACTCTGAAAAAAGATTCGAGTTTTTTCAATAATTTTCAACATCTCTTTCGCTTCTTCCAGTGAAATCGAAATCGGCTTTTCACAAAAAATGGCTTTGCCGCTCTTCGCCGCATCTGTCACGACTTCTTTGTGCGTGCTGGTTGAAGTGATGACCGCCACCGCATCGACCTGTTTATCATTCATCAAATCCTGATGGTTTGGGTACCATCTGGGAATATTGTATTCGGCTGCAAACGATTTAGCCAAACCCTCTGCTTTATCAGCCACAGCGACCAAATTTGCATTGGGCACCCGATGCGCTAAGTCAACAGCATAAACCTTTCCCAGGCGACCCAGACCTATTACTCCGACGTTCAATTTTTTTTGCATATTTTCAACCTCTCACTATTTTTTGATCAACCATTCCAAAAATATCTTCGTAATGAAAAAACAGACATTTCGACTTTTTTAAAGATTTCAAAAACAGGATCAATTTGAGAAATATGTTTTGATTTTACAGGATTGTTTTAAGTTTACTCGCTCTATAAAAACACAAGCGTATTGTTTTTCAAAAAAATTTTTCCTCCTGAGTGATAGATAAGACTGATTCCCTGCTGCTGGGCATATCTGGGATTTTTAATCTGAATTTCTTGATGAATTGTAGCGATGGTCTTTTGATAGGCGTCGATCATAAATAAGGCATGTACTGCTCCCTTGCGAAAATCAAAAGGAGCATCGTCCAACGCTGCAGCGCTGGGGAAAGCCTTAGAGATATGATCAAGTTCGAGGATGGCAAAATCTCTCATACAGAGTGATGGATTATTTATTTTTTCACACTCAGAATTAGTTATGAGAATTAGTTTCACTTGATTAAAAAAATCATCTGTTGGGTAATAACATAAATATTTAAAACGAAAAAGTCAAGTTGATATTTATCATAAAATTTTTTTTATGAATTGAATTGTTTTGCACGCCGCGGTATCTGGATCAGGAAGGGGCAGAATCTCAGCCGAAATAAAGCCATGATAGTTGATCTGCTCCAGCGCATTGATCACATCTCGAAAATCAACATGTCCTGCGCCTGGATACCAACGATTAGAATCGGCGATATGAAAATGAAATAATCGATCTTTTACCAGAATTATGCTGTCGATAATCGAAGGTTCCTCGATATTAATGTGGAACGTGTCAAGCAATAGACCGACATTCTCCTGTTTAAGTCCGTCGAGGAATTTCATTCCCGATGCGACGGTGTTAATCAGGTCAGTCTCATAGCGATTGATCGGCTCAATAGCCAGTTTCACATGTTGATTTTCCGAAGCGCATTCACTGAGCGCTTCGATTAATTGCTCCTCAGCTATCTTATGTTCGATTTGAGAATCCATTCTTCCCCGAATCAAGCCAATGATAACAACAGCCCCGAATTCATTCGCCAAGCTAATATGCGATTTGACCCGCTCAATTGCCCTCCTTCGAATCGCTGGATCATTATGAGTAAATGACAGACCTTCCTCTCCATAAGCCTGTCCTGTACCAATGGCGGGTACGGATAGCTGATTTAATGAAATTATTTTTTTCAGCTCAATAAGATCGAGCAGCTCTGGATCTCTCACTGCCAATTCAACACCATCATAGCCCAGGCTTTTGATCTTTGAAATATTTTCCGCCAATTTGCCCTTATATGCCAGCGCATTAAATTTGGCAGGCTGTGTCGAAACGACAATGCTCAATCTCATCACTACAATCCCATTTTTCGGATCGCATAAATGGGACGCCAGCCTTTGCTGAACGGCTCTTTCAAATACGGTTTCATTTCTTCTTCGGTTCTCATCGTCGTCTTTTCAATCGGCGGCAATTTCCCTGGCGGAAAAGCTTTACGAATTTCATCATAGACCAGCGTGAGATAAGATAGAATAGCAGCAATCGTTCGCTTTGCCTTTCTGGCATCACTCACTGTTGGCTTGCCAACCACGCCTTCGGGAATCGATCCCATTTCAATCGGGGAATGCCCCTGTCCTTCCGACCACTTGCTGGGTCGTCCAAATGGATCGACCGCTTTATCAAAATGACCATCAGGGAGATAGCCTTCTACCGTCGTCTCCTCTGCCAGTTTCATCTCGACAAATTCAGGCGCCAGCAGCAACATCACCGAGGTCTCGGCTTCGTCGGCATGAACAAAATTGGTATCCCAATCGCCGCCACGCTCTTTGGTTCTGAAAAACTCCCGAACTGCCCGATGCCAGTCAATCACTCTAAATATTCCTGGCAGATTCCAGGTCTTTTGTAGCTCCTGAATAGCGGCTTCCAACAGCCATTGATGGCCATGATTATTGATGATGATGATTTTCCGAAATCCATCGTTCCAGAAGCCTACCATCACATCGATCAAAATACGTTTCAAAACTTCATCTTCTAAATGGATCGTTCCAGGCATGCCGATGTGATGATGCGGATGCCCGCCAAAGTTTAGTGGCGTAAAAGAAAGATTCACAGCAGCACCCTGTTTGGCTGTGTATCGGCGAACTCCCTCCAGAAGCTGGGTGACCATAAAGGTATCCAATCCAGAAACGGTATGCCGACCGTGCAATTCGGTGCAGCCTACTGGAAGAAACAATATATCATTTTTCTTTCGATTATCCACCACATGCTGGCGAATGGTATTTTGAATATAAGTTCCTGGCTTGCCCAGTTCCGATGGTGAAGGAATGTCATAATCATTCAAAATTTTAGAAATCTCCTCCTCTGAAGCTTCCCAGATTTTCTTCTTCAGTCTGCCCACGGATGTATCTTCAAAAAACAAATCATCCCGATTCGTCTTCAGCCATCCTGACATGTTATTTTCCTTTCCAGTTTAATCAAAATCAGTCAGCGTAATTTTCACTTCATCCCGATCTTTCTGGAGCATGATTAGATTTTTTTTCACTTCGTCCAATCCGATTTTTTTAGTGATCATTCGAGAGACATCCATGCCAGCGGACATACAGCTTATCACATTGGCGAAAGTGCCGTCGCCAGAATGCCCCTGCGATCCAACGACACTTGCTCGGCGTACCTGAAGCACTTCGCCAGTCAATGGAATTTTGGCATCAGCACGAGCAACTAAAACAACCGTAGTATTCAAAGCCTTGCCCTCCCAGATAATTCTTTCGATGTCGGGCCAGACGATGGTGGGCAATCCCGTCGCTTCCAGAATGATTTTAGCGCCGACGCCCTTGGTAATATCCAGAACGGCTTCTGCTACATTCACAGTCTTGGGATCGATAGCATGGGTGGCGCCCAATGATAGCGCCATTTCTCGGCGTGATTGAGAAGGCTCAGAGAGAATGACTGAGGCTGCGCCGGATTGGCGTAAAACAGCGCACGCCGCTTGACCGATGGGTCCGCCACCAAGAATCACCACATGCTCACCGGCTCGAATACCGCCGCCACGGACAATTACTGCATTATAAGCTACCGACGTCGGCTCCACCAGGCTGCCCAGCAGCCACATCTTTTCCTCGCCATTGATTGATCGCAAGCCTTCGATGCTCCAGAGATATCGGGCATTCATCCTGATATATTTAGCATAAGCCCCATCAATGGAAAAACCGATTTCCTGCAAGCGTTCACAATGATTGGGAATGCCATCACAGCACGGCTTGCATTGCGCACACCAGATCATCTCTTCAGCGCAAACCGCCTCTCCCACTTCATATTTTTTGCCAGTTCGCTTGTTGATGGCATTCGCTCCAGCCTCGACAATTTTGCCACTGAATTCATGTCCCAAAGTACATGGGAAAGCAGTTAAACCCGGATAGAAAATATAACCCTCTTTATCAGATTGCAGCATGTGAACATCACTGCCACAAATCCCGCAGGCTTTCACTTCGATCAGCACTTCTTCGGTGCCTGGCACAGGCTTGTCTTTTTCAATCATTTCAATACGAGGATTTCTCCACACTTTGCTGCCCAGATACGTCAATTTACCATCGACATCCTTTGCGCCTAATTTGAAATCAGGTTTTGGATCCCAATCAGCCAATAATGTTGCCGTTCTCATTCTTCCTCCTTAGAATTTTCATTTATTCAAAACAGGTTTGGTTTGGTTTATTTCTATAAGAGATCCTTTACTGAGCTTCGTTCCACCAGGTACGATTTTAATACGATATGCTGAGGTTCCGTGGTTTTGCCTTGAATTCGGGACATAATCAATTTCATGCTCTCCTGGCCCATTTCATAGATCGGTTGATGAATCGTTGTCAATGAAACTGTGATAAAATTCAGATCATCGTAGCCTACAATCGAAATGTCTTCAGGAATGGAGATTCCCATTTCTTTGGCCGCTGAGTAGCACAGCAAAGCAATTCGATCATGCCCGGCAAAGATGGCGGTGATTCTGTCCTTTTGTTTTAATAGCTGCTGAGCATATTTTAAATATCGATCAGGAAGAAATGGGCCGTTATCTGAAATAATAATTGTCGGATCGATGGGGAGATTGTGATCGGTCAGTGCTTTTTTATAGCCTTCCAGCCGCAGTCGCTCGGTGCTGAACAGCGCACTTAAAATAATTCCGATTTTTTGATGACCTTTAGAGATAAGGTAGCGAGTGATTTCGTACGCTGCTTCAAAATTATCCGTCGTCACATAATCGATTTCCAGCCCGGGGAGGGTACGATCAGCAAGGACAACCGGAATGTTTCGTCGAGCAAATTTATCAATAATTTTTCGATTCTGGTCATCGGAGGCGGCCGTGGGAACAAAGATGACGCCACTCACAACATTTTCGATCAGCCGATCCGATTGAAAATTAGCATTGACTAACAGGTCATCGGT
>JAEAME010002390.1_pt1 | contig 11075 bp, 11 predicted proteins | sample 8958731 | NCBI WGS metagenome assembly JAEAME01 (sample SAMN16933194, study PRJNA681113) | bioreactor sludge metagenome | isolation source: anerobic bioreactor sludge (Control) | place: India:Bengaluru | collected 2018-10-24 | reverse complement strand
CCTACTAATCCGGCCATTTCGGCGCAACTAGTAGGATCGATCCCCGCTCAACCGCGCCTCCGCCTCGAAAAAATCCTACTAATCCGGCCATTTCGGCGCAACTAGTAGGATCGATCCCCGCTCTATCGCGACTTCGCCTCGAAAAGATCCCAAAGCACATAATGTTCGTGCGTAGTTTCGCCCTCATAGCAGAATTAACTTATACTATGTTTCACGGGAACAGGTGAAGATCCTTTAGCGCCGGGAAGGGCCGTATCCATCGAAACAGAGTGACCGACGATTGCTTGTAGCGCCTTTAGCGCCGGGAAGGGCCGTATCCATTGAAACAGAGTGACCGACGATTGCTTGTAGCGCCTTTAGCGCCGGGAAGGGCAGGTTACTCCCCGGTCTCTCCGCACAATCAAAAAGCGCCGGCCTGTGGCGCTTTTCGAAAGGAGGTATCGAATCGGATGAACTTATGATTACTCCCTTTGTCCGTCGCTGACGATTTTAAAATACGCCTTCGAAGTCGCCATATATACCAAAATGTAGAGAAGTCCGAAGACCAGGAAGCTGGCGACGGTGACCAGGATCAGAAACGGAACGTCATTCACCCCAAGTAACTTCAGAAACTTTGATACGAACGGGAACGCGAACGCGAGGTGAAGACCCGCGGTCAGAAGCGGCAGAAAGAAAACGATCAACACTTGGGAATTGACGGCTTTTTTGATTTCCTTTCGGGTCATGCCGACCTTCTGCATGATATCAAAGCGCTCCCGATCCTCGTAACCTTCCGATATTTGCTTGTAGTATATGATCAGGACCGTAGCGAGTACGAAAACTATGCTGAGGAGCACGCCGAGATAAAACATCCCTCCGTAAACGCCATACATTTCCGCGCGGGTGACCGCCAACGAATCAACCAAGATAATTACTCTGTCCGAATTCGAATCATTCCTCATTGCTTCGGATTTTTGCATTAAGGAATCATATACGCGGGTCTGAAGCGCGTCATTTCCGCCAACATCATAATTGTAATTCCAGAACAGATTAAACCTTTCTTCAGCCTGAATCTGCTTTACAAAGTTATTAAGATCCGAAACACAAACGTACATGGTCGGTGCTAAAAAAAGCTCCGTGCGTGAGGTGGAAGGAAATCCGAAAACATGCTTTTTAACGCGAAAAGTCGCCATATCTCCGAAGGTTATCTGTTCGTTTGTATATTTGCCGTTTGATGTTTGAATCAATACCTCTCCGGGCTCAAGTGCTTCATTCGATCCGTTCATGCGATTATACTCCCGAAGACTCATCACAGAGATGCTCCAATACCCGGTGGGATCGTAAAAATCGGTATCAATATGTAAGTCGAAATGATCGCCATCGAGTTTTGCCGTAAAATCCGCTGTCTCATAGCTCAAGATGTTTTTCGGCGTCACGCCTTGATCAGAAGAAGATTCTCCCACAAGGTCGACAAAATTCTGCCGGTCTCGCCCGAGCTCCCCGGCATCTCTGCCCAAACTGACCTGAACAACGATTTCTCTGGAGAAAAGCTTCCGAAGGGTCTTCTCCAAGCTCAGGCTGAGACATAACGTTGAGGAGATCATGACCAGGACCATCGTACTTAATATGCAAATCGTTGCGAGCCCGGCCCCGTTTCTTTTCATGCGGTACGCCATCGACGATACAGACACAAAATGGTTCGTCCGGTAGTAATATCCTTTGATATTCCGAAGCACTTTACAGATTGCGACCGATGCAGCGATAAAGAGAAGATACGTCGCAACGATCACCATGATCACAGCGATAAAGAACCACTGGATCGCCGTAATCGGTTTTTTGATCGACACCGCCGTCACGTACGCGAAGCCCAGAAGCAGGATGCCGAGCGTCGTCATGATCCATCGGGCCTTCGGTTGCTTCTCACCGATCTTCTCGCTTCCGAGAAGCTCGATTGGTTTCGAAAGATGGATCTGCCGCAAAGTATTGAGAAAGATCAGCGTGAAGATGCCGAGAAAAAAGAGAACTGTGTTTCGAATCCCGGGAAGGGAGACGGAGAAGCCGAAAGTAATATCGCCCCGAAGGACATTCACCATCGCAAGCTCGGCGATTTTCGAAAAGACGATGCCCATGGCAAGACCGCCTATGATCGAGATACCCGCGATCATCAGATTCTCGAAAAACAGGACGCGGGCAAGATGACGTTTGCCCATCCCGAGGATGTTAAAAAGGCCGAATTCTTTTTTGCGCCGCCGCACCAGAAACGAGTGGGTATAGAAGAGGAACAGGACCGCAAAGATTCCGATGACCCACCATCCGAGATGCAAAATCTCCTTCATCATCCTCCCGCCCAATTTCATCACATCCAGAAGTTTATGCGTGGACAGGAAAGAAATGATGTAGAACATCATCACGATGCCGATGCACGTCAGGATATAGGGAATGTAGAGTCGCTTGTTTTTGCGGATGCCGTCCGCGGCGAGCCGGCTGTAAAACCCGATCTTCATTTGGCCTCACCGCCCGTCGCTAGGATCGTGAGCGTCTGTGTAATTTTCTGGTACAGCTCCTCGTTACTGCTCTCGCCGCGATAAATTTGATGGAAGACCTCTCCGTCTTTAATGAACAGGACCCGGCCCGCGTGGCTCGCGGCCTTGACCGAGTGTGTGACCAGAAGGATTGTCTGTCCCATCCGGTTGATCTCCGCGAAAAGCCGCAGGAGCTCGTCCGTCGACTTCGAGTCCAGGGCGCCGGTCGGCTCATCCGCGAGGATCAGTTTCGGAGAAGTGATCAAGGCGCGCGCGACCGCCGCTCTCTGCTTCTGTCCTCCTGAGATTTCATAGGGATACTTCTTAAGAATCTCCTGAATATGGAGTTGATCGGCGATCGGCTGAAGCTTTTCCTTCATCTCGGGATAGGTCTTCCCCGAAAGAACGAGCGGCAGGAAAATGTTGTCTTCGACCGAAAAGGTGTCGAGAAGGTTAAACTCCTGAAACACAAAACCGAGGTTATCCCTGCGGAACGCCGCGACGGCGGATTCTTTTATACCGGAAACATCTTTTCCGTCAAGGGAAACCGTGCCTCCGGTCGGCTTATCCAGTGACGCGACGATATTGAGAAGGGTGGTCTTCCCCGACCCGGACTCGCCCATGATCGCGACGTACTCGCCCTGCTCAACGGTAAAGTTCACGTTCTTTAAGGCCTCGACCTTATGTCCGCCGAAGCGTGTGGTATAGGTCTTTTTAAGACCGGTTACTTCCAAAATGCTCATGAATGTCCTCCTGCGTGTTGACTGTCTCCACTTTAGCAAAACGGAGAAACGCTCCGCCAACGATTCGGCTTACATTTCCCGCGTCTGAGATTACATTTTTGTAAGATCGGAGCGATGATCCGGAATTGGGGAGTCCGACTGCCCGCAAAAACTTTGCGCCTTACTCGAACTCGGGTTTCTTCCGATCAAAATCAATGCGGATGACCGTCCCTTGGCCCGGTACCGACTCCGCGCGGATTCCGTGACCGAGATTTCCGGTGATTCTCCGGCACAGGTAGAGGCCGATGCCGCTCGCTTTCATATCGATCCGCCCGGCCCTCCCGGTATAGCCCTTTTCGAAAATCCTCGGCAGGTCCTCCGGCGCGATGCCGATCCCGGTGTCGCGGACAAAAAGAGTCGTGACGGATGACGCCCCGGCAGTCTCACCTTCTGTTCCGATCGTAATGGAACCTCCCGCGGGCGTGTATTTCAGCGAGTTACTCAGAACCTGCTCGATAATAAATAACAGCCACTTCTCATCAGTAGTTACGGTTACTCCGACCGGCTCGTACTGAAGCGTGATTTTTTTACGGATAAACATAGCGGCGTACTTTTTCACCGCGGCCCGGATCACATCGTCGAGTGGAACTTCCTTGAAAACATAGTCGGTCGAGCTCGAGTCCAGCCGTAAATAACACAGGACCATCTCAACGTATTGCTCGATCCGGAACAGATCCTCGAGGAGGCGTCGGGCGGACTCGGAGTCGTCGTTCTGGAGTTGGAGCCGCATGGAGGCGATCGGCGTCTTGATCTGGTGCGCCCAGAGCGTATAGTACTCGATCATTTCCGAAAATCGCTCTTCCGAGAGGTTCTCCCGGCGGATGCGCTCGTCCCGGAGCATTCCGATGATCGCCTGATAATCCTCGTCTTCCATCGTATCCGGCTCGGGAAAATCGTCCGGAAGCTCGGACTGGAGCGCAAGCAGTTCGCGCAGATGCTTGTGTTTTCGAAAGGCTTTTCGAACGTCAAGAAGGAGGATCACAAGTCCGATCATCGCACAGATAAAAGCCGGATACAAAGCCGGTTCAGCCGGAACCCGGTAAAGTATAAAAGAGCCGCAGAAAATAGCGGAAAAGACGAGAAAGACCAGAATCGGCTTGACTCTTTTTCTCAGATAATTCGCAAAGAAACGCATGCACACTCCGATCCTATTCGATGATATAGCCGAGCCCGACCTTGGTCGCGATAAAATCCGGAAGCCCCGCCGCGTCAAGCTTCTTTCTCAAACGATTGACGTTAACCGAAAGCGTATTCTCATCGACAAAGCTCTCGGTCGCCCACAGGCGCTCCATCAGATTATCGCGGCTGACAATCCTGCCCTTGTTCTCCATAAGCGCAAGAAGGATCCGGTACTCGTTCTTACTGAGTTCGATCCGTTCGTCGCCCAAAGTCAGCGTATGATCCGCGGTACTCAGGATCGCGCCCCGGTGCTCGATGACCGGAAGCGCGCCGGTATAATCGTACGCGCGCCGCAGAAGCGCCTGGACCTTCGCCATCAGGACGCTCTGGTCGAAGGGCTTTACGATAAAATCGTCAGCGCCCATGTTCATCGCCATCACGATATTCATATTGTCCGACGCCGAAGAGATAAAAATGATCGGGACCTTCGAGACCTTCCGGATCTCCCCGCACCAATGATATCCGTTAAAAAAAGGAAGCCCGATATCGATCAGAACCAGATGCGGGTCATATTCGGAGAACTCCTCCATCACCGCCCGAAAATCCTTTGCCGGACGCGCGAAAAGCCCCCACCTTTCGGCCTGCTCCGCGATCGCCCGTGCGATCCCCCCGTCGTCCTCGATGACTAAAATGCGATACATGATGTCTCCCTGCCGATGCTTTTGTGCCGCCGAAATTCGCATGTCTTACCCATATCTATAACGAACGGAGCGGAACTCAATCGTACCGGCCCCGGTACATCTCCTTCGCCTCCTCGGTATATTTCCTTATAAACTCCGTCTTTCCGTCCGTATACGCGTCGCGGTTATGAGTATACTTCTTCTTAAGGCCCTTCTTCAACTTCTCATACTGAAGGGCAATATCCGGCCGCTCCCGGAGGAAGTCCCTGAAGTAGAGCTCGTTATTGTCCCCGATAAATCTTAGGTGAAGGTGAAACACCTCTTCCGCAAATCCTTCCTCCGTGTATCCCCGGGTGAAGGAGATCCGTCCGGGCTCGTGCGACATCGAGCGATACCCGGCTCCGATCAGCGCGGATTCTACGGCGGCCATGTCCCCTTCCTTTTCGAGCTCAACCAGAATATCGACGATCGGCTTGGCGCAAATGCCGTCGACCGCCGTACTTCCGACATGGCTGATCCTCGACAGCCGCAGAGACGACAGAACCGGGAGGAGGCGCGCCTCCTCCCGGGCATACTGATCCGCCCAACTTGCCCGGTGCGCCCGGAGCTCAATCGGAAAGATCTGCCAGAGTTCCTCGTTCGTCATTTCGGAAAGTTTTTTACCCATAAGCGAGAACCCTTTCGTCCCCGACTATCATCCGACGGTTCCCATCAGATTCCGGAGTACCTGTTCGCTGACTTTTCGAAAAGCGTCACGATCGCCCGCCTCGACCCCCCGGAAGCACTCGTCCTCCCACCGGTCGAGCGTTTCCCGAAGTTTCGGCGCGAGCGCCGCGCCCATGGGGGTCAGATGGCAGTCCTTGTTTCTCCGGTCATCTTTTTCGACGGTGCGCAGAAGAAGGCCCTTTTCCTCCATCGACCGGAGAATCTTGGTCACGTTCGCTTTATCGGTCTGAAGAAAGGGAATGATCCGGGACTGAGAGATCCCGGACACCTGTTCGATCACCAGGATCACGACCAGTTCGCGCCAGTCGACGTGAAGCGGCGCGAGCATTTCGTCGAGCCTCATCTTGCCGTTGCGATTAAAAACACTGATGTCGCAGATAAACATGTTTCTTGTCCTTTAGGTTCGGAATCCCGATAAAACCTGTTATGTCCTTTCAAATTGACTGCAAGTAATTATTTGAAAGAAAAAACTCCTTGTATTTTTGGACTTTCTCTTCAATACTCTCCAGTTCTTGTTTAAGTAAATTGTCTTCCTGGATGTGCCTCATCATTTTCTTGTGAAAATAATCACTGTTATCATCCCTTGGATCTGTCTTATATGAGTAATAAAGATAAGCAGCGATCGCGAACGATACCGCCCACACGAATAATAGCGTAAAAAAGTTTTCGCTTCTTATCTGTATGATTTGAATAATAACTATGGCCACTATTCCTTTGATAAGTTTTGTCCTAAACGTCAATCCGCCTGAGCTCGGCGCTTCGTCAGTCACCGGGTCCTCGACGGGAGGATTTTCATTATGTTTCTGGATTTTAAGGAGGATATTCTGCCTTTTTTGATCCAGTTCGCTCAATCCACACAAATATTTCTCGGCTAAGACCACTTTTTCTTGAATACTCTTCGGAGCGAGCCGGTCAGTTTCAAGCAGATCCTGATGGATCTCTTCCGTCACTCCTTCTGTATCAGCCGACGGAAACCGCGCCAAAGCCCTTCCCCAATATCCGCGATAATCATTCGGATATGAATGGACAATTTCTGAAAACATGGTAAACGCATCCGAAAAAAGCTTTTGCTTCAACAGAAATACCGCGTCTTCAAAAAGCTTGGCGATGGTCGACTCCTGCTCCGCGCTCAAACGGGATGACTCGGGGATCGGAGCAGTTTTCGGAACTGCTGTAGGGACTACGGCAGGAGCTACTGTCGGAGCAGCTTTCGGAGCTGTCGTAGGAACTGCTGCAGGGACTTCCGGAATCGAAGGTTTCGGCTTGGGTTCCGTGGGAGATACGCCCGTATTCTCCTCCGGAATAATGTCACCTCTTCCCACCCACGTTCCGCAGAAAGAGCATGCGGCTCTAATCTTCCCCTCTTCCCAGGGGATTTCCTTTTTGCAGCCCGGGCAGCGAGCGATCATATCAGCAGGTCCCTCCGTTATTCATATTGAGCGGTGTTGCTCGAAAAACCGGCTTCCCTAACATACTTGATGTCTATTCTACTGAAAATACCCACTCATCCGCAAGTGTCTTGTAGTAAAGGCTTCACGCTACTTCGTTCGAAGTTCTACCTCCACTCATCATAAAGTCGCGCGATCACCTGCTCGATCGGAGCCCTTTTTATCTCGACATCAGCGATGCCGTCGACCTCCGAGAGGTACTTCATCAGTTTTTTGACCGAGGAGCCGCTGAGGTCGGTCTCGAATTCGTGGACGCCGTTTTGCGATGAAAGAAGCTTACTGTTCCGAAGATCCGGAACCGTCTCGTCGCTCATCGTGATGACCACGCGGGTCAGATTGCCCGTGATTTTCCGAAGACCGTCAAAGTCTCCGTCGTATGCGATCTTACCTCCGGAGATCATCAGGATGCGACGGGCCATCTCCTCCAGATCGTCCATATCGTGGCTGGTGACGACGACCGTAACGCCGTTTTCGCGGTTGATTCTCTTCAGAAAGTCGATCATCCGGCGCTTGGCAACGACGTCGAGTCCGAGCGTCGGCTCATCGAGGAGGATCAGTTCCGGCGAATGGAGAAGGAGCATCGCCAGGTCGGCGCGCATCCGCTGACCGAGGGAGAGCTCGCGCGTGAACGTCTTCAGGAGTTCCTTAAGATCGAGCAGCTCGGTCACGATCTCCAGATTCTTACGATACTCGTCCTCCGGAATGTTCCAGACGACTTTTTTCCACTCGAAACTCTGGATGACCGGATGATCCCACCACAGTTCGGTCCGGTTCCCGAAAAGCACGCCGAGCCGGTGCATCAGCGCCTGACGCTCTTTCTTCGGGGACATGCCCAAGACGGAAATCTCACCCGCGGTCGGCAGAAGCATTCCGGACAGAAGCTTCATGGTGGTACTTTTTCCGGCACCGTTCGGACCGGCGTAGGCGACGAACTCGCCCTTATCGATCCCGAAGGAGACGTCGTCGAGCGCGGTGACCGTTTTCTTTTCGGGTTTCAGTAAATTACGGATAATGCCCTTTCCGGTGTTGTCCCGCTGCCACTGAAGGAACTCCTTCGTGACGTGCCGGAGACTAACGGCGGAAGCCGTACGGGAGATATCGATTTGATCCTCTTGTAACATAGTGTTTCATTCCTTTCCGAAAAATCGCGGCCGCAACGGTCGCCAGTATAATTGCGTAAAGCATCGGGTAATAGGAGCCCAGACCCAGAGGCGGGCGCCCGAGAAGGCAAAGCGCCGGAAACCAGGCCATCAGGCCTTCGGGCAGGATCGTTAAAAGCGGAATCTGCACAAACGACGGCATGCCCGAGAGAGGAAAGGTGCTCAAAAGCCACGTCCCCTCGATCGCCTTGGTTGAGATTTCCTCCGCCGGGACGGGCGCGTAGAACGCCAGTGTCGATACCAGATACGCCCGGGCGATGATCGTCGCCATCGTCGCGAGCAGAAACCCGATCAGAACAATGATCCATAGCGGCGTCACCCGGATCTCGAGTCGAATCGCCGCGACAACTAGCATAACGACTCCGACGACAAGATTGATCGCTCCGGTGAACGGCGCGAAGCCCATCGTCGCGAGTTGCGTCTTCAGGGAGACCGGCTGAATAAAGAGGTGCTCCAGTTGACCGCGTCCGATGATCCTTGAGATATGAAAATTATTCGCCGCTCCGAACGTGATAAAGATCCCGGTGATCATCGTCGAGTACGCCATCATAAACAGGACCTCGTCCGAGCTCATCCCGCCGATGCCGCCGAAACGCACCGAGATCAGAAACACGGACGACACCGTCGCCATGTTGGAGATGAAGTCCGCAAGGATGGCGGCGACGGCGTATTTGGTATCCCGAAGGAGCCAGGCCAGATCCATTTTCGCGGAGATTCCGTATAGTCCGAGAATGCGCCGGATCGTCAATTTATCCACCGTAGCTTACCATCCTTTCCTGTGATTTTTTGAAGGCGAAGATCGCCGCCGGCCAGAGCAGGAGGTTCCAGGCTATCTGCAGAGTCAGAATTTCCGCGACATCTCCCGCACCGACAAAAATGCTGAGCGGTGAGCCGCCCAGAGCGGCAAACGGCTGATACTTCATGATCGTCGCGATCCCGAACGGCAGAAAGCGGATCGGTATGATCGTTCCCGAAAGAATCACGACGATCGCTACCCGGACCCGGTCGATCAGCCAACTGAAATTCCTGATGCGGATCGAAAGGCACGCGAAAAGGAAGTCGATCGCGAATCCCAGCGAGACGCAAAGCGGAAGGCTCAGAAAGAACGCCGGAGACGCCGGGATCAGCCTTACACCCAGAAGCGGCGCCAGAAAAAGCACCGGTAACGAGTACATCAAAAGCATCGGTACCCATCCGCCCGCGGTCTGCGCAACAAGCTGGCCGAGAACCGAAAACGGACGTCCGTATAGTTTCAGAAGGACGCCCTCCGACAACCAACCCGTCGCCGGTGTCTTGACCACGAGCATATCCGTCAGGATCGAACTGATAAACGTATATGTCAGCATCTGCTCAAGGCTCATGTCGACCCGGGCACCCGCGTTCACGATCGTCTTCCACAGGAAAAGAAGCGGGATCAGCGTGCATATTTTGAGAATAATGGTCGGCAGAGAATAAAGGACTCCGCCGTTTGTCTGTTCTTGCGCGGACATCCGCGCGGTCACGTAATACTTGTACATATGTGTTATGCTCCTAAACGTTATTCCGGGCATAAAAAACCCGGGGTTCCGCTTCGCGTCTCCCCGGGTATCACACGAATTCAAGCACTTTTATCGTGCGGGAATGCGGACCGGCGAGAGGCCAAAAAAGCGGGAAAAAAGGGCGGAAAAACCCCTTGCGCACTCAAAACCGGCGCATTTCACCGGTAAAAGAACGCAATGAGCCCTTTTACGCGCAAAATCATACGCAAAGCTGTGAACCACGCGCTCGAACTTTATAAACCGATCGCCCGGAATATCACGAATCGCCATACAGTACCTCTCACCTCCTTCTTTAAATATTTGATTGAATTATCGCACCCAAATCGGGAGAAGTCAACGAGAGGAATAGCCCGACACATCCCGGATCAGACTGCTACCGAACCGTAAATCGCGGCAAATATTCAGTAGATCCGGCCACTTATACCCCGAAATCAACCGACATCGAAAACCGGTGGCGGATTACTCCTCCTGACTGCTGGCTTTTTCAGAAGTTTTCATATAAAGACGGAAAACCGGTATCAGCACCGTGAAATGAATCAGTAAAAGTGCAACCAGGACCGGTGTGCTGCCGGCGGTAAGCGCCAGAAAAAAGGTGTATAGAATCGGTACGATCAATAGTAAGGACGTTAAAATCGTCGCCGCGTAAGCGATGTGTTTAACAACCGGATTCGATTGCATGGAAGCGATAAGCGAGAAGATTCCCATCAAAGCCGGTACAAAGAAAAGAAATGAAGCCCCCGGCAGGACATAACCGGTGATCAGCGCAAGCGCCAGCTGCAGAAAAATTCCGAGGAACAGGAAAGTGCGTTGTTTTTCGATTGGCCTTGCAAGGCGCGTATAAATTGCATAAATAGCTGCGGTTACACCCAGCATGAATATCAAGGTCGCGATTCCGGATCCTTTCACCACTACGTACACAAAATAATACGGCACTTTCCCGATCGTCGCGATTAAATACGCGAATCCGGTGGAAAGAGCGACAAAGCCAATGAATAAACCGATAAACGCAAAAACATTGCCGGTGGTTTTCCGGAATTGAGCGAGACGTTTTTTGAGCATGACGGCCGTCACGATAATAAGGAGAATCAATGCTGCGATATGCAGAATTTTCGCGACCGTTT
>JAEAME010002389.1_pt1 | contig 11079 bp, 11 predicted proteins | sample 8958731 | NCBI WGS metagenome assembly JAEAME01 (sample SAMN16933194, study PRJNA681113) | bioreactor sludge metagenome | isolation source: anerobic bioreactor sludge (Control) | place: India:Bengaluru | collected 2018-10-24 | reverse complement strand
ACTCCCTGAGACTATATATTACCGGCAAGGAGTTGGCGGACATACAAGAAAAGAAAGGACAACCAAGCAAATGGGTCACCCTGAGGGCTTTACGGGTATTGAAAGCTGCTTATCCTGAGACGGGGTGATTTCCGATATGCATTTTGGGCGACGTCCGTTAATGATAGACAAAAGTGGGTTGAAGATACTCAGTTTTACCTTATTTTGATCTTCATTACTCCTGGAAATAATGTCCATTACTTCATCGTTAGTTACTCTTACACTATAACCAGGTTATCTCCATGACCGGTTAATAGAAACCGACTTCTAATCGGTATCACCCAAGACGGTTGGATTCCTGCCTAGATATTTCATCCATAACATGATAGGGAGTGATCTGTGAACAAAAGTAACAAGATTCAAATATCTGGTATGATATCTTTCTATGATATTTCCGAAACATAGTCTTGTTGCCTACAAGAATCGTCCGGCATTGGTAATCGAAAACACGCCATCTCTGCAGATTGAACTTGAAGGGGGCAGGACGCAAAAGGTTCGCGCCAAGGACATAATCTTGATTCATCCTGGCCCGTTGCTCGATATTACTCAACTTGAACCTCAATCGGGCGATATGGAGGTTGCATGGTCACTTCTGGCAGGGGAAGCTGTGACCTTGCCAGAACTTACCGAACTTGCTTTCGGAGTGTTCACACCATCCACAGCCTGGACGACATGGCAACAGATCTGCGACAACCTCTACTTTAAGGGGATGCCCGATCATATAACAGCTTATTCCCGTGAAGAAGTCCTCCAAAAACAAGAAGCACGGCAGCTCAAGACATCTCAGAAGGCTGCATGGTCAGAATTTATAACTCGCCTGGTAAACCACCAGGTAACCCCAGAAGATGATCACTATCTAGCCGAGGTCGAAGCTATGGCTCTGGGCGAAGCTACAGAAAGCCGAATCTTAGGTGCACTTGGCCGCAGCCAGACTCCCCAAAACGCTCATTCACTATTACTTGAGCTGGGGCGGTGGACCAACAGGTTCAATCCATACCCTAAACGCTTTGAGGTTTCGATTTCTGCTCCGGTGATCAGTTTACCTGCGATGCCCCAGGAAGATAGGGTAGACCTGACCCACCTGCCGGCTTTCGCTATCGATAATATATGGACAACCGACCCTGACGATGCTCTGAGTTTAGAAAGTCCTAATCGTCTGTGGGTTCATGTTGCTGATGTCGCTGCCCTCGTCGTTCCAGAAAGCCCTGCAGACCTTGAAGCACGAAATCGGGCCGTCAGTCTATACCTGCCGGAAATGACGGTTCCGATGCTACCGTCTGAAGCTAAAGAAAGATTAGCCCTGGGCATTGGTGACGTCTCGCCGGCACTATCATTCGGCTTGAACCTGGGCCAGGAAGGGGAGATTCTGGAGTTGGAGATCGTTCCCAGTTGGATACGAGTTTCAAGACTCAGTTACGAGCAAGTAGAAGACATGTGTCAGGATAAGCCTTTTAAAGATTTACTTCGCCTGGCGCAAAACAACCAAGCCCGCCGTATGAAGAACGGTGCCGTCAACATTGAGCTACCTGAAGTTGATATTCACATCGAAGGTGGGAAAATCGTATTTCATCCGATACGTTCCTTGAAAAGCCGAATGATTGTGAGTGAAGCAATGTTGATGGCCGGCGAGGCAGTTGCCGGCTACTTGTTCAAAGAGGGGATCCCTTGTGCTTTCTCTACGCAGGAAGGGATACAGATTCCTGAGTTACCGGATGGTTTGGCAGGGATGTATTCCCTTCGCCGTTTGATGAAACGGGGTCAACTCAGGAGTTTACCAACCCGACATGCTGGAATGGGCTTGGATATGTTTACTCAGGTCACCAGCCCTCTTCGACGTTACCAGGACCTGATTGTCCATCAACAGCTTCGTGCCCATCTTCAAGGGTATGATCTACTTACTGCTCAGGAGATGCAGCAAAGGCTGGGGGCAGCAGAGGCGGTGGCCGACAACATTCGCAGGGTAGAAAGGTTTTCAAACATGCATTGGACCATGGTCTATCTATCGGAGACACCGCGATGGCAGGGAGAAGGGATTATCGTGGAGACAGACGGTCCCCGCAGTACAGCGATCATTCCGGATATCGGCCTGGAAACCCACCTGTACTACCAGCGTAACCTCCCCCTGAATACTCGTGTCCCTATCGTACTTGTATCATCGAACATCCCTGAACTAAGTGCGTTTTTCAGAGTCGATGATTGATCGTTCGGTGATTCTTGACTAGATAAAAACCACTCCCTTGGCACACCGTCATTTGTGCCACCCTAAAAAAGTACTGGCTTCCCGGCCATCCGGTAAATATTGTGGTTTGACTACTTGTCGGTAATCATAATTTAGCCTGGTATTTTTCATCTTTCCCCCATTTCCCTCCAAAACAGCCGGCCGGCAGGGCTAATTACGAAGGAAATGTGACGAAATCCTTTTTTCCAGTTTTGTCTAGTCCTTCCATTCGAGGTCTTCAGCATCATCAACCAGGTCATTTTGTATAACCGAGTTTCTTATGTTATAGTAAAACTACTGGTTAGATATAGGTTATCTCCTAAAGAGTCAAATTAATTAGTTTCCCTCAATATCGGATGACCAAATTCAACCAAATATTAAAGAAGGAGGTCATCTGATGACGTATCAAGACAAATCACTCACATGTTCCGATTGTGGCGCACCATTCACATTCAGTGCCGGTGAACAGGAAAGCTTCGCCTCAAGGGGTTATACCAATGAGCCCAAGCGTTGTCCTGCCTGCCGTGAAAAACGGAAAGCGGAACGGGGCGATACTGGTGGCGGTAGTTATGGAAACAGAAGCTACAGCTCAGCACCCAGACAAATGTATCCAGTCAAATGTGCCACTTGTGGAAAAGATACTCAAGTACCTTTCCAGCCTCGTGGTGACAGACCAGTTTACTGCTCTGACTGTTACCGCAAAACTAACCCGGTAAGAAAATATTAGTCGGTTGACGGCTAACGAAAGGCTAGATAGAGCTTTCCATTTGGAAGGTTCTATCTAGCCTTTATATTTTTCCAAGCTGCTTAATCGTGAATTCAAAACAATGCTGCTCTCAAGTATCGGGATATATACTCCAATTCACGTTAGCTCAAAACCTCGGAAGGTTTCCGAATAGGCACGCCTTTTTCAGTGCATTATGAATTCAAGGGTCAGTCGCCCTGTCTCACTTCGGCGCCCGACAGATGCTCCAGCGCTTTGACCAGAGCCTGAGTTCCACTGTCTCCTTCGGCTTCAGGCAGAGAGCAAAACATCTGTTGGATGAGACCCGTAATGGGTAGAGGAGTACCGTACTCCGCAGCCGCCTCCATGGCTAGCTTGAGATCTTTTTTGATCAGACGCACCTTGAACCCTGGCCGGAAATCGCGCTGGATCATGCGCGGCGCCAGATTTGTAAACTGCCAGGACCCAGCGGCCCCTCCTTTGATTGCGTCGATGGCTTTTTCCAAATCGACGTTTTGCTTTTTCGCGAAAATAAGCGCCTCGACTACCGCGTTCAGCGTTCCCGCAACCAGGATCTGGTTCATCAGTTTGACGGTTTGTCCCATCCCATTCGGCCCCACGTGAACAATAGTCTTCCCCATCGCTTTTAGCACCGGCATGCAGCGTTCGATTGTTTCGGCCTCACCGCCAACCATGATCGATAACGTACCGTCGATCGCGCCTTGTTCCCCGCCGCTGACTGGTGCATCCAGCATCTGCCCCCCTTTTTCTTTCAGGCGGAGTGCCATTCTGCGCGTTGCCTCCGGAGATATTGTGCTCATATCGATCACTACCGAACCCGGCCTGATGCCTTCAACGATGCCGTTCAGGCCCAGGACCACGCTTTCGACATCCGGAGTATCGGAAACGATCGTAACAATTATTGCATTTCCCGCGGCTACCTCTTTCGGTGAGGCGGCAACTTTAGCGCCATCTTGACGTATCATCTCGCTTTTTGAAACTGTTCGGTTATACACCGTGACCTCGAATCCGGCTTTTAGCAGGTTGCGTGCCATCGGCATGCCCATTGTTCCCAGTCCTATGAACCCAACGTTTTTATCCATTCGGCATCTCCTTGTTTGAATTCTATCGCCGCAGTTCGGTCGTGTGCGTCCCATTACCTGGCAGTCTAACTGTGTTCCATCATGAGCAGGCTTTTTGCCTTGTTCACAATGTTCCGGCTCGTCAGTCCGTAGTTTTCTATCAGTTCCCCGGCGCTCCGGGCCGACTGCCCGAAGCTATCTTCTACCGCAACGTAGTCCACAGGGACTTTCGTTTTTCGCAGCGCCAGACAGACTGCACTGGCCAGGCCGCCGAGGTATGAGTGCTCCTCGGCTGTGATAACCGCCCTTGCCCCTCGGGTTAACTCAACGGCACCGGGATAGTTAAACGGCTTCATCGTATTTACGTTTACTACCCTGGTACTGACAAAGTGCTTCTCCAGTTCCAGCGCCGCTTTCATCGCCGCATCGACCATTGTGCCATGGGCGAAGATGACCAGGTCGCTTCCTTACGTTATTACCCGCATCTTGCCCGGTTCGAAGGTATCTTCGGGCTTGATAAAATCGGGGGTATCATTCCTGAAAACCCGGATATAAACAGGGCCCTTAATTCCCACCGCTGCCCTTACCGCCTGCCGTGTCTCTTCCGCGTCGCACGGAGTCAGGATCGTCATATTGGGAATGGCGCTCATAATCGCTACATCTTCAATGGCCTGGTGCGTGGAGCCGTCGCCATAGTCTGAAAAGCCTGCCGAGGAGCCGCAAATTTTCACATTGAGTTTGCCAATTGCTATCGTTTGCCTGATCTGGTCGTACGCCCGCCCCGTAACAAACACCGCGAACGAGTTTACAAAAGGGATCTTGCCTCCCACCGCCAGTCCGGCGGCCGTGGAAAGCATATCCTGTTCGGCTATCCCCATCTCGAAAAACCTTTCTGGAAAAGCAGCCTGGAACAGGTTCGACATGGTCGATTTGCCTAGATCGGCCTCCAGGACCACGATATTCTTGTTTTCTTTACCCAGAGCCACCAGTTCTTCGCCGTAGGCCGTGCGTTGGTTCTGTGTTTTACTCATTTGACCCCTCCCGCTCCGTCGTACTACGCGATACGTTCTTCGCATTCTCTTAGCGCCTGCGCATACTGTTCTTTGGTCATGGCCCCATTGTGAAAACCGGCTGCATTTTCCGCGAAAGAAATGCCTTTACCCTTGATTGTGTGCGCGATAATCACGGTGGGCTTGCCCTTAATCTCATCGGCTGTATCTAAAGCTTTTACAATTTCGCCGATGTTGTGCCCATCGACTTCCGTCACGTGCCAGCCGAAAGCCGACCACTTATCCGGCAGGGGGTCGATGTCGAACCTTTCCTTCATAGCGCCCGTGGCCGAAAAACCATTCCGGTCGACGATCGCTACGATATTATCGATTTTATGATGGGCTGCCGCCATGGCCGCTTCCCAGATTTGCCCTTCTGCCAACTCTCCGTCGCCCAGTATGCAGTAGACCTTGTTATCCTTACCATCCAGACGCATTGCCAGTGCCATGCCGTTGGCGATAGAGAGCCCTTGACCCAGTGATCCGGTATTGGCCTCGATACCGGGTGTTTTGTTGATGTCGGGATGTCCCTGCAGCATGGAACCCAGTGACTTCAGCGTCGACAGGTTATTCTTCGGAAAATAGCCCAGCTCTGCCATCACCGCGTATTGCGCAAGGCAGGAATGGCCTTTGCTCATCAAAAATTTGTCGCGGTTTTCCCATTTTGGATCATTGGGGTTCTGTTTCATCTTGTGTAAATACAGTACCGCCACAATATCCGCGCAAGAACATGAGCCGCCGAGATGTCCCACCTGACCCTCGCCGCCAATCATCCCAACAATGTTGCGGCGTATCCGGGCTGCCATTTGCTCAATCATTCTTACATCCGCTGTCATAAAACCTCCTTGTTAGAGCTGGGGATTAACGAGAATCTTGATGAACGAGTCCGGCTGCTCATGCAAAGCCCTGAAAGCATCCGGCGCCTCTGGCAGCGATACGGTTTTGCTGATCAATTTTTCTGCCATTAATCTACCTGTCCCCAGGATGTCTATCACTTCACCGAACTCGCCATGGGTATAAATATAGGTCCCGAAGATTTTCAGTGCCCGGGTGACGACTTCCTGCATGTTTATCTCAATTTCCCTGGCGGAATTTCCGACCCACAGGCATACCCCCATTCGTTTCAGACTTTTTATCGCCTGATTGACCGTAGCGGCTATTCCCACCGCTTCGATGGAAACATCCACCAAGTTTCCTCCCGTAAACCTGGTCACCCCGTTAAGATAGTCTTCTTTCCCTGGATTAATAGTACTATCGGCGCCCAGTTCCTGGGCCAGTTCCAGGCGAGCACCACTCAAATCGGACACGATAATCAGCTTGGGGCTCTGCAGTTTTACGAGCTCCAGGATACACAGGCCGATAGTACCCGCACCAACAATCAGGACTGTCTTGTTTTTCAGTCTCCCCACCTTCTTAAGAGCGCCGTAAGCCACGGCAAAAGGTTCCGTCATGGCAGCCACCTCATAAGTGCATCCTTCAGGCAACTTGAACAGCAGCTTTTCCGGTACTGCTACGAGTTCCGCCATCGCTCCATCAACCGCCATTACCCCGAACAGTTTGCCGGTCAGACACATGTTGGTATTTCCCCGCCGACAGCTGGCACACTCGCCACAGAAATTCAAAGGCTGTACAATTACCCTGTCTCCCTTACTGTATCTTCGGACTGAGCTGCCTGATTCCACGACTCGACCTGAAAATTCATGCCCCATAGTCATGGGAGCGGTCCTCCTCCCGGTCAGTCCCAGGTATCCATGCACATCACTACCACAAATCCCGCACGCCATTACTTGAACCAGGACCTCATTTTCGGAAATGGTTGGTACGGGCACTTCCTGAACGGCAAGCTGTCCAGGTCCTAAGTATCTCAACGCTTTCATGGGACCTCCTTGAGAGCCATCAATCTAAACGATCAGGATCGTTGGGTAATTTCTTTCCAGGACCTCCGGCGACTCGGGGTCAGTCATGCTGTTTACCCCTGGAAATAACGCTTCAATTCAATATGGTATCCTCCGTCCAGCGCGATGACATCCCCGGTTACGTAGTTATCGGTCAACAGGTATAGAACGGCCGAAACAACTGCTTCCGGCGCCATGAACGACGGTTTTAAGTGGGCTTTGACCTCGATATCCGTTTTGATTTGAGGAAAGCGGTCGTAGAACTTGCGCGGGCCGGCTGTATTGGCAAAGCCCGGCGCGATGCCATTTACGCGGATATTGTGTGGACCCAGTATCGCGGCCAGACTTTCCAAAACCGACAGGCTCGCGCGTTTGGCAGCAGCGTAGGCCACTAAGTCATCTCTTAATGGACTGAGCGCGGTTTCCGAAAGCGTCACCACAATTGCCCCGGAATCTGGTCGATGCCCGTTGTTATCTGGCGGGACGGCCGCGAACCGAGGCGCCATCACGCGTGCCGCTGCCAGTGCTAACGTGGCAAAGGCGATCGGAAAAACTTCAAATTGCTTACGCATACGCTCGGCCACTTCATCAAGAGAGAGTGTCAACAACGATTCCTCAAACCGGAGTGCCAGACCCGCGTTCACGATGACAAAATCAAGCCGCCCAAAGCGCTCCATCGTTTCCTGTACCATTGCTTCGGAAGCGCCTTTTGCCGTGACATCTTTGATTGAGTACACAAAATGCCCCTTGCCGGTTGCCTGGAGCTCAATACGGGAATTCTCCGGGAGTTCGTCTGTTGAGAAAACCGCCACCCTGGCCCCCTGGCCAATTAATTCACGGGTCATCGCATAGCCAAAGCCACTCGTGCCCCCCGTCAGGATCCCAACTTTACCTTCCAGTGAAGGATACAGATTAGTCATCGCATTTACCCCAAATCGTCCCTTCGACGTTCTTTGAATTCTTTTTTCGTGGCTCAACTATCCGACCTCATGTCTGTTCGCTTCTGTCGGTGTTTTTGCATTATACAAAAGTCTTATCGGTTCATGCACCCTGCAGGATTTTTTCCCCAAGAAGGTATTCATATACGTTGCACCATAACCGTCACCGGTGTAATATTCCCGTAACTCAAGAGATTTGTTAAGAGGCTGTCTCAAAAACCCTGATTTGTCGCCCCGAGTCCCGATTCATCGGGACGAGATCACTCGTCCCAAGCCAGAAATACGGGACCTTTGCTTCTTCAAGATGATATTTGGGGACAAGCTCGTCAAGGGAGGATGAAATAATATGGACGTTGTTAGAACAGATACTGGTCTTATTTCCGGTCGAAAAACCGGAAAACCGGGTAATGAAGTAAGTACTTTTCTCGGTATACCGTACGCTGCTCCGCCTGTCGGCGAACTCCGCTGGAAACCACCTCAGCCCGTGACTCCCTGGAAGGGAACCCGTGAATGTCTGAATTATAGTATCCAGGCTGCACAGTATCCGGACCAGAACCTGTCCGAAGAGTACCGGAACGTACCGTGTAGCGAAGACTGCCTTTACCTGAACGTACACACCCCGGCTAAAAATGGTACCGAAAGATTACCCGTGATGGTCTGGCTGCACGGCGGCGGTTTACGATACAACAACGGGAACCGGCCGGGGCAAAACAGCCCGGGATTGGCACAACACGGGGTTGTGCATGTAACCGTTAACAGTAGGCTCGGGGAGATGGGATTATTTGCTCATCCCTTGCTTACGAAAGAATCACCGAACAACGCTTCCGGCAATTACATGTTTCTCGATATGATTGCCGCGCTGAAGTGGGTGCAAAGGAACATTATGGAATTCGGAGGTGACCCGAACAATGTCACCATCTTCGGTGAATCCGGAGGAGGCGACAAAGTGGTCTGCATGCTCACTTCTCCGCTGGCGAAAGGTCTGTTCCACAGAGCGATCTGTCAAAGCGGCGGCAGTCATGCCTTTCCCCTTCCGCTAAAGGAAATGGAAGAAACCGGCAGCAAACTGTTTGAAAGACTCGGTATCAGTAGAGAAGTTGATCCCCTGGCAGTCGCCAGGACTCTATCCTGGGAAAAGTTTGTTGAAGCCAGTCAGGCGATGGGAGAAGAAAAAGGCGGTAATGCTGCCTTTGGCGGACTCTGGGAAATCACCATGGACGGGTGGTTCATGCCGGACACCCCGTTCAATATTCTGGACAACTGCGAACACAATGCGGTGCCGATGATCACCTGCGCCAACCTGGGGGAACTTACCGGCCCGGGCATAGTGCACGCGCCGGATCTCATCCCAGCTTATCTCAAGATCAACGCCGCGGTAAGGAAGACGGGCTATCAAGGTTATGTCGGCATATTTGATCAGGTTCCGGGCAATTTCCGCAAGGAGGGCGGTGTTTCTGCGCATGCAATGGAACTGCACTATGTTTTCGGCAACGTGGACGACCCTCAGCCATGGAAAAGGCTCAGTTACATGTACAAGGCGGCTGGGGCAAAATCGGTGGTACCTGTGATTACTGATGCCGAGAGAAACGTTTCAGAAGCGATGATGAAGATGTGGACGACTTTCGCCAGGACCGGGAATCCCAGCATTAAAGGGTTGATTGATTGGCCTGCCTATGATGAGGACTCCGATAAATATCTCTATATCGTTGATCCGCTGGAAGTTAGAGTTGGTTTCTCCCGGATCGCTCAGAACAAATAAAACTGGAGTGACCTTTCCCTCGAAAACAGTTCCACTTTTGTTAACATTTTGTGATACTTTTGTTCGGACTGATAGCACGCTTTATTAGCAACTCCAGACTATCAAGTGGATGTTACTAATAGACATGCTTAGACTCTATCATGTGCCCTGTTTTCTCATAATGCCTTTTTATCGCAGCAATAATGCTTTCGGGAATTACAGGTTTGATAAAGTAATTGTCCAATTTTTCTTTACTGGCATCTTGTATATCTGATACTATTTCTGCGTATGCCTTTTTAAGCCTGCGGTAGAAAAACGGGATTTTCTTAGTCATGATAACAACCGGTCCTGTACCGATACATATCGCGAATCTCCAGTTGAGAGAAAGTCTTCTACAGAAATTTTGCATCACCCGTATGGCTTCGCCACAGACTTCTCCAGCTCTTGGAAAGGCACAGTTAACAACCATATAAACAGATGTTTTTTTCAGGATGTTTTCCTCTTTTGTGCATTGGTAATAGTCTTCAAGTAAACGCATAAGTGCACCCGGCAAACCATAATTGTGCAGAGGAAATACAAAAATTATGGCATCTGCAATTGCGATACTTTCTAATATGTCTGCTGAATAATGTTCTTTCATCTTTACCCTGACGGTAATTATTTTCTTGTTGTATTCAGTGTCGGGTAACCTGGATTCGATATCCTTTAGGAAAACTCGGGACGCGGAATTCTTTCCTCTTAGACTTCCATTCACCAGACAAATATTCTTCATATACTCATCCGAAGTATGTTATTAATGTTTCAAAAATACTATCAGTATCCTCAACAGACGAACTTACATATACATCCACTTGCCGGTCCATTCCCGGATGGACAATATCCATACTCCCGCGGTGCTTAGCCGTAAGGTCTATAAAAGTACTCTTTTCCTCTTCACCTATATCATCACCATAGCCGATAATGACCTGCAGATCATGGCATCCGGTGCCCTTATTTATTGGACTTGCCATGTTCGATGAGTAATGCCCGAAGATTACGGGCGTAAGAAAAATAGTTGCATAGTATTTATGTTCTTCAACCCTTTTTCGAATATCGTTAATAATATCCTTATTGACACACTCACCAGGGTGTTTTGTCAGACAAAGAAGGCAACCGATGCATTGAGAAACGTCACTTTTCCCTAACTCGAATGCTTCGACTGTGTGACCATTCTTTTTCAGAGTCTCGATAACGCGAATTCTCAAATCCTCTGAGAGTTTCGTTTTATAATCCCTGTCTGATATTAAAAGAATGTTCAATACTGTTTTATTATCCTATTTCCTGATATTTGGCATGCATTATAATACCCGTCCAAAATAGTTTTTGAAAAATAAGAGAAAAAAAGAGACTCCTTGAA